>Ga0164242_10000031_pt1 | contig 166121 bp, 123 predicted proteins | sample OricomgcompostMG_FD_108783 | JGI IMG/M metagenome (GOLD analysis project Ga0164242, IMG submission 108783) | Miracle-Growth compost microbial communities from Emeryville, California, USA - Original compost - Miracle growth compost (MG) ...
CGGGCAGGTGATCCCGTGGAACTTCCCGCTGCTGATGCTGGCCTGGAAGGTCGCCCCGGCGCTGGCCTGCGGCAACACCGTGGTGCTCAAGCCGGCCGAGACCACCCCGCTGACCGCCCTGCGCTTCGCCGAGATCTGCCGCCAGGCGGGCCTGCCGGACGGCGTGGTCAACATCGTCACCGGGGACGGCAGCACCGGGGCGGAGCTGGTCGGGCACCCGGACGTGGACAAGGTGGCCTTCACCGGCTCGACGGCGGTCGGCCGGGAGATCGCCCGCCGGCTGGCCGGGACCGGGCGCCGGCTCTCGCTCGAACTCGGCGGCAAGGCCGCCAACATCGTCTACGAGGACGCCGCCTTCGACCAGGCGGTCGAGGGAGTGGTGGACGGGATCTTCTTCAACCAGGGGCAGGTGTGCTGCGCCGGGTCGCGGCTGCTGCTCCAGGAGTCGGTGGCGGAGGAGTTCCTGGACGCGCTGCGGCGGCGGATGGAGCTGCTGCGGGTCGGCGATCCGCTGGACAAGAACACCGACGTGGGCGCGATCAACTCGGCGGAGCAGCTGGCCCGGATCGAGGAGCTGTCCGCGTCCGGCGAGGCCGAGGGTGCCGAGCGGTGGTCGCCGGAGAGCTGCCGGCTGCCGGAGGCCGGCTACTGGTTCGCGCCGACCCTGTTCACCGGGGTGGCGCCGGCGCACCGGATCGCCCGCGAGGAGATCTTCGGCCCGGTGCTCTCGGTGCTGACCTTCCGCACGCCCGAGGAGGCGGTGGAGAAGGCCAACCAGACGCCGTACGGGCTCTCGGCGGGGGTGTGGACGGAGAAGGCGTCGCGGATGCTGTGGACGGCGGAGCGGCTGCGGGCCGGGGTGGTGTGGTCGAACACCTTCAACAAGTTCGACCCGGCCTCGCCGTTCGGCGGCTACCGCGAATCGGGTTGGGGCCGCGAGGGCGGCCGGCACGGGCTGGAGGCGTACCTCGGTGGCTGAGCGGACTGGGCGGAGTGATCGGAACCATGACGACGCCGTGCCGCGGCTGGCGGTACTGAAGACCTACAAGCTGTTCGTCGGCGGGAAGTTCCCGCGCTCGGAGAGCGGGCGGGTGTACGAGGTGACTGACGCGAGGAGCGGGGCCTGGCTGGCGAACGCGCCGCGCGGGACGCGCAAGGACGTCCGCGACGCGGTCGCCGCGGCGCGCGCCGCCTTCCCCGGCTGGTCCGCCGCCACCGCCTACAACCGCGGCCAAGTGCTGTACCGCGTCGCGGAATTGCTCCAGGGACGGCGCGAGCAGTTCGCCGACGAGGTCGCGGCGGCGGAGGGACTCTCCGCGCGCCGGGCCGCCGCGCAGGTGGACGCGGCGGTCGACCGCTGGGTCTGGTACGCGGGCTGGACGGACAAGCTGGCGCAGGTCGCCGGCGCGGCGAACCCGGTGGCCGGGCCGTACTTCAACCTCTCGACGCCGGAGCCGGTCGGGGTCGCCGGGGTGGTCGCCCCGCAGACCGGCGCAGGGCGGTCGCTGCTCGGCCTGGTATCGGTGCTGGCCCCCGTGCTCGCCACCGGCAGCACGGCGGTGGTGCTCGCGGCGGAGGACGCGCCGCTGCCGGCGCTCTCGCTGGGCGAGGTGCTGGCGACCTCGGACGTGCCGGGCGGGGTGGTCAACCTGCTCTCCGGCCCGGTCGCGGCGATGGCGCCGGTACTGGCAGGCCACGCGGACGTGGACGCGCTCGGACTCCCGGGCCCGGACGCCGAGTTGGAGGCCGAGGCGGCTTCCAACCTCAAGCGCGTCCACCGCGGCGCGGGGCCGGCGGAGGACTGGACGTCGCCCCCCAGCATCGACCGCCTCCTCGCCTTCACCGAAACCAAGACCGTCTGGCACCCCACCGGCCACTGACCCGCGCCGGGCCCGCCCGCCGCGGGTCGTTCCCCGGGGCAACCCCGGGCCCCCGCCGCCGGCCGCGGACCGCTCGCACACCGCGACCGGGCGTGGGCGGGCCCGGCTCGGCGGACCGGGCGGCGCGACGGCGGCACGGGCAGGCACGGCGGGCGCGGGTCGCCGGGGGCGCGGGTCGCCGGGGCGCGGGGGCCGGTCGCGGGGGGCGCGTCCGGCGTGGGAGGGTCGGGGTATGCGATATGTGATCATCGGGGCAGGGGCGATCGGCGGGACGATCGGCGGGCGGCTGGCCGAGTCGGGGCACGAGGTGGTGCTGGTCGCGCGCGGCGCGCACCTCGACGCACTGCGGGAGGGCGGGCTGCGGCTCGCCACGCCCGACGGAACCCGCACCCACCGGCTCCCGGTGGCCTCCGGCCCGGAGGAGGTCGAGCTGCGGGCCGGCGACGTGCTGGTGCTCGCGGTGAAGTCGCAGGACACCGTCGCGGCGCTGGACGCCTGGGCGCCCCGGCCGGTCGCCGGCGCCGCGTACCCGGACGCCGTGGCGGCGGAGGTGCTCCCGCTGCTCTGCGCGCAGAACGGCGTCGCCAACGAGCGCGCGGCACTGCGGCGTTTCGCCCGTGTCTACGGGGTGTGCGTCTGGCTCCCGTCGACCTTCCTGGCGCCGGGCGCGATCTCGGCGGAGGCCGCGCCGCTCAGCGGCATGCTGCACATCGGCCGCTACCCGGGCGGCGTGGACGAGACCGCCGAGAAGATCGCCGCCGACCTGGAGGCCTCGCACTTCGCCGCCCCGGTGACCGACTCCGTGATGCGCTGGAAGTACGCGAAGCTGCTGGACAACCTGGGGAACGCGGTGGACGCGGTCTGCGGCCCGCTGCACGGCCCCCAAGGCCGGCACCGGGACCCGCAGGTGGCCGAACTCCTGCTGCGGGTAAGGGTGGAGGGCGAGCGGGCACTCGCCGCCGCGGGCATCGACTGGACGCCGCGCGAGGAGCAGCGCGCCCGGCGCGGCAACCTGGTGGACGTGGTGCCGGTGCCCGGCGCCGAACGCGTCGGCTCCTCGTCGTGGCAGAGCCTGGCCCGCGGCACCGGTTCGGTGGAGGCGGACTGGCTCAACGGCGAGATCGTCCTGCTGGGCCGCGAACACGGGGTTCCGACCCCGGTCAACGAGGCGGTCCGCCTAGCCGCCAACTCCCTTGCGCGACAGGGGCGTCCGCCGGGAAGTATGGATCCGCGGGAGCTGGCCGCGCGCATCCGCGGCTCCGCCGCGCGGTAGCGGCGCGACGGCTACCGGGTATCAGCGGGCGGCCGCAGGCCGGGTGCGGCCAGGTGCCTGACCGGTCGCGTAGTTCCTCGCGCCCCTGACAGTGCGACTGGCCGCCGGCGGTCGGCTTTCCGCCTCACGGCGTCTGCCAGGCCGGAGGGCGGGCCGGAGTTCCCCGCGCCCGCCCCGTCGCCCGTCGCGCGGGACACAACTCGCCCGCTCAGGCCACGAGTTCGCCGAAGGCGGCCGGCAGGTCACCCCGGCACAGCGTCTGGTCCTCCCGCAGCCGGCGCAGCGCGCGCCAGATGGAGGACTTCACGGTGCCGACGCTGATGTTGAGGATGTCGGCGATCTCCGGGTCGGTCCGGCCCTCGTAGTAGCGCAGCACCAGCATGGTGCGCTGGTTCTCGGGCAGCCGGGCGAGCGCCTGCCACAGCACGGCGCGCAGCTCGGTGCCGCCCATCGCGTCGGTGTCGCCGACGGTCTCCGGCATCTCCTCGGTCGGGTACTCGTTGACCTTGCGCCGGCGCCAGGCCGAGATGTGCAGGTTGGTCATGGTGCGGCGCATGTAGCCGCCGACCGCCGCCTTGTCGGTGATCCGGCCCCACGCGCGGTAGGTGGAGAACAGCGCCGACTGCAGCAGGTCCTCGGCCTCGAAGCGGTCGCCGGTGAGGTGGTACGCGGTGGCGTACAGGGAGGCGCGCCGCTCGCGCACGTAGGCGGTGAAGTCCGCCTCGTAGTCGGGCGCGAGCTCACCCCGCGCGCCTCCCTGTACCCCTGCCCCGGGCGCGGACGCGGCCGGCCCCGCAGCCGTCCGCGTCGCGCCCTCCCCGGCACCCCCCGGGATCTGGTGGTCGCGGATCGCGTGCAGGGAGACCGTGGTCATCACGGTCTCCCCCGCGCGGCCGGCCTTGGCCGGGCGGCGGCCGCGGTGCGTGGCGCGCGGGGCGACGGCTGCGACGTGGCGCGCCGCGTGCCCGGTCTCGCGCTGCTCGATCACCGCGTTCATGGTCGCCCCCTTGGCCGTGCCTGCTTGCTTTCCGTGACAGGGAAAAGCCTGCCCTGCGCGTTTCATGGCGCTGTCCGCCGACTGTCACAGCCGTGTCACAAGGCGGGGCGGCCGGTGAACAACGGTGGAGGACGGTGAGCGCGGCGCGGAGGCGCCCCCCATAGGCGCACGTGACAGGCCAAGCGCCGGGCGCACGCGCGGCCGGGGAGCGCGCAGGGCGCGCGACCGGCGCCCGGCCCCGGCGCACCACGGGGGCGGTGCACGGCGCCTTCCGCTCAGTGCAGAATGACGCCGTGCCTTCCCTGCTGCTCATCGAGGACGACGACGCGATCCGTACCGGTCTCGAGCTCGCGCTCTCCCGTCAGGGGCATCGCGTCTCGGCGGCCGCCTCCGGCGAGGAGGGGCTGCAGCTGTTCAAGGAGCAGCGTCCGGACCTGATCGTGCTGGACGTCATGCTGCCCGGAATCGACGGCTTCGAGGTCTGCCGCCGGATCCGCCGCACCGACCAGCTGCCGATCATCCTGCTCACCGCGCGCAGCGACGACATCGACGTGGTGGTGGGCCTGGAGTCGGGCGCCGACGACTACGTGGTCAAGCCCGTGCAGCCGCGGGTGCTGGACGCCCGGATCCGGGCCGTGCTGCGCCGCGGCGAGCGCGAGAGCACCGACTCGGCGGCCTTCGGCAACGTCGTCATCGACCGCTCCGCGATGACCGTCACCAAGGACGGCAAGGACCTCCAACTCACGCCCACCGAGCTGCGATTGCTGCTGGAGCTGAGCCGCCGGCCGGGCCAGGCGCTCTCCCGCCAGCAGCTGCTGCGGCTGGTGTGGGAGCACGACTACCTCGGCGACTCGCGGCTGGTGGACGCCTGCGTGCAGCGGCTGCGCGCGAAGGTCGAGGACGTGCCGTCGGCGCCGACGCTGATCCGCACCGTCCGCGGCGTGGGGTACCGTCTCGACCCGCCGCAGTGATCCGGCGGGGGAGCCGGGGGGCGATCCGGCGCGGCGAAGCGGTGACAGCAGGGGCGAGGGTGACGAGGTGACCAGGGTGCGGGTGGCGCGCGCAAACGCGCGGCTGGTCCGGAGGCTGCGGCTGACCTCGCTGCGGATACGGCTGATCGCGGTGTTCGTGCTGGTCGCGCTGACCGCGGCGCTGGCCGTCTCCGGCATCGCCTACTGGCTCAACCGGGACGCGGTGCTCAAGCGCGCGCAGAACTCGACGCTCTCCGACTTCCGTTCCGCGCTCTCGCGGGACAGCGACCAGCTGCCGCTGCACCCGAGTTGCGCGCAGCTGCAGAACATGGCCGACGCGATGGCCGCCTCCGGCCTGCAGTACGACGTGCTGCTGGTCGAGGGTTCCTGCTCGGTGACCTCCAACCCGTCCTACACCGTCGGCATGCTGCCCGCGCAGCTGCGCGCCGAGGTGCAGCGCCCCACCGCCTCCGCCACGCTGCCCGACAAGTGGGACTACCACCTGTTCTGGCAGCGCGTCAGCTGGGACGGCCACCCCTACCTGGTCGGCGGCACGCAGGTGGTGCCGATCGGCACCGGACCCACCGGCTACCTGGTGAAGTCGCTGGACGACGAGCGCAAGGACCTCGACTCGCTGGCCTGGTCGCTCGGCATCGCCACGCTGCTCGCGCTGATCGCCGCCGCGCTGCTGGCCCAGGCGTCCTCGGCGACCGTGCTGCGCCCGGTGGGCCGGCTCGGCGAGGCAGCGCGGCGGCTCGGCGAGGGCCACCTGGAGACCCGGCTGGAGGTCAGCGGCGCGGACGAACTCGCCGAGCTGTCACAGACGTTCAACAACGCGGCGGAGGCGCTGCAGGCGCAGGTCGAGGAGCTGAGCGCGCGCGAGCGGGCCTCCCGCCGGTTCGTCGCCGACATGTCGCACGAGCTGCGCACGCCGCTGACCGCGATGACCGCCGTCAGCGACATCCTCGAGGACGAGGCGGACATGCTCGACCCCATGGTCGAGCCCGCGGTCCGGCTGGTCGTCGCCGAGACCCGGCGGCTGTCGGACCTGGTGGAGAACCTGATGGAGGTCACCCGCTTCGACGCCGGCACGGCCCGGCTGGTGCTCGACGACGTCGACGTCGCCGACCTCATCACCTCCTGCATCGACACCCGCGCCTGGCTGGACGCGGTCGACGTGGACGCGCCGCGCGGGATCGTGGCCCGGGTCGACCCGCGGCGGATCGACGTCGTGCTGGCCAACCTGATCGGCAACGCCCTCAAGCACGGCGGCTCGCCGGTGCGGGTGCGGGTGTGGACGGAGGGCCCGGAGACGGACGGCGGCCCGCAGACGCCGAGCGCGGAGACGGCGCAGGCCACGCGGGCCGCGGACGCCACGGCGACGGCGGAGCGCCCGGCGGCCGCCTCGCCGTCCGCGGAGGAGTCCGAGCCCCCGGCAGCCGCACGGGCCGAACCTGTCCCGTTCTCCGGGACAGCATCGGCCTCCGCGGCGCCCTCGGCGCCGGCTTCCGCCCCGGTCTCCGCGCCCGGCGGCGAGCAGGCGGCGGACCCGCGGATCGGGCGGACCCTGGTGGTCGAGGTCACCGACTCCGGCCCGGGCATCCCGGAGGACGTCCTGCCGCACGTCTTCGACCGCTTCTTCAAGGCCGACACCGCGCGCCCCCGCTCCGAGGGCAGCGGGCTGGGCCTGTCCATCGCGCACGAGAACGTCCGGATCCACGGCGGCACCGTCACCGCGGGCAACTCCGCGGCCGCCGGCCTGGGCGCCGTCTTCACCGTGCGCCTGCCGCTCGCCCCGGCCGAGGAGCCGGACGAGCCCACCGCGCGCCCGGTGCGCGGCGACCGCCCCGGAGGCCCCGCCCGATGACCCCCGCCCTCTTCCCCTCCCGAGGCCGCCCGCGCCGCCTGCACCGCCTGCGCCCCCGAACTGACCGGCAGCGCCTGCCCGTGGCTGCGTCCGGGCCGCTGCCCGCGCCCCGCGCCGCACGGGCGGCGGGTGCGGCGCTCGGCCTGGCGCTGGCGCTGGGCGCGCTGGCCGGGTGCGGGATCCGGCCGAGTTCCGGTCCGGTGAACGCGGGCGAGCCCGCGGTGCGCACCGCCTGCCCGCCGACCGGCACGCCGACGGCGGCCGAGAGCCCCGCGGCGGCGTCCGTGTACTCCCCTGGCGGTCCGGCGGCACCCTCCTCGGCGGCGGCCTCCCCGACGCCGACGTCCGGCGACGGCGCGTCCGGCGGTGACACGTCCGGCGGTGACACGTCCGGCGGCGGTACGCCCGGGGGCGGCGCGAGTGCCGCCCCGGCCCCCTCCGGCCTGCCCACCACCGGCGGGATCCCGACCGTCCTGCCCGCCCCTTCCGCGTCCACCTCGGCCTCGCCGCTGCCGACCGAGCCGCCTTCAGCCACGCCGTCCTGCCTGCTGCCCAGTGGCCGGTGAGACCGGCGTGACGGCGCGCCGCGTGGACGCCGGAACCGGAACCGCTCCCGTACGCGTCCTTGCGAACGTGCCACACGGAGGTAGCGGTCTCGGCGTGCGGGCCGGCGAGGACCGGCTCCCCACGCACACCACACCCGGCCGGCCGGTCAGCGTCGCCGGCCGCACTGGGGGCGCCGGCCGTACGCGGGCCGGGGCCCTCCCCGGGGCGACGGACCGGCGTCCGTCCTTCCTCGCGTCCGCCGCCTGCTCGGCTCCCCGGCGGCGCCGGGCCGGCCCTCCGTACCGGGCCCTGCGCGTCACCGGCGGTGTCGTGCTTGCCGCGTACCTCGGGCTGCTGGCCTGGCTGGCGCTGCGGCCCGGGCCCACCGCGTGGATGCCGGAGGCCAACTTCGTCCCCTTCACGACCATCCGCAGCGAGCTGGCGACCGGCACCGCGGGCGCGTGGTGGCAGCTGCTGCGCGGGATGCTGGTGACGGCCCCGCTGGGGGTTCTGCTGCCGATGGCGGGCGGGCGGCTGCACGCCTCGCCGCTGTGGTCGTTCCTGCGCACCACCGGCACGGCGATGCTGGTCGCCACGGGCGTCGAGGCCCTGGAGACGGGACTGGGCGGAAAGGTCCTGGACGTCGACGACATCGTCCTGGCGGTGATCGGCGTGGTCCTCACCCACCTCGCCGTCGTCCCCGCAGCCCGAGCCACCCTCCTCCGCCACCGTCCCCCCGCTCCGCCGCGCGAGCACGACCCGCGAGCAGGCGCGAAGCGCCGACCAGGGGGCGCGGCGCTGCGACATCTGCGGCTCCGCCGCGCGGGCGCGACCAACCAGGCACCCCCGGCACCCGCGCACCCCACAACCGCCGAAGCCCGCTAGGCGCCCAGCAGGCGCGAAGCGCCGCTCAAGGGGCGCGGGGCTGTGTCATCGTGCGGCTCCGCCGCGCGGGCGCGACCAGCCCGCCCCCGCGCGAGCCGGCGCGAAGCGCCGCTCGAAAGGGGCGCGGGGCTGTGTCATCGTGCGGCTCCGCCGCGCGGGCGCGACCAGCCCGGCACCACCCGCACCCGCCCGACCGCAGTCGCTGCTGCCCGGTAGGCGCCGACCAGGGTGGGGCGCGGGGCGTGGGCGCGAACCCCCGCACCGGGAACCCCCACGCACGCCTCACGCGTGAAACGGCAGCACATCCCGATGCGCGAGCACATGCGCGCGGAACGCCGCCACCGGCGCCGTCGGCTCCCGCCCCGCCTCCCACGCCAGCGCGATCTCGCGAACCGCCCGGCTCCCCGCGACCCGCAGCTCGACCACCCCCGCCCGCGCCGCGCTCGCCGGCGGCAGCAGCGCCACCCCGAACTCCGCGGCGACCAGCCCGCGCAGGGTCTCGGTCTCCTCCCCCTCGAACGCGATCCGCGGCGTGAACCCGGCCTCCGCGCACAGGTCGTCGGTGATCCGCCGCAGCCCGTAGCCCGGTTCGAGCGCGATGAACGGGTCCGACGCCACCTCCTCCAGCCGCACCCGGGCCCTCCCCGCCAGCCGGTGCCCGGCCGGGACGCACAGCGCCAGCCGCTGCCGCCCGACCCGGCGCGAGACCAGCGCCGGGTCCTCCGGCTGCGGCGAGACCAGGCACAGGTCGAGCTCGCCCGAGCGCAGCCGCTCCAGCATGCGGCTCGCGTAGTCCTGCACCAGCTGGAAGCGCACCCGGGGATGCTCGGCGCGGAAGCCGCGCAGCAGCTCCGGCACCGTCTCCGACCCCATGGTGTGCAGGAAGCCGAAGGCGACCCGGCCGGTTGCCGGGTCGGCCTCCTCGCGCACCGCGTCCGCCGCCCGCTCCAGTCCGGCGAGCGCGGTCTCCACCGCCTCCAGGAAGATCCGGCCGAGCCGGGTCAGCCGCACCGCCCGGCCCTCCCGCGCCAGCAGCACGACCCCGAGCTCGGCCTCCAGCCGGGCCACCGACCGGCTCAAGGTGGGCTGCGGCATGGCGAGTTCCGCCGCGGCGTTCGTCACATGCTCCAGCCGCCCGACTGCGGCGAACTGTGCCAGCCGGGGCGCGAGCAGCACCGCCGCCGTCTCGGGCCCCAGCTCGGCGCGCCCGGACTCGCCCGCGTTCCGCCCGGACTCGGATTCAGAAGACCCATACCTCACAGCATCGATTCTCGCATTCCCATGCATTGGACGCATGGACGGCGGCCCGCCTACGTTCGTGCCATGCCCGACGCCGACACACCCCCGCGCACCGGCCTCCGTACCTCGGCGACCACCCCCGCGACCGCCTCCACGGCCGCCTCCACGCCGACCGGCTCCACCCTGGGCGCCGACCTGCGCCACCGGCCGGGCAGCCCCGGCTACCGCCGCACCTCGCTGGCCCTGTTCGCGGCCGGCGTCGCCACCTTCGTGCTGCTCTACTCGACCCAGGCGCTGCTGCCCGCGCTCTCGCAGGCGATGAACCTCACGCCGGGGCAGGCGAGTTGGACGGTGTCGGCGGCCTCCCTCGGGGTGGCCGCGGCGGTGATCCCGCTCAGCGCGCTGTCGGAGCGGTTCGGCCGCACCCGGGTCATGACGCTGTCGGTGTTCGCCGCGGCGCTGCTCGCCGTGGTGATCCCCTTCGCGCCGAGCCTGGGCGTGCTGGTCGCGCTGCGCGCGGTGCAGGGCGTCTGCCTGGCCGGGCTGCCGGCCACCGCGATGGCCTACCTCGCGGAGGAGGTGCACCCGGCGGCGCTGCCCTCCGCGATGGGCCTCTACATCGCCGGCAACAGCATCGGCGGGATGGCCGGGCGGATCATCTCCGACCTGGTCGCGGGCGCCGTCGGCGGGGACAGCGGCTGGCGCTGGGGGCTCGGCTCGGTAGCGGCGATCTCGCTGGCCTGCGCGGTGTCGTTCCGGCTGCTGGTGCCGCCGGCCCGGCACTTCCGGCCGGCGCCGCTGCGGCCGCGCGCGCTGGCGGCGGGCGTCGCCGGGCACCTGCGCAACCCGCTGCTGCTGCGGCTGTACGCGCTGGGGCTGCTCTTCATGGCGGTGTTCGGCGCGGTCTACACCGTCATGGGCTACCGGCTGACCGCCGCGCCCTTCAGCCTGCCGACCGGGCTGGTCGGGCTGATCTTCGTGGTCTACCTGGTGGGCACGGCGACCTCGGCGCTCACCGGCCGCGTGGTCGGCCGGCTCGGCCGGCGCGGCGCGCTGTACCTGGCGATCGGCGTCACGGCGGCGGGTCTGCTGCTGAGCCTGCCGAACGCGATCGCGCCCGCGCTGCTCGGACTGGTGCTGGTCACCGGCGGCTTCTTCGCCGGCCACACCGCCGCGTCCTCGGCCGTCGGCCGCACGGCGACGCAGGCCCGCGCGCTCGCCTCGGCGCTGTACCTGGCGGCGTACTACGTCGGCAACAGCCTCGGCGGGTCGCTCGGCGCGAGCGCCTTCCGCTCCCACGGCTGGAACGGCACCGCGGTCGTCGGCCTCATCGCCCTGACCCTCGCCGCCGGCACCACCCTCTACGCCACCCTCCGCGCCCGCGCCGACCGACGGGACCCCGCCGCGGCGGTCAACGGCTGACGCCGTCGCCGACCGCCGGCTCACCGCCGCCCGCCTCACCGCCCGCCGCCTCACCGCCCGCCGGCAGCGCGACGCCGTGCCCGGCGAGCGCCTCGGCCAGCGTCACCCGGCCGTGGTCGTAACGCCACAACTCCGCCGCCAGGCCTGCCGCCCGGGCACCCTCGACGTTCGCCGCGTTGTCGTCCACGAACAGGATCGCCTCCGGCGCCGCGCCTATCCGCCGGGCGGCCTCGGTGAAGAACCCGGGATCGGGCTTGGCGACGCCGAGTTCGCAGGAGTAGCAGCTGACGTCGAACAGCCCGTCGTAGCCGAGCGCGGTCCGCATGTGCCGGGCCCGGCCGGGCTGCTGGTTGGTTCCCAGGTGCACGCCGTAGCCCGCCTGCCGGAGCGCGGCCATCACCTCGAAGGTTTCCTCGACGCGCGCGATCCTCAGCCACACGTCCCGGTAGAACTCCTCGATCGGCACGGTCACCCCGTACTCCTCCAGCGCCGCGGCGAGCAGCGGCAGGTAATCCCCCTCGCCGCGGAAACTCGGAAGCTCCTCCTCCCACGCCCGCTGGAGGAACTCCTCGGTGCGCGCCCCGAGATGCGCCCCGGCCGCCTCCCGCCAGCCGCCGGGCACGTACTGCACCACCCCGTCCGCATCGAACAGCACATGCGCGATCCCGCTCACGTGGCACTCCCCTCCGCAGATCCCCCGGCGGCGGGCCCGCCGCCGCGCGCGGTGCGCCCGCGCCCCGGTCATCATCCCCCAGAGGTCGTCGCCACCCTCCAGCGCATGGCCCGCCGGAAGCGGCGGCCTCCGATGACCGCGCTCGGCATCACCGACGCACTCGCGCGCGCCGGGACGCCGGCGTTCGCCGAACGCGCGCGCCGACTGCTCGACGGTTGACCCCGGCGACGGCGGACGCCGCGTGGCCGGAGGCCGAGGGCAGCCGGGCGCGAGGGTGTCACGCGAGGCGGTCGAGTACCAGCTCGGCTCGTTCGTAGGGGGCACCGGGGGCGGAAAGGGCGTACGCGTCCGAAAGGGCCTCGAGGGCGGCTGGGAAGCGGTCGGGGGTGTCGGTGTGGAGGGTGAGGAGGGGGGTGCCGGGGGTGACCGGGTCGCCGGGGCGGGCGTGGAGTTCGATGCCGGCGGCGGACTGGACGGGGTCCTCCTTGCGGGCGCGGCCGGCGCCCAAGCGCCAGGCGGCGACGCCGACGGCGTAGGCGTCCAGGCCGGTGACCACGCCGGCCCGGTCCGCGGTGAGGGTGTGGCGCTCGCGGGCGACGGGCAGCGGCGCGTCGGGGTCGCCGCCCTGCGCGGTGATCATGCGGCGCCAGTGGTCCATCGCCGCGCCGGAGGCGAGGGCGTCGGCCGGGTCGCGGTCTCCGAGGCCGGCCGCGTCGAGCATCTCCCGGGCGAGGGCGAGCGTGAGCTCGACGACGTCCGCCGGGCCGCCGCCCGCCAGCACCTCCACGGCCTCGCGGACCTCCAGCGCGTTGCCGGCCGTGCGGCCGAGGGGAGCGTCCATCGCGGTGATCAGGGCCCGCGTGCGCACCCCGGCGTCCGTGCCCAACTCGACCATCGCCGCCGCGAGTTCGCGCGCCGACGCGAGGTCCTTCATGAACGCGCCGGAGCCGCACTTCACGTCCAGGACCAGCGCCGAGGCGCCCTCGGCGATCTTCTTCGACATGATCGAGGAGGCGATCAGCGGGATCGATTCGACCGTGCCGGTGACGTCGCGGAGGGCGTAGAGGCGGCGGTCGGCGGGGGCCAGGCCCTCCCCCGCGGCGCAGATCGCGCAGCCCGCGGAGCGCAGCACGTCCAGCAGTTCGGCGGTGGTCAGCTGCGCCCGCCAGCCGGGGATGGACTCCAGCTTGTCCAGGGTGCCGCCGGTGTGGCCGAGGCCGCGGCCGGAGAGCTGGGGGACGGCGGCGCCGCAGGCGGCGACCAGCGGGGCCAGCGGCAGGGTGATCTTGTCGCCGACGCCGCCGGTGGAGTGCTTGTCGACGGTCGGCCGGTCCAGCGCGCCGGAGAGGTCGAGGCGTTCGCCGGAGCGGATCATCGCCTCGGTCCAGCGCGCGGTCTCCCGGCGGGTCATGCCGTTCAGCAGGATCGCCATCGCCAGCGCGGACATCTGCTCGTCGGCGACCTCGCCGGCGGTGTAGGCGGCGACGACCCAGTCGATCTGCGCGTCGCTGAGCTCGCCGCGGTCGCGCTTGGCGCGGATGACGGAAACGGCGTCATGAGAGACGGCGTCGGCCATGGATGAGGCGCTCCTCACAGGTTGTCGGGGCCGAACGCGTCCGGCAGCAGCTCGGACAGCGGCCGGATCCCGGCGGCGGTGTCCAGCAGCAGATCCGGTCCGCCGTGCTCCCACAGCAGCTGGCGGCAGCGCCCGCAGGGCATCAGCACCGCGCCCTTGCCGTCGCAGCAGGCGAAGGCGACCAGCCGGCCGCCGCCGCTCGCGTGCAGCGCGGAGACGAGTCCGCACTCGGCGCACAGGCCGAGCCCGTAGCTTGCGTTCTCGACGTTGCAGCCGCTGACGGTGCGCCCGTCGTCGACCAGCGCCGCCGCGCCGACCGGGAAGTGCGAGTAGGGGACGTAGGCGCGGGTCATGGCCTCGCGCGCCTCGGCGCGCAGCAGCTCCCAGTCGATGGTCACGAGAGGCGAGTGTAGTGACGGGAGAGCCGCGCGCCAGAGCCCCTCCACACACATACGGAATTGTCGGTTCCGTTGTGCTCACCGACTTTACGACGATCCGATAACACCTGACGATGCGTAACGTCAGCGATTTCTACGCGCGTTAACCTCGCCGCCGGGCGCCGCGCCTCACCGGGAACGCGGCGGTCATCCCTGCGCCGGCCCGGGGACGGAACCCGGTCCCCGCGACGGACGACGGACGACGGAGGAGCTCGATCATGAACAAGTCCCTGGGAGCCGCGGCGGCGGCCGGCGCGCTCGCGCTGGCGCTGGCGGTCACGGCCTGCGGTTCCAAGCCGGTGAGCGACGCCGCCGGCGGCTCCTCCAGTCCGGCCGGCGGCGCGAGCGGCGCCTCCGGCTCGGCGGCCGGCGGCGGGTTCAAGGCCTGCATGGTGACCGACACCGGCGGCCTCGACGACCACTCCTTCAACGCCGAGTCCTGGGCCGGCATGCAGGCCGCCCACGCCAAGGACCCGAGCATCACCGTGCAGAACGCCACCTCGGCCACCGAGAACGACTACGCGAGCAACATCGCCGGCTTCGTCTCGGCCGGCTGCAAGCTGATCGTCACGGTCGGGTTCGCGATGAACGACGCCACGGTCGCCTCCGCGAAGAAGAACCCCTCCCAGGACTACGCGATCGTCGACAACACCTCGACTCCCCCGCACGTCCAGGGCCTTCAGTTCAACAGCGCCCAGGGCGCCTTCCTCGGCGGCTACTTCGCGGCCGGGATGACCAAGACCGGCAAGGTCGCCACCTTCGGCGGCGCGAACTACCCGACCGTCACCGTCTACATGGACGGCTTCTGGGAGGGCGTGCAGTACTACAACGCGCAGCACCACACCAAGGTGCAGGTGCTCGGCTGGAACGAGCCCAAGAAGCAGGGCACCTTCGACCCCACCCAGTCCTTCACCGACCAGGCCGGCGGCAAGCAGATCGCCGCCAACTTCGAGGCCGAGGGCGCCGACATCGTCTTCCCGGTCGCCGGCGGCACCGGCATCGGCGCGCTCGCGCAGGCCAAGGCCAGCGGCGGCAAGCTCAACGCGATCTGGGTGGACGACGACGGCTACGACTCCAACCCGGCCTACCGGTCGGTCATCATGACCTCGGTGACCAAGGGCATCGCCAGCGCGGTGACCGCCGCCGTCACCGCCGCCGCCCAGGGCACGTTCACTTCCACCTCCTACATCGGCACCCTCGCCAACGGCGGCTCCGGCCTCGCGCCGTACCACGACTGGGCGTCGAAGGTGCCCGCCACGCTGACGAGTGAACTCGCCACGGTGAAGCAGGACATCATCAGCGGCAAGATCAAGATCACCTCCAAGAACCAGCCGACCCCCTGAGCCCCGACCGCGTGCGCCCGACCGCGTGAGCCGACCGCGAGCGGGCGCGCGCACGCACGAGAGCCGGAAACCTGAATGCAGCTCGAACTGCGCGGGATAACCAAGAGGTTCGGCCCGCTCACCGCCAACGACCGGATCGACCTCACGGTCGGCCCCGGCGAGATCCACTGCCTGCTCGGCGAGAACGGCGCCGGCAAGACCACGCTGATGAACGTCCTCTACGGGCTGCTGCAGCCGGACGAGGGCAGCATCGCCGTGGACGGCGTGGACCGCGAGGTGCGCAGCCCGCGCGACGCCATCGCGCTGGGCATCGGCATGGTGCACCAGCACTTCATGCTGGTACCGGTGTTCACCGTCGCCGAGAACGTGATCCTCGGCGACGAGGCCGAACTCGGCGCACGGCCGGGCCCCTTGGGCATCCTGGACCGGCGGCGGGCACGCCGCCGGGTCCGCGAGGTCTCCGAACGCTACGGCCTGCCCGTCGACCCGGACGCGCGGGTCGAGGACCTGCCGGTGGGCGTGCAGCAGCGGGTCGAGATCGTCAAGGCGCTGGTGCGCGACGCCCAGGTGCTGATCCTGGACGAGCCCACCGCGGTCCTCACCCCGCAGGAGACCGACGAACTGTTCACCGTCATGCGGACGTTGCGGGCGGCGGGCAAGTCGGTCGTCTTCATCACCCACAAGCTGCGCGAGGTGCGCGAGGTGGCCGACCGGATCACGGTGATCCGGCACGGCCGGGTGGTCGGCGAGGCCGCGCCGGACTCCACCCAGCAGGAGCTGGCCTCGCTGATGGTCGGCCGCTCGGTGCGGCTGGTCGTCGACAAGGCGCCGGCTGAGCCGGGCGAACCCGTGCTCAGCGTCGAGGAGTTGACCGTCCGGGACGCGCAGGACTGCGTGGCCGTGGACGGCGTCACCTTCGAGGTGCGCGAGGGCGAGATCCTCGGCATCGCCGGGGTGCAGGGCAACGGCCAGTCCGAACTCGCCGAGGCGCTGCTCGGGTTGACCCCCGCCGAGTCCGGTTCGATCCGCTTGGACGGGCGGGAGCTGCGCGGGCTGCCGCCGCGGCGGATCCTCGACGCCGGCGTCGGCTTCGTCCCGGAGGACCGCGGACACGACGGCGTGGTCGGCGAGTTCACCGTCGCCGAGAACCTGGTGCTCGACCTCTACGCCCGCGAGCCCTTCGGCAAGCGGGTGTCGATGGACCTGGCGGCGGTGCGGGCCAACGCCCGGCAGCGGATCGAGGAGTTCGACATCCGCCCGGCCGACCCCGACCACCTGGCCGGGCAGTTGTCCGGCGGCAACGCGCAGAAGGTCGTGGTGGCTCGGGAGTTGTCGCGTCCGCTGCGACTGCTGGTGGCCTCCCAGCCCACCCGCGGCGTGGACGTCGGCGCGACCGAGGCCGTGCACCGGCGGATCGTCGCCGAACGCGACCAGCGGCGCGCGGTGGTCGTGGTCTCCACGGAGCTGGACGAGGTGATCGCGCTCGCCGACCGGATCGCGGTGATGTACCGCGGGCGGATCGTCGCGGTCGTCCCGCCGGACACCTCCCGCGAACGCCTCGGCCTCCTGATGGCCGGCATCACGGACGAGGAGGCGGCGGAGGCCGAAGCCGGGGCCGGCCCCGGGCCCGTCGCGGGCACGGAGCCGAACCCGGCCCCGGGGCCAGCGAGCACCGCCGAGGACGCAGACGACGACGGAGAGGCACCCGCCCAGTGAACGCCGACCCCTCCGAGCCCGGCGCGGCGCGCGCGCCCGGCGTGCCCGCCGAGCCCGAGACGCCCAACCCGCCTGCGGCACAAACCGAGCCCGGGAGGCGATCCGGCCCGGACCCAGCGCCGGACCCGGGCACGGCCACGACCGAGCCAGGTGCGACGACCGAGCCGGCCGCCGCACACGAGCCGGGCGCCGCACCCGAGCCGGCCGCCCCGACCGAGCCGGCCGCGGCCTCCCCGGCCCCGCCGTCCGGCCGCGCGCGCGCCGACGCGCCGTCCGCCGATGCGCCGTCCGCCGACGGCGAAGACGCGCCCGCCGAACCCGCGCCCGCCGGGGCAGAGGCCCCGCCGGGCGGCGCCGGCGCCCCGAGCACCGCGCGCCGCCTGCTCCGCGTCGCAGCCGGCGCGCGCGTCGGCGCGCCCGTGACCCTCCTCGCGATCGTGCTGGCGCTGGTCGTGGGCGCGGTGCTGATCGTGCTGTCCAACACGGCCACCATGGACAAGGCCGGCTACTTCTTCGCGGCCCCGGGCGACTTCCTCTCCTCCGCCTGGAACGACATCGCCTCCGCCTACTCCGCGCTGTTCAAGGGCGCGATCTTCGACCCGGCGACCGTCGCCGGCACCCCGTCGCAGTTCTTCGGGCCGATCACCAACACCCTGGAGTACGCGACCCCGCTGGTCTTCGGCGGGCTGTCGGTCTCGATCGCCTTCCGCGCCGGACTGTTCAACATCGGCGGCCAGGGCCAGACCATCATCGGCGCGATCTTCTGCTCCTACGCCGCGTTCTCCTGGGACGGCCTGCCCGGCCCGCTGCACGTGCTGGTCGCGGTCGTCGCCGGGCTGGTCGGCGGGCTGCTGCTGGGCGCGCTGGTCGGCTGGCTCAAGGCGTGGCGCGGCGCGCACGAGGTGATCGTCACGATCATGCTCAACTACGCCGCCTACCTGCTGCTCGGCGGCTGGCTGCTGAATACCTCCGTCTTCCACGACGCCGCCGACGCCGGACAGGCGATCTCCAAGCCGGCCGACCCCGGCGCGCGCCTGCCGCACCTCTTCGGCGCGGGCCTGAACACCGACATCGGCCTGCTGATCGCGCTCGCCGCGACGGCGGGCACCGCCTGGTTCCTGACCCGCTCCAAGCTCGGCTTCGAGCTGCGCGCGGTCGGCCACGCCCCGCACGCCGCCCGCACCGCCGGGATCGACGTGCGACGGGTGCAGCTTGCCGCGATGGCGATCGCCGGCGGAATGATGGGCCTGATCGGGGTCACCCAGACGCTCGGCCTGGCCAACCCCAACAGCAACGCGGTGGCACCGAACATCGACGCCGGTCTCGGCTTCTCCGCGATCACCGTCGCCCTGCTCGGCCGCACCCGGCCCTGGGGGGTGCTGTGGGCGTCGCTGCTGTTCGGGGCGCTGCAGTCGGGCGGTGCGCTGATGCAGACCCAGGCGCAGGTGTCGATCGAGATCATCACCGTGGTCCAGGCGCTGATCGTGATCTTCGTGGCGGCGCCGCGGCTGGTCCAGGAGATCTTCCGGATCCGGGCGGGGCGGCGCGTCACGGCGGGGGCGGTGGCGCCCGCGCCGGTCGCCGATTCGCCCGCCGGCGAGATCCCCACCGGCGTGACCGCCGCACCGGACGCCACGCCGGACGCCGCGCCCGTGCCGTCCCCGGCCCCGCCGCCGGACGCCGGGGAAACGAAGACCCCGTCCGAGAAGCCGTCGAGCACCGCCGGAGGCCAGGCGTGACCAGCGCACCCCCCACCGCCCCGACGGGCACCCCCGCCGGCCCGGCCCCCGCGCCCGAGCCGGCACCCGCCGCGACCACCGCCGGCACTCCCGCCCGCCGCCTCGTCGGCGGTCTCGTCCAGGCCGCCGTCGGCGCCTTCGCACTCTGGGCGTTCGCGCTCGGCCCGCGCACCGCCGGCGCCACGCACACCCTGTTCGCGCTCAAACTGGACCCGGCCGGCAGCGGCCCGTCCCCGGTCTCCGCGCCCTCGCAGCCGCTGGCGCTGGCGCTGGCCGCGCTCGCCATCGCCTGCGGGCTGGTCCGCGCCTTCGCGGCGCTCGGCCGGCCGTGGGCCCGCGCCCTCTCGGTCTGCTGCTACGCCGCGCTGGTGCTGTCCTTCCTGACCTGGGCGGCGGCCGGCTCGCAGGTCGGTCTGAACGTGCCGTCCGTGCTCCAGCAGACCGCGATCGCGGCGGTCCCGCTGCTGCTGGGCGCGCTCAGCGCGCTGCTCTGCGAGAAGTCGGGCGTGGTGAACATCGCCGTCGAGGGCGAGTTCCTGTTCGGCGCCTTCGCCGCGGTGATCACCTCGACGATCACCGGATCGCTCTGGGCCGGGCTGGTCGCGGGCTGCCTGGGCGGGGCGCTGCTCTGCGCGCTGCTGGCGGTCTTCGCCAACCGCTACCTGATCGAGCAGGTGGTCCTCGGCGTCGTGCTCAACCTCTTCGCCTCCGGCGTCACCGGCTTCCTCTACGACCGGCTGATGTCCCAGAACGGCACCGCCTACAACTCCCCGCCCGGCCTGCACGCGGTCGCGATCCCGGGGCTGTCCTCGATCCCGGTGATCGGCAAGGCCCTCTTCGACGAGAACCTGCTCTTCTACGCGACCTACCTGCTCGTCCCGATCGTCTGGTTCCTGCTGAACGGCACCCGCTGGGGCCTGCGGACCCGCGCGGTCGGCGAGCACCCGACGGCGGCGGACACCGTCGGCGTCAAGGTCGTCGGCCTGCGCTACCGCAACGTCATCATGGCCGGCCTGCTCTCCGGGCTGGGCGGGGTGTGGCTGACGCTGGGCCTGGACGGCCAGTTCGGCAAGGACATGAGCTCGGGCAAGGGCTACATCGCGATCGCCGCGCTGATCGTGGGCCGCTGGTCGCCGATCGGCTCGCTGGGCGCGGCGGTGCTCTTCGGCTTCGCCACCGAGCTCAACCTCGCGCTCTCCTCCCTCGGCACCCCGATCCCGGGCGCCTTCCTGTCCATGGCCCCCTACCTGGTCACCGTCTTCGTCGTCGCCGCCCTCGGCGGCCTCTCCCGCCCCCCGGCCGCCTCCAACAAGCCTTATGTGAAGGGCTGAACCGACTCCCGAACCCCTGCTTTTCGTGACATGCGGCCATTCCCCACGGATCACCGCGGATCCACGAGAGGCGGCATCCGATTCCCCGCGGCCATTCATCTCCGACAGGTCGGGAGTTCACCGCGTCTCCGTAACCTCCGCGCCGGTTGATGTATGAACTCGTCGCGGAGGTCCGTTCCATGTCCGAACTCTCACGCCGCAATCTGATCCGCGGCGCCGCGGTCGCCGGGGCCGCCGCGGCGGTCGGATCCGCCGCTCCGGCGACGGCCGGCGCCGCCACCGCCTCCACCGGGGCCGCGGCTCCGGCCGGGGGCAGGTACGGCGACCTGCGGGACATCAAGCACGTGATGATCCTGATGCAGGAGAACCGCAGCTTCGACATGTACTTCGGGGCGCTCAAGGGCGTGATCGGGTTCAACGACAAGGCCGTGATCACCCTCCCCGGCGGCTACAGCGTCTTCGAGCAGCCGCTCAGCGCGCCCGGCGAGCCGGTGACCGGGACGCAGTACCCGTTCCAGTTCGTCAAGGGCAAGGTCACCAGCACCCCGCTCCCGCCGAACGCGGAGCAGGGCGCGCAGAACGCCTACGGCACCGACCACAGTTGGGAGACCCAGCACGAGGCGTGGAACGGCGGCCAGCACAACGCCTGGTACGCGGCCAAGGGCATGGAGACGCTCGGCTACTTCGCACGCGAGGACATCCCGTTCCAGTACGCCCTCGCCGACGCCTACACGGTCGGCGACGGCTACCACTGCTCCGTGCTCTCCGCGACCGGCCCGAACCGCACCTACCTCTGGGGCGGCAGCGTCAACGCCGACGGTGAGCACGGAAGTTACGTCGCCTACGCGGGCGGCGACGAACTCAACCAGCACCTGCCGTGGGAGTGCTACGCCGAGACCCTGCAGAAGGCCGGCGTCAGCTGGCGCGTCTACCAGGGCACCGACAACTTCGGCGACAACGGCGCCGCCTACTTCAAGACCTTCGCCGACCTCGACCCCGCGCAGGGCGGCACCGCCGACCCCGGCAACCCCCTCTACGACAACGCCATCGCGACCGTCCCCGAGCCGCTGGACTACGAGACCGGCAACGCCGACAACCTGGCGAACGCCATCAAGGCCGACGTCGAGGCCGGAACGCTGCCGCAGGTCTCCTGGGTGGTCACCAACTCCCTGTACTCCGAGCACTCGCATGCCGCGCCCTCCGACGGCGCCTACTACGTCGGCAAGGTGCTGCAGGCGCTCAACGCCGACCCCGAGGTGCTCAACTCGACCCTGGTCATCATCAACTACGACGAGAACGACGGCGCCTTCGACCACGTGCCGCCGCCCGTGCCGCCCGCCGGCACCAAGGACGAGTTCCACACCGAGCCGTCCCTGTCGGCCGCGCCGCAGCCGGTCGGCCTCGGCTACCGGGTGCCGCTGCTGCTCATCTCCCCGTGGACGCGCGGCGGTTGGGTCACCTCCGAGGTCTCGGACCACACCAGCGTGCTGCAGCTGCTGGAGAAGTGGACCGCCGCCATCGGCACGCCGGCCGTCTGCCCGAACATCAGCGACTGGCGCCGCGCGGTCTGCGGCGACCTGACGGGCGCCCTCGACTTCGAGCACCCGGTCTACGGGCTGCCCGACCTGCCTTACGTCGGGAAGACCATCGGCGACGCGCACGCCTACGAGATCGTCCCGGCGACCAACTCGCTGCCCGCGCAGGAGCCCGGCAGCAAGCCGGCCCGCCCGCTGCCCTACCAGGCCAACGCGGTCCTCACCGGCTTCACGATCGACGAGGACGGCACCGCGACCGCCGGCCTGGCGCTGTCCAACAACGCGCCGCACGTGGCCAAGTCGGCCCACTTCCACGTCCGGAACAACCTGGCGCCCGCCCAGCCGTTCAGCGCCTACCCGGACCCGGACTCCTTCCCCGGCCAGTACACCGTCGCCGGCTCGCGCAAGCTCGGCCTGACCACCCCGGCGACCGTCAAGCTCGGCGCGCCCGGCCCCTACGACATCACCGTGGTCAGCGCGAACCGGTTCCTGCGCCGCTTCACCGGCGACCTCACCAAGGCCGGCCGGGACGCGCGGGTCACCGTCTCCTACTACGAGGGCGGCTTCGGCGCGGAGGCGGTGCTCTTCATCGAGCTGGCCAACACCGGCTCGCGCGAGCTGACCTTCACCCTCGCCCACCAGCAGTACTCCACCGACCGGCCGAGGACCGTCACGGTCAAGGCGGGCGCGGCGGAGAAGCTGCTCGTCGACCCGCTGGCGAGCAGCCACGGCTGGTACGACCTCACGCTGACCCTCGACGGCGACTCCAGCTGGTCCCAGCGGTACACCGGGCACCTGGAGAACGGCAGGCCCAGCGTCACCGGCGCCGTCTGAGTCCTGCGCCGCCGGCCGCCACACCCCTTGGGCGGCGGCCGGCGGCCCGGGTCACACCTCGCCGTACTCCAGGGCCAGCGTGGAGAACAGCCGGACGCCGACGCCGATCGCGCGCTCGTCCACGTCGAAGGTGCCCTGGTGCAGGTCGAGGCTGCCGCTGGAAGCCGGGTCGCGGACACCCAGGCGGGCCAGCGCGCCGGGGACCTGCTCCAGGTACCAGGAGAAGTCCTCGCCGCCGAGCGACTGCGGGGTGTCCTCGACCTGGCCCGGGCCGAAGCCGGCGTCCATCGCCCGCACGAACTGGTCGACCGTCACCGCCTCGTTGACCACGGGCGGGACGCCGCGGTGGTAGGTGAGCTCCCACTTGGCCCGGTAGGTCTCGGCGAACTGGCCGATCAGCTCCTGCAGCACCTCGGGCGCCTCGCGCCAGCCGTCCAGCTCCAGGCAGCGGACGGTGCCCTCCAGCTCGGCGTGCTGCGGGATGACGTTGGCGGCCGAACCGGAGGCGATCCGGCCCCACACCAGGCTGACGCCCCAGCGCGGGTCCATCCGCCGGGCCAGGCCGGGCGGCAGGTCGGTCGCCATCCGGGCGACGGCGGTGACCAGATCCGTCGTCAGGTGCGGGCGCGCGGTGTGGCCGCCGGGGCCCTCCAGAGCCAGCGTCAGCTTGTCGCAGGCGGAGGTGATCGCGCCGACCCGGATGCCGATCCGGCCGACGTCGACCTTCGGGTCGCAGTGCACCGCGTAGATCCGGCCGACGCCCTCCAGCGCCCCGGCCTTCAGCGCGTCCAGCGCGCCACCGGGCATGACCTCCTCCGCGGGCTGGAACAGCAGCCGCACGGGGCGGCTCAGCCGGCCCTCGCGCAGCGCCTCCGCCAGCACCAGGCCGGTGCCGAGCACGACGGTGGTGTGCACGTCGTGTCCGCAGGCGTGGCAGCGGCCGGGGACGGTCGAGCGGTAGGGCAGGTCGGCCGGCTTGGCGTCCTCGATCGGCAGCGCGTCGATGTCCGCGCGGAACGCCAGGAACGGCGTGCCCTCGGGGGTACCCTCCGGTACGAGGTCGCAGACCAGACCCGTCCCGCCGGGGAGGACGCGGGGGTCGAGCCCCGCCCGGCGCAGCCGCTCGACCAGGCGGCCGGTGGTGCGGAACTCGGTGCGGCCGAGCTCCGGGTGCTGGTGCAGGTCGCGGCGGAAGGCGACGAGTTCGTCGTGCAGCGCCTGCGGCAGCGCCTCCCGCGCGAGGGGCTCCCCCTGCGGGAGGGATTCTCCGCGGGGGGCCTGCGGCGCTGGTGGGACGGGCGAGGGGTCGGACGTCGGCTGGTTCACCCCTACAAGGCTACGACCGGTCGCCCGGGACCGCCTGCGATCCCCGCCAAAAATCCGCCGCCGGGGCGAGATTTTCACCCGCGCGGCGATTGCCCGGCGGTGCGGGGGGTATGACTGTTCGTTCACCCTCGCGGCCGTCACCCGCGCGGAGTGACGGTTCGTCTCCTGGAGCCCGCCGACCCGGCCGAGCGGCCGCCTGCGCGGCGGGCCGCGGCGTCCCCGGAGCGCACCGGCCGTTTCGGGCCGGCGAGCGGCGGGACGCGGCCGGTGGGCGATCCGGCCGGCCATGGACGGCGGCGGGAGGTCGCCTGCTCCACGGCTGGTCGGGCCGAGCGGGCCGACACGGGCCGGGGGCGGGCGGCGCGGCGCGCCCGCCCTGGCGGTCCGTGACCGGAGGTCAGCCCTGCGGCGCGGCCACCGGCTCGTCGTCGCCGGCCGGCTCGCCGGGGTCCGCCCCGCCGCCTCCGTCCCCGCCGTCCCCGCCGGCCCCGCCGCCGCTCGCCGCGCCGGGCGCGTCGGCCTCGCCGGGATCCGGGGACTCCGGGTCGTCGGCATCCGGCCGGCGGTCCGGGTCGATCGCCGGATCGGTGACGGCGCGGTGGGCGAAGAGCTCGCGGTCCATCGCGGTGGTGGCGCGCAGTCCGGGGTGGCGGCGGGCGATCTGCCAGCCGAGGGCGACGGCGCTGGAGTCCGCCGCGACCAGCAGGTCGACGGCCTCCAGGTCCACGCCCTTCAGCCGCGGCACCCCGACCTGCCCCAGCAGGTAGGGGCGCACGACGCGGTAGCCGGGCATGAAGACCCGGCGGTGGAAGAGGTCGGCGCCGCGCAGATGCGCGCGCTCCACCGCGCCCACCGCCAGCTCCAGCGGCCGGGTCCGGTCGCGCGCCTGCACCTGTGCCCGGGCCCGGCGGATCACCGCCCGCGGCGCCCGCTTGACCAGCAGCCGCTCGCCGCGCGGCAGCGGATGCCGGCCCTCGGCCTCCTTCAGGGTGCGGATCTCCACCCGCGGGTCCATCCCCAGCGCCCGCCAGTGCTCCGCCCGCACGCTCACCATCGTCACCCGCACGCCGCGGGCCAGCAGCCAGTGTGCGTAGGCGACCACGCGACGCGGCGCGGAGTGGTTGACCGCCAGCAGCAGCACGTGGGCGGGCTCGTCGCCCTCGGCGACGACGACCCGGTCCAGCGGCGCGGGGCCGGGGGCGACCGCGGGCGCGGGCGCGGAGGCCACCTCGGCTTCCGGAGCCTCCACGTCCGCCGCCAGTACCGCCTCCGCCGCCGCCACCGGCATCGCCGGCTCCTCGGGCGCCGGCACCGCAAGCCCGTACGCCGCGGCCAGCCGCGCGCCGACCGCCGCGTGGCCGTAGCGCGCGTCGAGCACCTCACGGGCCCGCGCGAGGTCGAGCGAGCCGAACTCGGCACGCAGCAGCCGGTGTCCGTCCAGCAGCACCGCCGGGTCCTCGCTGACGTCGACCAGCGCGCCGGCGACGCCCTCCAGCCCGGCCAGCGTCTCCTCCGGCCCGCCCGAGCGGGTGGCGAGGACCGGCAGCCCGGCGGCGACGGCCTCGACGACCGTCACTCCGAAGGTCTCCCGCTTGCTGGGGTGCACCAGCAGGTCGGCGGCGTGCATCCGCGCGACGACGCCCTCGGCCGGCAGCGGGCCGGTGAACTCCACCCGGTCCTCCAGCCCGAGCGCCCGCACCCGCTCACGCAGCACCGGCTCCTGGTCGCCGGAGCCGACGAGGGTGAGCCGGGCTGCCGGGTCCTCCTGCGCGGCCACCGCGAAGGCCTCGACCAACGTGGCGACGTTCTTGTGCTCGACCAGCCGCCCGACGTAGAGCCAGTGGCTCAGCGCGGGCGAGGGCCGGGCGGCGGCCGGGATCGCGCCGAAGCCGATGGCGTTGGGCACTACCTGGATCTTCTCCGCCAGGTCCGGGAAGTAGCCGCTGAGCTGGCCGCGCAGCTGCTCGCCGACGCAGAGGAAGGCGTCGGCGCGCTCCAGCACCTCGCGGTAGAGCGCGCGGGCGGCCGGGAAGCGCATCAGCCGTCGCAGGTAGGTGGCGTGCTCGGTGACCACGACCCGGGCGCCGGGCCGCGCCAGCCGGGCCGCCACCAGGCCGCCGTGCAGGGCGACATGGCCGTGCACGACATCGGCGTCGATCCGGCCGCCGGGCAGCGCGGCGGCGAGCGCGCGCACGTGCGCCTCGCCCATGTCGGCGAAGGACTGGCCGGGGAAGACCGGCACCGGCGTGCGCAGCAGCCCGCCGGGGAAGTCGTGCCCGCCCGGCTCCGCCTCCAGACGGTCGAGCGCGGTGCGGACCAGGTCGCCGGCCAGCCCGCCGCCGGGGCCGGTCCAGTCCTCGCCGTGCAGGACGGAGATCCGGCGCGCCCTGGGCGCGGCGGCCTCGGCGGCGGCCCGCACGAACGCTCCCGCGAAGGGGTTGTTCGGCGAGGGGTACCAGGGGGTGACGATCGCGAGGTGGTCCACGGCGGTGTCGCCGGGGCCGGCGGTCCCGGCGGGGCTCGGGCGGACGGGGTCCGCGCTCCCGGGTTCGCCGTACGCCGCCGGCGGGAGCGCGGGCTCGAAGGCGAGCCGCACCCGGCGGCGTCCGCGCGCGAGCCGGTAGGCCAGCGGAACGGCGTGCGGGTCGCCGGCCACGACCAGGTCCGGGGCGGTCTCCGCGCGCAGCCGCTCGGCCGCCGCGCGCGCCCGGCGCCAGAACGCGGCCGAGGCCGGCAGCGGCCCCTGCGGCCCGCCGCCGACGCGCGTCACCGCGACACCGGGCGCGAGCGCGGGACCGGCGCCGGGCCTCGCGCCGTCGAGCGCCTCGCGCCACTCGCGCCGGTCCGGCACCAGCAGCTGAACGTCGGCGCCGGAGCGGGCCAGCGCCGCGGTGTGCGCGAGCGCGGCGCGGATCCGGTAGGGGCCGAGGGCCAGGTAGAGCACACGGCGGGGGGGAGTCGAAGTCTCGGGGGCGGTCAACGCATGGCTCCCGCGGGGTCGATGGTGCTGTCCACGACCGGCAGACCGGCGAACTCCGGCGCGTCCCAGTCGAGTTCGAAGGTGAGCCGGAGGCCGGGCCAGGCGTCGGCGAGCTCGCGGGCGAGCGGCAGCGACTCGGCGCCGCCGATCACCACGAGGTCCGGCAGCGCCGGCACCGCGCCGCCGCGCGGGGCGGATCCGGGCGCCGGGTAGAGGGCGCGCATCAGCGCCTCGGCCTCGGCGGCGGTCCGGCGCCGCTCCTCGCGCGCGCCGATGGAGCGCACCACCCGCCGGTCCACGGCGTCGACGGTGCGCAGCATCCGGGCCCGGACCGGGGCGACCGGCAGCCGCCGGGCGGCCCCCCGGGCGTAGCGCAGGCCGCGCCGGGCGCCCGCGGTCACCCGGCCGGCGCCGCCGCCCTCGGGAGCCGCCGGGACGTACGGCCGGACCTCGACCCGCCGGTCGACGCGCCACTCCGACCAGTCGTCCTCCGGGGAGACCAGCAGCAGCACCGGCACACCGCGGGCGGCCAGGTAGTCGGTGTCGAAGCGCACGTGCCGGGCGCGGGCGGTGCTCAGGGCCAGGTAGAGGACCTTCATGCGCCGGCCACCTCCGCCCGCTGCGGGTGGATCCCGGATGCCGTGGCTCCGATGCCGCCCCGCGCGTCCTCCAGCCCGTACGCCTCGGCGGCGAGCCGGGCGCCGACCGCGGCGGGGCCGTAGCGCGAGTCCAGCTCGGCGCGGGCCCGGTCAAGGTCGAGCGTGCCGACCTGGGCCGCCAGCGCCCGGTAGCCCTCGGCGATGACCCCGGGGTCGTCGCTGACGTCGATCAGCGCGCCCGCCACGCCCTCCAGCCCGGCCAGGGTCTCCTCGGGCCCTCCGCAGCGGGTGGCGAGCACGGGCGTACCGGCCGCCACCGCCTCGATCACGGTCATCCCGAAGGTCTCCCAGCGGCTCGGGTGGATCAGCAGGTCGTGGGCGTGCAGCAGGGCCGGCACCTGGTCCGGGTCGACCGGCGGCAGGACCCGCAGCCGCTCGGCCACCTGGGGTCCGAGTGCCGCGGCGAGCACGGCGGCGGCGCCCGGCTCCTCCTCCGGCCCGACCAGGGTGAGCGTCAGGTCCCGCCCCTCGGCGAGGAGTTCGGCGAAGGCGCGGATCAGCTTGGCGGTGCCCTTCCGCTCGTTGAGGGCGCCGATGTAGAGCAGCCGGCGCAGCTCGGTGACGGGCTCGGGGCGCAGCGCGCGGCCGGAGAAGTCGATCACGTTGGGCAGCACCTTCAGCCGGTCGGCGTGGTGCGGGAGGTAGCCGATGATCTGCTCGCGCAGGGCGTCGCTGACGCAGAGGAAGGCGTCGGCGCGCTCGATCACCTCGTCGTACATCGCCAGCGCGGCGTCCTGGGTGAGGACGCGGTCGAGGAAGGCGGCGTGCTCGGTGACCACGACCCGCGCCCCGGGCCGGGCGAGCCGCACCGCGCACCAGCCGCCGTAGGTGCCGACGTGGCCGTGCACGACGTCGGCCTCGATCCGCCCGGTCGGCAGCACGGCGCGCAGCGCGCGCTCGTGAACCAGGCCCCAGTCGGCGTAGCGGCGCTTGGGCGCGATCGGCGCGGGGACCCGGGTGAGCCAGACGCCGTCCGGGGTGAGCCGGGGCTCGATCGGGACGCGGGCGGTGGCCGGCCCGGCCAGCCGGTGGAAGGCCTGCTCGATGCGCCGGGCGGCGACGGCGTCGGCGGGGCGCCGCCAGTCCTCGGCGTGCAGCACCTCGATCCGGGCGAACCGGTCCGCGACGGCCGCCGTCATGGTGCGGACGAAGGAGCCGGCGAAGGGCCGGTTCAGCGACGGGTACCAGGGGGTGACCACCGCGAGGCGGCCGCCGCCCGTCCCCTTCCCCGCGCCGCCCGCGCCGCCCGCGCCGCCCGCGGCCGTCCGGACCGGGGTCCGGCTGTCTGCGTCGTCAGTCATGGCCCACCAGTTTCCGCATGCGCTGCTCGAAGGGGCCCAGCGCGGCGTCCCGGGTGTATCCGGCGGCGTGCGCGCGGGCCGCGGTGTAGAGGTCGGGGTCGGACTTGCGGACCGCTTCGGCCGCTCCGACCAGTGCCGAGGCGAGGGCGTCCGGCTCCAGGCCGTCCCCGCCGAACCAGAGCGGGTAGTCGCCGAGCACGTCGGCGGCGGCGATGCCGGGCCGGTGCGCCGAGACGATCGGCCGGCCGGTCGCCATGTATTCGAAGATCTTTCCGGAGGTGACGTAGCGGGCGCCGCCGGCCAGGAAGACCAGCGCGTCCATCCCGGCGTAGGCGCGGCCGATGTCGGCCTTGGCCACCGGGCCGCGGTAGGTGACGCCGTGTTCGCCCAGCGGCATCCGGGCCGCCAGCCGCTCGGCGTGGTGCGGGAAGAAGCCGAGGTGGCCGTGCAGGTCCAGCTCCGCGTCGGCCATCACCGGGTGCCGGCGGGCCCGCTTCCAGCCCTCGAAGAACTCCTCCAGCGGCAGCTGGTCGGTCATCGTGCCGATGTAGCCGAAGCGCACCGGGCGGTCGGCGCTGTCGGCGCTGTCGGCGCTGTCGGGGGCGGCCGGGGGCCGGTCCGGCAGGTCGTCGAGCAGCTGCGGATCCCAGCCGTTGGGGACCACCGTCATCCGGTCGGCGGCGAAGGGGTAGCGGGCCTGGTGCCAGCGCCGCAGCGGCTCGTTGACGAAAACGGCCTCCGCGGCGCCGCGCAGCACCCGCTCCTCCCAGCGCCACACCGGGTCGTCCGCCGGGTAGCGGGGCTGCTCGCTGAACAGCTCCAGCGTCCAGGCGTCGCGGTAGTCCAGCACGTAGGGGATCTTCAGCGCCCGCCCGACGGCCCAGGCGGCGACGAACGAGGCGAACGGGTTGCCGGTGGCCAGGACCAGGTCGAAGTGCCGGCGAGGACGCATCGCCAGCGCCCGGGCGACCACGGTCGGGATCCACAGCGCGTAGGGCTCGTCGACGGTCCACCGGCGCAACTCCCGGTAGCCGAGGGCGGCGACGGGAGGGGAGAGCTTCCGCACCCGGCCGAAGCGCCGTATGTCGCGCTCCCAGGGCATGTTGCCGGCCAGCGGGACCCGCTCGACGCGCACGTCCTCGCGCACCGCGGCCTCCAGCGACGGGTCGCTGGAGCGCAGGTACTCCTCGAAGAACTCGCGCGGTGGCGTCATCACCGTGACGTCCCAGCCGCCGGCCGCCATGGCGTTGGCGGTGGCGACGGCGCGGTAGACGCCGCTCGCCCGGGTCGGCGGGAAGTAGAAGGCCAGGTAGAGCACCCTCGGGCGCCTGCGGTCGCGTGCGATGACCGTTCTCCCCTGCTCGCAGTCGGACAATCCCCCGGCCGGTCGCGCGGGACGTTGTCGGGGCGCCGCCGGGCCGGGCCCGCCCCACCGCGGAACTTGGCCGCGCACCTTCAGGTCTACGCGGCGGCGATGTACGGACTCCGACGTTCCGGTTAACGGGCCGTCGCCCCGCCATCACAGACGGTCCACCCCTGCGGTGTGACCAGGCGTCAAGCTCCTGCTCGGAAGCCTACGCAGGCCGTCACCCCGGGCGCTTGCCGCTCTCCTCCGCGCGGGTGAATCGCTCCCTGAACCTGCCTGCCGCTTCACCGATCGGCGGTCCGATGTACCTGGAATGTTCACCTGACGCTGGCAGGGTGTACGCGGGGGGCCGATGCGCCCGTCACACACGGCACGGCCGGAACCGGCGGGCGGCACCGCCGCTCCCGCGGCCCGCGTGCCGACCGGAACCGGGGAACGGAACAGCGGAGGGCGGCCACATCAACGTCAGGCGACAGCGCGGCACGGGCGGACGGCAGCGCCGCCCCCGCGTCCTCTATCTCGCGTTCTACTTCCCGCCCAGCCGCGCCAGCGGCGTCTTCCGCGCCCGTGCGACGGCCAACCACCTCGCCGACCGCGGCTGGGACGTGACGGTGTTCAGCGCGCCGCGGGAGTTCTTCACGCACTACCTCGCCTCCGCCGACCCGGCCCTGGAGGACACCGTCCACCCGGACGTCCGGGTGGAGCGGCCGCCGATGAACTTCTACCGCTGGAAGCGCGACCTGCGGGAGTTCGGCCCGCTGCGCGGCAACCTCCCGGTCCTGGCCAACGCGGCCTACAACGCGGCGCAGGACAAGGTCTTCCCCGAGCACTACCTCACCTGGGTGCCCGGGGTGCTGCGCCGGGCGCTGCGGCTGCACGCGCGGCGGCGCTTCGACCTGGTGGTGGCGACCGGCAACCCGTTCGCCTCCTTCGCCGCCGCCTGGGCGCTCGGGCGCACCCTCAAGATCCCGTACGTGGTGGACTACCGCGACGCGTGGACCTTCAACCAGTTCACCGAGGAGCTCCGGTTCCCGCCCGGCTCCAAGGCCTGGACCTGGGAGGAGCGGGTGCTGCGCGACGCCGCGGAGGCGGTGTTCGTCAACGAGGGGATGCTGCGCTGGCACGCCGAGCGCTACCCCTTCGCGGCGGACCGGATGACCGTGGTCCCCAACGGCTGGGAGCCGGAGATCCTCGGCGACCTCGGCTACACCGCGCCCGAGCCCGGCCGCCCGCTGCGCTTCGGCTACCTCGGCACGGTCACCGCCTACCTGCCACTGGAGGAGCTGTTCGCCGGCTGGCGGCTGGCCCGCGAGCACCCGCTGCTCGCCGACGCCGAACTCCACCTCCACGGCCACCTCGGCTTCTTCCCGCACGAGGCGGCGCAGATCCGGGCCCGCATCCCGGAGGGGCCCAAGGAGGGCGTGCACTACCGCGGCGGCTTCTCCAAGTCCGAGGTCACCGAGCGGTACGCGGAGACCGACGCGCTGGTCTTCTGCGTACCCGGCGCGCGCTACGTGACCTCCGGCAAGGTCTTCGAGTACATGGCCACCGGCAAGCCCATCGTCTCCGTGCACCGGCCGGACATCGCCGCCTCCGAGGTCCTCGACGGCTACCCGCTGTGGTGCACCGGCGCGCGGCTGGACGCGGAGACCGTCGCGGCGTCCTTCGTCGAGGCGGCGAAGCTCGCCCGCGGGCTCACCCGCGAGCAGGTCACGCTCGCCCGGGCGCACGCCACCCGCTACACCCGCGAGGCGACGCTCGACCCGTTCGAGCGACGGCTGCGGGCGATGGCGGGATCGGAGCCGGGGGGCGAGCCAGAGCCCGAGCCGGCGGCGCCTGCCCCCGGATCGGCGGAGGGCACGGGCGGCGTGCCGACTCCCGGCGGAATCCGCGGCGCGGACAGTGGACCTGACGCTCGATCGGCCGACGGCCAGCCGGCTGACGGCCGGCCGGCTGACGGCCAGACAGCCCACGGCCGGGCAGCTGACAGCCGGGCAGCCGACAGCCGGTCGGCGGAACCGTCCGGCGACGAGGCGCTCACCGGGTAACGGTGCGGTCGACCGCCGGCGCCCGGACCGCGCGTCCGGGCCGGCGGTCCGCGCCGCCCGATCTTCTCCCGCCCTCCGGCCCCGTCCGGCGGGCCCGCATTCGAGCTCTGGACACCGCGTTGAACGTTCTGTACCTCGCCCTCGGCCCCTACCGGACCCGCGCCGCGCGGGTCGCCACCGACCGGCTGCTGGCCCAGGGGCACCACGTGCGCCTGCTCGGCGCCGCCCTGCCCGTGTGGGAGGAGGCGGGGCTCGACCCGCGCGTGGAGCTGACCCTGCTGCCGCTGGCGTCCAGCGGCGCCCGCGGCACGTCCGGCGCGAACGGCGCGGCCGGCGCGGCCGGCAAGCGGCGCGGCAAGGGCCCGGGCGCCCTGGTCGCGCGCGGGCGCCGCGCGGCGGCGGGGATCGGCGACTGGCGTGCGGCGCAGTCGAGCGCGGCGGCGGCGGTCCGGGCGCTCCAGCCCGAGCTGGTGGTGGCCGGCGACGCCCACGCGCTGCCGCTCGCCTGGTCACTGCGCCACCGCCACCCCGAGCTCTCCGTGGTCACCGAACTCCCCGACGGCGAGCTGCCCGACGGCGAGCCGACCGGCGCCGGCGCCCCGGTCGCCGAGTGCGCCGCCGCCGCGGGCGTCGACCCGCGCCGGCTCGCGGTCGTGACGCCCTGGTACCCCTCCCCCAACAACCCCTTCGCCGGATCGTTCGTGCAGGCCGCCACCGCCGCCGTCACGGACCGCTTCCGCGAGGTCGAGATCCTGCACACCGAGGACTGGACCGGCCCGGCGAGCCCCCTGCACGCCGACGCCGTGCGGATCGCCGCCGAGGCGCTGATCGCCCCCGGTGACGCCTACCGCACGCGCACCGCCGAGGGCCTGCTCACCCGCGTCCCCGTCCCGGTGCAGTCCAAGCGCGACTACGCCGCCTGGGTCGACTCGCACACCGAGCGGCTGCGCGCCGCGCTCCCCGGCGGCCGGATCGACGCCGACCTGGTGCACGCGCACGTCGGCATCTACGGCGGCGTCATCGCCACCCGGCTCGCCGCGCCCGGCACCCGCATCGTCGTCACCGAGCACGCGACCTTCCTGGAGCGGATCTTCCGCCAGCCGGCCGCACGCCGCCTCTACGACGAGATGCTCGGCCGGGTGGATGCGCTGATGTGCGTCGGGCGCGTGCTCTACGACCAGGTCGCGGCGGCCTTCCCGCACCGGGTGGAGAAGCTGCGGCTGGTCCCGAACGTGATCGACTTCGACCGGCTGACGGCCCGTCCGGAGCCGCCGCGGGCCCTCGACCGCTGGCTCTACCTCGGCCGGCTGATCGAGCAGAAGGGCGTCGACACGCTGCTGGACGCCTTCGCCGAGGTCGCCGCCGAGAACCCGCGGGCGCGCCTGACGCTGGTCGGCTCCGGCGTGCTGGAGGAGCGGCTTCGGCTGCGCGCCGAGGAGCTGGGCGTGAGCGCGCGGGTGGAGCTGCGCGGCCCGGTGCCGCCGGAGCAGGTGCTGTCGGTGATGCACGAGCATGACCTGCTCACCCACGCCAGCCGGCTGGAGACCTTCGGTATGACGGTGGTCGAGGCGGTCGCGGCCGGGCTCCCGGTGCTGGTGACCCGCAGCGGCGGGCCGGACGAGACCATGGCCGGGCTGGAGGGCGTCGCCGGCCGGCTGGTCGACGTCCCCGACGACCCTGCCGATACGAAGCCGCTGGTCACCGGCTACCGCACGCTGGTCGAGGAGCTGCCGAAGCTCGACCTGCCGGGCGCGCGGGCCACCCTGGAGTCCCGCTACGGCTCGGCCGCCGTCGCCGCGCGCCTGATGGAGGTCTACGCCCCGGGCTCGCCCGTCCCGGCGCCGCGCCCGCCGGCGGTCACCGCCGCCGCCGAGGCGCCGGCGGCTGCGACCGCGGCGGTCGCCGCGGGGGCGCGCAGCGGGTCGGTGGGCGCCGGCGCCTTGGCCACCGCGGAAGCCGGCGTGCCCTCGGACGACACCTCCGCCGCCACCGGCGCCGACGCGAACGCGTCCGCCGGTGCGCGCGGCCTGCACGCCCCGCGCGGCGAGGCGTCTCCCGCCGCCGGCGCGCACCCGGACCCGGCTCCGGGGAAGCCGGTCGGCGGCGCCGCGCCCACCGCCCGCGTGCTGCTGCTGGCGCTCAACACGCCCCACCCCGACCGGGTCCTCGAACACACCCGGTTCCTGCTGGCCCGCGGGGTGCAGGTGGACCTGGTGACCGTGGACGAGAGCCGCTGGCGCACGCGCGGCCTCGACCCCCGGGTCCGCCTGCACAGCCTGCGCGGCGGCGAGGGCCGGCACCCGATCCCCCGCACCGAGCGGGTGGTCGTCCGCCGCGGGCCGCAGCTCGCCCTCGGCGCGCTGACCAGCAGCGCCGCCCGCACCGGCGACCTGCGGCTGCAGGTGGCGACCGGCGCGGTCCAGCGCGGCCACGCCCGCGCGGCGGACGCCTTCCACCGCAAGGTCTTCCTGCGCGGCTACCGGGTGATCCGGCCGTACCTGCTGTGGCGGGTGGCCCGCCGCGAGCTGCTCGCGGTGCTCGACCCGGCCACCCTCGACGCGGTGAACGTCTGCGACGCCAACTCGATCCCGATCGGCTACCACCTGGCCCAGGACTACCCCGGCCTCACCGTCCGCAACAGCCTCGACCGCAGCCCCTTCGAGGACCTCCCGGTGATCGACCCGGCGGCGGACCCGGCGGCGGACCCGGAGACCGGTCCCGACGCCTCGCGCGACAATTCCCGCCCCGATCGGGTGAACGTGCCGTGAATGCCAGTTGGGCCGTTGGGGGTCCGGCGTTCGGCCTGTCGTCGCTTCCCCGACGCCTGCCGGCACTAGCTTCGGTGCCCACAAGGGTTTCTTGAGAATCAGTCAAGAGCCGCGCCACCTCCCCGTAGCTTGCCGTTGAAATCCGGTCGAAGAGAGCCCCATGAGCAGAGCCGCGCGCCGCCCCCGCCTTGCCGTGATCGTCAACAACACCATCGTGGGCGACTCCCGGGTGCAGAAGACCGCGCTCGCCGCCGCCCGCGACGGGTGGGACGTGACACTGATCGGCATCACCCTGGGCCGCCGCGAGGAGCACGGCCGGCTGGGCCCGGTGAAGCTGCTGCGGGTCCGCGTCCCGGAGCGCATTCCCGCGCAGGTGCAGCCGGCCAAGGCGCGCCCGGCGGGGCGTTCCCTGGTGAGCCCGTTCGGCCTGCCCGGCAAGGGGACCGTGCAGGACTACCAGTGGGCGCACCGTCTGTGGGTGCGGGAGCGCAGTCTTCGGCTGGGTTTCCTCTCCGGCCCCGACGCGCCGGGGGGTCTGCGCACCCAGGCGATCCGCGCCGCCGACAAGGCGCTGCTCCGCGGCGGAAACGCGGTCTACAAGGCCCGGATGAAGGCATTGCAGCGGCTGATCCCCCGAGAAGAAGCGGAGCCCGCCGCCCCCGCCCCGGGCGATGCCGCACCGATCGCCTTCGACCTGCGGACGGACTGGCGCCCGATCCTCCCCGACATGCAGAACCTCGATCTCGCCATCGGCGACGCCATCGAGCGGCTTCGCCCGGACGTGATCCACGCCAACGACTTCAACACCATCCACATCGGGGCCCGTTCGGCCGCCCGGCTGCGCGCGCGGGGCCACCACTGCGTCTGGCTGTACGACGCGCACGAGTACACCCGCGGCGTGCACAAGCCCGACCCCCGGCAGCACGCCGCGTACGTCGCGCTCGAAGCCGAGTACATCCGCTACGCGGACGCCGTGGTGACGGTGAACCCGGAGATCTCCGAACTGCTGCGCCGCGACCACCGGCTGGCCGAGCCGCCGCTGCCGGTCAGCAACACGCCGGTGCGCGGAGCCGTGACGCGGTCTCCGCTCGCACCGTCGATCCGCGAGGACTGCGGACTCGACGCGGAGACCCCCCTCTTCGCGCACGTGGGCTCGGTGGCCGAGAAGCGCGACCTGCCCACCGCTTTCGCGGCTCTCCAGCTCCTGCCCGAGGCGCACCTGGCAGTGGTCGCCGCGCTGTCGGCCCGGACGTCGAAGCACTACCGGACCATGGCCGCCAGGATGGGCATCCGCGACCGGGTGCACTTCCTGCCGTACGTCCCGCAGCACCAGGTGCCGGACTACGTGTCCTCCGCCGACCTCGGCCTGTTCTGCGGCCTGCACACCGTCAACCACGATCTGGCGCTCGCCACCAAGCTCTTCGAGTACCTGCACGGCGGCCTCCCCGTGGTGACCAGCGACGTGCGGGCGATGTCCGCGTTCGTCCGCGAGCACGGCGTGGGGCAGGTGTTCACCGCCGGCGACGCCGAGAGCCTGGCGCAGGCGATCCGCGCCGCGCTCGACCAGCGCGAGCAGCACGTCGCTAACATCACCGACGAGCTGCTCGACACCCATTCGTGGGAGCAGCAGAGCGGTGCGCTGATGCGCCTCTACCGCAAGCTGAGCGGTCTCCAGCCCGAGGCTCCGGCGAAGTTCGAGGACTGGAACGCGGAGTGCGAGTTCGGCGAGCTCCCCGACGCAGCGTCCGCCCCGGCTGCCACCGCTCCGTCCGCCACGGCCGGCCGCAGCCTCGCGGAGGCCGCGATCCGGGTCGGCATCGGCCCGGCCAACTCCGCCGGGCAGGGCGACGCGCTGGCGCGGGCACTGCGCCGGGAGCGGCCCGAGATCGCCGCGCAGAGCAGCATGCTGGTCCGCAGCGCCTCGCTGGCCTACCCGGCGGATGTGAAGCTGGACGCCGGCCGCCAAGGCGACCTCGACTACCAGACGCGCGAGCTGCGCCGCGTGCTCGGCAGCTACACGCACCTCGTCGCCGACGGCTTCCAGCCGGTCTTCGGCCTGCTCAACGGCGACCACATCGGCGCCGACCTGCCGGCGCTCGCCCGCGCCGGGATCAAGGTCGCCCTGCTCGGCCACGGCAGCGAGATCCGCCGCCCGCAGCCGCACCTGGACCGGCACGAGCACTCGATGTTCCAGCAGGCCCCGGCCGACGTGCTGGAGCGCCTCACCGCGCTGTCCGCGCGCAACCACGACACCGCGCTCCGCGCCTACGAGGACGGCCTGCCGGTCTTCGTGACCACCCCGGACCTGCTGCACGACCTGCCGTTCGCCACCTGGATCCCGGTCATCGTCGACCTCGACGCCTGGAGCTGCGACGCCCCCGTGCTGGAGCGCGACCGCCCGATCGTGCTGCACGCGCCCTCGCGGCGCTGGACCAAGGGCACCGACGTGGCGCTGCCCGCGCTGCAGCGGCTGCACGACGAGGGCGCGATCGAGCTGCGGCTGGTCGAGGGCGCCGACCCGGCGCGGATGCCGGAGTACGTGCGCGAGGCCGACATCGTCGCCGACCAGTTCGTGATGGGCTCCTACGGCACCTTCGCCTGCGAGGCGATGGCCGCCTCCAAGCCGGTGATCTGCTACCACACCGACCTGGTCGCGGAGACCGTCGGCGAGAAACCACCACTGGTCAACGCCACCCCGGCGACCGTCCGCGAAGCCGTCGAGTCGCTGCTGGACGACCGCCGGGCGGGCGCCGAACTGGGGCGCCGCGGACGGGAGTTCGTGGAGCGCCACCACGACGGGCGGCGCTCGGTGCAGGTCCTCTCCGCGTTCCTGGACGGGACCAGCGCGGCGCCCGCCTCCGGCAGAGCGACCGCCACCGTCCCCTCCCCGACCCGCGGCGCGGACGCGGCGGCTGCCGCCGGCACCACCGCCGGCGTTCCGGCGCCCGCCGGCGCCGCCGACAGCTCGTCCGAGCAGGTCGCCCGATGAGCCGCGCGCGCCGCCGGGTGGCGGCCGGGCGCCGTCGTCCGCGCGTGCTCTACCTCGCCTTCTTCTTCCCGCCGAGCCGTGCCAGCGGCGTGTACCGGCCGATCGCCACCGCGAACCTGTTCGCCCGGCGCGGCTGGGACACCACCGTCCTCACCGCGCCGCGCGAGTTCTTCACCCGGTACATCTCGGCGACCGACGAGTCGCTGGAGGCGACCGTCGACCCGTCGATCCGCGTCGAACGCCCACGGCTGACCACGAACCACATGTGGGAGCGTGAGCTCGACCGGCTCGGCACGCTCTACCGCCACTTCCCCACCGCCGTCACCGACCTGACGCAGTGGTACCGGGGCAAGACCCTCGACGAGTTCTACTCGCTGTGGATCCCCGGCGCGCTCGCCCGCGCGGCGACGTTGCACGCGCGGCGACGTTTCGACCTGATCGTCGCCACCGGCAACCCCTTCGCCTCCTTCATCGCCGCCTGGGCGCTGGGCCGCGCCCTGCGCGTGCCCTACGTGCTGGACTACCGCGACGCCTGGACCCTGGACCTCTTCGAGGAGGAGCCCGCCTACCCGCCGGAGCACCGCGCGTGGCGCTGGGAGCAGCGGGCGATCAGCGGCGCGGCCGAGTCCGTGTTCGTCAACGAGCCGCTGCGCCAGTGGCACCGGGCCCGCTACCCGGAGGCCGCGGACCGCATGACCGTGGTCCCCAACGGCTGGGAGCCGGACCTGCTCGACGGCTTCGACGCCGCGCGGAAGCCCGCCGCCGGGCGCCCGCTGCGCTTCGGCTACCTCGGCACGGTCAGCCGCAAGACGCCGATGGAGGAGTTCCTCGCCGGCTGGCGGCAGGCGCGCTCGCACCCGCTGCTCGCCGACGCGGAGTTCCACGTCCACGGCCACCTGGGCTTCTTCCCGCACCACCGGGCGGAGATGGAGGCCATGCTCGGCGCCTACGCCGAGGACGGCGTCGTCTACCGCGGGCCCGTGCCCAAGGCGGAGGTCGGCGCGGCCTACGGCGGGCTGGACGGCCTGGTCTTCCTGGCCGGCGGCGCGCGGTACGTGACCTCCGGCAAGATCTTCGAGTACATGGGCACCGGCCTGCCGGTCGTCTCCGCGCACCGTCCGGGCATCGCCGCCGCCGACATCCTGGCGGACTACCCGCTCTGGTTCGGCGGCGACGGGCTGGAGCCCGAGCGGCTCGCCGCCGCGCTCGCCGGGGCGGCCGAGGCCGCCCGCAAGGCCGACCCGGCGGTCACCGCCGCGGCGCGGGCCGCCGCCGCCCGGTACACGCGGGAGGCCGCGCTGCTGCCGTTCGAGCAGCGGATGCGCCGCATCGTCGGCGCCCCGGACCACCCGGACGACGCGGCGGCCGCCGGGTCGACCGACCCCGACGGCTCGCCCTCCGTCGCCCTCCCGCTCGCCTCCTCCGCCCCCGATGACCGCCCGGAGCCGGGCCGCCTCCCCCAGGACACCGTCGATGCCGCCCACTGAGCCTTCCGCCAGCCCGATGGCTGCCGCCACGGCAGCCGCTCAGGTCCCCGCCCCGGCCGCGCCGGCCGACGAGGCGTCGGCGTTCGACGCCCTCACCGGCGGCGCGCCGGACGCTCCCGCCGCCGGTGCCGTCGTCGCCGTCACCGACGACGCGGACACCGAGGCTCCCGACACCGACGAGCCGCAGGCCGAACTTCCGCTCACCACCGACCCGGACGAGCTGGCGGCCGTGCGCGGACTCGGCGTGGTGATCGTCTCCTTCGGCCACCCGCGCCCGCGCCGGGTCGCCTCGCTCGCCCGCCGCCTGCACGCGATCGGCGTCGACGTGCACCTGCTGTCCGTGGCCCGCGAGGAGGCCTGGCGCCGCATCGACCTGCCGGCGGGCGTCCCCGTCCACAGCGTCGCCCGCGCCGAGGCCCGGCGCCCCCTCCTCTTCACCGAGCAGCTCCTGGTCCACCGCGCGCCGCGGACCGTGCTCGTCGCCATCCGCCGCCTTGCGCCCGGCCGCCCGCTCAAGCAGGCCGTCGGCGTCGTCCAGCGCGCCCACTCCGCGGCGGCCGGCACCTTCCACCGCCGCGTCTTCGACCCGGTCTACCGCTATCTCCGGCCGTCCGTCCTCTCCCGCGCCGCCCGAACCGTCGCGGCCCGCTCCCCGCTCCCCACCGCCCCCGCCCTGGTCATCGCCGCCGACCCCAGCGCCATCCCCTACGTCTGGCACCTCACCCGCACCACCGCCGTCCCCACCCAAACCCACCTCGACCACACGACCACCCTGGCGGCGCTCCTCGACGCACGAGCCTCGACCGCAGCCAACGCCTGAGCGCGGGCCGGGGATGCCGGTCCGCCCGGTGCTCGGTCACGCTTCCAGCGTTTCAAGCCCGACACCGGCAGGTCGCCTCCATCATGGAACGCCTCGGCGCCACGAGCCGCTTCGAAGCCGGCATCAAAGCCGCACACAGGGGTTGGCTCTGAACACTCGCCCGAGATCTTGGGCCTCGGGCCGGTCGGGGTCTCCTCCCTGAGGATCCCGCGCGTGTCCTCATGCTGTGATCCACCACCTCAAGTGGGCACATCCGAGCTACTGTGGATGTCATGTCGATCGCTTTCGAGGACGTGCCATTCAGCGAGCTGCTGCACCACCCCGCCGCGACCGCTCGGCGCCTGGACGCGGTCCGTGGGCTGCGCCTGCGCCGGCGCGACGCCGGGGACCTGGCGCTCATCCGCGCCGACCAGCTGGAGCAGGACTCCGCCGTGGTCGACTTCACCGCCCGCCTGCTCGCCGGACTCGTCCGCACGGAGAACACCGCCGCGCTGCGCGAGGTACTGCCCGATGCCCTTCCCTGGTCCGTCTTCCTCCCTGACGACGACATAGAGGCGATGCTCGGGGAACTCGTCGCCACGGCCCGCGGCGCCGCCGCGCTGGAGAATCTCTCGCCCATCGCGCTGCTCCTGGCCCAGTGGCGGCACAGTGCGGAGATCTACGCCGACCCAGCCCTGCACGCCGCCCTCACCCGCGATCCCGAAGGCGACCTCGGCGCCGCGCCCGCGCCCATCCCGGCGCCCCAGAGTGAGGGCACCGAGTGAGCCCCAAGCGCGGAGAGCGCGCCGCCCCGCCGCCCGTGGGAGGCGAGTTCGACCTCCGCTTCGCCAACACCGAAGCGGCCAAAGGCTGGGACGATCTGTCCCGTCACGCCACCGGCAACCTCCGCCGCGCGTTCGACAGGATCCGCGCCGATCCCCGCGCGGCCGACGACCCGGAACGCCACCACCGCCTCAAGGGCAAGCTCGGCTCTGCCGCCTGGAAGGGGCAGACACTGGAGCGCTGGCAGTACGAGGTAACCGGCGGCGGTCGCCTCTGGTACCTCGTCGACGACGCCAACCGCACCGCCTGGATCACCTATGCCGGCACCGGTCACCCCAAAGCCACCGAATGAGCGATTCTCGCCCATAGCTCTCGCCTCCTCGGGTCCTCAGGGAGGCCGGCGTACGGGCGCCCGGAACCCGCACGGCCGCGGCGCGGCGACCGTGGGTCGCCGCGCCGCGGGTGTTACCGGGGGATGAGCGTCAGCTCGTGCTACAGGTGACCGTCGGCCACGTGTAGGTGCCGTTGTTCATGATCGTCATGCCCCAGTTGTTGCCGTTCCCGTTGGGTGTGGCGACGAGAGTCTGGCTGTCGGGGTAGGACGCGTTGATGTTCCAGGTGGCGCTGATCTGCTCCGGGGAGGGGACGTGGACCGTCACCTTCCAGGTGCTGGAGCCGGTGACCGAGACGTTGAGGTTGTAGCGGTCGCTCCAGGACTGGCCGGCGGACAGCGTCGCGGTGCAGCCGCTGCTGGTCGTGCCGCCACCGCCACCGGTGGTGCCGCCACCGCCACCGGTGCTGCCGCCGGAGCCGGAGGAGACCTGGATGTTGGAGCTACCGCTGGACTGGTAACCCTCGGTCGCGAGGATCTGGTAGTTCATGGTGCCGAGGTTCATACCGTCGGCCTTCCACGCGTTGAAGTGGTTCGCCACGGTGATGGTGCCACCGGTGCGCTTCGACTCGCGGACGCTCCAGTACTGGTTGAAGGTCGCGGTGCCCTGGATGGAGGGCTCGTTGGTGCGGGTCGTCTCGTAGATGTCGTACACGCTGCCGTCGGAGGTGACGGTGCCCTTGTACGTACCGGTCGGCTTGTACGAGCCGTAGTTGTCGACGATGTAGTACTCGACCAGCGGGTTCGTGGTCCAGCCGTACAGCGACAGGTAGGAGTTGCCGTTGGTGGTCCACGTACCGGAGTACGTCACCGGGTTCGAGCTACCCGTGGCCCAGCCCTTGCCGGCCACGAAGTTGTCGACGTTGTTGTACGAGGTGCTGTAGCCGTTGCCGCCGTCCAGCGTCATCGACGCCTGGCCGCTGGTCTGGCTCCAGAACGAGTAGAACATCCCGCCGTCGGTGCCGGTGGTGTTCGAGGTGATGGTGGTCGCGGCGTTCGCCGTGCCGGGGATGAACATCAGCGCGGCGAAGGCGAGGAGCACCACGCGCAGCTTGCTGATGTGCCGCCACAGGCGGCCGGGACTGCGGCTCTGTGAAAGGAAGGGGTTCACGGTGCCTGCTTCCTCCTAAAGAGGGGTGGACAGGGAAGGGGCATTTCCGGCGCGTGCGCACGGCGGCAGTGCCGACCGCCGGCCCTGGGTGGTGGCCGGCGTGCGGGTGGTGCCGTGCGACGTGCCGGGGTGAACGCGACGTGCCGAGACATGCGTCACGGAACGTCAGGAACCAAGCCGTGGTGGCGACTTGGACCGCCAGGGCGGGAAGTTCTCCCTGCCGGTGGCGATCAGTGTTGGACCGCGCCCATGGGCTGTCAACAGTTTCGGCAATCATTGCGAAACCATTCTGTTGATCGAAATTTCACGGCCGAGGGTTTTCCCAGTTCACAGGCCGTACCGGGCGTCCGGATCATCCGGCGGTAACAAGCCCGACATTCCGCGTCCCGAAATTTCGGACCACCGAGGGGTTGAACCACGAAATTTTCGACCCGGCCCGGGACAACGCTGTCAAAGACGTTCCGCGATCCGCGGAGGCCGCTCCGCACCCCGTCGGCGACCCCGCGTGACCGGATGGCGACCGCCGTGCGGGACGCCCCCGCACCCTCGCGGCGCGGCGATGGGTTGGGAAGTTATATAATCCTCGTATGCAAAGATCGGCGGCAGGCACTGACGAGCAGCGGATCGTCGACGCCGCGCGCGGTCTGATGAGCGGCCTGAGCCGGCTCTCCCGGACGATGTACCGCCGCGGGGAGTTCACGCTGTCCCGCAGCCACACCGCCACGCTCGACGCCCTGCTCGACCAGCCGCGGCGGGTGACCGACCTCGCGGCGTTCACGGGGCTGACCCAGCCCCGGATGACCGTGCTGCTCCAGGAGCTGGAGGAGCGCGGTCTCGTGGAGCGCCGGCGCTGCACGGAGGACCGCCGCTCGACCAAGGCCCACCTCACCGACGCCGGCCGCGAGATGCTCGACGAAGGGCGCCACCGGATGGCGTCCGCGCTGCTCGCGGCGCTGCAGGCGCACCCGGAGGCCACCCTCGATCCCGACTTCGCCGAGCACGCGGTGACCAGCGCCCGCACAGCCGTGTGCGCCCTGCTCGACGCGCTCGAACCGCCACTTCCGGCGGAGAGAACCGAGAGAACAGACAGAACCGAGAGGGCGGACACCACGGAGAGAGCGGCCGGCGAGGTGGCCGGCCGCACACCCGAAGCCGTCTGACCCACCGAGCCCCGCTCCGGCGCCGCACACGGGACACCGTGCGCGGCCCCTGGCATTTCCGGCGGAAGTTCACCAACCGCCCGCATCCGCCCCATAAAACGTCCACAGCAGCACAATCCCCATCGCACGAGAAGAAACGAGGGCAATTGACTACCCGGTCCCGATCCGTGGCAACGACCGATCCACGCGAACCGACCTCGGCCGAAGCCCCGACCGCCGACCCGCAGGCCGGCTCGCCGACCGGCCCGCAAACCGACCCGCAGACCGCCCGGCCCGCGCCCGCAGACGCCGCGCAACCGCAGGAGCAGCAACCGGATCAGGCGCAGGCGGCCCGTCCGGCCTCCGCCGCGCCGCTCTCCGCCCCCGCCCGGGTCGGCGGCCCGCGCCGCTGGTGGGACTGGGTGCTGGCCTCCGACCCCGGCCTCGGGCGGCTGCAGGCCGGCTGGCGCGCCTTCGTCGCGATGACGGTCTCGCTGGCCGTCGGCTACGGCATGTCCCACGCCGTCGGCGTCCCGGCGATGCTCGGCATGATGGCCGGCGGCATGATGGGCCTGATGAGCGCCTTCGCCGTGGCGGACATCACCCCGCTGCGGCTGGCCCGCTCGATCCTGTGGATGGTGGTGCCGTTCGCCGCCGTCCTTCCGCTGTCCGCCTGGCTGCACCCCCACCGGGCGCTCGAACTGTCCATCATGTGCGTGGCCCTCGGGCTGCCCTTCCTGTTCGCCCGCTTCGGGCCGCTGCTGATGCTGACCGGCATGATGCTGTTCAACGGCTTCATGGTCGGCACGATGCTGGGCGTCCCCGTCTCGACGACCCCGCGTCTGATGGCGGCGGCGGCGGTCAGCGCGGTCGCGGTGCTGGTCGCCCGCCTGCTGCTCTGCTACCCGATGCCGCGCGAGGACCTGCTGCGCACCCAGCGCGCGTTCGTCGTCGAGGCCCGGCGGGTGGCGGACGCCGCCGCGGACGCCCTCGACCCGGACGCCGACGCGGACGCCGCGATCCGGCGGATGAGCCGCGCCCAGCGCCGGCTCAACATCACCACGCTCACCATCGACGGCCAGCTGGCCCTCCCGGAGGTCGCCTCCGACCCGCACGCCGCCGAGCTGCTGCACCAGCACCTCTTCGACGCCGAGCTGGCCTTGATCGGCATCGGCCAGGCCGTTCAGGAGCTGGCGCGCCGCCACGTCCCCTCGGCGCTGCGCGAGTCCCTGGTGGTCGGGCTGATCATCGCCCGCGACACCCAGCTGGGCCGGGCCGACGCCCTGCACCCGGCCGCCGAGCTGATCCGCGCGCAGGCCGCGCGGGTCCCCGAGGGCCTGGACGTCGACGACCTCAGCCCCGAGGAGGCGGAGGTGCGGGCGCTGGCCCGCCGGGTCGGCGACCTGCTCGACTCGCTCGCCGACTCGCTCGCCTCCTGGCTCGACCTCGGCAACGCCGCGTCCTCGCACGGCCGGGCCGCCGTCCCGTTCCAGCCGACCGTCGCCCTGGAGGGCGGCCGTCCGGCCGCCGGCGGACCGGTCCTCGCCAAGCTGGTCCAGGCGCAGGGCGGCGAAGGCTGGCGGCGTCTGGTCCCGGTGCTGCGCGCGCCGCTGCACGCCGTGATCTCCGCCGCCATCGCCGTGCCGATCGCCGACGCGATCAACCCGCAGAAGTTCTACTGGGGCATGATCGGCGTGATGGTGGTGCTGTTCGGCACCAGCACCACCCGCGACCGGCTGCGCAAGCTCGCGCACCGCGCGGTCGGCACGGCCGTCGGCGCGGTCATCGGCATCGCCCTGGTGCACCTGATCGGCCCCGGGCACGTCTACCCGACGCTCGCGGTCATCGTGGCCGGCATCACCCTCGGCACCTACGGCATGCAGCGCGCCTACGCCTACTGGGTGGTGGGCCTGGTCGCGGCGCTGTGCCAGATGTACGCGCTGACGACGCCCCTGCCGAAGATGGACTGGCTGCTGACGCAGCGCCTGATCGACAACTCGATGGGCTTCGCCGTCGCCATCGTAATCGCCGCCCTGATCCTCCCGGTCTCCACGCGGAAGGTGTCGCGGGAGGCCCGGCGCGGCTACCTGTCCGCGCTGGAGCAGCTGGTGGCGCAGCTGGCGGTGCGCTGGCGCGACCCGTCGGCGCCGGTCCGGCTGCGCGGCGCGGCGCGCGGCGTCGAGGCGGCGCTGTTCCAGGTGCAGGCGATCTCCCGGCCGCTGGTGCGCATGCCGATGGGCGTGCGGCACTGGGGCCGGCACGTCGGCGGCCGGCGCGGCGACGAGGCGATGCTCGGCCTGCTCGGCACCGCCACCCGGCACGCCCACGCCCTGGCCGCCGCGGCGGACGTGGACATCGACCTGCCGGCCGCGCTCCGCGACCGGGTCGACCAGATGGCGACGGTCTTCATCGACTCCCTGCACGCGCTGGACCGCGAGATCGCCACCGGCGGCGAGCGCGGCAGCCGGGAGACCTGGGTGCGGGTCGCGCCGCTGGTGCGGGAGTTCTCGGCGGCGCTGACCGGGCCGAGCGGCCCGCGCACCGAGCGGATGCGCCGCGCGCTGAACGAACTCGCCGCGCTGGACGAGGTGCTGGCGGGACTCGCCGACAACCTCGGAATGCCGGTCACCTCCGTGCTGCCCCGGATGCGCGCCACGGCGACCCACGGCGCCCCCGCACCGAGTGCGGGCGCGAGCACGGGGGCGACGGCAGCTGCAGCGGCAGCGGCGAGCGACCCGGCCGTGGTGCCGGCAGCCGCCTCCGCGCCCGCCCCGGCGCCCGCCTCCGCGCCGGCGCCGGTGACGGCGGCGGCCGCAGCACCTGCGTCAGCGCCGGCGTCCGCCCGGACCGCACCCCGCGCGGCGGCCGTCCAGGGCGCTGTGCGCTGCGCCGCGCACCCCGCCGGCTGCGAGGCGTGGATCACCGTGGTCGACGACCGCGGCAAGCGCCGCGCGCTGGTCCGGGCCGGCGGCGGCCGGTACGCGGTGAACGGGCTGGAGCCCGGCGGGTACACCTTGGTGGTCTCCAGCCGGGCGCACGCCCCGCGCGCCGACTTCCTGCTGGTCGACCGCTACGGCGCCGAGCACGACATCACCTTGGACCCCGCCCGGTAGCGGTGGGCGACTGACGGAACGCCGGAGGCCGGTGCCCCTCCCCCGCTCGGGAGGGGCACCGGCCTCCGCGCGTGTCGCGCCGTGTGTCGCGCCGCACGTCCGACGGCGTGTCGGGCCCGTCAGCTCCCGCAGAGCTGGGAGCTGAGCCCGGCGAACTTCGGCGTGCCCAGCCCGGTGGCCAGGTCGTAGCCGACGCCGGCCTGGTAGAGCCCGCCCGCGTAGCCGGAGCGGGCCCAGTCGTTGCTGCCGGTGGCGACGTCGGAGAAGGCCGACGCGCCCGAGCTCCCCGCGGCGATCGAGTACAGCGCCGGGTTGATGTCGCCCAGCGCCCCGTGCGCCTTGCAGGCCGCCCCTGACTCCGCCTGGGCGAGCAGCGCCGCCCAGGTCGGCGCGGCCGCGCTGGTGCCGCCGATCAGGTTGACCGAGCCGCCGGCGAAGACGACGTACCCCGTGTCCGGGTCGGCCAGCGCCGAGACGTCCGGCACGGTGCGGCAGACGGAGCCGCTCGGCGCGGCGCACTGCGCCGTGTACGCCCCGGTGAGGCCCTGCTGGAAGGCCGTGGAGCTGTCGAGGGCCCAGGAGGAGGAGACCCCGCCGCCGGAGGCTCCGGTGGGGGTGTTCCACACGCTCTGGGAGACCGCGCCCGGCGCGCCCTGCATCGTCGTGCCGCCGACGCCGGTGACGGTCGGCTGGGTGGCCGGGTCGTCAGCGGAGATCGCCTTGGAGCTGTCGGCGCCGGGGATGAAGCAGCCGGTGGAGCCGGCGTCACCGGAGGCCGCGACCACGGTCTCACCGAAGGAGGCCGCCTCCTCGAAGACGGCGTTCTCCTGGGCGATCATCCCGGGGTCGTAGGACGCGACCTCGCTCTCGCAGGAGCCCCAACTGGTGGAGATGATCTGGACCTTCCGGTCGGTCACCATCTTCCGGTAGACGTCGACCACGTCGGTGTCGGTGGCGGCGGAGGCGTCCGGGCCCTCGTAGTCGACGATCGAGGCCCCGGGGGCGAGGCCGATCAGGTCCTCGATGTCCAGCGCCGACTCCACTCCGATGTCCTTGGCGGCGTTGGGCGCGGCCTTCGGGCCGCCGTCGACCTTGACGTAGCTGACGGAGCTGCTGGTGCCGAAGCAGGTCTGGTAGGCGCTGATGTCCGAGGTGCTGACGTTCTCCAGCTCGAAGACGCCGACCGTGACCCCGGAACCCGCCGTCATGGCGTGCGACAGGCCGTAGACGGAGGCCAGCGAGGCCGGGCTGTAGTAGTCGACGGTGTCGTGCAGGCGGCCCATGCCGAGCGAGACGGCGGCGCCCGAGCACATCCGGACCGTGCTCCCGGATCCGAGCAGCGCGCCTGTGGTGGAGGCGGCGGTCGCCGTGCTCGCGGTCGCGCTCGTGCCGGTCGCGGCGGGCGCGTCCGGGGCCTGCCCGACCACCTGCGGCGTGGTGTGCGCGCTGCTCGGCCGGACCACGGTGTTCAGTCCGGTGATCCCGTCGACCAACCCGGCGACGCTCGCCCGGAGTTCGGGGGCGGTGGCGTTGAGTAGCGCCTGCCGGCCGTCCGGCAGCCGGTAGTCGTCGATCCGCGTGCCCAGCGCCCGCTTCACCGTCGCCGCGGTCGCGGTGACCGGGATCGACAGGCCGTCCGAGCTCGCCCGGCCCGGGTTCAGCCCGGCCGCGCGCAGGGCGTCGCTCACCTCCGCGACGGCGTCCGGCGTGGCACCGAACCGTTCGGCGAACTGACTCGGCGTCAGATACTGGTGGTAGAGCGGCGATCCGGGGGTGGAGACCTGCTGGACGAAGTCCGCGAGCCCCTGCGGGTCCCGGGGCGCCAGGCCGACCGAGAGCCGCATCGTGGTGGCCGGCGCGGCGGTTCCCAGCCGGGTGGAGCCCGCGGGAGCCTTCGGCGCGGCGCCGACGGCCCGCTTGCCGGCGGTGGTGGCGGCGGCGTCGGCGGTATCCCCGGCGACGGCGGCGGGCTCGACGGCGGTGGTTCCCGTCCGGGAGACGGTCCCGGCGCTGCCGGTGGTGCCGATCGTGCCGGTGGCGCCGGTGGTGCTCGTGCCGTGCGAGCCGCCGCCGGCGGCGGCCTGCCGCGCGGTGGTGCCCGCGGCGCCGGCGGCGCTGCCGGCGGCCTGCGTGGTGGTGTGCGGGTGGACGCCGGAAGGTGACCGCGTGGACGTCACGACGGTCGCCGCGACGCCCGCGCCCGCGGCCAGCGCGGTCGCGACCGCCGCCGCGAGCACGCCCTTCCTGACGGTGGAACGGCTCTTCCCGGAGCCGGACCCGGCCCTTGTGGCCATACGGGGTTTCTCCTCGGTTGCCGATGAGGAGGGAGCGGACGCCGGAGGCCGTGCAGGCCGCGGGAAGTCCGGGGCGCGCGGCCTGCACGGGCGTGCACGCGAACGTGCGCAGGCACGGGGGACGGGAAACACGTGCGTGGAACCCGAGTTGCCTGCGTGCCCCCTTACAGGTCATGAGACCAGCCGGACATGTTTATCAGATGAGAAGACCGGGAGAAGGGTTCTGATCGTTTTCGTGCCCCCTTCGCAACCGCGCCTTCGCGGCCGCGCTTTCGACCGCACCCTCGCCGCCGGGCCGCCGCCGCGCCGCCGCGCCTTCGCCCCCGCGCCTTCGCCGCCACACCGGGCGCACCCGCCGCGCGCCCGCCCCGCGCCCGCCGTACGCGCGCGGGAGCGGGATCATGGGACGCATGACCGACACCCCTGACACCCCAGACGCCTCCGCCGCCGTCGGCGACCGCCCGGTCGCGGTGATCACCGGCGCCAGCAGCGGGATCGGCGCGGCCACCGCCCGCCGCCTCGCCACCGAGGGCTACCGCGTGGTCCTCGCCGCCCGCCGCGCCGACCGGCTGGAGAAGCTGGTCGCCGAGATCGGCCCGGCCGCCGCCGCCTACCCGCTGGACGTCACCGACCGCGACGCCGTACGCGCCTTCGCCGCCGAACTCGACCGCGTGGACGTCCTGGTGAACAACGCCGGCGGCGCCTTCGGCGCGGACAGCGTCGAGACCGGCGACCCCGCCGACTGGTCCCGGATGTACGAGGTCAACGTGCTCGGCGTGCTGCACGTCACCCAGGCGCTGCTGCCCGCCCTGCGCGCGAGCGGCGACGGCACCGTGCTGATCGTCTCCTCCACCGCCGGCTTCACCGCCTACGAGGGCGGCGGCGGCTACGTCGCCGCCAAGCACGGCGCCCACAGCATCGCCGCGACCCTCCGCCTGGAACTGTGCGGCGACCCGATCCGGGTGATCGAGATCGCGCCCGGCATGGTGAAGACCGACGAGTTCGCGCTCACCCGCTTCCGCGGCGACGTCGGCGCGGCCGACAAGGTCTACGCCGGCGTCCCGGACCCGCTCTCCGCGGGCGACGTCGCGGACACCATCGCCTGGGCCGTCACCCGCCCCCCGCACGTCAACATCGACCTGCTGGTCGTCCGCCCGCGCGCGCAGGCCGCGCAGCACAAGGTGTACCGCGTCTCGACGTGATACCCCGTTACGGTGAATTCTGGTAAGTGCTCGCTGCCGCGCGAGTCCGGGGGTTACCTTTGCGTGCGCCCCGCACGACGCGGCGGCGGCCTTCCCCGGAGGGGCCCCGAAGGCCCTCACAGCGCCACCGGCACCACCCCCGCACGCCATAACCTCACCCGAGCGAGCGCCCACCCGCGCACCGCCCCGAGGAGCCGAGGAGGATCCGCTGGCCAGCGACAGAACCCCACGCCCGGCCCGGACACCCGCACAGTACGGTCCGACGCCGCCCACCGCCTCCACGCCCGCCTCCACGCCCGCCTCCGGCTCGGCCGCCGCCTCTGCCCTGCCGGCGGCGGGCGGGGGCGGCGTGGCGGGCGCCGGCGGGCCCGCGAGCGGCCTGGTCCCCGCGGCCCGCGCCGGGATCTCCCTCCCGGACGGGCTCCGGAGGCTCAACGACGCCAGTCCCGGAGCGGCGGAGGAGGCGCTGCTCGCCTGCTGCGGCTCGCGCCGCTGGGCGATAAGGCTCACCCTGCACCGGCCCTACCCGGACGTCGCCTCCCTGCTCGCCGCGGCGAGCGAGGCCTCCTACGACCTCTCCGCGGCGGACCTCTCCGAGGCCCTCACCGACGAGGGCGTCCCCGCGGAACCCCTCGCGGGCATGCGCGCACCCGGCAGCGAGGCGGCGCGCACCGCGCTGCGGGCCGCACACGCCGCGTACGAGGCGCGGTTCGGACACGTCTTCGTGGTCAGCCTCGACGGCTGCCCGCCGGAGGAGGTCCTCGACCGCGTCCTCGCCGCCCTCCGCACCCGCCTCGGCAACGACCCCGAGGAGGAGCGCGTCATCACCGCCGAAGAACTCCGCAGGATCGCGCTCTCCCGCCTGGAGCACTTGGTCTCCGCCCACCCGGCCCCCACAACGGCCTAAACCCGAGCAGGCGCGAAGCGCCGCTCCGCGACCACCCCCGCCCCCGAAGGCAGGCGCGAAGCGCCGCTTGAAGGGGCGCGGGGCAGTAACACTTGCGGCTCCGCCGCGCGGGCGCGACCAGCCCCCGCCCGAAGGCAGGCGCGCAGCGCCGCTTGAAGGGGCGCGGGGAACTGCGCGACCAACCCGGCACCTTCCCGCACCCGCGCGACCAGCCGCCCGCTGATGCCCGGTAGGCGGGGGCACCCAGCACCTCCCCCGGGGTGGGGCGCGGGGCGTGGGCGCGAACCCTGGGCGGCTACCGGGCATCAGCGGAGGGCTTGAGGCCGACCGCGGGCCCCAACCGGCCGGTCGCGCCCACGCGGCGGAGCCGCACATGACACAGCCCCGCACCCCTCACGGCGCGCTCCGCGCCGTCGCGCGCAGCGCCGCCCGAGGGGACTCGCCGCACCCGAACGACCCCCGGAGGGAACCGCTCGATCAGCGTCGCTACGATGACGGGGGCCGGTGGACCGTAGCCGGCCGGGCTGACCGACGCCGATGACGGCACAGCCCCGATCCCGTCTCCGGAGGGTATGTTCCGTGCCGGCTGGAACGCTGTACCGCGGCCGGGAAGGCATGTGGTCATGGGTGGCTCATCGAGTCACCGGTGTCCTCATCTTCTTCTTCCTGTTCGCGCATGTCCTCGACACCGCGCTCGTCCGCGTGTCCCCCCACGCCTACGACAGTGTCATCGCGACCTACAAGACGCCCCTCGTCAACCTGATGGAGTACGGGCTCACGGCCGCGATCCTGTTCCACGCGCTCAACGGCCTCCGGGTGATCGCGGTGGACTTCTGGTCGAAGGGCACCCGCTACCAGAAGCAGCTGCTCTGGACCGTCGTGACCCTGTGGGTCGTGCTGATGGCCGGGGCGTTCTACCCCATCCTGCAGCACACGATCCGCACCATCTTCGGGAGCTGATGAGCGATGGCGACCACTCAGACCTCCCCGGAGGCGACCGGTACCACCGCCGTGGACCCGAACGCCTTCGTGATCGAGCCGCCCCGCACGCGCACCCGCCGGACGGGCCGCTCCTCCCGCACCAACTTCGAGATGCTGGCGTGGCTGTTCATGCGCCTCTCCGGCGTCGTCCTGGTCTTCCTCGTCCTCGGCCACCTGCTGATCCAGCTGGTGCTCGACGGCGGCGTGTCGAAGGTCAGCTTCGCGTTCGTGGTCGGCCGCTGGGCCAACCCGTTCTGGCAGATCTGGGATCTGGCGATGCTGTGGCTGGCGATGCTGCACGGCGCCAACGGCATGCGCACCGTCATCAACGACTACGCGCAGACCGCGACCACCCGGACCTGGCTGAAGGGGATCCTGGCCGCTGCCACGATCTTCACCGTGCTCCTGGGCACGCTGGTCATCTTCACCTTCGACCCGAACATCAGCTGAGGCGCAGGCACATGCAGGTACACCAGTACGACACCGTCATCGTCGGCGCCGGTGGCGCGGGCATGCGCGCGGCCATCGAGGCCACCAAGCGCAGCCGCACCGCGGTGCTGACCAAGCTCTACCCCACCCGGTCCCACACCGGCGCGGCGCAGGGCGGCATGGCCGCCGCCCTGGCCAACGTCGAGGAGGACAACTGGGAGTGGCACACCTTCGACACCGTCAAGGGCGGTGACTACCTGGTCGACCAGGACGCGGCGGAGATCCTCACCAAGGAGGCCATCGACGCGGTCCTCGACCTGGAGAAGATGGGCCTGCCGTTCAACCGGACCCCCGAGGGCCGGATCGACCAGCGGCGCTTCGGCGGCCACACGCGCAACCACGGCGAGGCGGCGGTCCGCCGCTCCTGCTACGCCGCGGACCGCACCGGGCACATGATCCTCCAGACGCTGTACCAGAACTGCGTCAAGGAGGGCGTGGAGTTCTTCAACGAGTTCTACGTGCTCGACCTGCTGCTGCGGGAGGTCGACGGGGTCAAGCGCACCGCCGGCGTGGTCGCCTACGAGCTGGCCACCGGCGAGCTGCACGTCTTCCAGGCGAAGGCGGTCATCTTCGCCTCCGGCGGCAACGGCAAGTTCTTCAAGGTCACCTCCAACGCCCACACCCTGACCGGCGACGGCCAGGCGGCGGCGTGGCGGCGCGGGCTGCCGCTGGAGGACATGGAGTTCTTCCAGTTCCACCCGACCGGCATCTGGCGCATGGGCATCCTCCTCACCGAGGGCGCCCGCGGCGAGGGAGGCATCCTCCGCAACAAGGACGGCGAGCGCTTCATGGAGCGCTACGCCCCCACCATCAAGGACCTCGCCCCGCGCGACATGGTCTCCCGCGCGATCTACACCGAGATCCGCGAGGGCCGCGGCTGCGGCCCGGACGGCGACCACGTCTACCTGGACCTCACGCACCTCCCGCCGGAGCAGCTGGACGCCAAGCTGCCCGACATCACCGAGTTCGCGCGGACCTACCTCGGCATCGAGCCCTACACGGACCCGATCCCGATCCAGCCCACCGCGCACTACGCCATGGGCGGCATCCCGACCAACAACGACGCCGAGGTGCTGGCCGACAACACCACCGTCGTCCCCGGCCTGTACGCGGCGGGCGAGGTCGCGTGCGTGTCCGTGCACGGCGCCAACCGCCTGGGCACCAACTCGCTGCTCGACATCAACGTCTTCGGCCGCCGGGCCGGCATCAACGCCGCCGCCTACGCCGCCGAGAACGACCACGTCGAGCTGCCGGAGAACCCGGCGGGCTTCGTCGAGGAGCTGCTGGAGCGGCTGCGCAGCGGCGACGGCAGCGAGCGCGTCTCGGACGTCCGCACCGCGCTGCAGGAGACCATGGACAAGAACGCCATGGTCTACCGCACCGAGGCCACCCTCAAGGAGGCCGTCGAGGACATCCGCGCCCTCAAGGAGCGCTACAAGAACGTCTCCGTGATGGACAAGGGCAAGCGGTACAACACCGACCTGCTCGAAGCCGTCGAGCTGGGCAACCTGCTGGAGCTGGCCGAGGTCACCGCGGTCTCCGCGCTCGCCCGCCAGGAGTCGCGCGGCGGTCACTTCCGCGAGGACTACCCGACCCGCGACGACGTCAACTTCATGCGCCACACCATGGCGTACCGGGAGGTCGACGCGGACGGCCAGACCTCGATCCGGCTCGACTACAAGCCGGTCGTGCAGACCCGCTACCAGCCGATGGAGCGTAAGTACTGATGAGCACCCCCACGATTGACGCTCCGCACTCCGCCGCGCTGGACGCGGCGGAGGCCGCCGCGGGCGCGCAGATCACCGTGACTCTCCGGATCCGCCGGTTCAACCCGGAGGAGCACCCGGAGGCGGTCTGGGTCGACTACCAGGTGCAGGCCGACCCGAAGGAGCGCGTCCTCGACGTCCTGCACCGGGTGAAGTGGGAGCAGGACGGGTCGCTGACCTTCCGCCGCTCCTGCGCGCACGGCGTGTGCGGCTCCGACGCGATGCGGATCAACGGCAAGAACCGGCTGGCCTGCAAGACGCTGGTGAAGGACGTCAACCCCGAGAAGCCGATCACCGTCGAGCCGATCAAGGGCCTGACGGTGCTCAAGGACCTCGTGGTCGACATGGAGCCGTTCTTCCAGGCCTACCGCGACGTCATGCCGTTCCTCATCACCGAGGGCAACGCGCCGACCCGCGAGCGCCTGCAGTCGAACGACGACGTCAAGCGGTTCGACGACACCACCAAGTGCATCCTCTGCGCGGCCTGCACCTCGTCCTGCCCGGTGTTCTGGAACGACGGGCAGTACTTCGGGCCGGCGGCGATCGTCAACGCGCACCGCTTCATCTTCGACTCGCGCGACGAGGGCGCGGAGCAGCGGCTGGAGATCCTCAACGAGCGCGAGGGCGTGTGGCGCTGCCGCACCACCTTCAACTGCACCGACGCGTGCCCGCGCGGCATCGAGGTCACCAAGGCCATCGCCGAGGTCAAGCGAGCCCTCCTCACCCGCCGCTACTGACCCCTCGCGGCGTCAGCCTTCTCCACGCGCCCGCGGCCCCGGACTCCCCGTCCGGGGCCGCGGGCGCGTGCGCGCGTGCGGCGCCGACCGGGCATCAACGACTGCGGCGGAGCCGTACGATGACACAGCCCCGCGCCCCTGACGGGGCGCCACTCGCAGGATGGGAAGCCAGCCGGCCGACGGCCAGTGGCACTATCCAGGGGCGCGGGGAACTGCGCGACCAGCCAGGCACCTCCCCGCAGCCGCCCGACCGCAGTCGTTGATGCCCACTAGGCGCAATGAGGGGCGCGGGGAACTGCGCGTAGGCCTCAGGCGCGCGGCGCGGGGTCCTTCGACGGGGGCGTCGTGGGGGCGGAGACCCCAACGGCTTCCGCCCGCTCCGCGCGCAGCGCGCGGAGGCCGCGGACGCCGATCACCCCGATCACCACGCCCAGCACGAAGGACGCCACCGCCAGCGCCGCGTGGATCCAGAAGTACGCCGTCGGCCGGGAGTGGTCGCCGTCGACGAAGGCCAGCCCCTCGCCGTCGGCCCAGAGATTCTTGAAGAAGGTCACCCAGATCCAGACGGACCAGACACCGAACGCGGTCAGGAACCAGGAAACGGGTCGGGTCATCTTCACGGGGGTGGATCCCTTCGGGTGAACGAGGAACGCGGAGGGCGCAACGCTTCGTCCAGTATGCGGCGGTACGCCGCGTGCGCCGATCGAGGGGTCCGCCGGAGGTCTTCGGCGATCATCCGGGAAGATCGATTGTGATCGTGTAGCGTCGGCGCGTGCCTGACCGGATCACACATCTGACGGCCGCGCAGCGGATCGCGGTCGGCCTGCTCGCGTTCGGCGCGGCCGCCGGTACCGCGATCGGCCCCGCGGCGCTGAGTTCCGCCGCCGCGACGCCCGCCAAGGCCAAAGCCGCGCCCAAGCCGCCCGGGCGCATGTCCGCGGTCGGCGGCTCCCGGCTCGCGCTGGCCACCACGCAGGTGGGCGCCGGCGCCCCCGCCCTGCCGAAGGGGATCACCGCGCTGTCGTGGATGGTCTCCGACCTGGACAGCGGCGATGTCCTGGCCGCGCACGACGCGCACTGGCCGCTCCCGCCCGCCAGCACGCTCAAGACGCTGTTCGCGGACACCGTCCTGCCGAAGTTCCCGGCGACGGAGACGCACAAGGTCACGCCGGCCGACCTGGCCGGGATGGGCGCGGGCAGTTCGCTGGTCGGCGTGGTCCCCGGCCACACCTACAAGGTCTCGGACCTCTGGCTCGGCGTGTTCCTGCGCTCCGGCAACGACGCCGTGCACACCCTCGCCTCGATGAACGGCGGCGTCGCCGCCACGGTCCGCGAGATGCAGGCGGAGGCGAAGACGCTCGGCGCCGACGACACCCACGTCGTCACCCCGGACGGCTACGACGAACCCGGCCAGGTCTCCTCCGCCTACGACCTCACGCTCTTCGCCCGCCAGGGCCTGAAGAACCCCGACTTCGCCCGCTACTGCTCGACCGCGCGCGCGGAGTTCCCCGGCGGGCCGAACACCAAGAACAAGCCGTTCGAGATCGACAACACCGACCGGCTGCTCTCCGGCGTCGACGGCGTGACGGCCTACCCGGGCCTGATCGGCGTCAAGAACGGCTACACCACCAACGCCGGCAACACCCTGGTCGTCGCCGCGCGCCGGAACGGGCACACCGTCATCGCCACGCTGATGCATCCGACCGGCACCCGCCTGGACGAGATCTACATCGAGGCCCGGCAGCTGCTGGACTGGGCGTTCGCGGCGGACGGCCGGACCTCCCCGGTCGGCTCGCTGAACGCCGCGCCGGTCGCGCCCGCCTCGGCGAAGGCGCACGCCGCCGGACCCGCCGCGGCCTCCCCGGCCGCGGCGAACGCCGCCGCCGGCACGGGATCCCGCGTCGGCACGCTCGGCTGGACCGGGATCGGACTGGCGGTGGCCGCGGCGCTGGGCGCCGTCGCCTTCGTGTTGCGCCACGGCCGCCCGAAGGGCCGCCGCCGCGGGGCCTGAGGTCTCCTGAGGTCTCGGAGGGACGGCGCGGCTACGCCTTCTGCGCGCCGCCCTCCGGGCGCCCCTCGGGGCGTCCGCCGGATCGGTCGCCGCGATGGGCGGCGGCCTGCTCCCCGGCCTCCTGCTCCTCGGCGGCCCGCTCCCCGGCCTCCTGCTGGCCCGCGGCCTGCTCCCCCGCCGCCTTGTGCTCCTCCGCCGCGTCCTGCGGGTACTTCTCGTCGAGTTCGGCGATCTCGTTGCGGGCGCGGGCGCGGAGGCGCGCCCGGACCGCCACCGGGTCCGAGGCAGCGGTCCAGGAGACGCAGAAGAACAGCCAGCGCGAGATGAAGTTGATCCACAGCAGCAACGCGACCGGCGTGCCGAACGCCCCGTACATGCTGCGGCCCGCGACGCGGCTGAGGTAGGACGACAGCAGCAGCTTGAGCAGTTCGAAGCCGATCGCGCCGAGCAGTGCGCCCTGCAGCAGCACCCTGCGGCGCGGCCGGCTCTCGAACTCCTCGCCCAGCCGGGGCAGTCCCGCCAGCAGGTAGACGAACATGAACATGTCCGCGATCACCGCGACCACGAATCCGGCGACGGCGAGGACGTAGTGCCCGGCGCCGGTGCGCTCCAGTCCGACCGCCGTGGCGATCCGGCCGGCCAGGAACCCGCCGATCAAGGACGCCCCGATGGAGATCGCGGCGACGATGCCGAGTCCGATCAGGACGCCGACGTCCAGCAGCTTGCGGATGATCGGATTGCCCGGGTCCTCCGGCAGGTCCCACACCGCGCGGATCGAGCCGCGCATTGTGCTGACCAGGCCGAGGCCGGAGAACAGCAGGACGACACCGCTGATCACACCGACCGTGCCGGCGTTGGCCACGAAGTTGTTGAGGTCGAGCGAGTTGGTGAGTCCCGGGAGCTGCTTGGTGACCTGCCCCTGCAGGCGGTGCACCTGGCTCTGGTTCAGGACGGCCGCCGCGACGGCGGCGGCCAGCGTGAGCAGCGGGAACAGCGCCAGGAAGCCGAAGAAGGTCATCGCCCCGGCCAGCCTGTTGCCGTTGGCCGCGTTGAAGTGCTCGTACACGCGGTAGGGGCGGGTGCGCAGCACCCACGCCACCACCGGCCCGATCACGGGTAGCCCGGTCAGCCAGTCCATGATCCACGCCTACCCCCGGAGGGCCCCCTCACCCCGCCGGACCCGGACGGGTGCACCGGATGCAGTACCGACCCGCACAGCGCCGCCACAACCGGGCCCGCGGCGGGCGGGGAGGCGGGCCGCTGGGCTCCGGGCGGCACAGGGCCCGGGCCGCTCCAGGGCCCGCAGCGGCCCAGGCCCGGGCCGCTCAGGGCGCGTGCGGCTCAGAGCCCGGGCCGCTCAGGGCGCGGGCCGCTCAGAGCGCGGGCGGCTCAGGGCGCGTGCGGCCAGACGTAGAGCAGGTAGCCGCCGAAGACCGCCGACAGCCCGGCGGCGACGGCGATCAGCAGCCCGCGCACGGCCCGGGTCCGCACCCGCGCCAGCGCCGCCGCGATCGGGAGCAGCAGCGGGAAGGCCGGCAGCAGGAAGCGCGCCCGGCTGACGAAGTAGGCGGTGTCCCCGACGGCGATGACCAGCAGGGTCGCGGAGTACGCCCAGAGCGGCAGCGGCTGCCGGTCCAGCGCGGTGACCAGCAGCAGCACCGCGCTGCCGATGATGAGCAGGGTGACGGCGCCGACGCCGAGCGAGAAGGTGTGGCCGTTGGAGAAGACGGTGGCGATCTGGTCCCAGGTGGAGCGGCCGAAGTCGAAGCGGGACCTCCAGGCGCGCTGGACGGTGAAGTAGGCGCGCGAGTCGTGCACGCGGTGGCCGACCCAGAGGATGTAGCCGATCCAGCCGAGCGGGGCCAGCACCGCGCCCACCACCGGCCGCCACCACGCAGGCCGGCGTCCGGAGGTGTCGCTCACCGCAGAGCCGCTCGCAGCAGAGCCGCTCGCGGCGGTGTCGCTCGCGGCGGAGCCGCCCCCCGCGGTGTCGGCGCGGGCGACCGCCACCGCGCGCAGTCCCAGCGTGAGCGCCGCGCCGGCGATCACCCCGGCCGCCGCGGCGATCCCGTTCGGCCGCGCCAGCCCGGCGAGGCAGGCCCAGACGCCCGCGGCGATCCAGCGCCCGCTGACCGCGCACCACAGCGCCCAGGCCGCGCAGGCCGTCAGCAGCGCCTCGCTGTACGCCATGTTCTGCACGATCGCGACCGGCCAGCAGCCCCACAGCACGGCCGCGAGCACCGCGATCCGCCGGCCGTGCAGCCGCTCGGCGACCGCGAAGATCCCCCAGGCGGCGGCGAGCGCCGCGAGGTTCGCCACGACCAGCGCGATCTGCGCCCAGCCGAGGAAGGGCAGGACGGTGCGCAGGGCGCGCATCAGCGCGGGGTAGAGCGGGAAGAACGCGAGGTTGCTGGGCAGCAGCCGGTGCGCGCGGTGGTGCAGCACCGCGTCGTAGCCGAACGCGGCGATGTGCTCGTACCAGCCGCTGTCCCAGGCGACCAGGCGGCCGACGAACGGCCGGTGCCAGGTCCGCGACCAGGCCAGCGCGACGGCCAGCCCCACGATCCGCACCACGAGGTACCCGGCGAGCGCGGGCACCGCGGCCCGCAGGGCGCGTACGCCACGCGCGGCCCACGCACCGCTCCTCCGGCCCGCCTCCGCGGGCCCCTCGGCGTCCCTGGGGCCACGGCGGGTGCGGAAGCGCAGCGGGAGCAGCCGGACCGGCGGTGCCGGCGGCGGTTCCGACGCGGGCCGCGTGGGCCCCGCCGCGCCCCGCCGCGCGGGGTGCGGCGGCGCGGGTTCCTCCTCCGGGCCGACGTCGTCGATCTGCTGGGTGCCGTCGTCCACCGCGCCGCGCCTTCACTCGTGCGTACCCACTACGCGCAGAGCTTGCCCCGGCACGGCGGCGGGCCGCGGGCGCCACGCCAGGGCGCCCGCGGCTGTCAGCCCTTCGCCTTGTCGGAGTCGGGGATGCCCTTGCGGGTGGCGATGGCGTAGGCCTGCGCGGGCGTGAGCCCGTCCCACTGCGCGAGGTCGGCGGGGAGGCCGCCGATCCTGTACGTGCTGACCGTCGCGCAGCCGGGGTCGGTTCCGGCGTTCTTGACGCTGGCCTGGGCCGTGGCCTGGGTGAGGTCCACCGGGGTCTTGGTGGCACCCGAGGGGGCGGTCTGCAGGTCCGGGCCGACCAGCACGTAGATCGAGGTGCGCGTGCCGGTGGGGTCGAGCGCGGAGGAGGGCAGCCCGAGCGCGGCGGCGACCTGCTGGGCCTCCTGCTTGTAGCGCGGGTCGGCGGTGGAGTACTGCACCTTGCTGGTGGTGAGGCTCTCGCCCGCGTTGGCCGTCACGGTGTCCGTGTAGCCGTCGGCGTTCAGCCGGGAGGCCACGGTCCCGGCGAGGCCGGGGATGGGGACGCCGTTGGACGTGGCGGCGTTGAGCACGTGGATCGGCACGGAGGCGGGGCTGACGGTCGGCGCGGCCGACGCCGAGGACTTCTTCTTGCTCTTCGAGGGCGCGATCGACTGGTCGTCGGCGATGGCGTGGAAGATGTCGGACGCCCCGGGGCCGGGAACGAGCCATGCGTTCGGGTTGTAGGGGTCCTGCACGTTGGGCATCGTCAGCGTGGAGATCTTCGAGGTCGGTATCGAGCTGAGCGTGTTGGCGAGGCTCACCAGCTTGCTCACCCCGGCCAGCGAGTCGTCCACCTGGAAGGCCTTGGAGGCGGCGTTCGCGAGGCTGAAGACCTTGCCCGGGTTGGTCAGCGTGCCGGCGCTCTTGAGCTTGTCGATCAGCTTGATCAGGTAGATGTGCTGGGAGTCCGACCGGGACTGGTCGTTGTCCAGGCCGAAGGAGTGCCGGCTGCGCAGGAACTCCAGGGTGGCCGCGCCGACCAGGGTGTGGGTGCCCTTCGACAGCTTCAACTTGGAACCGGGGTCGTAGACGTCGCCGCTGACGCAGACCTGGACGCCGCCGACCGCGTCGGACATGGCCTCGACGCCGGAGAAGTCGACCACCATGTAGTGGTCGATGTGCACGCCGGTGAGGGCGTTGACCGCGGCGACCGTGCAACCCGGGCCGTAGTTCATGCTGTTGGTGATCTGGTCGTGCGCCGGGAAGGTGTGCTCGTTCCCCTTGCTGTCCTTGCAGGGCGGGATCTGCATGTCGGTGTCGCGGGGGATGCTCATCACGGTGGCGTTGCTGTGGTCCGCGGAGACGTGCAGCAGCATCTCGACGTCGGCGTGCGGCAGGGAGTCGTCCTGGCCGCCGATCTTGCCGTCCTCGCCGTTGCGGGTGTCGGAGCCGATGATCAGGATGTTGAGGACGCCGGGGATCACCGCGCCCTTCTGCGGCTGGGTGCCGGCGTCGAGCGCGCCGTGCTGGATGTTGCCGTCGAGGTGGTGGATCCACCCGTAGGCGGCGACCACCACCAGCGCGGTGAAGGCGGAGACGCCGATGAGCGTGCGCCTGATCGCGCGCTTGCGGCGGAGCTTGCGCGCGGCGCGGGCGTCGCCCCGGGGCGCGGCGCCGCGGCGGCGGCCTCCGCCGGGTCGGCCGGGGCCGCTCCCCGGGCCGCCGGAGCCGCCGGACCCGCCCGAACCCCCCGACCCGTCCGAGCCGCCTGACGCGCTCGGGTCGTCGTCCAGGGTCACCAGGCCGTCGGTGTCCGGGACCGCGCCGGGCGCGGAGTCGGAGGGCAGGGAGTCTCCGGGCCGGCCGGGTCTGCGCGGGCCGACGGGCCTGCCGATGCCGCCCGAGCCGTAGCCGGGGGTCCCGCCGGGCGGGGTGTAGCCCTGCGGCGGCACGCGGTGCGGAGGCTGGCCCCCGCCGTAGCCGGGCTGACCACCGTAGTCCGGCCGGCCCCCGCCGTACTGGGGTTGGCCGCCGCCGTACTGGGGTTGGCCGCCGTAACCCGGCTGGCCGCCGTAGCCGTAGCCCGGGCGGTCGCCGCCGTAGCCGGGCGCGCCGCCGTAGCCGTAGCCCGGGGCGCCGTCGTAGCCCTGCGATGCCGCACGGATTCCGCGCGAGGGATCGCCCATGACCGTCATCCGAAACCCACCCACCCGTCTCGTCCGGTCCGGCGCGCACCCGGCGCGCGGACTCACCCCGGACGGGTCCCCCCGATCCGCGGCCGGGGTGTGACGAAGACCCCGGCCTCATCCGGCGGGCCGATCATAAGCCAATCACCTCAGCGCCACTATTTCCTTCCGTGACAGAAACGGTCGACCGCGGTCGGCCGGCGCGCGAGAACGCGCTCCGCCGCTCAGCCCATCAGGGCGAACTCCCGCCACGGGCGCCAGACCTCGTCCACCCCGAAGCAGGAGAGGCTGACCGCCCGGACCTCGAACTCTGCCCGGTAGGACCGAAGTTCGGCCAGCGCGCGGTCCAGCACCGGATCCGGCAGCCCGTGCGCGACGGTGATGTGCGGGTAGTACGGGAAGGCCAGCTCGCGCGCGAGCGGGCCGCTGCGCACCCCGGACTCCAGCGCGCGGCACTCGGCCACGCCCTCCTCGAGCCGGATGAAGGTCACCGGCGACACCGGCCGGAAGCTGCCCGATCCGCGCAGCGTCACCCGGAACGGCCGGAAGCGGGCGGCGACCGCGCGCAGGTGCTCGCCGATCCGCGGCAGTTCCGCGGCCGGCAGCTCGGTCGGCGGCAGCAGTGTGACGTGGGTGGCTATGGACCGGGCCAGCGGGTCGCCGTAGGAGGCGCGCAGGTCCTGGATCTGCTGCCCCCAGGGCTCGGGGACCGCCACCGACACCCCGATCACGGTCGGCGCACCGGCCGCGCCGGACGCCGTGCCGGCCGCGCCCGCCGACGCGGGGGACGCGGGCGACCCGGCCGCGCCGGGAGTGCGGCGGGCACGCGGGATCATCGCCGGTGCGACGGTGGCGGCGGCGTTGGCCGCCCCCGCACGCCCTCCGGTGCCCGCCGCGGACGACTCCGAGCTCACGCCGCTGCCACCTCCCGTGCTCACGCCCCGCTGATCCTTCACCGCGGACCCAGACCTTAGCCGCCTCCGGTTACGCGGGTCAGCCGGACGGTCCGGCGCGTCGTGTGAGCTGCGACGCGACCCGAACCGGCGTCCGAGCCACCGTCCGGGTCGGCGCCTCGCCGGGGCGCCTCGCCGGGGCGCCTCGCGGCCCACCGGGACGGTCAGTGCTTCGCCGGCAGGAAGCCCATCCGGTCGTAGGTCTGCGCCAGCGTCTCCGCCGCGACCGCCCGGGCCTTCTCGGCGCCCTGCGCGAGCACGGTGTCCAGCGCGGCCGGGTCGTCGAGGAAGGAACGGGTGCGCTCCTGGAACGGCGTCACCCACTCGACGTACAGCTCGGCCAGCTCGGTCTTGAGCGCGCCGTACATCTTGCCCTCGAAGTCGGCCTCCAGCTGCGCGATCGAGCGGCCGCTCAGCGCGGAGTGGATCGCCAGCAGGTTGGAGACGCCGGGCTTGGCGTGCTCGTCGTAGCGGATGACGGTGTCGGTGTCGGTCACCGCGCTCTTGAACTTCTTCGCGCTCGCCTTGGGGTCGTCGAGCAGGCTGACGATGCCCTTGGGCGAGGACGCCGACTTCGACATCTTCACCGACGGCTCCTGGAGGTCGAAGACCTTCGCCGTCTCCTTGAGGATGTACGGGTTCGGCACGGTGAAGGTGGGCCCGTAGCGGTGGTTGAAGCGGTCCGCGAGGTCGCGGGTGAGCTCCAGGTGCTGCCGCTGGTCCTCACCCACCGGCACCTGGTCGGCCTGGTAGAGCAGGATGTCCGCCACCATCAGCATCGGGTAGGTGAACAGGCCGACCGAGGTGTGCTCGGAACCCTGCTTCGCGGACTTGTCCTTGAACTGGGTCATCCGCGCCGCCTCGCCGAAGCCGGCCAGGCAGTTCATCACCCACGCGAGCTGCGCGTGCTCGGGCACGTGCGACTGGACGAAGAGCGTGCAGCGCTCCGGGTCCAGGCCGGCGCCGAGCAGCTGCGCCACCGAGACGCGGGTGTTCTCCCGCAGCTGCGCCGGGTCCTGCTCGACGGTGATCGCGTGCAGGTCGACGACGCAGTAGAAGGCGTCGTGGCTGTCCTGGAGGTCCACCCACTGACGCACCGCACCGAGATAGTTCCCGAGGTGGAACGAGCCGGAGGTGGGCTGGATACCGGAGAGCACGCGGGGGCGGTCGGTCGTCATGCCCCTCATTCTCTCAGGACCCGTCGACTGCTCCGGACCCCGGGCGCTGCGGCGGACGGCCGGTCTGCGGCGGTGCCGGCGGGGGTGCTTGCGGGGGTGCCGGCGGCGGGGTCTGCGGGGGCGCCGCGGGCGTGTTCGGGGCCGGCCGCGCGGGCGCGGTGACGCGGATCCGGTCCACCCGGCGGCCGTCCATCCGGGCCACGGCGAGCCGGTAGCCGTCGGCGGTCTCGACCTGGTCGCCGTCCCGGGGCAGCCGGCCGAGCGCGCTCATCAGGTAGCCGGCGACCGTCTCGTAGGGGCCCTCGGGCAGCTCGACGCCGGTCTCCTCGGCGAAGTCGCCGAGGTTGAGCAGGCCGTCGACCTCCATGCCGCCGCCGGCCAGCCGCCGGGTGGCGTCCTCGACCGGGTCGTACTCGTCGCGGATCTCGCCGACGACCTCCTCGACCAGGTCCTCCAGGGTGACGATGCCGGCCGTCCCGCCGTACTCGTCGACGACGATCGCCAGGTGGCTGCCCTCGCGGCGCATCTCCGACATCGCGGGGAGGACGCGCTTGGTGTTCGGCAGCAGCTTCACCGGGCGGGTGATGTCGCGGACGGTCCGCGGCTCCTCGCCTGCCTCGCCGCCGTCCGCGTCGCCCTCGCCCGGCTCGCCCAGGCCCGCCCGGTAGAGGTCGCGGACGTGCACGAAGCCGACGACGGCGTCGTAGGAGCCCTCGACCACCGGGTAGCGGGAGTGCGGGTAGCGGGCGACCTCGCGCCGGACCTCGGCCAGCGGCTGGTCGGCGTCGAGGAAGGCGACCTCGGTGCGGGGCACCAGGACCTCGCGCAGCTGCCGCTCGCCGGCCGCGAAGACCTCGTTGATCAGCTCGCGCTCGTCGCTGCCCAGCTCGGTGTTGGCGGCGACCAGGCCGCGCAGCTCCTCCTGGCTCATCGCGTCCCGGCCGGCCTTGGGGTCGCTGCCGAGCAACCGGACCATCAGGTTGGTGGAGCGGCCGAGCAGCCAGATCGCGGGCCGCAGCACGACGGAGAGGAAGTCGACGACGGGCGCGACCAGCAATGCGATCGGCTCGGCGCGCTGCAGGCCGATCCGCTTGGGCGTGAGCTCGCCCAGCACCAGCGAGACGTAGGAGATGACCAGGGTGAGCAGGACCAGCGCGAGGGTGTCCGCGACGCCCTGGTCCAGGCCCCAGCGGACGAAGTAGGGCGAGAGCTTGCCGGCGAGGGTGTCCGCGCCGAACGCGGCGGACAGGAAGCCCATGCAGGTCACGCCGACCTGCACGGACGCCAGGAAGCGGTTGGGGTCCGAGGCGAGGTGCGCGGCCCGCACGGCGCGCTTGCCGCCGCGCTCCTCCAGCGCGCGGATCTGCCCCTCGCGGAGGGAGATGAGTGAGATCTCGGCGATGTTGAACAGTCCGCCGATGATGATGAAGACGAGGACGAGCACCACGTCCGACACGGTTTGGCCCACCCCGGAAGTGTAGGGAGTCGCGGCGCGGGACTCCGCCGGGCGGGGGGCGGCGGACGGGTGGCGGGGTGGGGGCGCGGCCGGTTCGGGGAAGAACAGGGACAGCAGCCCGCGGCCGTCCGCACGCCCCCGAGGAGGCCCGCCGTGCCCTCACCCACCACTCAGCTGATCGCCTCCGCCGAGGAGTACGGCGCGCACAACTACCACCCCCTCCCGGTGGTGATCGCCTCCGCGGAGGGCGCGTGGGTGAGGGACGTCGAGGGCCGCCGCTACCTCGACCTGCTGGCCGGCTACTCCGCGATGAACTTCGGCCACCGGCATCCGCGGCTGGTCGAGGCCGCCCGGCGCCAGCTGGAGCGGGTGACCCTCACCTCGCGCGCCTTCCATCACGAGCTGTTCGCGCCGTTCTGCGAGCAGCTGGCGGACTTGTGCGGGATGGAGGCGGTGCTGCCGATGAACACCGGCGCGGAGGCGGTGGAGACCGCGGTCAAGGCGGCCCGGCGGTGGGCCTACCGCGTCAAGGGCGTGCCGGCGGACGCCGCGCGGATCGTGGTCGCGAGCGGCAACTTCCACGGCCGCACCACCACGATCGTCTCCTTCTCCGACGACCCCGACGCCCGCGACGGCTACGGCCCCTACACCCCCGGCTTCGACCTCGCCCCCTACGGCGACACCGCGGCGCTGGAGCGGGCGGTGGACGCCGACCGGACCGCCGCCGTGCTCCTGGAGCCGATCCAGGGCGAGGCGGGGGTACGTATCCCGCCTCCCGGTTACCTCCCTGCCGCCCGCCGCATCACCGCCGAGCGCGGTGTCCTCCTCATCGCCGACGAGATCCAGTCCGGCCTGGGCCGCACCGGCCGCACCTTCGCCTGCGAGCACGAGAACGTCGTCCCGGACGTGTACATCCTCGGCAAGGCCCTGGGCGGCGGGATCGTCCCGGTCTCCGCGGTGGTCTCCTCGCGCGCGGTCCTGGACGTCTTCACCCCCGGCAGCCACGGCTCCACCTTCGGCGGCAACCCGCTGGCCTGCGCGGTGGCCCTGGAGGTCCTGTCCATGCTCCGCACCGGGGAGTACCAGCAGCGCGCCGCCGACCTCGGCACCCACCTCCACGCCGAACTGGCCGCCCTCGGCCCCGCCGTCACCGAGGTCCGCGCCCGCGGCCTGTGGGCCGGGATCGACCTGGACCCCTCCCTCGGCACCGGCCGCGCCCTCTGCGAACGCCTCCTGACCCACGGCGTCCTCGCCAAGGAGACCCACGGCTCCACGATCCGCCTGGCACCCCCGCTGACCGTCTCCGCCCCGGACCTCACCTGGGCCGTGGCCCAACTCCGGGACGCACTGGCGGAGTTGACCGAGGGCCGGGTCTGAGAACGGTTCGGCCCGCCGCGGCGCCGGTAGGCGTCGGGCGGGCCGGACGGTGGAGCGGGAGGCTCAGATGAGGCCGAGGGCGCGGACGGCCTCGCGCTCCTCGGAGAGCTCGGCGACGGAGGCGTCGATGCGGGCGCGGGAGAAGTCGTTGATCTCCAGGCCCTGGACGATCGACCACTCGCCGTTGGAGCAGGTCACCGGGAAGGAGGAGATCAGGCCCTCCGGCACGCCGTAGGAGCCGTCGGAGACGACGCCCATGGAGGCCCAGTCGCCCTCGGCGGTGCCGTTGACCCAGGTGTGGACGTGGTCGATGGCGGCGTTGGCGGCCGAGGCGGCCGAGGAGGCGCCGCGGGCGTCGATGATCGCCGCGCCGCGCTTGGCGACGGTCGGGATGAAGTCCTCGGCGAGCCACTTCTCGTCGTTGACGACCTCGGCGGCGTTCTTGCCGGCGATCTCCGCGTGGAAGATGTCGGGGTACTGGGTCGCCGAGTGGTTGCCCCAGATCGACAGCTTCTTGATGTCGGTGACGCTGACGCCGGTCTTCTTCGCGAGCTGGGTGAGCGCGCGGTTGTGGTCCAGGCGGGTCATCGCGGTGAAGCGCGAGGCCGGGACGTCCGGCGCGGCGGCCTGGGCGATCAGGGCGTTGGTGTTGGCCGGGTTGCCGACGACCAGCACGCGGATGTCGTCCGCGGCGTGGTCGTTGATGGCCTTGCCCTGCGGCTTGAAGATGCCGCCGTTGGCCTCCAGCAGGTCGCCCCGCTCCATGCCCTTGGTGCGGGGGCGGGCGCCGACCAGCAGGGCGACGTTGGCGCCGTCGAAGGCCTTGTTGGCGTCGTCGGTGATCTCGATGCCCTGGAGCAGCGGGAACGCGCAGTCGTCGAGCTCCATCGCGGTGCCCTCGGCGGCCTTCAGGCCCTGCGGGATCTCGAGCAGGCGCAGCTTCACCGGGGTGTCCGCGCCCAGCAGGTGACCGGAGGCGATACGGAACAGCAGCGCGTAGCCGATCTGGCCGGCCGCACCGGTGACGGTGACGTTGACGGGAGTCCGGGTCATCTGTGACTTCTCCTGCTTTGCCTGTCGGGGGTCAGGTACTGGCCAGAGCAGGGCGCGCGCTGTTGCCGTCCCGGTCGGCCCCTGATCGATCTCTCGACTTCGAGAGACCGCAGTCAGGCTATCCCAGCGGCGCCCTCCCGGACCCTCCGCCCCGGTGTGGCCTGCCTCGCACGGCGTGGCGCGGGCGCGGGCGGACGCTGGAGGCCCGCGCCGAGCACGCGCCGGGGCCGCGACGAGCACCCGCCGAACCGGACCGCCGGCGCGTCGAGTCGGCGTCAGTCGCCGCGGCCGAACCAGGAGGAGACGTGGCTGGGCAGCTGCCACTGGATCACCGGGTCCGGCTGGGCCGCGAGCGCGAGCAGCACGATCAGCACCCCGAGCACGCCCATCAGCGTCACGTCGGTCCAGCGGCTGCGCACCGCCAGCAGCCCCACGTCCGGCAGCGCGAACCGGAGCAGCGCGCCAAGCAGCGGCGCCACGCCCACCGTGATCGTCCCGGCCCGGAACGACCCGAACTCGACCACCGCCACCCCGATGGCGGCCACCACCAGCACCGCGAGTATCGGCCACTGGCGGGCCGCCGCCGGATGCCCGCGGCCGAGCGCCGAGTGCGAGCCCTCCGGCGGATACGTTCCCGTCGTCCTGACCGGGCGCCGTCGCGACCGGCGCACGGGCGAAGCCATCAGCGTCTCCCCTCCTGTCCCCTGCCGCCGCTCGACCGGCCGCCGGCACCCCCGCACGCTCAGCGCGCGGATCCGGCGGCCCGCTCGGCGGCCTCCACCACATTGTGGAGCAGCATCGCGCGGGTCATCGGCCCGACCCCGCCCGGATTCGGCGCGAGCCAGCCGGCGACCTCGGCCACCTCCGGGTCCACGTCCCCGGCCGGGCCCCGCTCGGTGCGGCTCACCCCGACGTCCAGCACCGCCGCGCCCGGCTTCACGTCCCCCGGCTTGACCAGGTGCGGCACGCCGGCGGCGGCCACCACGATGTCCGCCCGGCGCAGGTGCGCGGCGAGGTCGCGGGTGCCGGTGTGGCAGGTGGTGACGGTCGCGTTCACGCTGCGCCGGGTCAGCAGCAGGCCCAGCGAGCGGCCGACCGTGATCCCTCGGCCGACCACGACCACCTCGGCACCGTCCACCGGCACGCCGTGGCGGCGAAGCAGCACGAGGATGCCGTGCGGGGTGCACGGCAGCGGCGCCTCGACGCCCAGCACCAGCCGGCCGAGGTTGACCGGGTGCAGTCCGTCGGCGTCCTTCGCCGGGTCGACCAGCTCCAGGATCCGCTTCTCGTCCAGGTGGGCGGGGAGCGGGAGTTGGACGATGAAGCCGGTGCAGGCGGGGTCCTCGTTCAGCTCGCGGACGGTCGCCTCGACCTGTTCCTGCGTCGCGTCGGCGGGCAGGAAGCGGGGAAGCGAGGCGATGCCGACCTGCGCGCAGTCCCGGTGCTTGCCGGCGACGTAGGCGCGGCTGGCGGGGTCTTCGCCGACCAGCACCGTGCCCAGGCCGGGCATGACGCCGCGGGCGGCGAGGGCCGCCACCCGGGTGGCGAGCTCGGACTTGAGGGCGGCGGCGGTGGCCCGCCCGTCGAGGATCTGCGCGGTCATGGGGCCATCCTCGCCGATCACCCCCGCCGCACGCGAAACGCGTCCCCCGCGAGAGCTCCGGGCGCACGCGCGGAGGGCGGTGGTGTCCAGCTTTTTGGGACACCACCGGCCTCCGGTTCCTCGCCGTGCCCGCGCGAGGGCGCTCGTGTCCAGGAATCCGGGACATCATCGGCCTCTCGCCGGAGCACGCGGGCGCGTCCCCGACGTGTGCGGATCATTCCTCACACAACCGGCATACGCGATCTTGCCGACGAACCTTCCGTTATTGACAACACGCTGGACATCGGGGGTGAGCCGCCGTCAGCATGGGCGCGCTGCGTTTCCTGTACGCCGTCTTCCGGTTGGTCCCGGCGGCCGGACCCGGGCCTTCCCGGCCGGGCGGGTGGCGCGGCTCGGGTGGGGTTCGGCGGGGACCGCCCGCGGGCCTGGACGGCACCGCGCAGGCGGATTTCGGGGACGGGGAGCGGGGACGAAGGCCGTGAGGACGCCGCACGCGGGGTCGCGGACCGCGCACGCGGGCACTGCCCGCGCCGCCCTGCAGCCGTACGCGCCGCCGGAGGCGCCGCGCCCCGGAGTGGTCCCCGCACACGTCCGCACCTACGCGACCCGCGCGGAGGCGCTGCGCGCGGTGCTGCTGCGCGCGGCCGTCGGCGCCGCGGCGGCCGTCGGGGTCGCGATCCTGCACTCCTGGCACGACCCGGGCGTGATCTGCCCGCTGCGGCGGTTCACCGGCGTGCCCTGCCCGGTCTGCGGCTCGACCACGCTCTTCACAGACCTCGGCGGCGGGCACCCGCTGGCCGCCCTCGCCGCCAACCCGGTGACCGCGGTCGCCGCGCTGGGGCTGCTGCTCGCCCCGCTGGGACTCGGCCGGCGCTGGCGGGCGCTGCGTCCGCGTGCGCGCGGCGCGGTGCTGGGCACCGCTGCCGCCGTCTCCTGGGCCTGGCAGCTGCACCGGTTCGGCTTCCTGCCGCTGGCGAGGTAATCCCCGCGTCACCGTCAACCCTCATCCGATCCATCCGCTCCACCCGTAGATCCCGCACCACCTCACCGAAGGAAACCGCAGTGACATACCCGCCCGGTCCGCAGAACCCCTATGGCCAGCAGCCGCCCACCGGCTCCACCCCCAACCCCTACGCGCAGCAGCCGCAGCAGCCCGGCTACGGCGCCCCGCAGGCGCCGCAGGCTCCCCAGGGCTACGGCTACCCGCCGCAGCAGCCGGGCGCGTACGGCTACCCGCCGCAGGCCCCGGCCCCCGGCGCCTTCGGCTACACCCCCGCCGGCCCGGCCGTCCGCCCGCCGGGCGTCCCGATGCCGTCGAGCGAGTACGCGCACTGGGGGCTGCGGGCCGGCGCGCTGGTCATCGACGCGATCATCATCGGCATCATCCCGGTGATCCTGATCATCGCGGGCGGCGCCATGGCCGCCGGAAGCACCAACTGCACCACCGACCCGGTCACCGGCGCCGTGTCCTGCGACACCTCGGGGAGCGGCGCCGGGGGGCTGCTGGTCATCCTGGCCTATCTGATCGGCGCCGTCGGCGGCCTCCTGCTCTGCTTCCTGGAGGGCAAGAGCGGCCAGACGCTGGGCCGGAAGGCTCTCAAGATCACGCTGGTCCGCGAGTCGGACGGGATGCCGCTGGGCTTCGGCATGGCCTTCGTGCGCCGGCTGGCGCACTTCCTGGACAGCATCGCCTGCTACCTCGGCTGGCTGTGGCCGATCTGGGACGACAAGAAGCAGACCTTCGCCGACAAGGTGACCTCCTCCGTGGTGATGCGCACCATCGGGCAGTGAGCATCATCTGACCTGACCGGAAACGGGCGGCGGCCCGGGGCTCTGCGCCCCGGGCCGCCGCCCGTCCGGGTTCATCAAGTTGACGGACCGTCAGCCGCCTTGTCAGTGGAAGAAGTGCCGCGTCCCCGTGAGGTACATCGTGACCCCGGCCTCACGCGCGGCCTCGACGACCTGCTCGTCGCGGACCGAACCGCCGGGCTGGACCACGGCCTTGACGCCGGCCGCGGTCAGCACCTCCAGGCCGTCCGGGAACGGGAAGAACGCGTCCGAGGCCGCGTAGGAGCCGGCCGCGCGCTCGCCGGCCCGCTCGACCGCGAGCTTCGCCGAGTCCACCCGGTTGACCTGGCCCATGCCGACGCCCACCGAGGCGCCGTCCTTGGCCAGCAGGATCGCGTTGGACTTGACGGCCCGGCAGGCCCGCCAGGCGAAGGCCAGCTCGGCCAGGCCGGCCTCGTCCAGCGGCTCGCCGGTGGCCAGCGTCCAGGTCGCCGGGTCGTCCCCGGCTGCGTCCACCCGGTCCACCTTCTGCATCAGCAGGCCGCCGCTGACCTGGCGGAACTCGAACTCGTTGGCCGGCGCGTCCTCGGACACCAGGATCCGGATGTTCTTCTTGCGGGCCAGCACCTCCACCGCGCCGTCCTCGTAGCCGGGGGCGACGATGACCTCGGTGAAGACCTCGGCGACCTGCTCGGCCATGGCCACCGACACCGGCCGGTTCACCGCGATGACGCCGCCGAACGCGGAGACCGGGTCGCAGGCGTGCGCCTTGCGGTGCGCCTCGGCGACGTCCGCGCCGACCGCGATGCCGCAGGGGTTGGCGTGCTTGATGATCGCGACGCAGGGACGGTCCTGGTCGTAGGCGGCGCGGCGGGCGGCGTCGGTGTCCACGTAGTTGTTGTAGGACATCTCCTTGCCGTGCAGCTGGCGGGCGGCGGCCAGACCGGTGCCGCTGCCGTCGGTGTAGATCGCGGCGCTCTGGTGCGGGTTCTCGCCGTAGCGCAGCACGTTGTCGCGGGTGAAGGTGCCGCCGGTGAAGTCCGGGAAGGCGGCGGCCTGCTCGTCCGCCGGGGCGTAGGAGCGGGCGAACCAGCCGGCCACGGCCACGTCGTAGGCGGCGGTGTGCGCGAAGGCCTCGGCGGCCAGGCGCTTGCGGGCGGTCAGGTCGAAGCCCCCCTCGGCGACCGCGGCCAGCACGTCGCCGTAGCGCTCGGGCGAGGTCACCACGGCCACCGACGGGTGGTTCTTGGCGGCGGCGCGCACCATGCTCGGGCCGCCGATGTCGATCTGCTCGACGCACTCGTCCGGGCTCGCGCCCGAGGCCACGGTCTGCGTGAACGGGTAGAGGTTGACCACCACCAGGTCGAAGGGCTCCACGCCGAGCTCCTCCAGCTGCGCGCGGTGCGCCTCCAGCCGCAGGTCCGCGAGGATGCCGGCGTGCACGCGCGGGTGCAGGGTCTTGACCCGGCCGTCCAGGCACTCGGGGAAGCCGGTGAGCTCCTCCACCTTGGTGACCGGGACCCCGGCGGCGGCGATCCGCGCCGCGGTCGAGCCGGTGGAGACCAGCGCGACACCGGCCTGGTGCAGGCCCTGCGCGAGCTCCTCCAGGCCCGTCTTGTCGTAGACGCTGACCAGCGCTCGCCGGATCGGACGGCGGTTGTTGTCGGAGCTCATTCCGCTCTTCCCTCGTGGTGGTGTGGTGGTGACGGCCCGTCGGCCGGGGGTGGTGGCCGGTCAGTCGCGGGTGTACGGCAGCACGCGGCGGCCCTCCAGGCGGTGGCCCTCGCGGGCGAGCCGGCCCACCGCCTCGACCAGCAGGCCGCGTTCGACGGTCTTGATCCGCTCGTGCAGGTCCGCGCCGCCGTCGAGGTGGTCCTCCTCGCGGACCTCGACCACGCCCTGCGCGAGCACCGGCCCGGTGTCGACGCCGCCGTCGACCAGGTGGACCGTGCAGCCGGTGACCTTCGCGCCGTACGCCAGCGCGTCCCGCACCCCGTGCGCACCGGGGAACGCGGGCAGCAGGGCGGGGTGGGTGTTGACGATCCGGCCCTGGAAGCGGTCGATGAAGGACAGCCCGAGGATCTTCATGAATCCGGCGGTCACGATCAGGTCCGGCTCGTAGGAGGCGACCGAGTCGAGCAGGGCGCGGTCCCAGTCGGCGCGCTCGGGGTGGTCCTTGACGCGGTGCACGAAGGTCGGCACCCCGGCGCGCTCGGCACGCTCCAGGCCCGCGATGCCGTCCCGGTCCGCGCCCACCGCGACGACCCGGGCGCCGTACGCGGGGTCGGCGCAGGCGTCCAGCAGCGCCTGGAGGTTGGTGCCGGAGCCGGAGACGAGCACCACCAGCCGGGCGGGGCCGGGCCGTGCGGGGGCGAATTCCAGGTGCTGACCGGTCATCTCGCTCACAGCTACACGGTCCTCCGTGGCAGGCGGGGCGGGGCGCACGGCAGGGCCGTGGCGACATCTTTTCGACACATTCCGACACACCGGGCCCGTCCTCGGCAATCTACGCGCGCTGCGCGGGCAGGGCGCACCGAGGCGGGGGGTGACGGGAACTCGGGGCGGGGGCCGCCCGTCAGCAACGGTAAGGGAAGCGCGACGGCCGTCCGACGGGGGCAGGCACCGGACGCGGGCCGGGGGTGAGAGGGTGGACCCCTGCGGATCCGGAACACCGGCCACCGCGGGCACGGGACGCCGAACGATGGATGGGAGCGCGGCAGAGACGATGAGCAGCGGCCAGACGGCAGTGGCCCGGCGTACACCCCGGGTGCCCCTCGCGCTCTCCCCGGCCGGCGTCGGCGTCGGCGGCGCGCTCCCCGGGGTGCCGGCGCTGCGCGCGCGGCCCGGCTCGGCGGCCTACCCGGCGGCGGTGGGCGCGGTCCGCGCCGCGGGTACGCGGGGTGTGGCGGGCCTCGCGGGCGTGCTGGCGGCGGAGGAGGGCGGTCGGCGCGACCCCTTCGCTCCCCCGTCCCCGGACGCCCCTCCGCGCCCCTGGCAGCCCCGGCTGCCGCAGGACGACGGTGCGGGGCCGGCGGGTTCCGGCTCCGGCTCGGGTTCCGGCTCTGGAGCCGGTGGTGGCTCGGGACCCGGCTCCGGTTCGGGTCAGGGCGGTTCGGGTCAGGGTCAGGGACAGGGCGGCCCGGGTCACGGCGGGTCCGGGCGGCCCGGTTCGGGCTCGGGGAGGCCGCCGCGCGGCGATCGTCCGCAGGTCCCGCCGCCGCACCCGTGGTCGCCGGGGTGGCAGGGCGGGCAGCTGGGCCGCCGTCCCGGCGAGGGCCCCGGCGGCCAGGGCCCCTGGGGCCCGGTCCCGCCGCAGGGCGGCCCGCAGCCGCGGTTCGACCCCACCGACCCGGCCCAGCGCCGCGCCCGCTACGCGCTGCTGGGCGGCATGTGGGGGATCTTCTTCTTCATCCTGGGCGTCCCCTACCTGACCCTGCTGCTCGGCGCGCTCGGGCTGTACTGGAGCATCAGCGCGCTCCGGGCCAAGCCGCGTCCGCCGCAGACGGAGGGCGCCGAGGGCGGCCCGGCGGACGCCCCGAAGACCGCGCAGCCGGGGCCGGCGACGCCCGCCCGGCGCCCTGTTCCTCCGGCCGCGCCCTCGTCCGCGCCCCAGGTCGGCGCGCCGGTCGGCTGGGGAGCCGGCTACCAGCCCGTGGCGCCGCTGAAGCCTCAGGTCCCGGCGGCGATGGGCGGGCTGCTCGCGGCGGTGATCAGCCTCGGCCTGGTCGGCGCCTACTTCGCCGTGCACCTCGTCTACCGGTCGTACTTCGACTGCATGAACGACGCGCTCACCCAGGGCAGCCAGTCCACCTGCAGCACCCTGCTGCCGGAGCCGCTGCGCAGCACCTTCAGCCAGACCTTCGGGGCCGGCTGACGCCGCGTCACCGGATCAGTCCTCGGAGCCGGGGCCGCCGCGGCGGAAACGCCGCGCGCGGCCCCACGGCATGTCGGGCAGCCGGGAGAGCGCGGTCGCGGCGCGGCCGCGCAGACGCGGGCGTTCGTCGGGCAGCGGCGCCGGGATCGCACCGGCCAGGCCCTCCGCGCCGCCGTCCTCCGCCGGTTCGTCGTCGAAGTCCAGGTCGAGGCCCAGGTCGAGACCGAGGAGGTCGTCCGGGTCGCGTCGGCGGTGCGGCAGGAAGCGGAATCGGCGGCTCTTCCGCGCCTCGGGGACCGGGGGGTCACCGCCGGCGAGGCTGCCGAGGTCGGGATCGAGGGCGTCGACGGAGCCCGCGCCCACCGGGCCGGGGAACTCGGCGATGTCGAAGCCGTCGCGGTCGTCGTCCCGTTCGAGCGCGTCCAGGCCGGCGGCCGGCCGCTTCCGACGCCGCGTGCGCAGTCCGTCGGCCACCGCGCGCGGGCCCCAACCGGCCGCCCGGCCGTGGGCGAAGAGCACCACCGACAGCCCCACCGCCAGCGTCCAAACGGCGGCGGCCGCCCCGATCAGCGGGCCGTCGGGCCCGACGTGCGCGAGCGAGTGCCGCCCGAGCGGCCCCCCGGCCTCCGCACACGCCACCCCCACCAGCACCCCCGCCACCGCCGCCGCCGCTGCGAGCTGACGCAGCATCGGCGCGAGCGCCATCGGCCCGGGAGCGCCGGGTTCCTCCGCACCCGCCCCGGCGCGCACTCCCCGGCAGACGAACCTGCCTGCCACCGCCCCGCCGGCGAGCGCGGCGAGGAGCGCGGCGGCCCCCGCCGGCGATCCCGCTCCGCCGGTCGGCACGGCGGTGAGCAGCGGGAACGAGAGCAGTCGGGTGCCGGGCGTGGTGACCGCTCCGCCGAGCGGCGAGAAGGAGCTGCCCGTGCCCAGCGAGAAGCCGGGCCCGAGCGCGTAGGCCGTGCCGTGCAGCGCGGCGTCCGGCACGTAGGCCAGGGAGAGCAGCAGCAGTGAGAGGCGGCCGGTCAGGTCCGGCGCGAGCGCGGCGGCCGTACGGCCGGCCGCGCCGAAGTGCGCCACCAGACCGGCGCCCCACACCACCGCCCCGGCCGCGAGCAGCGCGAGCGCCGCGGCCGCACCGGCCCGCCCGGCGCCCGGCAGCTCGTCCCGGTAGGCCGCGAGCCGGTCGGGCAGGACCCGCGGCCACGCCGCCGGCCGACCGGGGACGACCGGATCGGGACGGTCACGGTCGGGACGGTCACGGTCGGGGACGCCCGCCGGTCCGAGGAGCGGCGCGGACCGACCCGGTCGGCGCCCGATCAGCGCCGCGCCGAGGCGCTCGAGCGCGGAACGCGCGACCCGCGCGACCCGCGCGACCTGCGCGACCCGCGCGCCCGGCGTGAGCGACGCGGCCCCCGGCGTGCGGACGGCCGCGAATGCCGTCCCGGCCGCACAGAGCACCAACCACCCCAGGGCCGGCCACGGCCGCGCCCGGACCGTGCCCGGTCCGCTCGCCGAGGCCACCGCGACCACACTCACCGTCAGATACCCGGCCACCAGCGCCCATCGCAGCAGGCGCACGGCCGCCGGGACGGCGAGGCCGGCGGCGCGGGCCACCGCCGGCACCAGCGTCGCGGCCCGCCGCCCGGCGCGGAAGAGCAGCACCAGCGCGAGCGCCGTCAGCAGCAGCGGGGCGACGCCGAGCGGCGCGGTGCCGCCGTCGACGGTCGTCCGCACCAGGTCGGTGCCGTGGGCGAGCAGCCACAGGCAGGCGGCGGTGTGCAGGGCGCCGCCCGCTCCGCCCTCCGCGTACGGGCTGAAGATCCACAGCAGGAAGACCGGGGCGAGGACCACCAGCAGGCCGGTCGCCGCGGCGCCCAGGCCTGCGGCGTAGGCGGTGAGCGCGCCGCGCAGCAGCGCCTGCCTCGCTCGCGGGTCGCGGCCACCGCCGCCGCCGGATCTCCCGGCTCCCGCCCGGCCCGGAGCCGCCGGCCGTCCCAGGCCGAGGCGTTCGCGGAGCACGGGCTGCAGCCGGGAGTGGAGGTGGTGGGCCATGTCGGCCCATGCTGCCAAGAACACCCGATACGCCCAAGAACATGAGCGATCGGGGGTCGTGTCGCAGATGATGCCTATATGCGTATGACCGGACGATACGCCGAAGGCGACGACGCGTCAGGCCTCCCGGAGGACCCCTTCCGCCGCGCTCGGGAGACGTCCGAGGGAGCCTTCGCGCTGCTCTACCACGGCGCCGTCGACCGCCTGGTCCGCCAGGTGTACCTGGTCACCGCGAACCCGCGCCGGGCGCGGGCGGCGGTCGACCGGGCCTTCGTCCGGGCATGGGAGGAATGGGACCGGGCCGGGCGCGACACCTCCCCGGAGGGGTGGGTCCGGGCCACCGCCTTCGACCTCGCGCTCTCCCCCTGGCGCCGCGGCGGCCCCCGCGGCCTCCCCCGCGATGCCCGGCGGCGTCCCTCCGCCGGGCACTCCGTCGAGCAGCCGTCGGGACTTCCGGCGGCCGCTGTCGAGCCGGCGGGCGAGCCGGTAGGCGAGCCGGCGGGCGAGTCGGCGGGCGAGCCGGCGGGCGAGCCGGCGGGCGAGCCGATGCCGTCGGCGGCTGCCGCGGACGAGGCGGCGCGTCTGGAGGCCGCGACCGCGCAGCAGGTCTCCGAGGAGCTCACGGCCGCCGCGCCGGCCCCGGTTCGCGGCACGCCGGCGCGGCGGCGCCGAGCGGCGCGCGGGGAGCGGCGTCACGCGGCGCGCGAGGAGCGGCGGCGGTCGGCGGCGCCCTTCGGGCCGCGGGCCACGGGCGCCCGGCTGGGCGCCGGTGACCACGCGCTGCTGGACGCGCTGCTGCGCCTCCCCCGCCCCTACCGCCGGGCACTGGTGCTGCACGACGGCCTCGGGCTGGACTGGGAGCAGACCGCCACCGAGGTCGAGGCCTCCACCGCCGCCGCCTGCGGCCGGGTGGTGCGCGCCCGGGCACTCCTCGCCATGCGTGTCCCTCAGGTGGTCGGCACCGACTGGCGGGAGCCGGAGTTCGCCCGCCGGCTCGGCACCCTGATGGCCCGGGCCGCGGAGCACGGCTGCCCCGACCGGTACCCGCACCGGTCCGCGGTGAGCCTGCTGCAGGCGCGCCGGGCCGCGTTCCGGCGCCGCCTCGGGGCCTGCGCGGCCGGCCTGGCGGCGTTCGCGGCGATCGGCGCGTCCGTCTGGTCGCCGCCCCCGGAGAAGTCCTTCGACGAGTACGTGGCGATCGTCCTGGGCGGCAGCGCGCACCGGACGCCCGCGACCGGGCTGCTCACCGGCGGTCCGACCCATCCGCAGGGTTTCCCGCTGCTCATCCCCTGCGCGGCCGGGTCCGCGCCGGCCCCCGTCTCCGCGCCCGCGCCCGCGCCCGGCTGCCGTGCGCCGGGCGGTGCGAAGGCCTCCGGGAAGGCCACGGCGGCGCCGCGGGCCTTCCCGCTGCTCGCGGCTTCCGCGGACGGGCAGACGCTGGGCGCGCCGTGGGCCGGAGTCCGCTTCCCGGGCAGCAGCCCCGCCGCCGGCACTCCGCGCCCGGCCGCGCCGCACCATCCGCCGTCGCCGCACCACCGGCCGTCGCCGCACCCCTCCGCCCCGGCCGCGCCGGCCCCCGGGGCGCACGTGCCCTCGGCCGCGCCCTCACCGTCCGCCGGCCCGACGCGGCCGGCTCCGCGCCCGCGCCCTACCTCGGGCACCTCGCACCACCGGCGCCACCTCAGGCACCTGCACGTCCACCCGGCCCCGCACCGCGCGCCCGCGCCGGCGACCGCGCCCGCCGTCCGGCCCGCCACCGGCCCGGCGACCCTGGTCTCCGCCGGCCGCCACGCCCGCCACCTGCACCACCGCCACCACGTCCACCACCACCGCTGAGAAACACCGGTGCCCCGCGCCGGACCGCGAAGGTCCGGCGCGGGGCACCGGGTCGTGCTGGTTCCGCTGTGCCGGGCGGGCGCCCGGGGCCGTCAGCCCTCGAGCGCGGCGCGCGCGAGGCGGGCGGTCTCGGACGGGGTCTTGCCGACCTTCACGCCCGCGGCCTCCAGCGCCTCCTTCTTGGCCTGCGCGGTGCCGGAGGAGCCCGACACGATGGCGCCGGCGTGGCCCATGGTCTTGCCCTCGGGCGCGGTGAAGCCCGCGACGTAGCCGACGACCGGCTTGGTCACGTTCTCCTTGATGTAGGCCGCGGCCCGCTCCTCGGCGTCGCCGCCGATCTCGCCGATCATGACGATCAGGTCGGTGTCGGGGTCGGCCTGGAACGCGGCGAGGGCGTCGATGTGCGTGGTCCCGATGATCGGGTCGCCGCCGATGCCGACGCAGCTGGAGAAGCCCAGGTCACGCAGCTCGTACATCATCTGGTAGGTCAGCGTGCCGGACTTCGACACCAGGCCGATGCGGCCCGGCTTGGTGATGTCCGCCGGGATGATGCCCGCGTTGGACTGGCCCGGGGTGATCAGGCCGGGGCAGTTCGGGCCGATGATCCGGGTCTTGTTGCCCTTCTGCTGGGCGTAGGCCCAGAAGTGCGCGGTGTCGTGGACGGCGATGCCCTCGGTGATCACCACGGCGAGCGGGATCTCGGCGTCGATCGCCTCGACCACGGCGTCCTTGGTGAACTTCTCCGGCACGAAGATGACGGTGACGTCGGCGCCGGTGGCCTCGATGGCCTCCTTGACGGTGCCGAACACCGGGACCTCGGTGCCGTCGAAGTCGACGGAGGTGCCGGCCTTGCGCGGGTTCACGCCGCCGACGATGTTGGTGCCGGAGGCGAGCATGCGGCGGGTGTGCTTCTGCCCCTCCGAGCCGGTCATGCCCTGGACGATGACCTTGCTGTCCTTGGTCAGGAAGATAGCCATTTGTTCGACCGGTCCCTTACTTCGCAGCCAGCTCGGCGGCGCGATCGGCCGCTCCGTCCATGGTGTCCACCTGCTCGACCAGCGGGTGGTTGGCGTCGGTCAGGATCTTGCGACCCAGCTCCGCGTTGTTGCCGTCGAGGCGCACGACCAGCGGCTTGTTGACCTCCTCGCCCTTGCTCTTGAGCAGTTCGAGGGCCTGGACGATGCCGTTGGCCACCGCGTCGCAGGCGGTGATGCCGCCGAAGACGTTGACGAAGACGGACTTGACGTCCGGGTCGCCCAGGATGATCTCCAGGCCGTTCGCCATGACCTCGGCGGAGGCGCCGCCGCCGATGTCGAGGAAGTTGGCCGGCTTGACGTTGTTGTGCTTCTCGCCCGCGTAGGCGACCACGTCCAGGGTGGACATGACCAGGCCGGCGCCGTTGCCGATGATGCCGACCTCGCCGTCCAGCTTCACGTAGTTGAGGCCCTTGGCCTTGGCCGCGGCCTCCAGCGGGTTGGCGGCGGCGTGGTCGACCAGCGCCTCGTGCTCGGGCTGGCGGAAGGCGGCGTTGTCGTCCAGCGACACCTTGCCGTCCAGCGCGACGATCTTGCCCTCGCCGGTCTTGACCAGCGGGTTGACCTCGACGAGGAGGGCGTCCTCCTTGACGAAGACGGTCCACAGCTTCTGCAGGACCTCGGCCACCTGGTCGACGATCTCGGCCGGGAACTTCGCGGCCTCGGCGATCTCGCGGGCCTTGGCCGGGGTCACGCCCTCGACGGCGTCGACCGGCACCTTGGCGAGCGCCTCGGGCTTCTCGGCGGCGACGACCTCGATCTCCACGCCGCCCTCGACGGAGGCCATGGCGAGGAAGGTCCGGTTGGTGCGGTCCAGCAGGAACGAGACGTAGTACTCGTCCTTGATGTCCGCGGTCTGGGCCAGCATCACCTTGTGCACGGTGTGGCCCTTGATGTCCATGCCGAGGATCTGCCCGGCCTTCTCCACGGCGTCCGCCGGGTCGGAGGCCAGCTTCACGCCGCCGGCCTTGCCACGGCCACCGACCTTCACCTGGGCCTTGACCACGGCCTTACCGCCGAAGCGCTCCGCGACCGCACGCGCGGCCTCAGGCGTGTCGATGACTTCACCATCCAGCACCGGTACACCGTGCTTGGCGAAGATGTCCCTCGCCTGGTACTCGAACAGGTCCACGCGCGTCCGTCCTTGTGATCGCGACTGCTTGTCTTCCGAGCCTGCCGCAGAGGTCGGCGCAGTGATCGAGGTGGCGGACGAGGGTACGCACGTTCCGGCGGAAGACGTTCGAAGACGTTCCGGCGGATCGCTGCGTCCAGCGCCATCGCTACGGGAGCACACGTCGGCCTAGCACGCGGCATGTCCGCTCGCAGGGTATCCCCGGCGGCCCCGGGGGCCTCAACCGGAGCCGCTCCGAGCGGCCGTGAGAACGGTCACAACAGCCCGTTCGAGTGTATGCCGGGCATCGCGCGCGGGCCGGTTTCCGGCCGCACGCCCGGGCCGATCACGCCCCGCCGGCGCCGCGGAGACGCCTGCCACAGGGGCGCGCCGTTGTCCACCGCACTCTCGAAATTCTCCCGCGTACCGGGTGAATCGATGAAAGTAACTTGCTTTCGTCACGTTACTCCGGGAGCGTTGAATCCGTAACGGTTCCGTTGCGCACAGTGACGAAGGTGGTCCCTCCGGCGGGGCTTCCGGAGGCGCTGACGCGCACACGGCCCCGGCACGTCCCCGCCCCTCCCCAGCGCCGGAACACCCTCTCCCGAGAGCTGACGCAGATGTCCAGTGAACGCCGCCGGACGCGGCGCCGGGATCCCGACGACCCCCTTGATCCGGAGAGCGATCGCGGGATCCCGATCGCCCCGATCGCTCCAGTGGCACCGGTCGCGCCCGTCGTGCCGGTCGTCCCCGTGATCCCGATGGGGATGCCGGTGGAGTACCCGCCGACGGGCTGGCCCCTGGCAGGGCAGCCCGGGTACGACCCGTCGCCGCCTGGGGCCTCGGGTCCGGGCGCGGGTCAGGGCCAGGGCCAGGGTCATCCGGCGCATCAGCAAGCCGCGCCGCCTTCGGCTCCGCTCCGCCCGGAGCAGGCGTATCCGGCCCAGGTGTACCCGGCGCAGGCGTACGCGCCGTCCTCGTATCCGGCGCCTTCCGGGCCTTCGTATCCGGTTCCGCCGGCCCCGCCCTCGTACTCCCAGCCCGCGTACCCGCCGCCCGCGTACCCCGATCCCGCGGACTACCCGGCGGTTCCGCCGGGCGGGGGCGACGTTCCCGGCTTCCCGGCGGCGGCCCGGACCGTGGACGACTCGCCGGTGGGGCGGCGCGCGGCCGCGCTGCTCCGCGGCGACCTCGCGGAGGCGCGCGAGCACTGGCCGATGGACCGGCAGGCGGCGGCCACCTTTCCCGGCACCCGCGGCTCCGTACCGATCGCCCGCCGCTTCGTCCGCATCACCGGCGCGATGTGGCGGCTGCCCGCCCCGCTGCTGGACGACGTCGAGCTGTGCGTCTCCGAGCTGGTCGGGAACGCCGTCACGCACACCGCCAGCCCCCGTGTGCACTGCAGGCTGTGGAGCGCCTACGGGGTGCTGTTCCTGGAGGTCGACGACGAGGGCGGGGACGCCTCACCGTCCGTGGCCCACGCCGGCGCGGAGGACGAGAGCGGCCGCGGGCTGCTGCTCATCGAGAGCTTCACCACCGCCTGGGGGACCTGCCCCCGCCTCGGCCCGCAGGGACCGCTGGGAGGCAAGACGGTCTGGGCGGCGATGCTGCTCCCGGGCTGACGAGGCGTCACGGGGCGTCAGCCGGGCGCGAGGTCCGGGCCGCCCAGGGGGCGCGTGGAAGCGGGCGCGCGCGGGATCCGTCCCTCCAGCGCCTCCGCCAGCACCTCCGGGAAGACGTCCGGGGTGCAGGCGAAGGCGGGGACGCCCAGCGCCGCGAGCGCGGCCGCGTTCTCCCGGTCGTAGGCGGGGGCGCCGTCGTCGCTGAGCGCGAGCAGCGCCACGCACACCGCCCCGGAGGCCCGCAGCGCGGCCATCCGCCGCAGCCACGGCGCCGGCTCGGCCCCGGCGGCCCCGCCTCCCGCGCTTCCTCCCGCGCCGCTGGAGCCGCCCGCGCCGCCGGAGCCCTCGCCGAGGTCGCTGATCAGCACGAACACCGTCTCGGACGGCCGGGAGACCAGAGGCGCGCAGTACGCCAGCGCCCGCCCGAGGTCCGTCCCACCGCCGAGCTGAATGCCGAAGAGCAGGTCCACCGGATCGGTACGGCCCTCGCCCAGGCTCTCGGTCAGGTCCACCACCGAGGTGTCGAAGAGGACCAGCCGGGTCCGCAGCGCCCGCACCGACGCCAGCACCGACGCGAAGACCGAGGCGTGCACGACGGACGCGGCCATCGAGCCCGACCGGTCCACGCAGAGCACCAGCTCCTTGCCCAGCCCCCACCCCGCCCGGGCGTGGCCGACCAGCCGCTCCGGCACCACCGCACGGGCCTCGGGAAGGTAGTTGCCCCGGGCGAGATTCGCCCGGATCGTCCGATCCCAGTCGACGTCCGGTCCGCGCGGCCGGCTGGTGCGGGCCGAGCGGTCGAGCGCGCCGCCGACCAGCGTCCGGGTTCGGGCCGCGAGCCGGCGCTCCAGGTCCGCCACCACGCGACGGACCACCGCGCGGGCGGTCTCCCGGCTGGTCTCCGGCAGGGCGCGGGCCAGCGACAGCAGCGTCCCGACCAGGTGCACGTCCGGCTCGACGGCGGCCAGCGTCTCCGGTTCCAGCAGCAGCCGCTCCAGCCCGAGCCGGTCGATGGCGTCCCGCTGCATCACCTGCACCACGTCGGTGGGGAAGTACCGGCGGATGTCCCCCAGCCAGCGGGCGACCTGCGGACTCGACCCGCCGAGGCCGCCCGGCACGCGCGGTGCGGCCGGGGCCGCCGACGTCCCCGGCCCGGCAGGGCCGGTCGGCCCGGCGGCGGAACGGCGGCGCGCGGTGCTGCCGGCGCGTCCGCCTCCCGCACCCCCGGCGCCCTCCCGGCCGCCCGAGCCGCCGTAGAGGGCGGAGAGCGCCCGGTCCATCCGGGCGTCGTCACCGGTCAGACGCAGGGCGCCGCCGGTACCGGGCGGCGACGCCGGGTCGGCCTCCGGGCCCAGCACCAGCCGCCATCGGCGCGCCCGCTCGCTCTCCGCGCTCACCCTGCCGCCTCCTCGTCGGTGTCCTCACCGCGGTCGTCCTCGCAGTCGTCCTCGCGGGCGTTGCCCGGGCCCTCGCCCAGGAGCAGCGCGAGCACCTGCTCCACGGCGTCCGCCCGGCCGTGATCGACGGCCGTGGCGAAGCCGTCGGGGCCGACCGCGGTTGCTGACGTACCGTTAGAATCCGGGCGGTCGGCCGGGCCCGGCTCCCCGCCGGCCGCCACCCGCTCCGCGACCGCGCGGCGGACCCCGGCCTCGAAGCCGGCGAAGGTCCGGCGCAGCAGCGGCAGCGCGGCGGTGAACGCCGGCTCGGGGACCCGCGTCAGCCACTCGTCCACGAGCGGGAGCAGGCGGGGGTCGTGGACGAGCAACGTCCCGGACCCGCCGAGGAAGCCCTCGATCCAGCCCGCCGCGTCCGGCGCCCCGGCGCCGGGGCTCAGCGCCGCGGAGATGATGCGCGCCACCTGTTCCGCCGTCAGCCGGCCGCGCTCCAGCAGGAGTCGGACCGCGCGGCCGCGGAGCAGGCCCGGCGCGTCCGCGCGGCGTGCCACGGCCCGCAGCGCGGCCTCCCAGCGCCTGCCCGGCCCGGGCCCGGACGCCGGCCCGGGCCTCGACCCGGGCCCGCACCCGGGCCCCGGCGTCCCCCGGGCGGCGTCCAGGAGGGCGACGGCCTCGTCCACGGCGTCCATGCGTGCCCGCAGTTCGGCGGCGGATTCCACGTCGAGCCCGGCGCAGGCACCCGAGAGGCCGACGCAGACCCGCAGCGCCAGGCCCTCGGCGAGGCTCCGGAGGGCGCCGGCGTCGGTGCCGCGGACGTCGCCGTAGCGGGCGGTGCGCACCAGCGCGGGGAGCGCTTCGGCGAGCCGGAGCACGTCCGTGTCCAGCGCGGCCCGGTCGCCGAGGGCGCGCAGCACCGGCGGCAGCGCCTCCGGCAGACCGGCCAGCAGGCAGCGCTCGCTGAGCGCGGTCAGCTCGGCGAGCCCGCCGGGCGCCACCGCACCGGCCTCGGCCAGTTCGGCGACGCGGGTGCGCGCCGCCTCGGGGACGGTGGTGCCCCACACGCCGGCCTCGGCGATCCGCACCTCCAGCTCCGGCTCCCAGCTCAGCCGCCAGCTCTCCCGGAAGGTGCCGGTCGCGGCGGTGCGCGAGGCCGTCGGCGTCCCCCAGTCGACGTCGATCAGCCGCAGGCGGTGCAGCAGACGGCTCCGGGCGGCGCCGGCCGGCTCGCGCAGGTCCAGGTCCAGCAGGCGCGGCGTGCCCTCGGGCTTGAGGCGCAGGGAGCGGGCCTCGCGTTCGATGGCGCGCTGCAGCGGCACGGCCGGGGCGCCGGCCGGCACCCGGCCGATGCCCTCGCCCACCACCAGCCGGTCGTGCACCAGGGCCAGCGGCACGTCCGAGCCCTCGCAGAGCACCGCGCGGGCCGCGTCGGTGGCCTCCGCCAGGCCCACCACCGGCCGCCCGCGCAGGGCGGCCAGGGCCGTGGCCAGCCGCACGGCCTCGATGACGTCGGCGGAGGACACGGCGTGGTCCTCGGCCCGCAGCAGCGCGGCCACCCGTGCCATCCAGCGCGCGGGCACGTCGGACCCCGCTTCTTCCGCTCCCCCGGCTTCCGCACGCCCGGCCCGGAAGACGTGCCCGTACCAGCCGGGTGAGGCGATGCCGGCGCCGTAGCCGCTGCGGCGGGCCAGTCGGCGGTCGGTCCACGGAACCCAGGTGACGGCGACCCGCACCCGCGGCAGGCCGCGCAGCAGCGCGTCGTCCGCCGCGGCGGAGACCTCGCGGGTGAGGGCCGGGGCGTGCCAGGCCCCGCAGACCACGGCGATCCGCTCCCGCCCGGCCCGCCGCGCCGCCCGGATCCGGCGGCGCATGGCCGCCTCCCGGAGCGCGTCGACGCCCGGCCCGGCGTCTCCCGTGTGCATGTCTCCCTTCTGCCCGTCGAACTCGCCGGCCCGCAGCTCGGTCATGGCCTCGGCGAGGGCGGCGAAGTGCTCCAGCGGGTCCCCGGCGGTGCCGGCGTGTTCCACCACGTCGTCCCACCAGGCGTCGGCGTCCGGCTCCTCCCCCGGCTCCGCGCCGGCGGCGCGCGCGAGTTCCGCGATCGGGTCGCGGTCGGCAGGCGTCCCGCGCGCGACTCGGGCGCCGGCACCGGCGCCGGCGCCCGCCCCCGCGAGGGTGTGCGCCACCGGCAGGTCCGCGAACCCGGCCTCCGCCCCCGCGCGGAGCGCCCACCGCAGCGCCACCCACTCCGGCGAGAACTCGGCGAACGGCCAGAAGGCGGCGCGCGAGGGGTCGTCGGCGGCGTGCGCCAGCAGCGCCACCGGCGGGCGCATCGCGGGGTCGGCGGCCAGCGGCAGCAGCGGGTCGGCCTCCGGCGGCCCCTCCACCAGCACCGCGTCCGGCCGGAGCCGTGCCAGCGCCGCCTCCACCGCCAGCGCCGAGCCGGGCCCGTGGTGCCGGACGCCGAGCACCGTGACCGCGCCGGGCGTCGCCGCGCCGGACCGCGCCGCACGGGACCTCGCCGCGCCAGGCGTCAAGCCGGCACCTCCCGACAGGCGCGGTAGAGGTCCTGCCAGCCGGGCCGCTCGCGGACCACGCCCTCCAGGTACTCCTGCCACACCAGCGCGTCCACCGCCGGATCGCGGACCACCGCGCCCTGGAGGCCGGCCGCCAGGTCCCCGGCCCGCAGCTCGCCGTCCCCGAAGTGCGCGGCCAGCGCCAGCCCCCCGGTCACCACGGATATCGCCTCGGCCGCGGAGAGCGTGCCGGAGGGCGACTTGATCCGCGTGCCGCCGTCCTCGGTCAGGCCCGCCCGCAGTTCGCGGAAGATCGTGACCACCCGCCGTATCTGATCCGCCCCGGCCGCCGCCGCGGGCAGCTCCAGGGAGCTCCCCAGCTCGCCGACCCGGCGCGAGACGATCTCGACCTCCTCCTCCAGGCTCGCGGGCAGTGGCAGCACCACGGTGGTGAAACGCCGGCGCAGGGCGCTCGACAGCTCGTTCACGCCGCGGTCGCGGTCGTTGGCCGTGGCGATCAGCGTGAAGCCGCGCACCGCCTGAACCTCCTCCCCCAGCTCCGGGATCGGCAGGGTCTTCTCGGACAGGATGGTGATCAGCGTGTCCTGCACGTCCGGGGGTATCCGGGTGAGCTCCTCGACCCGGGCGACCCGGCCCTCCTCCATCGCCCGCAGCACCGGCCCGGCGACCAGCGCCGCCCGGCTCGGGCCGTGCGCCAGCAGCTCGGCGTAGTTCCAGCCGTAGCGCAGGGCCTCCTCGGGCGTCCCGGCGGTGCCCTGGACCAGCAGCGTCGAGTCCCCGCTGATCGCCGCGGCGAGGTGCTCGGACAGCCAGGTCTTCGCCGTGCCGGGGACGCCGAGCAGCAGCAGCGCGCGGTCCGTCGCCAGCGTCGAGACCGCGACCTCGACGATCCGGCGGGGGCCCACGTACTTCGGCGTGATCACCGTGCCGTCCGGGAGGGCGCCGCCGAGCAGGTAGCGCGCGACCGCCCACGGCGACAGCCGCCAGCGCGCGGGGCGCGGGCGGTCGTCCGCCGCGGCCAGCGCCGCGAGCTCGCCGGCGTAGGTCTGCTCGGCGTGCGGCCGCAGCACCGGCGGTGCGTCACTCCCACTCATGGCCAGGCCTCCTGACGCCGCATCGGGTCCCTCCCGATCCGCGTGCTCCCACTGTGCACCCGGCCACTGACAGTCCCGGGTGCCCTCCGTTCGGGCCCCCGGCGGATCCGGACGGATTGTCAGTGGCGGGGGCTAGCGTGCACGGCATGAAGGGGGACCAGATCGAGCGGGCGGCCGCCGCGCGTGCGCGCCGGCGGGCCGCGCAGCGCGCCGCGCGGGTGGCGGAGGGCGCGGCCGAGCTCGACCGCCGGCTGGCGGACGCACTGCGCCGCGGCCTGGCCGGCGGCGGGCCGCCGTGGGCCGAGCTCGCCGCGCGGATGGTCGACGCCCAGGCTCCGGGGCTGGCCGCCCGGGCGCGCGCGCTGGCGGAGCCGGGCGCCGGGGATTCCGGCCCCGGCGCCCTCTCCCGACTGCTGGAGGAGTGCGCGCTGCTGCACCTGCTGGCCGCCGGCTACGGCCGCGTCGAGGCGCTGCCCGCGCCGCTCGCGGCGACCGTCCGCGCCCGCGTCGGCTTCACGGCGGAGGCGGCGGCGATACTCGCCACCGGCCCGCGGGTACGGGACACCTGGCGGGTCCTCGGCCGCCGGGAGGGCGTGGAGGAGCGGCTCTCCGCCCGCCGGGTGTGGCTGCGCGGCGCCTCGTCCGGCCAGCAGGCCCTGCTGCTGGGGTTCACCGGACCGGCCGGGTCCACCGCGGCGGCCGCGACTCCGTCCCCGGCTTCGGGGCCGGTGGACGGGCTCCGGGCCGGCGCCGCGCTCGACGCTGAGCTTGCGTACTACCCGGGCGCGCTCCCGCTCCGCGCGGTGCTCGACCCGGCCGGGGCCTGCCCGGCGGGCGACGGCCCGGCGGGCGACGGCCCGGCGGGCGACGGCCCGGCGGGCGGGTCGCCGGCCGCCGCGCCGGAGGGCTGCTCGCTGGCCGAGGGCGTCGCCCGCTACGGCTCAGGGCTGGCCGCCGATCCGTGGCTGGAGTCCTGGCCGGTGGTCCTGGCGGGTGCGATACCCGTGCCGGGTCCTGGTAGCGGGGGCCGGGGGTGGCGGCTGGCGGACGCGGCCACCGGGGAGTCGGTGCCGTTCGACCCGCGGCACGCCGTCGCCTCCGGGCTGTGGCGGCTGGCCGCGGTCTCGGGCGGCCGGCCGCTGACCGTCTTCGGCGAACTCGGCCACCGCGGTTTCGCCGCGGTCACCGCCTGGCCGCCGGAAGATCCGGGCGCGCCCGTCGACGTCACCGACTGAGACCGGAAGACCTCGAGGAGAGACCAGAGGAGGCGAACCGCCCGATGCACGCTGCCCCCGCCGAGAGCGCCGACCCGGGCGCGGAGGCGGGGGGCCCGAAGGCGGACCGCGCCGCCTGGGAGGCACTGCTCACCAGCGCCCTCCTCGGCGTCGACCGCTCCCCGCCCCCGGCCCCCCGGCCGCTGGGAACCGGCGGCGGCCAGGAGGAACGCGCCTTCGCCCTGCTGGACGCCGCGGCCGCGCTCACCGTCCGCCGCCGCGCCGGGCTGCGACCGGCTCCGGGCCGGCCGCCGGCCGCGCCCGCCCCGGCGCCGCCGGACGGCCGGCCGCTGCCGCCGCCGGCCGCCTGCCGCCGGCTCGCGGGCCTGCTCCGCCCCGGGGCGGACGCCGCCGGCCGCGCCGGCCCCGCCGCGCCCTCCGAGCAGAGCCGCCCCGAGCTGCTGGCGCACTGGCTCTCGGAGGCCCGCGCCCGGGGGTTCCGCGTCCCCGCCGCGCTGCTCCCGGAGCTGCTCGGCGCCGCCCGGGCGCGCAGCGAGCTGCGGGCGGACACGGTGGCGCTCGCGGGCCCGCGTGGGCTCCGGCTCGCCGAGGCGAACCCGGAGTGGCGCTACGCGCTGCGGTTCGGCCCCGCCCGGGCCGAGCCCGGCCCGCCGCACCGGATCTGGGAGGAGGGCCTGTTCTCCGAGCGCGTCACCTACCTGACCGCGCTCCGCCGGGCCGACCCCGCCGCAGCCCGCGAGCTGCTGGCGTCGACCTGGCCGACCGAGCGCGCCGAGGACCGCCTGCTCTTCCTCGACGTCTTCCAGGAGCGCCTGGGCGCGGCCGACGAACCCTTCCTGGAGTCGGTGCTGGACGACCGCTCGCGCAACGTCCGGCAGACCGCCGCCGAGCTGCTCTCCGCCCTGCCCGGCTCGGCGCTGGGCGCGCGGATGGCCGAGCGCGCCCGGGCGGCGGTGCGGCTGCGGCGCGGCCGGATCGCCGTCGAGCCGCCGGCGGTCTGCGACGCGGCGATGCGGCGCGACGGCATACCCGAGCGCTCCCCGACCGGACGGGCGGAGCGGGCGTTCTGGCTGGGCGAGATCGTCGCCGCCACCCCGACGGCGGTCTGGCCCGCCCTGCTCGGGGCCCCGGGCCCGGACGAGGTGCTGCGGCTGCCGGTCGCCGGCGGCCACGCGGACGAGCTGCGCACCGCGTGGGCGCGGGCCGCCGTGCGGCAGGGCGACGCGGCCTGGGCCCGGGCGCTGCTGGGGCGGCTTCCCGCCGAGGAGGCCCCGCCGCCCGGCCTGCTGGGGGTGCTGCCGCGCGAGGAGCGCGGGGCGTGGACGGCGGCGTTCATCGACCGCAACGGGCTCGCCGACGCCTTCCAGGCGCTGGTCGCCTGCCCGCCGCCGTGGCCGGAGCGGCTCGGCGAGGCGGTGCTCGCCGCGCTGGCCCGGACCGCGGACCACGGCGGATACCCGTGGAGCCACAGCGGGGCGATCGGCGCGGCCGAACGCTCGATGGCGCCGGAGGCCGCCCCCGCCGTGCAGGCGGTGGCGGAGTCCTTCGGCCCGGACTCCGCCTGGGCGGAGGTGCTGGGCCGGGTCGCCGGGACGCTGCGCGCGCGTGCGGCGATCCGCGCCGAGCTGGCCCCGACGCCGGACGCGCCGGACACCCCGGCCACGGGCACCGCCGCGGGAACGCCCGGCGCCCGGTCGGGTTGAACCGGCGGGGCGCCCCCAGGGCCCAGGCCGGGTACCGGGGAGCCTTGCAGGGGAGCCGGGCGCCGGGGAGCCGGGCCGAGGGTCCGGGCTGGGAGTCACGGCTGCGGGCCCGGTCGGCAGGTCCGGCCTACGCGTGCGGGCGGCGGGCCCGCCGGCGGCGGGAGGCGAGGCGGGCGGGCAGCCGCTCAGGCGGCGGCGTGGCTGCCGAGGTGGCCGCGGACCCAGTCGACGATCGCCGTGGTCGGCGCGCCCGGGGTGAAGATCTCGGCCACGCCGAGCTTCTTCAGCTCCGGGATGTCCTCCTCCGGGATGATCCCGCCGCCGAAGACCACGATGTCCGAGGCCTCGCGCTCGCGCAGCAGCTCGACCACCTTGGCGCAGAGTGTCATGTGCGCGCCGGAGAGGATGGACAGCCCGATGCCGTCGGCGTCCTCCTGGATCGCGGTCTCGACGATCTGCTCCGGGGTCTGGTGGAGGCCGGTGTAGATGACCTCCATGCCCGCGTCGCGGAGCGCTCGGGCGATCACCTTCGCGCCCCGGTCGTGCCCGTCGAGTCCGGGCTTGGCAACCACTACACGGATCGGGTCGGTCGTCCCCATCTGCTCCGCCTCCTGGGTCTTCACGTCTGCGTGCCGACTCGTCTTCGCGCGATCGCGCACACGCGGTGGCGACACCCGTTAACGGCCGTTCTCCCCGCGTGGGACGAACGCTATCGCCAGTACGGCCCGAAAGCCGTTTCACCACCGCAGGCGAGGGGAGAATCACATCCAGCAGGTGTTCACTTCACCAGGTGCGAGAGGCCGGAACGACTCCGCCGGGACGCGGAGGCCGAGGCGTCCGCACCGGGCAGGGAGCCGCACTCCGCCGCCCTCTCACCATCCACCCCGAACCCCTCGGCATGCCGCGCGCTGCCCTGCCGGATGACGGCCCTGACGGATGGCGGCCTCCCCGGACCGCGCACGAGGGCGTGCCCAACCACCGCCCCCGTGCGCCCGCGCAGGGAGGTGGGGAGCATGACCAGCCCCTTTCGCCACGGAACGGCAGCGCTGCGGGCGGCCGGCCTGGAGGCCGGCGTCCTGGTGGGGCATCTGCTGCTCTACGCCTCGGGGTTGACCCAGGAGCAGTTCCCCGGCCTCTCGGCCTCGGCCGCCGCCCCGGCGCTCGTGACCCCGCCGTCGCCCGGCCCCGTCGGTGCGCCCGATCCGTCCGAGCCTCCCTCGCCGGTGCTGCTGGTACACGGACTGATCGACAACCGCTCGGTCTTCGCCGTCCTCCGCCGCTCGCTGCGCCGCCACGGCTGGACCCACGTGCACGCCCTCAACCACTGCTCGCTGGCGCCCGACCTGCGGACCGCCGCGGCCGATCTGGCGCTGCAGGTCGAGGCCGCCCGGCGCTGCTACGGCGGGCAGCGCGTCGCGCTGGTCGGCCACAGCCTGGGCGGCCTGATCGCCCGGTACTACGTGCAGCGACTCGGCGGCGACGAGCATGTGCACACCGTGATCACCCTCGGCACCCCGCACTCCGGCACGCAGAGCGCGCGGCTGAGCCTGCTTCCCGCGGTGCGGCAGATGCGCCCGGGCAGCCCCGTGCTGGAGGAGCTGGGCGGACCCGCGCCGGGGTGCCGGACGCGGTTCGTGGCGATCTGGAGCGACATGGACGAGGTGATCGTGCCGCGCGAGAGCGGCGCCCTGGTCCATCCGGACCTGGAGGTGCGCAACGTCCGGATGCACGGGGTCGGGCATCTCGCCCTGCCGGTGCACGGGGGCACGCTCGCTCAGATCCGCGCCGCCCTCTCGACCTGGGACGCCCCGGACCGAGCCCCCGCGGCGGGCACGGACGCCGGCCCGGGCACGGGCACGGACGCGGCAGCGGATCCGCGGCTCACCGCCTGAGCGCGCGGGCCGCGCGGCGCGGAGCGAGACTGGAGTGACGGCTGTTCCTCCCGTGCCGTCCGGGGAGTCCGCCCATGAACGCACGCACCGGCCTGGCCGCCGCCGTACTCGCCGCCGCGGCCGGTCTCACCGCCTCCTCCTGCTCCACCTCGAACGCCCCGCCCGCGCCGGCCACCACGGTCACCGTGCCACCGACCGGAGCCACGGGGGCCACCGGTGCCGCCGGGTCGCCGAACTCCGGTGCGGCGCCCGCCTCGTCGGCTCCCGCCCCCGCGCAGTCGCCGACGCGCGCGCCCGCCCCGACGGTGACCCGCACGGCCACCGTTCCGGCGCCGGCCGCTCCCGCCTCGTCGGCCGCCTTCACCAACGCCGCCGCCGTGGTCGAGCAGTACTACCAGGACATCAACGACCAGGACTACGCCGCGGCGTGGGCGCTGGGCGGCAAGAACATCGCCGGGCCGTCCTACTCCGCGTACGTCCGCGGCTTCGACACGACCGCCTCGGTGAGCCTCGGCACCATCAGCGAGTTCGGCTCCGGCCGGGTGCAGGCCTACCTCTACGCGACGCAGACCGACGGCACGGTGAAGACCTTCCAGGGCACCTACACGGTCTCCGGTGGGGAGATCGTCGCCGCCGACATCAAGCAGACCGGCTGACGCCGCGTCAGAGCTTCTCAAGCGGCGCGTAGAGCAGGATCAGGCGCTTGCGGCCCTCGCCGCCGAAGTCGATCGTGGCCTCCGCCTTGTCGCCCGAACCGGCCACGGCGGCCACCGTGCCCAGCCCGAAGCGGTCGTGCGTGACCCGGTCGCCCACCGCCAGCGAGAGCGGCTCGCGCTCCTTGATCCCGCGCACCTGCCGGCCCCAGCCGGTGGGTGCGGTCCGGCCGCCACCGCCGCCGGAGGAGCGGGCGCCGGAGCGCATCGGGGGCGCGGTGGCCGCCGCCGCGCTGCGGCGCTCGTCCACCAGATGGCCCGGGATCTCGTCCAGGAAGCGCGAGGCGGGGTTGTAGGAGGGCTGGCCCCAGGCGCTGCGCATGGCGGCCCGCGAGAGGTAGAGGCGCTCGCGCGCGCGGGTCACCCCGACATAGGCGAGGCGGCGCTCCTCCTCCAGCTCCTTGTTCTGGCCGAGGGAGCGCTGGTGGGGGAAGACGCCGTCCTCCAGGCCGGTGAGGAAGACCACCGGGAACTCCAGGCCCTTGGCGGTATGCAGGGTCATCAGCGTGATGACGCCCTGGGACTCGCCGTCGGCGTCCTCGTCCGGGATCTGGTCGGAGTCGGCGACGAGCGCGACCCGCTCCAGGAACTCGGCCAGGCCCGCGGAGCCGGCCGCGACCCCCGCACCGCCGAGCGCGACCCCGTCGGCGTCGGCGGCTTCGGCGTCGGCGTCGGCGTCGGCGCCCGCCGGCGGCTCCGCGCCGCCGGGCGCGTCCTGCTCGAACTCCAGGGCCACGGCGGCGAGTTCCTGGAGGTTCTCGATCCGGGTCTCGTCCTGCGGGTCGGTGGAGGCCTGGAGTTCGGCGAGGTAACCGGTCTCCTCCAGCACCGCCTCCAGCACCGCCGCCGGGCCGGCGCCACCGTCGACGATCGCGCGCAGCCGGTCCATCAGCTCGTTGAACTTCTTGACCGCGTTGGCCGAGCGCGCCGCCATGCCGTAGGCCTCGTCGACCCGGCGCAGGGCCTGGGCGAAGGAGATCTTCTCGCGCAGCGCCAGCGCCTCGATCATCGCCTCGGCGCGCTCGCCGATGCCGCGCTTGGGCACGTTGAGGATCCGCCGCAGCGGCACGGTGTCCTCGGGATTGGCCAGTACGCGCAGGTAGGCGAGGACGTCGCGGACCTCGCGCCGCTCGTAGAAGCGCACCCCGCCGACGACCTTGTAGGGCAGGCCGACGCGGATGAACACCTCCTCGAAGACGCGCGACTGGGCGTTGGTGCGGTAGAAGACGGCGACGTCGCCGGGGCGGGCCTCGCCGGCGTCGATCAGCCGGTCCACCTCGTCGGCGACGAACTGGGCCTCGCCGTGCTCGTCGTCGGCGACGTAGGAGACGATGCGCTCGCCGTCGGCGCCGGCCGTCCACAGCTTCTTGGCGCGGCGGTCGGTGTTCTTCTCGATGACCGCGTTGGCCGCGCTGAGGATGGTCTGCGTGGAGCGGTAGTTCTGCTCCAGCAGGATCGTGGTGGCGTCCGGGTAGTCCTCCTCGAAGTCGAGGATGTTCCGGATGGTGGCGCCGCGGAAGGCGTAGATGGACTGGTCGGCGTCGCCGACCACGCACAGCTCGGCGGGCGGGACCTCGGCCAGGCCGGCCGCCGCCGGGTTGACCAGCTCGCCGTCGGCCGTGCGCTTGGGCGCGGAGCCGGCCGCGCCGCCGCTGAGCTCGCGCACCAGCATGTACTGGGCGTGGTTGGTGTCCTGGTACTCGTCGACGAGGATGTGCCGGAACCGCCGCCGGTAGTGCTCGGCGACGTCCGGGAACGCCTGGAGCAGGTGGACGGTGGTCATGATCAGGTCGTCGAAGTCGAGCGCGTTGGCCTGCCGCAGCCGCTGCTGGTAGAGCGTGTAGGCCTCGGCGAGCTTGCGGTCGAAGGGGTTCGCGCTCGAACCGGAGGCCTGGGCGGCGAAGGTCTCCTCGTCGACCAGCTCGTTCTTCAGGTTCGAGATCTTCGCCGTGAAGGACTTCGGCGGGTACTGCTTGGGGTCGAGGTCCAGGTCGCGGCAGACCAGGCCCATCAGCCGCTGGGCGTCGGCCGCGTCGTAGATCGAGAAGCTGGAGGTGAAGCCGAGGCGCTTGGATTCGCGGCGCAGGATGCGGACGCAGGCGCTGTGGAAGGTGGACACCCACATCGCCTGGGCGCGCGGGCCGACCAGGGCCTCGACGCGCTCGCGCATCTCGGCGGCGGCCTTGTTGGTGAAGGTGATCGCCAGGATCTCGCCGGGCCGCACCCCCCGGGCGGCCAGCAGGTAGGCGATCCGGTGGGTGAGTACGCGGGTCTTGCCGGAGCCGGCTCCGGCGACGATGAGCAGCGGCGACCCGGTGTGCAGGACGGCCTCGCGCTGCTGCGGGTTCATCCCGTCGAGCAGCTGCTCGGGGGAGGTCACGCTGCGCGGGGCGCCGTTGCGGTGGTAGGCGTCACGCGGGGGCGCGGTGGGCGCGGCGACCGAGCCTCCGGGCGGGGCGTCCCAGAGGCTGTCCGGCACCGGGCGGAAGAAGTCCGCGGGGAGGTCCTCCGCGTGCGGACCCTCCTCCAGGTCCTCGGGCGCGGGGGGCTCCTGGAGTTCGAACCCGGGCAGGGGGATGTGGTCGTCAAACAAGCTGCTCATCAAGACCCGAGTCTAGGCCGCCGCACCGACACCCCGGACCGTTCCCCGTCGGCGGAGGCGGCGAGCGGAGGTCAGCTCGGGGAGCGGCGCAGGTGGACGCGGTAGGAGTACTGCTCCGGCAGGTACCAGCCGACCGCGAGCTCGACCCGCTCGCCGGCCGCCGTGGTGTAGAGCCGGTCGATGCGCAGCAGCGGGTGGCCGGGGGTGCAGCCGAGCGAGGCGGCGGCCGCGGGCGGCGCCTGGCCGACGGTGACGGACTGCTCGGCGTCGGTGATGGGGCTCTCCAGCCGGGCGTCGAGCAGGCCGATGACGGTGGCGCGGCTCACCGCGCCTGCCCCGGCCAGCTCGGCGGCGTCCCGCAGCAGCTCGCCGACGCGCGGCGGCAGGCGGACGTCGGTGTGGCAGAACGGCACGCCGTCGTGCAGGCGGCGGAAGGAGAGCGCCTGCACGACGTCGCTGTCCAGGCGCAGCCGCCCGGCCGCGTCCACGTCCACCCGGCGGCGCAGCGGCGCCACGACCTCCATGGTGGTGTCCAGCGAGAGGCCCATCAGCTCCTCGACCGAGCCGAACTGGCGCAGGTAGCGGCCGTCGCGCGGGGCGGCGAAGGTGCCGCGCCCGGGGACCCGGTGGACCAGGCCCTCGGCGACGAGGTCCTGGAAGGCCCGCCGGACGGTCTGCCGGCTGATCCGGTAGCGCTCGGCGAGCTCGGCCTCGGTCGGCAGCTTCACGTCCGGGGGGTAGCGGCCGTCCCGCAGCGCGGCACGCAGGTCGTCGGCGAGCCGGCGGTACGCGCTGGCCCCGCGGGCCCCGGCCGGCGCGGGCGGCACGGGCGGCGCGGGCCGCGCCGACGGCGCTGCGGGGGCGGGCGCGGCGGCGATCCGGGCGGCGGCGATCCGGGCGGGGGCGGGTTCCGCGGCGGGGCCTGAGCGGCGGTCTGGCATGGGTTCCCCGGGGTGGGTGGTCAGCGGGCCTGGGCCGCGGCGGAGGGCGCGGACAGTGTACCGACCTGCGCCGAACCCGAGGCCTGCGCCCAGCCCGAGGCCTGCGCCGAACCCGAGGCCTGCGCCCAGCCCGAGGCCTGCGCCGAACCCGAGGCCTGCGCCCGGCCCGAGGCCTGCGCCGAGTTCGGGGCCTGCGCCGAGCCTGAGGCCTGCGCCGAGGCGAGGATGCGGCGGGCGCGCTCCCACACCGGGCGGTCGACCATCTCACCGTCCACCACGACGAGTTCGGTGCCGGTGGGGGCGGCCGCGACGATCCGGCGCGCCCACTCCCGCTCCCGCGCGCTGGGCGTGAATCCGGCCCGCACAGCGGCGATCTGGCGCGGGTGGAGGCAGAACTTGCCGGTGAAGCCGAGGCGACGGGCGTGCGCGACGCCGTCGGCCAGCGCGGCGGCGCCGGTCTCCTCGGTGAGGTCGGTGGTGACGCCGTCCACGGGCGCGGCGAGAGCGGCGCTCGCGGAGGAGAGCACCAGTCGCGAACGGCAGTACAGCAGCGCCTGCTGGTCCGCCGGGTCCACGCCGAGCTGGGCGGCCAGGTCCACGTTGCCCAGGGCGAGCCGGACGACGCCGGGGGCGCGGCACAGCTGGGGCGCGTTCTCCACCCCGGCCGCCGTCTCCACCAGCGCGACGACGCGGGCGGCGCCGCCGGTCCGCTCGGCGATCAGCGAGAGCACGGCGGGGTCCTCGGCCTTGGGCAGCACCAGCGGCACACCGTGCGCTGCGGCCATCGCCAGGTCGTCCTCGAACCACTCGGTGCCGGCGCCGTTGACCCGCACCACGGCCCGGCCTCCGGCGGCGAGCCACGCGTCGACGCCGGCCCGCGCCGCCGCCTTGTCCTGCGGCGCCACCGCGTCCTCGAGGTCGATCACCACCGCGTCCGGCCCGGCCGCGACGGCCTTGTCGAAGCGGTCCGCCCGGCTGCCGGGGACGAAGAGCAGCGACCGCGCGGCGCTCAGCGGAACATTCGGGGAGTCGCTCACGCGAACACCACCTCCGCGGTGGCGTGCTCGTCCGCGCGGACGGTGGCGATGCGCAGCGCGGCACCGCCGCCGTCGGCGGTCGGCCCGCCGCAGGCCAGCACGTGCTCGCCGGCGAAGACCGGCTTCTTCAGCCGGTAGGAGAGCGAGCGCACGGTGCGCCCGGGCGCGTTCCGCCGCGCCAGTTCCAGCATCAGCATGGCCAGCAGGGGGCCGTGCACGACGAGCCCCGGATAGCCCTCGGTGCCGGTCACGTACGGCTGGTCGTAGTGGATGCGGTGGGCGTTGGCGGTCAGCGCGCTGTAGCGGAAGAGCAGGCGGGAGTCCGGGCGCAGGCCCAGCTGCCAGGGGGCGTCGGAGCGCGCCTCGCCGTCCAGGTCGAGGTCCGGGCCGGCCAGCGGCGGGCGGCCGTCGCCGATCCGGTAGACGATGTCCTGCTCCTCGACCAGGCGCAGGCTGCCCCGCTGGGAGATCTCGCTGCGCACGGTGACGAACAGCATCGGGCCGGTACGGCCGGTCTTCGCCTCGGTCTTGGCGAGGGTGGAGACGCGCTCGGCGGGCGTGCCAACGATCAGGGGGGCGCGGACCTCCAGCCGCCCGCCGGCGAACATCCGGCGGCGGTCCGGCAGCGGCGGCAGGAAGTGTCCGCCGCCCGGGTGGCCGTCCTCGCCGAGCTCGCGCTCGCGCGGCCAGGCGAGGAAGTGCAGCCAGTGCCAGAGCGGCGGCAGCGCGGCGCCCTCGGGCGCGACGGACTCCGGCAGGTCGAGCACGGCGGACAGGGCGGCGGCCGGGGCGGCCGGCAGCGGGTCGCCGTCCCGCAGGGGCGCGGGGTGCCAGCCGTCGGCGGTCCGGCGCAGCAGCTCGGCCTGCGCGGCGGGGTCCGCGGGGGCGGCCGCGGTGGGTTCGGGGGCCGCGGCGGGCTCGGGGGGCTCGGGGGGCTCAGGGGGCGGGGCCATGCGCGACAACCTCCGGATCGGTACGCACAAATACGGCTCACGGTAGGACCGGCCGAACCCCCGGTCAAGCATGAACCACCAGGAGGGAAGGGCGAGGTGGACCGTTGACAGGCCGCTCGAAATGGCCGTACAAATACGCCGAGTGCAGACACCGGCGCCGGCACCTCCGCCGCGCCTCCGCCTGCGTCGACACCGGAGAGCGACCGACCCGGAGGGACCGCCACCCGTGACGAACGCCGCCGCCCCGCTTGCCGCGTGGGCGCACGCCTACCACCCCGACGCGGAGGACCTCGCCCTCGCCGACCTGATGCTCGCGGACACCCTCGCCGTGGCGCTCGCGGCGCGCGAGCACCCGCTGCGCGCGATCTCCGCCGAGCTGCCGGACGCCGCCCGCTGGGCCGCGATGGCGCACGTCCTGGACTTCGACGACCTGCACACCGACACCACCACGCACATCTCCGTGCTGACCGTTCCGGCCGTGCTCGCCGCCGGCGGCGACGCCCGCGCCTACCTGGCCGGCGCCGGGGTCTTCGCCCGGCTCGGCACCATGCTCGGCTGGCAGCACTACGCCGAGGGCTGGCACATCACCTGCACCGCGGGCGCCCCGGCCGCCGCCGTCGCGGCGGGCGTCGCCTACGGCCTCACCGAGCGGCAGCTCGCCACCGCGATGGCGCTGGCCGTGCCGGGCGCCGGCGGCGTGCAGGAGGCCTTCGGCACGCACGGCAAGTCGCTGCAGGTCGGTTTCGCCGCGGAGGCGGGCGTGCGCGCGGCCCGGCTGGCCCGCGCCGGCGCGACCGCCGACCCGCGCGCCCTCGACGCCTGGCTGCGCCGGATGGGCGGCTCCGCCGACCGCACGCTCCCCGAGACGCCGGCCGTCCCCGGCGGGCTCGCCATCAAGCTGTTCCCCTGCTGCTACGCCATGCAGCGGCCGATCGCCGCACTGCGCGAGGTGCGGGAGCGGATCGGCGACCCGGCGAAGGTGGCCCGGGTCAGGGTCACCACCCCCGCCGGCACGGTCCACCCGCTGATCCACGACCGGCCGCGCACCGGCCTGGAGGGCAAGTTCTCCCTGCAGTACGCGGTGGCCGCGGCGCTGCTGGACGACTACCCGGGCTTCGAGGCGTTCACCGACGCCGCGGTGACCCGCCCGGAGGCGGACGCGCTGGTCGCGGCGGTCGAGGTGGTCAAGGAGGACGTCCCGGCGAGCACCCTGCTGGACGGCGAGGTGGCCATCGAGGTGGAGCTCGCCGACGGCACGGTGGTGCACACCGCGATGGCGCTTCCGCCCGGCGCGCCGAACCGGCCGCCGACCCGCGAGGAACTGGCCGGCAAGTTCGCGGCCTGCGGCGCGGACGTGCCGGGGCTGCTGGCGGACATCGACTGGAGCCGCGCGGCGGAGCTGATGCGGCACGCGTTCCCGCAGGCGCCGGCGTGCGGCGTCGGCGCGGACCACGACGAGGAGGGCGGGGCCAAGTGAGCAGCACAGCAGCGTCCGGGGGCGCGAACGCGGCGGACGGCGCCGGAGCGGCCGGCGGGCGCGATCCCCTCCCGCTCGCCGGGATCACCGTCGTCAGCCTGGAGCAGGCGGTGGCCGCCCCCTTCGCCACGCGCCAGCTCGCCGACCTCGGCGCCCGCGTGATCAAGGTGGAGCGGCCCGGCGGCGGGGACTTCGCCCGCCGCTACGACACCTCGGTGCACGGCACCTCCAGCTACTTCGTCTGGCTGAACCGCTCCAAGGAGTCGCTCTCGCTGGACCTCAAGGACCCGCGCGGGCTGGAGGTCCTGCACGGACTGCTCGCCGGGGCCGACGTGTTCGTGCAGAACCTCGCCCCGGGCGCGGCCGAGCGGCTCGGCCTGGGCGTCGAGGACCTGCGGAAGCGCTACCCGTCGCTGATCCCCTGCACCGTCTCCGGTTACGGCACCACCGGGCCGTGGGCCGACCGCAAGGCCTACGACCTGCTGATCCAGTGCCAGACCGGCCTGGTCTCGCTGACCGGGACGGCCGAGGAGGCCGCCCGGGTCGGCGTCTCGGTCGCCGACATCGCGGCCGGGATGTACGCGTACAGCGGGATCCTGGCGGCCCTCTTCGCCCGCGCCACCAGCGGCGTCGCGCGGCCGGTCGAGGTCTCGCTGTTCGAGGCGCTGGCGGAGTGGATGAGCCAGCCCGCCTACTACACCCGCTTCACCGGCGCCCAGCCGCCGCGGGTCGGCACCCAGCACGCCACCATCGCCCCCTACGGCGCGTACACCGCGGCGGACGGCCAGGACGTGCTCTTCTCGGTGCAGACCGAGCGCGAGTGGAACGCGCTCTGCGCGGAATTCCTGGGGCGGCCGGAGCTGGCGGACGACCCGCGGTTCGCCACCCAGCCCGACCGGGTGGCCAACCGGCCGGCGCTCAACGAGATCATCGCCGAGCGGTTCGCCCGCGCCGGGAGCGAGGAGATCATGGCGCTGCTGGACCGGATCGGCATCGCCAACGCGGGGGTCAACACCGTCGCCGAGTTCAACGCGCACCCCGTCCTCGCGGAGCGGGGGCGCTGGCGCGAGGTGACCGTCCCGGGCGGGGAGAGCGTGCCCTCGCTGCTGCCGCCGGCCGACCTCGCCGGCGTCGAGCCCCGGATGGAGGCGGTGCCGTCGGTGGGCGAGCACACCGAGGCGATCCTCACCGCGCTCGGCCACGACGCCGCGGCCGTCGCCGCGCTGCGGGCCGACGGGGTCGTCTGACCCGCGGCCCGCCCCTCTTCGCCCCGCTACCCCTCTGCTCCCCCTCTTCGCCCCAGGAGCCGCCAGCATGAGCACTCTCGACACCCTCAGCGAGGACGAGCGCTTCGTCGTCCGGACCGTGCACGACTTCGTCGACAAGGAAGTCAAGCCCGTCGTCAACGAGTTGGAGCACGCCAACACCTATCCCGAAGCGCTCGTCGAGAAGATGAAGCAGCTCGGCATCTTCGGCCTCGCCATCCCCGAGGAGTACGGCGGCAACGCGGTCTCCACCCCCTGCTACGTGCTGGTGACCGAGGAGCTGGCGCGCGGCTGGATGTCGCTGGCCGGGGCGATGGGAGGCCACACCGTCGTCGCCAAGCTGCTGCTGCTCTTCGGCACCGAGGAGCAGAAGCGCACCTACCTGCCGCGGATGGCCACCGGCGAGGTCCGCGCGACCATGGCGCTGACCGAGCCCGGGGGCGGCTCCGACCTTCAGGCGATGCGCACCGTCGCGCGCAAGGCCGAGGACGGCTCCGGCTACGTGGTCGGCGGCTCCAAGACCTGGATCACCAACTCGCGGCGCTCGCAGCTGATCGCGCTGCTCTGCAAGACCGACCCGGAGGCGGTGCCCGCCCACCGCGGCATGTCGATCCTGCTGGTCGAGCACGGCCCCGGGCTCACCGTCTCGCGCGACCTGCCCAAGCTCGGCTACAAGGGCGTGGAGAGCTGCGAGTTGTCCTTCGACGGCTACCGCGCCCCGGCGGAGGCGCTGCTCGGCGGGGTCGAGGGCAAGGGCTTCCAGCAGATGATGAAGGGGCTGGAGACCGGCCGGCTGCAGGTGGCCTCGCGGGCGCTCGGCGTCGGCCGGGCGGCGCTGGAGGACGCGCTCGCCTACGCGCAGGAGCGGCAGTCCTTCGGGCAGCCGATCTGGAAGCACCAGTCCATCGGCAACTACCTCGCGGACGCCGCCACCCAGCTCACCGCAGCCCGTCAGCTCACGCTGTACGCGGCCCGCGAGGCGGACGCCGGGCGCCGGGTGGACATGGAGGCCGGGATGGCCAAGCTCTTCGCCTCCGAGACGGCGATGACCATCGCGCTCAACGCGGTGCGGATCCACGGCGGTTACGGCTACTCCACCGAGTTCGACGTGGAGCGGTACTTCCGCGACGCGCCGCTGATGATCGTCGGCGAGGGCACCAACGAGATCCAGCGCAACGTGATCGCCGCGCAGCTGGTGAAGCGCGGCGGCCTGGACGTCTGAGCGCGGGCGGCGGCACGGGCGGCGCGTCGGCAGGGGCGGCACGTCGGCGCGGGCGGCGTTTGGTGACGGAGGGTCACTGATCCTGGGGGTGGGTCCGCACTCGTGCAGGACGCCGCGCCGGTCACGCACGCACCGTCACGGCTCCGGTCACGGAACGGTCACTTCCGCAGAGTTTGCGGCCAGAGCCGAAACTCCCCCGGCAGCGGGCTCGCCGCCGGGGCTAGCGTCCCGATTCCAGAAAGCCGTGCGGCCGGACGCCGGCCCGCTCCTCCCGGGAGCGGCCGGAGTCCGGCCCGCGGCCCGAGGGAAGGGATGCCCGCCGTGGCGTCGCAGCGCAAGCACCGAAAACCCAAGCCGGGGCCGTTCGTCCTCGTCACCGCGAGACAGCGGCGCTCGGCGGCGACGCTGACCGCGGCCGCCGCCGCGGCCACCGCCGCGGCCACCGTGGTCGGACTCGCGGAACCGGGCGCCGCGCAGGCCGCGAACCCGGCCACCACCCGCGCCGCATCGGCCCCGGAGAGCGGCCGCACCCCCTCCGCCGCCACCGTCCAGCAGATCCGGGCGCGCGTCGACCGGCTCGACCGGCAGGCCGAACAGGCCGGTCAGGCCTACGACGCCGAACAGGCCGCGGTGGCCGCCCTCCAGCGGCGGGCGGACACGCTGCAGGACCAGGTCGCGCGCAGCGCCGCCGCGGCGGAGTCCGCGCGCACGGCCGTCGGCTCCCTCGCCGCCTCGCAGTACCGCGACGGCACCATGAGCGGCAGCATCCGCCTGATCCTCGCCGACGATCCCAGCACCTTCCTCGGCCAGGCGAGCGACATGGCGCAGCTCGACGCGACGGAACAGCAGCAAGTACGGCGCTACGCCCAGCAGTCGGCGGTACTGGAACGCCAGGAAGCGGCGGCGCGGCGGGCGTTGGAGCAGCTGTCGGCGGAGCGCCGGCGGCTCGCGGCGGCGAAGGCGACGGTCGAGAGCAAGCTCGCCCAGGCCAAGCGGCTGCTGGCCACGCTGGACGCCGAGCAGCGCGCCGAGGTGGCGCGGCAGCAGCAGGCCGCGGCGGGCGCGGCGGGCGCGGCGAAGACGCCGTCGGGCACGTCGGGCGCGGCTCATACGGCGTCCGGGTCCGAAGCGGACGGTGCGGGCGGTACGGGCGGCGGCGACGCGGCCTCCCCGCGCGCCGCGGAGGCCGTCTCGTTCGCGCGGGAGCAGCTCGGCAAGCCGTACGCCTGGGGCGCGACCGGGCCGGGCGCCTACGACTGCTCGGGCCTCACCCAGGCGGCCTGGGCCGCCGCCGGGGTCTCGCTGCCCCGGACGACGTACCAGCAGATCGACGCCGGGCGGCGGATCCCCGTGAGCCGACTCCGACCCGGCGACCTGGTGTTCTACTACTCGGGCGTCAGTCACGTCGGCATCTACGTCGGCGGCGGGCGCATCATCCACGCCCCGCACCCGGGCGCGCCCGTGCGGTACGCGCCGGTCGACTCCATGCCCGTCGTCGGCGCCGTCCGCCCGGGGTAGCGGCCCCGTCGGCCCGACGGGTCAGATCAGGCGGCGGGCGGCGGCCCAGCGGCTGAGCTCGTGCCGGTTGCTGAGCTGGAGCTTGCGCAGCACCGCGGAGACATGCGACTCCACCGTCTTGACCGAGATGAAGAGCCGCTTGGCGATCTCCTTGTAGGCGTAGCCGCGGGCGATCATGCGCAGCACCTCGCGCTCGCGCTGGGTGAGCCGGTCGAGGTCCTCGTCGACCGGCGGGGTGTCGGTGGCCGCGAAGGCGTCCAGCACGAAGCCGGCCAGCCGGGGCGAGAACACCGCGTCCCCCTCGGCGACCCGGAAGATCGCATCCACCAGGTCCTTGCCGGTGATGGTCTTGGTGACGTAGCCGCGGGCGCCGGCGCGGATCACACCGATGACGTCCTCCGCGGCGTCGGAGACCGAGAGCGCGAGGAAGCGCACCGGTTTCCGCCGCTCGCCGCCCGCCTCCGCCGGGACGTCCGCCATCAGCGGCGCGCAGCGGCGCAGCACCTCGACCCCGCCGCCGCCCGGCAGGTGGACGTCGAGCAGGACGACGTCGGGGCGGCCGGCCGTCACCACCGAGACGGCCTGCTCCACGTCGTCGGCCTCGCCGACCACGTCGATGCCGGTGCGGTCGGTCTCCCCGATCTCGGCCCGGACCCCCGTGCGGAACATGCGATGGTCGTCCACGAGCACCACGCGGGCCCGCCCCGCGCGTGCCCCGTCGCCGGTCTCCGTCACTCCTCGGCCCTCTCCATCTGCAGCTCCACCTCGGTGCCGCCGTCGGGCGCGGGTCTGAGCCGCGCGCTTCCCCCGTTGCGCCGCATGCGGCCGATGATCGACTCGCGGACGCCCATCCGGTCCTCCGGCACCGCGTCCAGGTCGAAACCCGGCCCGCGGTCCCGGACGAACACCCATACCGTACGGTCCTCCACCTCCGCGTAGACCGACACGGGGCTGCCGCCGCCGTACTTCGCGGCGTTGACCATCGCCTCGCGGGCGGCCTGCAGTTGAGCGGAGAGCCCCTCGTCCATCGGGCAGTCCCCGACGCAGACCACCTCGACCGGTATGCCGTGGGCGTCCTCCACCTCGGCCGCCACCCGGCGCACCGACTCCGCCAGGGTGTCCGGGCCCTCCTCTCGGTCGTCCGGCCGGTAGAGCCAGCGCCGCAGTTCGCGCTCCTGCGCGCGGGCGAGCCGCAGCACCTCCTTCGGGTCCTCGGCCTGACGCTGGATCAGGGTCAGCGTGTGCAGCACCGAGTCGTGCACGTGCGCGGCGACCTCGGCGCGCTCCTGCGCGCGGATCCGCTCCCGGCGCTCGGTCGAGAGGTCCTGCCACATCCGCAGCAGATAGGGGCCGCCCAGCACCAGCACCCCGGCCAGGACCGCCAGCACCGCCTCGATGATCTGCGCGTAGTCCCGCAGCGAGCCCTGCATGGCGAGGAAGCCGACGATCCCCGCCGCGACCAGCAGCACCCCGGACACCAGCCGCAGCACCGCCGAGCCCCGCCGGCCCGTCGCGGACCCCAGCGCCAGCCAGCGCGACCAGCGGGAGTCGTCCGCCTGGCGCCAGACCAGCGCCACGCCGAGCGCCGTGATCAGCAGCGGCCACAGGTACGGCGAGATCCGCTGGTTCATCGTGTCCAGCAGCACCAGCACCCCGGCGACCAGGGCGACCAGGGCGAGCAGCGGCCCGCGGTCGGCCCCCGGCCGGCGCGCCGCGCCCTGGCCCGGGCCGCCCCCGGGCTCCGCCGCCCCCGCGGCGTATCCGCCGGACTGGTATCCCCCTGGCGCGGCCTCGTACCCGGCGGGCTCCCCCTGCAGCGCCGCCTGCACCGCCGACCGGAAGCGCCGCATGTGCCGGGGGAAGCGCTCGTCCCCCCGACGCCGCGACCGGTCGTCCCACTGGAGGCCGAACCGCAACCGGCCGGCCGTCGTCGTCCCCATCCCCGCCCCCATTCCCAGGGGGACCACGAACCAGAAGGCCGCGTACAGCAGCGCGCCGAGCCCGTCCCCCAACAGCAGTACCAGGAAAGCCATCCGCACCCAGAGCACGGGTATGCCCAGATGCGCGGCGAGGCCGCCGGCCACCCCGCCCAGCATCCGGCTGTCCGGGCTCCGGTAGAGCTTGCGGACAGGCTCCTCGCCGCCGGCGGCCCCCGTGGGGCCGGGCTCGGCGGACGACGCGGACGTGCGCGGAGGTTCGGTCGCGGACTCGCGGGGAACTGCCACGGGACCGATCGTCACATGTCCGGCGCCGCCGCCGCATCAGGGTTCCACCCCGAAACGCGGCCCTTCGTCCCTGATTCCGTCTCAGGGTCGTTTTCCGGGTCGGACCAGGGGTGAACCGGGCGCACGCGGGAGCCGCGGTCGGGGAGGATGAGAACCGTGGTGGGCAGCACGACGGCGGACGCCGCCACGCATCGACCCGGCGGGAGGTGAGCAGGATGGACGGCGAGGACATCGGGAGCGGCGGCCCCGGGACCGGGGAGACCGAGGCCGGGGAGACCCGGGCCGGTGACGCCGGGGCCGGTGACGCCGGGGCCGGGGAGACGGACGCCCGGGAGGCCTGGGCCGGTGACGCCGGGGCCGGCGACCGGGACGTGCGCGGCGGCGGCAGGCAGAACGGCGGGCCGCGCGCCGGAGCCCGGCCCGCCGGGGCGCCGAGCGGCGCGCACGGCTCCGCGGGCCGCCCCCTGCGCCCCCCGCTCGAACGCCGCTCCGGGGGGCGGGTCATCGCCGGGGTCTGCGGGGCCCTCGGCCGGCACCTCTCCATCGATCCGGTGGTCTTCCGCATCGTCATCGCCGTGCTCTGCGTCTCCGGCGGCATCGGGCTGTTCATCTACGGCCTCGCCTGGCTGATCATCCCGATCGCGGCGGAGCGGCCGCGTTCCCGGGACGCCGGGAAGAACGAGCTGCAGCGGCTGCTCGGCGGCCAGGTCGACGCGCAGTCGCTCGGCGCCGTTCTGATCACCCTGCTCGGCACCGCCGTGCTGTTCGCCTACATGAGCCAGGGCTCGCACGTCTTCGCTCTGCTGCTGATCGCCCTGCTCACGGTCGCGGCGCTGCGCTACGACCCGGCCCGCCACCAGCGTTCCGGGCCGCCCTACGCCGCCCCCGCCGAGCGTCCGGGGCCGGGGGCGTCCGGGCGGCCCGCGCCGCCGTCCGAGCCCACCGCCCCCGTGCCGCCGCCCGCCCGCCCGTGGTGGCTGCGGTCCGCGGTCGACGGCGAGCCCGGCGACGGCCCGGCCCGGGACCTCCCGGACGCCACGGCCCAGCCCGAGGATGCGCGCCCGGCCGACGCCGTAGGCGCCGATGCCGTCCGCGCCGACGCCCCCGGCGCGGACGCCCTCGGCGCGGACGGACCTCGGGACCAGCCACAGGCCCGCCCGCCCGCCGGACCGCCGGCCGGCTCCCCGCTCGCCCCGGACTCCGCGCGCTACGCGCCGCCTCCGTTCGAGCCTCCGTACCAGCACGAGCGGTCCTGCCTCGGCGCGGTCTTCCTGCTGCTGGCCCTGGCCGCCGGCGGCGCGGTCTGGGGCGTCGCGGCCTCGCACGGCCGGACGCCCGACGTGCTGACGGTCCTGGCGGTCGCGCTGCTGGTGCTCGCCCTCGGTCTGCTGGCCGGTGCCCGCCGCGGGCGCGGGCGGTGGCTGGCCGTTCCGGCCTTCCTGCTGACGCTGCTACTGGTGGGGGCCTCGACGCTGCCGAGCGGGCTGCGCGACTCGCAGGGCTCGGTCCGCTGGGCACCGGCCACGGCGGCGGCGGTCCGTCCGTCCTACCAACTCGGCGCCGGGCGGGCGGATCTGGACCTTCGGAGCGTCGATCCCGCCGGCGCCGCACTGTCGCTTCGGGCCCGGATCGGCGCCGGAAAGCTGCTCGTCCACCTGCCCGCCGACGTCGAGGCCCGGATCACCGCGAAGGCCGGCGTCGGTCAGGTCTCGCTCCCGGGCACGAACGGCGGCGAGGGGAAGGGCGGATTCGGCGTGCACGAGACGACGGTCCTGCCGGCCGACGGACCGGGCCCCTCCCGGGGCACCCTCTCGCTCACCCTGGACGTGGGCGCCGGACAGCTGGAGGTGACCCGTTGACCAGGCACCACCGGAATCGGCAGCCCGATCGGCAGCCTGACCGGCAGCCCACTCGGCCGGCCTCGCGCCGCGGCCCCGGGGCCGACCTGTTCTCGCTGATCGCGGGACCGGCCTTCGCGATCGTCGCCGTGCTGTACCTGCTGGAGGCCGCGGGCACGATCCACTTCCGCGGCCGACTCGTCATCCCCCTGGTCCTGATCGCCCTGGGGATCGGCGGTCTCGCCGGGACGATCCGCCGCCGGGCCCGCTCCCAGCGCGGCGAGCCTCCGGAGGCCGCGGGCTCCGCCGCGGCGACGACCCTGCCCGACCCGGCCGAGCCCATACCCGGCGCGGATCCCTGGGAGGACGGCGGCCGTCCGGCCCCGGGCGGCCGCCCCGGCGGCGACTGACGGCCCGACGACCCGACACCCCATGCGGCCTGACGCTCCGTCAGGCCACCCTGCGGGCACGTCGCCGGCCGGACCACCACGCGTCCACGGACAGCCGGGAGGCCCCGGCGAGCAGCAGCGCGGTCCACGCCATCAGATACGGGAGGTCGTTGCCGAGGTAGTACGGGTGCACCTGCCAGCTCACGGTCAGGAAGAAGGACAGGTTGAGCAGGACGCCGCCGAGCGCGGCGACCCGCGTCCACAGCCCCAGCAACGCGCCGATCCCGACGGCCAGTTCGCCCAGCGCGATGATCAGGCCGAAGGCGAAGGGCGCGTGCGCGACCGCGCCGAGCAGCGGGCCGATCGGGCTCGTCGCCCGCGCGGCCTGGGTCTGCGCGGCGAAGGAGGCCGGATCGGCCGCCCCGGCGAGGTAGTGCGCGTCCGTGAGCTTGTCCAGCCCCGCGTAGACGAAGGTCACGCCGAGGAAGAGCCTCAGCGGGACCAGCGCGTACCGCCGGGCCCACGCCCGCGCGCCGCCTCCCCCGCCGTCCTCCGCGCGGCCCGCGCCGTGCCGCGGCCGGGGACCGCCCAGCGGCTGCCCGTCGTCCCCGGCCCCGGGCGCGCCCGGTCGCGGCTGCCCGCCCTGGGTTCCGGCGCCGCCCGGGCGCGGTCCGCGGGCGCTGATGCTGTCGGCCATGGTGCCCACCTCTCCGCGGGGTCGCTGTCCGGTGGTACGCCCGGTGGCGAGCCCGGGTTCAAGGGTCCCCAGGCGGAACGACGGAGGCGCGCCGACACGCCCGCCGCGTGCCGTCGCACGCGACCCGTGGGCGCCGGCCGCCCTCGGAACGAGAGGGCCGCTGCGGGCCCGACAGCATCGGACGGCCCGCCGTGGCCGCCCCGACTGCCCGGGGCGGCTCCGGGCGGCTCCGGGCGGCCCGACGGCCACGGCCGACCGCCGTCGTCTCCCGCCCCGAGCGCCCGCGCCTCACTCGTCGAAGGCGCCCTCCAGGGCGTCGGCGTGGCCGGCGACCAGCGGCTGGTAGTTGAACCAGGCCGCGAAGGAGTTGCCGATCTGCTCCCGGGTCAGCAGCGCGCTCTCGTGGTCGATCGGCACCGGCGCCCCGGCCGCCTTGGCGAGCAGCTGGACCTGGCAGGAGCGCTCCATGGTGATGAACCACCAGGCCGCCGCGTCCACCGAGTCGCCCACCGTCAGCAGCCCGTGGTTGCGCAGGATCACCGCCTTGCGGTCGCCGAGCGCCGCCGCGATCCGCCGCCCCTCCTCCGTGTCCAGCACCACACCTGTGTAGTCGTCGAACAGCGCGTGGTCCTCGTAGAACGCGCAGACGTCCTGGGTCAGCGGCTCCAGCAGCTCGCCGAGGGTGGACAGCGCGCGGCCGTAGGTGGAGTGGCTGTGGGCGGCGGCGATCACGTCCGGCCGCGCCTGGTGCACCTGCGAGTGGATCGCGAACGCCGCCTGGTTGACGTGGTACTTCCCCTGGACGACCTGGCCGTCGTGGTTGACCAGGATCAGGTCGCTCATCCTGATCCGCTTGAAGGACATGCCGAACGGGTTCACCCAGAAGTGGTCGGTCCACTCGGGGTCGCGGGCGGTGATGTGCCCGGCGACGCCCTCCTCGAAGCCGAACCTCCCGAACAGCCGGAGTGCCGTGACCAGGCGCTCCTTGCGGTGGCGGCGCTCGTCCTCGACCGAGGTGAACGTCGGGGGCAGCGGGAAGTGCAGCTGGTCCGTCGGGACCGGCTGCGGCGCGGAGGCGGAACCCGTCCCCGGCCCGGCGGCCGGCGCCGCCGATCCCCCCGCCGCCGAACCCGCAGCCTCCGCACCCTCCGCCTCCGGCGCGGCGGCCGTCGTCGCTGTGGTCTCCGTCATCGTGTGGCTCCTCCCCCCGCGCGTCAGCCCCGCGCGGTGACGGCGGCTCGGCGGGCCGCGACCGGCGGCGGGTCCGTCAGCACCGCCGCGCCCCGAAGTTACTCCTCAGTACCCGCCGCCGGACACCCCCCGAACCGCTTCTCCACCCCCGGCCCCGGCATCTCCACCACGCGCCCGGCCGCGCGGCCTCCGTACGGCGCCCGCACGCCAGGAGACCTGGGCGACGGCCTCCCGTGCCCCCACGCTGGGATCTCCCCGATCCGCCCCCGTGCCCGCACCGGAACCCGCCGCACCGCCCAGGGCGCAGAGGCGGCGCAGCCGCAGCGGCGGGGCCGGCGGCGTTAGCCCCAGCGGCGGGGGCCGGCGTGGTTGCCCCAGCGGCGGAGACCCGGCGACGCAGCCGGGCGGCGCAGCCCCAGCGGGCGGGGCGGCGTGACTGCCCAGAGACGGAGACCCGGCGACGCAGCCCCGGCCGCGGAGGCCGGCGTGCCTGCCCCCGCGGCGCAGTCCCAGCGGCGGGGCCGACGGCGCGGCCCCAGCGGCGGCGCAGGCCGCGCAGCCCCAGCGGCGAGCCCCGGATACGGAGAAGCCCCGCCCGGCAGGCATCCCTGCGGGCGGGGCTTCCCAGCACCTTCCCAGCGGCTTCCCGGGGAGGCTCAGTGGGAGGTCACTCCCACTCGATGGTCCCCGGCGGCTTGGAGGTGACGTCGAGGACGACGCGGTTGACGTCGGCCACCTCGTTGGTGATCCGGGTCGAGATCTTCGCCAGCACGTCGTAGGGCAGGCGGGTCCAGTCCGCGGTCATCGCGTCCTCGGAGGAGACCGGGCGCAGCACGATCGGGTGGCCGTAGGTGCGGCCGTCGCCCTGGACGCCGACCGAGCGGACGTCGGCCAGCAGCACCACCGGGCACTGCCAGATCTCCCGGTCGAGACCGGCCGCGGTCAGCTCCTCGCGGGCGATCGCGTCGGCCTCGCGCAGCAGCTCCAGGCGGTCGTGGGTCACCTCGCCGACGATCCGGATGCCGAGGCCCGGCCCCGGGAACGGCTGCCGCCAGACGATCTCGGCGGGCAGGCCCAGCTCCTCGCCGACCTTGCGCACCTCGTCCTTGAACAGCCGGCGCAGCGGCTCCACCAGCTGGAACTGGAGGTCATCCGGAAGGCCGCCGACGTTGTGGTGGGACTTGATGTTCGCGGTGCCCGTCCCGCCGCCGGACTCGACGACGTCCGGGTAGAGCGTGCCCTGGACGAGGAACTCGACCGCGCCCTCGCCGTCCACGCCGCCCTCGGCCGCCACGACCTCGGCCGCCGCCTGCTCGAAGACGCGGATGAACTCGCGACCGATGATCTTGCGCTTCTGCTCCGGGTCGCTGACCCCGGCGAGCGCGTCCAGGAAGCGCTGCTGTGCGTCCACGACCTTGAGCTTGACGCCGGTCGCGGCCACGAAGTCCTTCTCGACCTGCTCGGCCTCGCCCTTGCGGAGCAGCCCGTGGTCCACGAAGACGCAGGTGAGCTGGTCGCCGATGGCGCGCTGGACGAGGGCCGCGGCCACCGCGGAGTCCACGCCGCCGGAGAGCCCGCAGATCGCCTTCTTCTCCCCGACCTGGGCGCGGATCGCCGCGATCGACTCCTCGACCACGTTCTCCGTCGTCCAGGTCGGGCTGAGGCCGGCGCCGCGGTAGAGGAAGTGCTCCAGCACCTGCTGGCCGTGGTCGGAGTGCAGCACCTCGGGGTGGTACTGGACGCCGTAGAGGCGCTTCTCGTCGCACTCGAAGGCGGCGATCGGCGCGCCCGGCGTGGATGCGGTGACCGTGAAGCCCTCCGGAGCCTCACCGACCGAGTCGCCGTGCGACATCCAGACGTTCTGCTCGTCCGGGCTGCCTTCGAAGAGGGTGGAGGAGACGCGGGCGACCTCGAGCGGGGTGCGCCCGTACTCGCGCTTGCCGGTGGCCGGGACGGTGCCGCCGAGGGCGGTCGCCATCGCCTGGAAGCCGTAGCAGATGCCGAAGACCGGGACACCCGCCTCGAACAGCGCGCGGTCGACCACCGGGGCGCCCTCGTCGTTGACCGAGGAGGGGCCGCCGGACAGGACGATGGCGGCGGGCTGCTTGGCGAGCATCTCCGCGACCGGCATGTCGTGCGGCACGATCTCGCTGTAGATGCGTGCCTCGCGCACCCGGCGTGCGATGAGCTGGGCGTACTGGGCACCGAAGTCGACCACGAGGACGGTCTCGGGCCGTCCCTGGTCGGCGGGGTCGGCGGTCGCTGAGGACACGGGCGGCCTTCCGGCGAGAACGATGATGGGGGCTGACCCCCACAATACCGGCCTCCGCGGGCCTCCCCGCGGCCGAGCGGCCCCGGCCCGTACCCGCTCCCCGATCTACGCGCGTCCCGCGCGGCCGGTCCAGCCCCGGGCCTGCTGCTGCGCGCCACGTGGCACCCGGTCCCCGCCGACGCCGCGGCCACCGACTGCGCGTATGGCAGCGGCCGGGCCGACCCGGACGGCGCCGCGCTCCAGCTCGACGCCGTGCCCGTCGGCGCGGGCCGGCAGCCGCGGGTGCGCGAGCAGTGGATCGGCGGCAGCAGGCAGACGGCAGCGCGCAAGGCGGCGGCGGAGGCCGAGCCCCGAACGCCGCGCAGGGGCAGCGAGGCAGCAGCAGCCGGTGAGCACCCGGACGACGAGCGCCGACCGCCGCGCAGCGAACCGGGCCGCGCGGGCGCCCGGCGGGGCGCCCCGCGCGGCGCCGGGCGAAAGGTTTCACCCGTACGGCGCGCGGCTGCGCCGTGACCGGGGTCGAGGCGGATCGTTGGTTCCCATGACCGCATGAGGCCGACGTCTCCTCCAGAGGCGGCGTCCGCGGGACACCTCCACGCGTGGGTACACAACACAGTCAGCCGGAGCGATGAGACGCGGTGGCACGCGTCGTGGGACCTCGCCCCGGTGGTGTGATCCGGACGGCAGGGGACAGCCGCCCGGTCATCACGACTGGGTGGAAGGGGCGGATGACCCAGGGGACGCCCGGGGCCGTCCGCCCCCGACACCGCTCGCCGGATTTCTTCCGCTCCCTCCGTCGCCCCGTCCTACCGCCGCTCATCCCCTTGCCTTCCTGGCACTCCCTGTCTCCTCGGGTGCCTCCGGCGGCTGCCGCGGAGGGCCCAGGCGCCCCTCCGGCGCCCTCCCGTCACATCGGCGCCGCCTGTCGCACCGCTGCCCGGCGCGTGCCCGAGCGCCGCGCGCGGGCGCATCGCCGCGCACACCCGGCGCGTCCTGCGGGCTTCACCTGTCGCCGCGTCACGACTGCGGAGCGTAGTCGGAACCGGCCGGGCGATCGCCTGCGCTACAGCTGTCGGAGCCGTCGGCCCGCGCCGGAAATCGACTATGCCGGAGTGCGCCGAACGGGTTGCACAGACCCGCGTGAGGCGCGCACGATGCTGGTGGGAGGGCGGCCGTCAGCACGCGACCGAGGTCCGGCGGCCATGACGGCGAGTGAGTGCCCCGCGGGCGCGGCACCGCGTGCCCAGAGCACGCTCCGTGACCGCGCCGCACTCCCGCCCGCCCCGGGCGCAGCCCGACCACAGGCACCACCGGTACGACCCGCACGACCTGCATGACGTGCACGACCCGCACGACCGAAGACCAACCGCCGACGGCGTTACTCCCCCGACGCCGTTCCGCAGCACCGGCGCTGCCCTGACGCCGCGTGCTGATCGGCAAAGGGCCCCGTCCTCCCCCGCGGGGCCCTTTGCCTGCTTCCGATTGCCTGCTTCCGACGTGCCCGAGCGCCCGAGCGCCCGAGCGGCCCCCCGGGGAAACGACACCGCCCACGACACCGGGTCAGTCGGCATCGTGGGCGGGTTCTGAGCATGGAATCTATCGGCTCGACGGCGGAAGGGCGGCCCGCTCGGCGGAATTGGCCGGAACATGACGTCCACGCCCGCTCAAGCCGCGGCCGGACGGCCCGGAGGACTACTCGCCCGAGCCGGCCGGCCCGCCGATACCGCTCACCCCGCGGGCTCGGCCTCCGCGTCCGCAGCCGCCGCAGGACCCGCCGCCGGCACCGCCGGCACCGGCAGCATCACCGGCACCCGGTACGACGCGAACGCCCCCTCCGGCACCGCCGGGTGCCGCGGCGCGACCGCCGCCAGCCGCTGGTAGCCGGCCCCCTGCTCCGGGCGCGGGTCCGCCTCGCCCTTGTTGGGCCAGTAGGACATCGCGCGCTCGGCCTGGGCGGTGATCGTCAGCGAGGGGTTGACGCCGAGGTTGGCGGAGATCGCCGAGCCGTCGACCACGGTGATCCCCGGGTGCCCGTACACCCGGTGGTAGGGGTCGACCACGCCGCTCTCCGGGCTGTCCGAGATCGGGCAGCCGCCGATGAAGTGCGCGGTCAGCGGGATGTCGAAGATCTCGCCGACCGTGGAGCCGGGGAAGCCGCGGATCTCGGCGGCGATCGCCGCGGCCGCCTGCCCGGCCGCCGGGATCCAGGACGGGTTGGGCGCGCCGTGGCCCTGACGCGAGGTCAGCTTGGCCTTGCCGAACAGCCCCTTGCGGCGCGAGACGATCAGCGAGTTGTCCAGCGACTGCATGACCAGGCCGATGATGGTCCGCTCCGACCAGCGCCGCTTGTTGAGCGCCCGCACGAACAGGTCCGGCCGCTTCACGACCGTCCCGAGGTAGCGCAGCCAGCGCGGGATCGAACCGCCGCCGCCGACCTGCTGGATGGCCAGGAACCCCATGGCGTTGGAGCCCTTGCCGTAGCGGACCGGCTCGATGTGGGTGTTCTCGTCCGGGTGGACGGAGGAGGTTATGGCGACGCCCTTGGTGAAGTCGGCCCGGGTGCCGTAGCGGCGGTCGGTGGTCATCGCGCCGACCAGCGCCTCGGAGTTCGTACGCGTCATGGTGCCCAGCGCGTCGGACAGCCGCGGCAGCAGGCCCTGGTCCTTCATGGCGTGCAGCAGCTGCTGCGTGCCCCAGGTGCCGGCGGCGACGACCACCCGGCGGGCGCGGAACTCGCGGCCCGGGCCGCGCTTGGGCTTGTCGGTCGGCACGGTGGCGATCCGGAAGCCGCCCTGCCCGTCCTCGGCGAGCTCGGTCACCGTGGTCAGCGGGTGGATCTCGGCGCCGTTGCGCTCGGCGAGGTAGAGGTAGTTCTCGGTGAGCATGTTCTTGGCGCCGTGCCGGCAGCCGGTCATGCACTCGCCGCACTCGGTGCAGGCCCGGCGGGAGGGCCCGGCACCGCCGAAGTACGGGTCCGGGACCTCGGCGCCCGGCTCCGCCGTGACGCCCTGGCCGCCCGCGCCGTCTTCGCCGCCCTCGGCGTCGGCAGCCACCGCGTCCCGGCCGTCGCCGAAGAAGACGCCGACCGGGGCCATGTGAAAGGTGTCGCCGAAGCCCATCTTCTCGGCCGCGGCCTTGAGATGGACGTCGGAGGGGGTCAGCGTCGGGTTGGTCCGCACGCCCAGCATCCGCTGCGCCTGGGCGTAGTAGGGGGCCAACTCCTCCTGCCAGTCGGTGATGTGGCCCCACTGCCGGTCCTCGAAGAACTGCTTCGGCGGGACGTACAGCGTGTTGGCGTAGTTGAGCGAGCCGCCGCCGACCCCGGCGCCGGCCAGGATCATCACGTTGTCCAGCAGGTGGATCCGCTGGATGCCGTACAGGCCGAGCGCGGGCGCCCAGATGAAGTTCTTGGCGTCCCAGGAGTTCTTGGGCAGCGTCTCGGCGGTGTAGCGGCGGCCGGCCTCCAGGACGCCGACGCGGTAGCCCTTCTCGGTCAGCCGCAGCGCCGAGACCGAGCCGCCGAAGCCGGAGCCGATCACGACCACGTCGTAGTCGTACCCGGCGTCGCCCGCCTCCCCGGGGGCCTCCGCCGTCTCCTCGGAGGCGCCTCTGTCCTGCTGCTGGTCGTGGTCGTGGTCGTCCGTCATCATCGACGTCCTCTCCGTTCCGCGGGCGTCACTTGACGCGAAGTGCCTTGAGCGCCTTGAGCGAGCTCGCCAGGAAGCCGGCGTTCTTCTCGTCGTCCATGCCGAACGAGGGGCCGAAGCCGATCAGCCGCTGCACGGCGACCGTCTGCACCTCGGTGTACTTGTGGATGCCCTCGGAGCCGTGCCGGCGGCCCAGCCCGGACTCCTTCATGCCGCCCATCGGCGCCGCGATGCTGGCGTAGGCGGAGGCGTAGCCCTCGTTGACGTTGACCGTGCCGGTGCGCAGCCGGGCGGCGACGGCCCGGCCGCGGCGCCCGTCCTTGGTCCACACCGAGGAGTTGAGGCCGTAGGGAGTCGCGTTGGCGCGCTCGATCGCCTCGTCCTCGCTGTCGAAGCGGTAGATCGAGACGACCGGCCCGAAGGTCTCCTCGGTGCACACCGCGCTCGCGGTGGTGACGCCGTCGAGGATCGTCGGCTCGTAGAAGAGCGGGCCGACGTCGGGGCGCGGGCTGCCGCCGGCGAGCACCGTGGCGCCGTTCTTGACCGCCTCGTCCACGTGCCGGGTGACGGTCTCCAGCTGCTTGGCGGAGACCAGCGAGCCCATGTCGGCGCCCCAGCCGAGGGTGTTGCCGAGCCTCATGGCGCGGGTGCGGGCGACGAACTTCTCCAGGAAGGCGTCCGCGATCTCGGCGGCCACGAACAGCCGCTCGACGGAGATGCAGAGCTGCCCGGCGGAGGCGAAGCAGGCGCGGACCGCGCCCTCGGCCGCCCGGTCCAGGTCGGCGTCGCGCAGCACCAGCATGGCGTTCTTGCCGCCGAGTTCGAGCGAGGAGCTGACCAGCCGGGCGGCGGCGCGCTGCGCCACGTCCTTGCCGGTGCGGGTGGAACCGGTGAAGGAGACGTAGTCGGCGCGGTCGACGACCTCGGGGCCGATCACCGGGCCGTCGCCGATCACGATCTGCCACAGCTCGGCCGGCAGTCCGGCCTCGATGAGCAGCTCGCGGGCGCGCAGCGCGGTGAGCGCGGTCTGCGTGTCCGGCTTGGTGACCACCGCGTTGCCGGCCGCGAAGGCGGGCAGCACGTCGCCGACGGACAGCTCCAGCGGGTAGTTCCAGGGGGCGATCTGGCCGACCACGCCCTTGGGGTGGCGCAGCTCGGTGACCTGGGTGAGCACCGGGAAGGCGCCCTGCCGGCGGCGCGGGCGCAGGTAGCGGGCGGCCGTGCGGCCGTAGTGGCGGGCCTCCGCGGCGACCGCGGCGACCTCCTCGAAGGCGTGCGCGCGGACCTTGCCGGTCTCGGCCTGGATCAGGTCGAGCAGCTCGTCCTGGTTGCGGAAGAGCACGTCGTGGAAGCGGAGCAGGACGGCGGCGCGGCGGCCGACCGGCACCTGCTCCCAGGCCGCCTGGGCGACGCGGGCGCGAGCGAAGGCGTCCTCGACGTCGGCGGGCGTGGACAGCGGCAGTTCGGCGTGCACCTGGCCGGTGATCGGGCAGCGCACGGCGGCCGTCTCGGCGTCCGGCGCCGCCGCGATCCCGCGGACCAGCCGGGCGGCCAGCTCGGACGGGACCGCCTGGTCGGCGGTGCGGACGGAGGCGGTGGCGACGGGATTCCGGGCCTCGACGGTGGGGGTGGTCATGAGGCGCAGCGTAAGGCCAGGGAGGGCCGGTTGTGTACCCCCCGGTAACAAGCCGTTCACCGCCACCCTGTCGGCGCAATGGCCCTGACCTGCGTCTTCACAACTCACTCCGGATGCCTATTCCTTACTCGCGAGTCAGGAAAGGCCGCCACGCCCGGCCGGGCGCCGGGCCCCACGCCGGCCGCGCCCCGCGCCCGCGCGCCCGCGCGCCCCTCAGGGGATGTCGCGCAGCGCCTCACCGAACGCCCGGTGCAGCGTCGGGTACGCCCAGACCGTGTCCGCGAGGTCGTCCAGCGGCACCCGCGCGCTCACCGCCGCCGACAGCAGCCCCAGCACCTCCCCCGCGTGCGGGCCCGCCACCGTGCCGCCGACCAGCGTGTTCCCGGAGGCGACCAGCTTGACGAAGCCCGCGTTGCCGACCCGGTGGATCCAGCCCCGGGTGCTCTGCGCCAGGTCCGTGCAGCCGGTGCGCACCGAGGGCAGCGCGCGCTCGCGGGCCTCCCGCTCGGTCAAGCCGACGGCCCCGACCTCCGGATCGGTGAAGGTCGCCCGCGGCACCGCGTGGTACGAGGCCGGCCGCCCGCCCTCGCCGAGCACCGCCCGCACCACCACGTCCGCCTGGTACATCGCCATGTGGGTGAACGCGCCCTTGCCGGTGACGTCCCCGACGCCCCACACCCCCGGGCGGCCCTCCCCGCCCGTGCCCGGCACGCGCAGCCGCTCGTCCACCGGCAGCGCCCGCGCCGAGTCGTCGACGCCCAGCACCCCCACGCCGATCCGGGCCAGGTCGACCCGGCGGCCGGTGGCGACCAGCAGCCGCTCGGCGGTCAGCCGCTCGCCGCGCTCGCACCACACCTCGAACCTACCGTCCTCGCCTCCCCCGACCGGGCCCGCGTAGGAGACGCCGTTGACCTGCTGGCCGGTGTGGATCTCCATGCCGTCCTCGGTCAGCGTGCGCAGCAGCAGGTCGCCGGCCTCCGGCTCCTCGCGCCCGAGCAGCCGCGGCCCGCCCTCCACCAGCGTCACCGCGGCGCCGAAGCGGTGCAGCACCTGCCCCAGCTCGAGACCGACCGCGCCGCCGCCGAGCACCAGCACCGAGGACGGCACCCGCTCGGCGGCCACCGCCTCCCGGTTGGTCCAGTACGGCGTCCCGGCCAGCCCGGGGATCGGCGGGACCGCCGGTGCGGAACCGGTCGCGATCACGATCGCCCGGCGCGGGCGCAGCACCGTCTCCCGGCCGTCCCCGTCCAGCACGGTCACCTCGCCGGGGGCGGTCAGCCGGCCCTCGCCGCGGAGGAAGGTGCCGCCGCGGGCGGTCAGGCGGTCCACGGCGGCCTTGTCGTCCCAGTCGGCGGTGGCCTCGCGGACGTGCCGGGCGACCGGGCGCCAGTCCGCGCGCACCATCGCCGTCCCGGCCATCCCCGGGATCCGGCGCGCCTCGGTGAGCAGCTCGGCGCCACGCACCATGATCTTCGTCGGAATGCAGGCCCAGTACGGGCACTCGCCGCCCACCAGCCCCTGCTCGACCCCGACCACGTCCATCCCGGCGTCGGCGAGCCGCCCGGCGACGTCCTCGCCGCCGGGGCCCAGCCCGATCACGACGGCGTCCACATCGGCCCTGCGGCCCGGCTGCTGTGCGGAGAGTGCGGCGGCCATGGTCGGGCTCCTCCCGAACGGGGGGCTCGGACGACCCCTCCACGCTACGCGCCGGGCGGCCGCGCCGCCCTCCGAACGCCGGATCAGCCGCCGAGGACGGTGAAGGACCTCAGCACCTCCGCGAAGCGCTGCTCCGCGGTCGTCTGATCGCTGCCCGGGTAGCCGATGTAGATGTCGTACTCGGTGCCGTCGGGCTCCCGGAACAGCTGCTCCTCGGCCCAGCGGGTGCTGACCTGGCCGCCGGCGCCGGTGGCGTCGAAGGTGAACGTCCACAGCGCGCCCGGCAGGCCCTTGAAGGTGTTGGCCGCCATGGACTGCCGCCGGTACCCCGCCAGCCCCTTGCTGACGTGGTCCTGCTCCATCTCCTCGGCGTGCTCCAGCGGCGTCTCGGTCTGTCCGGTGACGATGCCGAAGCGCAGCACGTGCACCGGGCGGCCGGGGTCGTAGTCCGGGTCCGGGCTGTAGTCGATCTCGCCGATGTTGCTCTCCAGCCGGTGCCAGACCGGCTGACCGGAGGCGTCGGGCAGCGCGAAGCCGAAGCCCTCCGGGTCCACCTGCCAGCGGTAGCCGGCGGGGACGGTCGGGGTACCCGGCGAGGCGCTGCCGGAGGCGCTCGCGGAGGCCCCGCCGGAGCCGGACGGCGACGGGGACGCGCCGGCGGAGGTGCTGGTGCTGACGGTGGACCGGCCGTCGGCCTCGACCTTCTGATGGCGCGTCAGCACGTAGGCGGTGGCGCCGGCGGCGATCAGCGCCACCGCGACGCCGACCCCGACAAGCGCCGGCCAGGCGCGCTTCCGCTTGGCCCCGGCGACGGGGGCGGGCGCGGGCGCGGGCGCGGCGCCCGGGTGCGCGACACCGGGACCGACGGGGCCGCCGGGGTAGCCGGAGGCGGGCGCGGCGCCCGGATGCGCCGCGGGCCCGGGGGGATAGCCGGCTCCGGGGTGGGTGCCCGGCAGGGGGCCGGGGTAGCCGCCCGGCTGTCCCGTGCCCGGTGCGCCCGGGCCGCCCGGGCCGCCCGGCCAGGATGTGGCGGGGAGCCCCGGGTATCCGTAGCCCCGCTGCGGCGGCACGCCCTCCTGACGGGTCGGGACGCTGCCGTACGCGGTGGTGGCCTCCGCGGGCGTCGCCCCCGTGGCGGAGGCACCGGTCCCGGGCCGGACGGCCCACGGGCCGGCCGCCTCGCTGCGGTCGACGACCGGGACGGCGGCGGTGGGCGTGCGCAGCACGTCCGTCCCGGCGCCCGCGCGGTCCTGCCGCGGGTCCGCGTCCTGCCGCGGGTCCTCCTGCGGCTCCGGGTCCGCGAGCGGCTCGGGGCCGGTCTGCCGTGTCCGCTGCGGGCCGGTCTGCTCCGGGCCGGCCTGCTCCGGGCCGGTCTGCTCCGGGCCGGCGAGCGCCTGGGCCTCGGCGAGCGCCGCGCCCGGGATGTCCATGGTGTGGCCGGCCGCGATGCTCTCCAGCATCGCGCGGGCCTGGGCGGCCGGGGGCCGCTGCGGCGGCTCCTTGGCGAGCAGGGCGCGCAGCACCGGCGCGAGCACCCCCGCCCGCTCCGGCTCGGGGAGCGGCTCGCTCAGCACGGCGGCCAGGGTGCTGACTGGGCTGTCCCGCCGGAACGGCGAGCGCCCCTCCACGGCCGCCCAGAGCGTCGCCCCGAGCGCCCACAGGTCGGACTCCGGCCCGGGCCGCCCGCCGTGCACGCGCTCGGGCGGCAGATAGTCGGGCGAGCCGATCAGGTCGCCGGTCCGGGTCAGCGCCGAGTCGCCCTCGAAGGTGGCGATCCCGAAGTCGGTGAGGACCACCCGGCCGGTGCCGCGCTCCAGCAGCACGTTGGCCGGCTTGACGTCCCGGTGCAGCACGCCGGCGCGGTGCCCGGCGGTCAGCGCGTCGAGCACCTTCACGCCGATCCCGGCCGCGTCCCGGGGGGCCAACGGGCCTTCCTGATCGACCAGTTCGGCCAGCGAGCGGCCGTCGACGAGCTCCATGACGATCCACGGCCGGCCGTCCTGCTCCAGCACGTCGTGGATGGTGATGACGCCCGGGTGCTTGATCCGCGCCGCGGCCCTGGCCTCCTGCTGCATCCGGGACTTGACGATGCGCAGGTCCTCCTCGGCCAGGTGGCGGACCGAGAGCTCCTTCACCGCGACATCGCGGTCGAGCATGGTGTCGCGTGCCCGCCACACCGTGCCCATGCCGCCCCGGCCCAGCCGCGCGCCCAGCTCGTACCGGCCGGCCAGCAGGCGCTGCTCGCCGCCGTCCCCGCCGGACGCCGCTGCCGCGCCCGGAACCGATCCCGACCCCGATTGCGAGCCCCCGCCCGTGCCGTCCGAACCGACCACCCCTGACCCCCCTCGAGCCGCGCCGAGTCGTCGCCGGTCCCAACCCGAGCGCCCGGGAGGGCGCGGACCGACCCGCACAGCCTAAGGGCTGTCCCGTAACCGGCGGACGCCCCGGGCGTTGATCAGATCATGGGAGGGATCATCTCGGCGGAGGACCCGCACTGGATCCAGCCGCTCTCCGGGTTGACGCAGCAGCAGTTCGCCGAGCTGGTGGCGCTGCTCCGGGGGCGCGCCGGGGGCGAGCGGCGGGGCCGGCCGTGGCGGCTCCCGCTGGCCGACCGGGTGCTGCTGGTGGCCGCCTACTGGCGCTCCGATCTGACGCTTCGCCAGGTGGCGCCGCTGTTCGGGGTCTCCAAGTCGGCCGCCGAGCGGGTACTGGCACAACTCGCGCCGCTGCTGGCCATCTCGCCGGGCCGCCGCCCGCGCCGGGACACCGTGCTGATCGCCGCCGGGGACCAGCACGCGGCGGGGCCGGCGGCGGGGGTGCGCGTGCGCATCGACACCGGCAGCCGGCTGGTCGCCGCGGCGGGCTGAATTACGGGACAGGTGCGGCACGAGGGAGTGCCACCGCTCCCGACGGGTCGTCAGCCCTTCGACCCCAGCAGGACGATGAGCACCAGCGCCAGCACGGTCAGCAGCAGTATCCCGCCGACCAGCAGCGGCCCCAGCACCCGCGCGCCGCGCCGGCTCCCGGCGCCGCGGGCTGCCGCCGCGGGCTCCGGCCGGACCGGCGTGAGGTCTCCCCGCCCGCCCGCCGGCGCCGGCCCGCCGTCCTCCGCCGCCCCGCGGAGCAGCTCGGCCACGGCCAGCACGCCGTCCGGGTTCATCGGCTCGGGCGCGCGGGCGAGCAGTCCGGACAGCCGCGCCGCGACCTCGTTCAGGTCCGGCCGGGCCCCCGGGTCGACCCGCAGCAGCTCCTCCACCAGCGGTCGCAGCGGCCCGCAGCCGGCCGCCGGCCGGTGCGTGCCCGAGCGGACGGCGTCCAGCAGCACCCGCATCCGCGCGTCCACCGGCTCGCCGGCGGCCGAGGCGGCGGCGAAGGCCACGGCGTCCAGCGGCGCGCCGGTGCCGTCCTCCCGGCCGTCCTCGGGGAAGGCCGCGCGGCCGGTGGTCATCCGGAAGAGCAGCGCGCCGACCGCCCAGGCGTCCGCCGCCGGGCCTACCCGCTCGCCGGACGGCGGCCCGGCCACCGCCGCGGCCCCCGGCTCCGCGCCGCCGGCCGCGTCCACCACCCAGGCCTCCGCGCCTCCCGCCCGGGCCTCCGCTCCCGCGCCTCCGCCTGCGCCTGCGCCGGCGCCGGCACCCGCGCCCGCAGCGGCGGGCTCCACTGGCCGGTCCGCGCGCGCCGGCCCGGCCAGCTCCGGCGCCCAGCGCTCGGCCACCGGCCCGACCAGCACCGACCGCGCCTCGCGCGCCCGACGGCGCGCCGGCCCCCACGGGCCGTCCGCGACCACCTCGGCCGGGCCGCACAGCGCCTCCTGCACGGCGTCCACACCCAGGCCGCCGAGCAGCGCGCTGCCGTCCTCGCAGATCACGACGGTGTCCGCAGTGACGTTTCCGTGCCGCAGCCCGGCCTTGTGCAGCGCCCGCAGCGCGCCCACCAGGTCCGCGGCGATCTCCGCCGCCCGATAGGGCGAGAGGGGGCCGCGGCGCAGCAGCAGCGACAGCGGCACGCCCGGCACCCGCTCGGCGACCAGCCACAGCCGGCCGTCGGCGGCGAAGGAGGCGAAGAGCTGCACCAGCCGGGGGTGCCGCGGCGCCGCGGCGGTGACCGCTTCCCCGGCGTGCAGGGCGCGCTCGGCGGCGTCCGGTTCCGGCGCGCGCTCCGCCTGCCGGGGGATGCCGCCGGAGGCGTCGACGAGCGCGCCGGAACCGCCGAGGACGCCCGGCGCGGCGACGCCCGGCGCGGCGTCGAACACGCTCTCCACCTCGACCAGTTCGGGCAGGGCCACGGCCTCGAGGACCACCCGGATCCCGGTCGCGGTGTCCACCGCCTCCGGTCCTGGTCCGGTCCGTTCGTACCGTCCCGAGAGCAGCCCTCCGGGCTGCGTGCCGCCGGCCACCGCGCACCTCCTCACCCGCTGGTCGCCGGCGCCGCCTCCGCCGCGGCGCCGCCTCCCGCCACCTTACGTCGGGTCAGAAGAGCGTCTTGAAACTGGACAGGAAGGTGGAGACCTTCTTCTGGTTCTGCGGGGTGTTCCACTCCTTCTGGAACGCGGTCCACCAGATGCTGTAGGCGTGGTTCTTGTCCACCACGAAGTCCTCGTTGCGGCTGTGCTTCGTCCAGTCGCCGGTGTTGTAGAGCCACTCCCAGTCGGCGGCGTCCCAGCCGTTCTTGTAGGTGACCTTCCGGAGCGTCAGCCGGCGGTAGTCCGGGTACCCGCCGGACGCGCTCGGCTCCTCCGCCTGCCACGCGCCGAGCGCGGTGGTGGACGGGTGGGTGTTCCAGTCGATCTCCAGGAACTGCTGGTTCGGACCGGCGAAGGCGACCGCGTCGCTGCTCTTGGCCTGCGTCCGGGTGTAGCCGTTCGGGACCGCTATCGAGAAGCCGTGCGCCCGGTCCGTGTAGAGGTGGAAGCCGGCCGGCAGCGCGCCGCCCGAGGAACCCGCCGAGGACGGATCGGACGCCGCGGAGGAGGCCGGCGACGAGCCCGCGCCGGAACCGGGCGCGGAGGACGAGGGCGCACCGGACCCCGAGCCGCTCACTCCCGCGCCCGCGCCGGAGGCCGCCGCGGAGTGCGAACTCCCCGCCCCCGCGGCCCCCTTCGCTCCACCGGAGGCGTGGTCCGCGGAGCCGCCGGAGTTCCGCGAGACCAGGATCCCGACCGTGGTCCCGATCAGCGCCAGCACCACCAGCGCCACGACCGCGGACAGCACCCGGCGCCGCCCGCCCGCGGCCTCCTCGCCGGGCGGCGCGAGCAGCCGCCGGGTCCCGGCGTCGCCGGGGACGCCCGAGCCACCCGAGGCAGCACCCGCGGCACCGAGCCCGACCTGCCCGAAGCCCGAGCGGACGCCGGCGTTCCCGCCCGCCGGGCGGCTCCCGGCTCCGGCCCCCGCCGCGCCGCCCTGGTCCGCGCCGACGCCGGCCGCGCCGACGCCCGCCGCCGCGGCGCCGGCCGAAGTCCCGCGCGCGGGACGGGCCGTGGGCGCGGCCTGACCGGCCGTTCCTGCGGCCGCAGGCCGCGCGGCGGCGCCGTCGGGGCCGACCGGGGCCGCCCCGCCGGCCTTGCCGACCGCCCCGGCACCCGGCGCGCTCCCGGCAGGTACGCCCTCCGCGGGCAGAGCCTGAGCGGGCACACCCGACGCCGCCGCTGCCGCGCCCTGAGCGAGCCCGTCCCGCCCGGCCCCGGCCGCGCCGGCCGCACCGGCCCCGGCCGCGCCGGCCGCACCGGCTCCGGCGGCCGGATTCGCCGCGCCGCCGCCGGAGCGCCTGCGCCGGAAGAGGGACGGACGCGAGGAACCCCCCGACCCGCTCCGCTGCCCGGGCAGGCCACCGACGTCCGGCCGAGCCGCCGCCTCGCCGGCCTCGGCCGCCGCGGCACCGGCCACCGCGCCCGCGGCGCCGAGCGCATCGACCGCGCCCGCAGCACCCGCCGCGCCCGCGGCCCCGACGGCACCCGCCGCCGCGCGGGCCTCGCGCTCGCGGGCGCGCGCCGCCCGCTCCTCGTCCGCTCGCTCCTGGTCGGCGATCCGGCGCAGCGCCCGGCGCGCGCCCTGCTGGTCCAGCCGCCGCTCCGGGTCCTTGTGCAGCAGCCCCTCGATGACCGGGCGCAGCGCGCCCGCGTGCTGCGGCGGGGTCAGCGGCTCGGTCATCACCGCGGTCAGGGTGGAGAGCGCCGAGCCCTTGTCGTACGGCGGGTGCCCCTCGACCATCGCGTAGAGGGTGGCGCCCAGCGACCAGAGGTCGGCGGGCGGCCCGGGCGGCCGGCCCTGCGCGCGCTCCGGCGAGATGTAGGAGGGCGCGCCGACCAGCATGCCGGTGGAGGTGATCGACGGGTCGCCCTCCACGCTCGCGATGCCGAAGTCGGTGAGCACCACCCGGCCGTCCTCGCCGATCAGCACGTTGGACGGCTTCACGTCGCGGTGCACGATGCCCGCCCGGTGCGCCGCGCCCAGCACCTCGGTGAGCGCGAACCCGATCTCCGCCGCCCGGCGCACGCCGAGCCGGCCCTCCCGGCGGATCACCTCCGCCAGCGAGTGCGACTCGACGAGCTCCATCACGATCCAGGGCCGCTCGTCCTCCTCGACCACGTCGAAGACCGTGACGGCCGCGGTGTGCTGGATCCGCGCCGTCGCCTTGGCCTCCCGCAGGGTGCGGACGACCAGGCGGCGCCGCTCGTCCTCGGAGGCACTCGGCGCGACCCGCAGCTCCTTGACCGCGACCGCGCGGCCGAGCATCTCGTCCTCGGCGCGCCAGACCGTGCCCATGCCGCCGCTGCCCAGCACCGACAGCAGGCGGTAGCGGCCGGCGAGCACCCGCCCGCCGGCCGTGGCCTCGTCCGCCCCGGGGGCGTCGGTGCCGGCGCCCTCCGGTTCGGTCCTGCCGTCCCGCTCATCGGCCATCCGGGCGACCCCCTGCCGTGCGTCTGCACTGCCGACTCGACTCGGCTGCCACGTTCGGCAACCCTCCATCAGAAGTCCCCATCATCCCCTGTCCGTTCGACGCGGAAGCGCCTGGGGTCCGCGGGCTCAGCGCACCGGCACGATCTCCGGCGCGCCCAGCCGGGCGGCGTCGGCGGTCCGGTCGTCCGGCTGCAGCTGCGAGTCGCGCTCGGCCTCGATCCACTTGGCGTAGTACTCGACCTCGCGCTTGACCTGGTCGCCGTCCCAGCCGAGCTGAGCCGCCATCAACTCGGCGGCCTCCTCCATGCAGGCGGTGCCGCGGTCGAAGGTCTCGATCGAGATCCTGGTCCGCCGCGCCAGCACGTCCTCCAGGTGCCGGGCGCCCTCGGCCCGGCAGGCGTAGACGACCTCGGCGCGCAGGTAGTCGTCGGCGCCGGTCAGCGGCCGGGCCAGGGACGGATCCTCGCGCAGCAGTTCCAGCACCTCGTCGACCAGGCTGCCGTAGCGGCCGAGCAGATGCTCGACCCGCGCCACGTGCAGCCCGCTCTGCCGGGCCAGTTCGCCGCGGGCGTTCCACAGCGCCTGGAAGCCCTCCGCGCCCACCAGCGGCAGCCGGTCGGTGCAGGACTCCGGGACCCGCCGGTCCATGCCGTGCACGGCCGCGTCCACCGCGTCCTGGGCCATCACCCGGTAGGTGGTGTACTTGCCGCCGGCCACCACCACCAGCCCGGGCACCGGATGGTCCACCACGTGCTCGCGGCTGAGCTTCGAGGTCGCGTCGGACTCGCCCGCCAGCAGCGGCCGCAGGCCGGCGTACACGCCCTCCACGTCCTCCCGGGTCAGCGGGCGCTCCAGCACCGTGTTCACGTGCTCCAGCAGGTAGTCGATGTCGGCGCTGCTCGCCGCCGGGTTCTCCTTGTCCAGGTCCCAGTCGGTGTCGGTGGTGCCGACGATCCAGTGCCGCCCCCAGGGGATGACGAACAGCACGCTCTTCTCGGTGCGCAGGATCAGGCCGGTCCGGGAGTGGATGCGGTCGCGCGGCACGACCAGGTGGATCCCCTTCGAGGCCCGGACGTGGAACTTGCCCCGCTCGCCGACCAGCGCCTGCGTCTCGTCCGTCCACACGCCGGTCGCGTTGACGACCTGGCGGGCCCGGACCACGAACTCGGCGGACTCCCCGCCGCGGTCCAGGTCCTGCACCCGGGCGCCGACCACCCGCTCGCCCTCGCGCAGGAAGCCGACCACCCGCGCCCGGTTCACGGCCTGTGCGCCGTAGGCGGCGGCCGTGCGGACCAGCGTGGTCACGTACCGGGCGTCGTCCACCTGCGCGTCGTAGTACTGCACCGCGCCGACCAGCGCCTCCCGGCGCAGCGCCGGCGCCTGGCGCAGGGCCTGACGCCGCGTCAGGTGGCGGTGCACCGGCAGTCCGCGGCTGTGCCCGCCGGAGACCGACATCGCGTCGTACATCGCCACGCCCGCCCCGACGTAGCCGCGCTCCCAGGTGCGGTGCTGCAGCGGGTAGAGGAACGGCACCGGGCGGACCAGATGCGGCGCGAGCCGGCCGAGCAGCAGCCCGCGCTCCCGCAGCGCCTCCCGGACCAGGGCGAAGTCCATCATCTCCAGGTACCGGAGGCCGCCGTGGATGAGCTTGCTGGAACGCGAGGAGGTACCCGACGCCCAGTCCCGCATCTCGACCAGCCCGACGGACAGGCCCCGGCTCACCGCGTCCAGGGCGGTGCCGGCGCCGACCACGCCGCCGCCGACCACGAGCAGGTCGACCTCCTCGGACGCGAGCCGGTCCAGGGCCTCCCGCCGCTGTTCCGGACCGAGCGCGGAACTCCGCATACCTTCTCTCCCCTTCGTCGGCGCCGCCCGGCCGGGCAGCCCCCGGGACGACCGGAGCACCGGCCGCCTGTCGGCCCCTACCCGCCAGTCTGCCCGCAATCACGGCGGCCAGTGAGAGGGAAGCCTGACGGTGTACGTTACCGGCCGTTCGCAGTCGCTTCCCGGCCACGCGGAGGCGGCACACGGACGCGGCACGCCACGCCGACGCGGCACGGCCCCGCACGCCGGAGGGACGTGCGGGGCCGTGAGGAAGCCGGGGACCGCGGAAGCGGGTGCCCGGAAGGCGTGCCGCTCAGCGGTGGGCGACCGGCGCCACGGTGACCTCGACCCGCTGGAACTCCTTGAGCTCGGAGTACCCGGTGGTGGCCATCGCCCGGCGCAGCGCGCCGAACAGGTTCATCGTGCCGTCGGGGGTGTGCGAGGGGCCGAGCAGGATCTCCTCGGTGGTGCCGACCGTGCCGAGGTCGACGCGCTTGCCGCGCGGCAGCTCCTCGTGCACCGCCTCCATGCCCCAGTGGTGGCCGCGGCCGGGGGCGTCGGTGGCGCGGGCCAGCGCGGCGCCGATCATCACCGCGTCCGCGCCGCAGGCGACGGCCTTGGCCAGGTCACCGCTGTAGCCGACGCCGCCGTCGGCGATCACGTGCACGTAGCGGCCGCCGGACTCGTCCATGTAGTCCCGGCGGGCCGCCGCGACGTCCGCCACCGCGGTGGCCATCGGCACCTGGATGCCGAGCACGTTGCGGGTGGTGTGCGCGGCGCCGCCGCCGAAGCCGACCAGCACGCCGGCCGCGCCCGTCCGCATCAGGTGCAGGGCGGCGGTGTACGTCGCGCAGCCGCCGACGATCACCGGGACGTCGAGCTCGTAGATGAACTGCTTGAGGTTGAGCGGCTCGGCCGCCGAGGAGACGTGCTCGGCCGAGACCGTGGTGCCGCGGATGACGAAGATGTCGGCCCCGGCGTCCACGACCGCCTTGGAGAACTCGGCGGTGCGCTGCGGGGAGAGCGCCGCGGCGGTGACCACGCCGGAGTCCCGCACCTCGCGGATCCGCTGCACGATCAGCTCGGGCTTGATCGGCTCGGTGTAGATCTCCTGCAGCCGGCGGGTGGCCTCGCGCTCGTCCGCCAGCGCGGTGATCTCCTCCAGCAGCGGGCGCGGGTCCTCGTAACGGGTCCACAGGCCTTCGAGGTTGAGCACGCCCAGGCCGCCGAGGCGGCCGATCGCGATCGCCTGCTCGGGCGAGACCACGCTGTCCATCGGCGCCGCCAGGAAGGGCAGCTCGAAGCGGTAGGCGTCGATCTGCCAGGCGATCGAGACCTCCTTCGGGTCCCGGGTCCGCCGGGACGGCACCACGGCGATGTCGTCGAACGCGTACGCCCGGCGGCCGCGCTTGCCCCGCCCGATCTCGATCTCGGTCACGTTCTGCCCTTCCTGGGAACCGCGTGCGTCAGCGGTTGCTGTGGTAGTTCGGCGCCTCGACGGTCATCTGCACGTCGTGCGGGTGGCTCTCCTTCAGGCCCGCCGAGGTGATCCGGACGAACCGGCCCTTCTCCTTGAGCTCGGGCACGGTCGCCGACCCGGCGTAGCCCATGGAGGCGCGCAGGCCGCCGATCAGCTGGTGCGCCACCGAGGCGAGCGGGCCGCGGTAGGGCACCTGGCCCTCGACGCCCTCGGGCACCAGCTTCTCCTCGGAGAGCACGTCGTCCTGGAAGTAGCGGTCCTTGGAGTAGGAGCGGCCGCGGCCGCGCCCCTGCATCGCGCCCAGCGAACCCATGCCGCGGTACGACTTGAACTGCTTGCCGTTGATGAAGAGCAGCTCGCCCGGGGACTCCTCGCAGCCGGCCAGCAGGCTGCCCAGCATCACGGTGTCCGCGCCGGCGGCGATGGCCTTGGCGATGTCGCCGGAGTACTGCAGTCCGCCGTCGCCGATCACCGGCACGCCCGCCGGACCGGCCGCCTGCGCCGCCTCGTAGATCGCGGTGACCTGCGGGACGCCGACGCCGGCGACCACGCGGGTGGTGCAGATGGAGCCCGGGCCGACGCCGACCTTGATGCCGTCCGCGCCGGCGTCGATCAGCGCCTGCGCGCCGTCGCGGGTCGCGACGTTGCCGCCGACCACGTCGACCGAGAGGTTCGACTTGATCTTGGCGATCATGTCCAGGATGCCGCGGGAGTGCCCGTGGGCGCTGTCCACGACCAGGAAGTCCACGCCCGCGGCGACCAGCGCCTGCGCGCGCTCGAAGGCCTCGTCCCCGACACCCACCGCCGCGCCGACGATCAGCCGGCCCTCGGCGTCCTTGGCCGCGTTCGGGTACTGCTCGGCCTTCACGAAGTCCTTGACCGTGATCAGGCCCTTGAGCACGCCCTCGCCGTCGACCAGCGGAAGCTTCTCGATCTTGTGCCGGCGGAGCAGCTCCATGGCCTCCGCGCCGGCGATCCCCACATGGCCGGTGACCAGCGGCATCGGGGTCATGACCTCGCGCACCCGGCGCGAGCGGTCGGTCTCGAAGGCCATGTCGCGGTTGGTGACGATGCCCAGCAGGCGACCGGCCGGGTCCGTGACCGGGACGCCGGAGATGCGGAACTTCGCGCACAGCGCGTCCGCCTCGGCGAGGGTGGCGTCCGGGCCGACCGTGATCGGGTTGGCGACCATGCCCGACTCGGAGCGCTTCACCAGGTCCACCTGGTTCGCCTGGTCCTCGATCGAGAGGTTGCGGTGCAGCACGCCGACGCCGCCCTGGCGCGCCATCGCGATCGCCATCCGCGCCTCGGTGACCTTGTCCATCGCCGCGGACAGCAGCGGGATGTTCACCTTGACGTTGCGGGAGACCCGGGAGGAGGTGTCCACCGCGTTCGGCACCACCTCGGACGGGCCCGGGACCAGCAGCACGTCGTCATAGGTGAGACCGAGCAAGGCGAACTTCTCGGGTACACCCGCGCCGTTGAGACCTGCGTCGAAACCAGACATGGCACCTTCCCGACGGAACAACTTCCCCACGACCAACTCAGGAGACCTGCGGGGGAACGCACCCGCCCGCGCGACTCGGCGACCAGGCACCGGAGCCCCATCGTACCGTCGCGCCCACGACCGCCGTGACGGGCGTTCCCCTGGGGTTCACAAATCGGACAACCACCGAAGCGTCCCGATCCTTCCGCGGCAAGCGCGCGCAGCGCCGCAGGGGGCGCGGGGAACTGCGCGACCAACCATCTGCCCGCCCGCAGCCGGGCAGCCTCCCCCAGCTGACGGCGCGCAGCGCCGTAGGGGCGCGGGGAACTGCGCGACCAACCATCCGCCCGCCCGCAGCCGGGCAGCCGCCCGCAGCTGATACCCGATGGCCGCTCCCGCGCCCCGCAGGCGCAGGCCGCGTGGGCGCACGCGACGCCGCGCGCAGCGCGTAGCGCGTAGCGCGTCCCTCGGGTAGGCGCGTGCTACGCCGTGAGTCCTTGGGGAGGCGCGCCAGGCGCCCCCGAGCCGCCGGGGCCGTTGCCGCCGCCGCCCGGGCCCGCCGCGGCGGCCAGTTCGCGCAGGCGGCTCAGCGCCCGGTGCTGCGCCACGCGGACCGCGCCCGCGGACATGCCCAGCACCTCGCCGGTCTCCTCGGCGGTCAGGCCGGCCGCGACCCGCAGCAGCACCAGCTCCCGCTGGCGGTCGGACAGGCAGGCCAGCAGGCCGCGCATCCAGGCGGCGTCGCTGTTCAGCAGCGCGCGCTCCTCGGGGCCCAGCGACTCGTCGGCCGTCTCCGGCAGCTCCTCGGCGAGGATCGCCGCGTGCCCGGGCCCGCGCATCGCGGCCCGCTGGAGATCGGCGATCTTGTGCGCCGCGATGCCGTAGACGAAGGCCTCGAAGGGACGCCCCTCGTCCCGGTACCTCGGCAGCGCGCTCAGCAGCGCGAGGCAGACCTCCTGCGCCACGTCGTCCACATGGTGCCGGGCGTCACCCGGCAGCCGGGCCAGCCTCGCCCGGCAGTAGCGGTGCACCAAGGGGTGGACCTGCGCCAGCAGTTCACCGGTCGCCGCGCCGTCGCCGCGCACCGCGCGCCCGACCAGCTCGCCCACCCGCCCGCCTGCCGCGGTCTCGGGGACGGCGGCGCCGCCCGATTCCACCCCCGCGGCACCCCGGGGCCGCCCCGGACCGCTCGCGCGCTCCCCCGAGCGGCCCGACTCCGGCCGCGGCGACCGCGACGGCCGCGCGTCTGGCGCCGCGTCCCGCGGCTGGTCCGGTGCCGGGGGAACCGGGGAGGCTCCGGACGCGGGCCGGGGTGCGCCCGCTCCCGCTCCGGCGTCCTCCGCCTGCTCACCGCCGCGCATCGGATCCTCACGCATCGGTCCATGGTGCCTGTTCAGCACCGGAAACGCGGCATCGCCCTCCGACTTGTGCACCGGAACGTTATCCGCGGCACCGGCCGCGCGCCCCGCGCGGCCGTGCGTCTCCCCGAGGTGCTCCATGCCTCCATGGTGCGGCCTCGGCGCGGCGTCGGGCCACGGCCCACCCGTCCGGCCCATCCGGCGCGCTCAGCGCACCAGGCCCCAGCGGAAGCCGAGCGCCACCGCGTGCGCCCGGTCGGAGGCGCCGAGCTTCTTGAACAGCCGGCGCGCGTGCGTCTTCACGGTGTCCTCGGAGAGGAAGAGCTCGCGGCCGATCTCCGCGTTGCTGCGGCCGTGGCTCATGCCCTCGAGCACCTGGATCTCACGGGCCGTCAGCGTCGGCGCCGCGCCCATCTCCGCGCTGCGCAGCCGGCGCGGGGCGAGCCGCCAGGTCGGGTCGGCGAGGGCCTGGGTGACCGTCGCCCGCAGCTCGGCGCGCGAGGCGTCCTTGTGCAGGTACCCGCGGGCGCCGGCGGCGACGGCGAGCGCCACGCCGTCCAGGTCCTCGGCGACGGTGAGCATGATGATCCGGGCGCCGGGGTCGGCCGAGAGCAGCCGGCGGACCGTCTCCACCCCGCCGAGGCCGGGCATCCGGACGTCCATGAGCACCAGGTCGGAACGGTCCGCGACCCAGCGGCGCAGGACCTCCTCGCCGTTGGTCGCCGTGGTCACCCGGTCGACGCCGGGCACGGTGGCCACGGCACGACGCAGCGCCTCACGGGCGAGTGGGGAATCGTCGCAGACGAGTACGGAAGTCATGATCGCCCTCCGCAGCTGTTCCGGCTCACGTTGTGCCTCCTGGCTGGTACGAATCGTCTCCGATACGGGCCACCTCGACGCCGGCGGGAACGACCCCGTCGCTCGGATGCCGAGCGACTCCGCTTCCCGCCTCGCACACGGTGACCGCCTTCGCACTCCCAACGACCGTCACTCGAATGAGTTACGGGGTCGGTAGCCGCCTCCACCACTCTACGTGGCCGGACCGTCACTGATCACCCATATCTTGTGGCACTCCGGTGCGGATTTCCCGCGCGCCCTCCTCCGCGCACGCCCCGTGACCAGGTCCGCACGCGCGTCGGTATGCCGCCGCCGTTCAGCCGCCGCCCGTCCACCCGCCCGCCGCCCGCGCGTGTCGGATCTGTCCGTTTAATGGGATTTGGAGCTTATAGTCACGCTATGCCAGGGTAAGTGTTGCTTGTCACATAGGCAGTGATCAGTCATATTTTCAGGTCGCTGGGAGACCGGCCGCGTCGCCCACCCACCCGCTGCCGCCCACTGCTGAGCCGCCGTTGACGAGCCGCAGACGACGCCGGAACCGCGACCACCACTCCGAGGGGATTGCCATGGCAGACTTCTCCCGCCTTCCGGGACCGAACGCCGACCTGTGGGACTGGCAGCTGTCCGCCGCCTGCCGCGGCGTCGACAGCTCGCTCTTCTTCCACCCCGAGGGCGAGCGGGGAGCCGCGCGGACCTCGCGCGAGCAGGCCGCGAAGGAGGTCTGCGCCCGCTGCCCGGTGATCGCGGAGTGTGCCGCGCACGCGCTGGCGGTCCGCGAGCCCTACGGCGTCTGGGGCGGGCTCACCGAGGACGAGCGCGAGGAGATGATGGGCCGCTCCCGGCACCGCGCCCCGCTGGAGGACGACGAGGAGGCGGAGGAGCACGCCCGCGCCCGCTCCCGTCACGGCCGGCATCACGACCCCGCCCTGGCGCACGACCTCGACGAGCGGGACGAGCAGGACGAGCGGGACGACCCGGACGACGACGTCCACCCCTACGAGCGGCAGCGGGTGATGGACGCCTTCGAGGCCCTGGACGTGCTGGACGAGCAGCTGGACGCGCTGGCCACGGCGGGCGCCGGCGCCCGCGCGCACTCCCGCTCGCACGGGCATGGGCACGGTGGCGGCAGCGGCAGTGGCAGCGGGCGCGGCCATGCAGAAACGTTTCTCCACGACCACCCCCGCTCCCCCGGCGGCGACGGTCACTGACCTGGCACCGACGCGGCACCGAACCGGCCGCTGAACGCACGGATCCCCGCACCCCCGGGACGGGGATGCGGGGATGATCCGGACATGCCGCGGCCCGGGCCGCCGCCGCGGTGTGCGGCGACGGCCCGGGCCGCGGAGCGCTCGTCCTCTGCCGGGACTCGGCCCGTCAGCGCCTCAGTGCGCGTGACCGTGCGAGTGGCCGTGGCCGGCCTCCGCGGGCTCCTCCTCCGCCGGCTTCTCGACCACCAGGGTCTCGGTGGTGAGCAGCAGCGAGGCGATCGAGGCGGCGTTCTCCAGCGCGGAGCGGGTCACCTTCACCGGGTCGATGACGCCGGCCTTGACCAGGTCGACGTACTCGCCGGTGGCGGCGTTGTAGCCCTCACGCTCGTCGGTCAGCTCGGCGACCTTGGAGGTGATGACGTAGCCCTCCTGGCCGGCGTTGGTGGCGATCCAGCGCAGCGGCTCGACCAGCGCGCGGCGGACGACCGCGACACCGGTGGCCTCGTCGCCGGTGAGGCCCAGCGAGTCGGCGAGCGCCTTGGTGGAGTGCACCAGGGAGGCGCCGCCGCCGGCGACGATGCCCTCCTCGACGGCCGCGCGGGTCGCCGAGATGGCGTCCTCCAGGCGGTGCTTCTTCTCCTTGAGTTCCACCTCGGTGGCCGCGCCGACGCGGATCACGCAGACGCCGCCGGCCAGCTTGGCGAGGCGCTCCTGCAGCTTCTCGCGGTCCCAGTCGGAGTCGCTGGCCTCGATCTCGGCCTTGATCTGCGCGACACGGCCGGAGACGGCCTCGGAGTCGCCGGCGCCGTCGACGATCGTGGTGGCGTCCTTGGTGACGGTGACGCGGCGGGCGGTGCCCAGCACGTCCAGGCCGACCTGGTCGAGCTTGAGGCCGACCTCCTCGGCGATGACCTGACCGCCGGTCAGGGTGGCGATGTCGCCCAGGATTGCCTTGCGGCGGTCGCCGAAGCCCGGGGCCTTGACCGCGACGGCCGCGAAGGTGCCGCGGATCTTGTTCACCACGAGGGTGGAGAGCGCCTCGCCCTCGACGTCCTCGGCGATGATCAGGAGCGGCTTGGAGCTGTTGGCCTGGAGGATCTTCTCCAGCAGCGGCAGCAGGTCCTGGATCGCGGAGATCTTGCCCTGGTGGATCAGGATGTACGGGTCCTCCAGGACGGCCTCCTGGCGGTCCTGGTCGGTCACGAAGTACGGGGACAGGTAGCCCTTGTCGAACTGCATGCCCTCGGTGAAGTCCAGCTCCAGGCCGAAGGTCTGGGACTCCTCGACGGTGATGACGCCGTCCTTGCCCACCTTGTCGATGGCCTCGGCGATCAGCTCGCCGACCTGCGGGTCCTGGGCGGACAGCGCGGCGACGGCGGCGACGTCCTCCTTGCCCTCGATCGGGCGGGCGGCCTTGTGCAGGTGCTCGGCCACGGCCTTGACCGCGGCGTCGATGCCCTTCTTCAGCGCGGACGGCGCGGCACCCGCCGCGACGTTGCGCAGACCCTCGTTCACCAGAGCCTGGGCCAGCACGGTGGCGGTGGTGGTGCCGTCGCCCGCGATGTCGTTGGTCTTGGTCGCCACCTCCTTGACGAGCTGCGCGCCGAGGTTCTCGAACGGGTCGTCCACCTCGACCTCGCGGGCGATGGTGACGCCGTCGTTGGTGATGGTGGGGGCACCGAACTTCTTGTCGATGACGACGTTGCGGCCCTTGGGGCCGATCGTCACCTTGACGGTGTCGGCAAGCTTGTTGACACCGCGCTCCAGGGCGCGGCGGGCGTGCTCGTCGAACTCCAGGATCTTCGCCATGCTCCGGCTTTCCTCTCAACAACCGCGCCCCGGGCCCCGGTCCTGACCGGAGACCCGGGGCGGGGTCACGACGATGCGTTCAGCGTCGGTGGAATTACTTCTCGATGATCGCGAGAACGTCGCGAGCCGAGAGGACGAGGTACTCCTCGCCGTTGTACTTGACCTCGGTGCCGCCGTACTTGCTGTACAGGACGACGTCGCCCACCTTCACGTCGAGCGGCAGGCGGTTGCCCTCCTCGAAGCGGCCCGGGCCCACGGCCAGGACGACGCCCTCCTGGGGCTTCTCCTTGGCGGTGTCCGGGATGACCAGGCCCGAGGCCGTGGTCTGCTCCGCGTCGAGCGGCTGGACCACGATGCGGTCCTCGAGCGGCTTGATGGCAACCTTGGTGCTGGCGGTCGTCACGATCCGACCTCCCCCTTCGGGATCCACGGGGTATCTCATGTCTGGGTCGCGACTGGTGGGCCCGTCGTCGCGGGTGCCGGACCTGCCTCGTCGCTTGCTGGCACCCTCGGACCGAGAGTGCCAATGCAGACATTAGACAGCGCTTAGCACTCAGTCAACCAGAGTGCCAACGACGCGCGGGGCGCGCGGGGCGCGCGAAGCGCGCGCGCCCCCAGGCGGCCGCGAAGCGGCGCGCCTGCGGGGGCGCGGGTTTGTGACATCTGCGGCTCCGCCGCGCGCGCGGGCGCGACCAGCCAGCTACGGCCGCCCGCCGGGGCATCAGCGGCAGGCGCGCTGCCGGGTGCGGGCCCCAGGGGGCTGGTCGCGCAGTTCCCCGCGCCCCTGGGTAGTGCGTCCGACTGCCGACACTCGGCTTCCCGCCCGCGCCGGGGCAGCCCCGCAGCGGCGCCCCAAGGGGCGCGGGGAACTGCGCGACCAGCCAGCTACGGAGCCGCACCCGGCTGCCCGACGTCCGCTGATACCCAGTAGCCGCCGCAGGCAGCCGCGCAGCGGCGCCCCGAGGGGCGCGGGGCTGTGACACATGCGGCTCCGCCGCGCGGGCGCGACCAGCCAGCGCGGAGCCGCACCCGGCCGCCCACCGTCCGCTGAATGCCCAGTAGCCGCACCCGCCCCCGCCCCCGCGCCGCCGCGGCCGGGGGCCGCGGGGAGAATGGCCCCGTGGAGATCGAGACGCTGCGCGACCTGCGCACCGACGAGGGGCGCGCGCTGCTCGACGGCCTGCGCGGCCTCGCGCCCGGCGAGGAGCTCGCCGCGGCGACCCGCCTGCGCCGGGCCCACGCGCCCGAACTGGTCGCCGCCGCGCTCACGCAGGCGGCGCTGCGCCGCCGCGCCGCCGCGAAGTTCGGCGCGGACGCCGACCGGATGTTCTTCACCCCGCACGGCGTCGAGCAGTCCACCCGCACCTCCGTGGCGCGCCACCGCGCGGAGCGCCTCGCCGCGTTCGGCGCGCGCCGGGTCGCCGACCTGTGCTGCGGCATCGGCGGCGACGCGATCGCCCTCGCCCGCGCCGGGATCTCCGTCCTCGCCGTCGACCGCGACCCGCTGACCTGCGCCGTCGCCGAGGCCAACGCCGCCGCCCTCGGCCTCGCCGACCTGGTCGAGGTGCGCTGCGCCGACGTGGCGGACGTCGCCGACTCCCCCGGAGGTCTCGGCGGCTGCGACGCGGTCTTCGTCGACCCCGCCCGCCGCGGGGCGCGCGGCCGGATCTTCGACCCCGAGTCCTACTCGCCGCCGCTGAGCTGGGCGGTGCGGACCGCCCGCCGCGCCGGGCTCGCGGCGCTCAAGGTCGCCCCGGGCATCCCGCACGAGGCCGTCCCGGAGGGCGCCGAGGCCGAGTGGGTCTCCGAGAGCGGTGACGTCAAGGAGGCGGTGCTGTGGTTCGGTACCTCCCCCGCGCCCGGCGCCCCGCACCGCGCCACGCTGCTGCCCGCCGGAGCGGATCTCACCGGCGGACGTCTGCCCGATCCCCCGGTCGGGGAGGCCGGCCGGTACCTCTACGAGCCGGACGGCGCGGTGATCCGCGCGCACCTGGTCGCCGAGACCGCCGCCCTGATCGGCGCGGACGCCCGGCTGATCGACCCCACCATCGCCTACCTGACCTCGGACCGGCTCACCGCGACCCCCTTCGCCACCGCCTACGAGCTCACCGACGTCCTGCCGTTCAACCTCAAGCGCCTCAAGGCGCTGCTGCGCGAGCGCGAGGTCGGCAACCTCACCGTGAAGAAGCGCGGCTCGGCGGTCGAGCCGGAGGAGATCCGCAGGCGCGTGAAGCCCTCCGGTCCTCACGCGTGCACCGTTTTTCTGACGCGCGTGTCGGGCGCGCCGGCGATGCTCCTGGGTCACCCGGCGTAGGCGGTTCGCCTACCGGGCGGCAGCGCGCGGCGGGTGCGCGGGTGCGGGCTTGCAGATGGCTGGTCGCGCCCACGCGGCGGGGCCGCAGATGACACAGCCCCGCGCCCCTTGGGGCGCCGCTTCGCGGCTGCCCCGGCGCGGGCGGGAAGCCGAGCGCCGGCGGTGAGACGCACTGTCCAGGGGCGCGGGGAACTGCGCGAACAACCACCCGCAGGCCGCAGCCGCCCACCAACAGCCACTGAAACCCGGTAGGCGCAAAAGGGGCCCGCACCCGGCAGTGCACCTGCCGCTGATGCCCCCACACGCGCCGCTTCGCGGCTGCCTGCAGGCGCGCCGCTCACGCCGGAACGTGGGTCTCCGTCACCGGCAGGGACGAGTCCGCGGACAGGTCGAACGCGGACGCGCCGCGACCCCGGCGCACCATCTCCGCGCCCAGCGCGGCGACCATCGCGCCGTTGTCGGTGCACAGCTTCGGGCGCGGCACGCGCAGCCGGATGCCGGCCCGCTCGCAGCGCTCCTGCGCCATCGCCCGCAGCCGCGAGTTCGCCGCGACGCCGCCGCCGATCATCAGGTGGTCGACGCCGTTGTCCCGACACGCCCTGACCGCCTTGCGGGTGAGCACGTCCGTGACGGCCTCCTGGAAGGACGCGGCGACGTCCCGGATCGGGACCTCCTCGCCGGCCCGCCGCCGGGCCTCGACCCAGCGCGCGACCGCCGTCTTCAGCCCGGAGAAGGAGAAGTCGTAGAGCGGGTCGCGCGAGCCGGTGAGCCCGCGCGGGAACGCGATCGCCTCCGGGTCGCCCTCCCGCGCGTAGCGGTCGATCACCGGGCCGCCGGGGAAGCCGAGGTCGAGCAGGCGGGCGACCTTGTCGAAGGCCTCGCCGGCCGCGTCGTCGATGGTGGCGCCGAGCGGCCGGACGTCCGTCGTGATGTCCTCGCTGAGCAGCAGCGAGGAGTGCCCGCCGGAGACCAGCAGCGCCATCGTCGGCTCGGGCAGCGGCCCGTGCTCCAGCTGGTCGACGCAGATGTGCGAGGCCAGGTGGTTCACCCCGTACAGCGGCTTGCCCAGGGCGTAGGCGTAGGCCTTGGCCGCGGAGACGCCGACCAGCAGCGCGCCGGCGAGGCCCGGCCCGGCCGTGACGGCGATGCCGTCCAGGTCGCTCGCGGCGACCCCGGCCTCGTCGAGGGCGCGGCGGATGGTGGGGACCATCGCCTCCAGGTGCGCGCGGCTGGCGACTTCGGGGACGACGCCGCCGTAGCGGGCGTGCTCGTCCACGCTGGAGGCCACCGCGTCGGCGAGCAGGGTGGTGCCCCGGACGATGCCGACGCCGGTCTCGTCGCAGGAGGTCTCGATGCCGAGGACCAGCGGTTCGTCAGCCATGATGCGCGGCGCTTCCCTTGTCGTCTTCGTGGTCGTCGTGGTTCATCGCGGATCCGCCTCGGCGAGGTCGAGGCGCATGACGAGCGCGTCCACGCCTGCGGGCTGGTAGTACCCGCGGCGCACGCCCACCGGCCGGAAGCCGAAGCGCTCGTAGAGCCGCTGGGCGCGGTCGTTGTCGACCCGGACCTCCAGCAGCACGGTGCGGCACTCCGCCGCGGTGGCGCGGGCGATCAGCGCGGAGAGCAGCCGCGCGCCCAGCCCCTGGCCCTGCCGGGCGCCGGAGACCGCGATGGTCTGCACGTCGGCCTCGCCGCCGACGGCCATCAGCCCGGCGTATCCGGCGAGGCGGCCGTCCTCGGCCTCGGCGACGACGTAGTGGCGGGTGGCGCCGGGGTGCCGGGTGTCGGCCAGCTCGGACCAGAACATCCCGGCCGACCAGGCGTCCTCGGGGAACAGCTCGCGCTCCAGCTCCAGCACCGGCTCGATGTCCCACCAGCGCATCTCGCGCAGCGCGCAGCCCCCGCCGGCGGCGCCCTCGCGCGCGCCCGTGCCTCTGGTCGCGGCCTCCGCGCTCACGCCGGGAGCACCGTCTTGTAGTTCGCCGGCACCTGCGCGTCCGGCCGCCGCAGGTAGAGCGGGAGCGGCGCGGGCAGCTCGGCGCCGCGCTCCAGCCGGTCGGCGGCGACGGCGGCCAGCGCCGCGGCCGAGACGTGCTCGGGGCCGCGGGCGTCGGTGAAGACCTCGGGGTAGAGCAGCGCGCCGGCGCCGACGGAGGGCATCCCCGCGACCCGGTCGGCGATCTCGGCGGGCCGGTCCACCGCGGGCTCGCCGGTCCGCTCGCCGTCGGCGTCGTAGGCGGCCCAGTAGACCTCCTTGCGGCGGGCGTCGGTGGCGGCGGTGAAGGGGACGCGCAGGCCGGCGTCGCGGGCCGCGCGGGCGAGCGCGTCGAGCGTGCAGACGCCGTGCACCGGGATGCCGAGGGCGTCGCCGAGCGCGGCCGCGGTGACCAGGCCGACGCGCAGCCCCGTGTAGGGGCCGGGGCCGATGCCGACCGCGATCGCGTCCAGTTCGCCCTTGGCGACCCCCGCCTCGGCGAGCACCCGGTCGATCGCCGGCAGCAGCAGCTCGCCGTGGCGCCGGGCGTCCACCCGGGACTCCTCGGCCCGGACAGCCGATGCCGCCGGCCGGGAGGTGTCGTACAGGGCCGCCGTGACGGCGGGGGTGGCGGTGTCGAAGGCGAGGAGCAGCACGCACCCACTCTAGAACCTGCGCGCATCCGGGTGACGCGCGGTCACCACCGGTGACGACGGGGTCGCGCGGACCGGTCGCGGACGGTGGTCGCGGACGGGGTCGCGGTCACCCGAGTCCCGAGCGGCGCCGAGTACGGCCGGCGGGGCTGGCAGGATGGGGGCGGAAGGGAGCGGCGCGCGGGCGCCGGCCCACTGCAGGAACCTTTCGGGAGGACGAGTGGCGAAGTTCGGCTCCGGCGTCGTGGTGACCGGGCTCACCGCGGGCGCGCTCGCCGTGGTCACCGCCCTCGCGATCCAGGCGCAGGGCAGCGTGCGGCAGACCGCCCCGCGCCCCACCGCGGCGGCGACCTCCCCGGCGAAGGCGCACAGCAGCACGCCCCCGGTCCCCGGCATACCGGCGAACTCGGGTACCGGGAAGCGGGTGGTCTACTCGCTCTCGAAGCACCGGGTCTGGCTCGTGCTGTCGGAGGCGCGGACCGCCGAGCGCACCTTCCCCGTGCAGGCGAGCGCGGTCTCCCCACGTCCCGGCACCTACAGCGTGCTCAGCGAGTCGCGCGGGCCGCGCAAGGGCTCCGACGGGGTGGAGATCCAGGACGTGGTGATCTTCGCGCAGCCCAGCGGGGTGACGGTGGGCTTCAGCTCGGCGGTCGACGGCTCGATGGCCTCGCCGCCGCCCGGCCTGCGCACCGGCGGCATCCGCGAGGCACCCGCCGACGGCAAGGCGCTCTACGCCTTCCTCTCCATCGGCGACAAGATCGTCGTCGTCCCCTGACGGCGGCGGCTCCCGGCGCCGGTCAGGCGCGGGTTCAGGCTGCCGCGGGGTCGGGGTAGGCGGGGGGCCGCTGCGCGTCGGCCTCGTCGCCTGCGGCGCGGGGCCGGTGGTCGCGCGGGTCCGGCGGGGTGCTCACGGCCGCGGCGGCGGGGCCCGCGGAGAGCAGGGCCCGCATCGGCACAGGGCGGGCGGCCGCGTCCCGGTCCGCGGCGGGTGTGGTCCCGGACATCTCGCCTCCGGTGGATTCCCGTGGGTTAGGCATGCCTGACCTCTGGGCACAGAAGACCACGTGACCGGCCTGCCGCGCAACATCTTCCCGACGGCCTGTCGGAAAATCCAGCGCCCCCGCGCGGAGCCTTCACCACGCGCCGCCCCATGCGCCCAGGCGCCCCTCCGCGCGCCCGCGGCACGCCCCACGCGGTACGCCCCCCGCGTGCCCGCCACGCTCCCTCCACGCGCCACCCGCCGTCCGGGCGAGGGCCCGCTACGCCGGGATCGCCGCCGCCAGCTCCGCCGCGAGGTCGACCCCGGCCCAGCGGCCGCCGTACGGGTGGAAGGCGACGCTGCGGATCTCGTCGCCCTCCTCGTGGGAGCGCCGGATGCGGACCTCCAGCCGGTCCTCGGAGAGGTCCTCGACCTTGCCCTCGCCCCACTCCACGACCACCACCGACTCCGGCAGGGAGACGTCGAGGTCCAGGTCCTCCATGTCGTCCAGCCCGGTCAGCCGGTAGGCGTCGACGTGCACGAGGGCGGGCCCGCCGGTGGTGGACGGGTGCACCCGGGCGATCACGAAGGTCGGCGAGGTCACCGCCCCGCGCACGCCGAGGCCCTCGCCCAGGCCGCGGGTCAGCGTGGTCTTCCCGGCGCCCAGCTCGCCGGAGAGCAGCACCAGGTCGCCCGGGCGCAGCAGCCCGGCGAGGGCGCGGCCGAGCGCCCGCATCGCGGCGTCGGTGGGGACGGTCAGGATGTGCGTGGTCGGGGAGTCCGCGGAAGCGTGCTGTGCGGGGGTCTCGGGAGTGGTCATCGCGTCTCTCGGTGTCCTTCGGGATCCGCCGCGCCGGATTCGGGCGCGGCGGCGGCCAGTTCGCGCACGGCGGCCGGGAGGGCCGCGCCCCGCGCGGAGCGTGCGAGCAGCCGGGCCAGCCGGGTGTTCACCTCGTCCGGCTGCTCCAGCATGACGAGGTGCCCGGCGCCGGGCACGAGCACCAGCTCGGCGTCGGGGAGCTCGTCCACGATCGCCCGGGCGTGGTCGGGCGGGGTGAGCAGGTCGGCCGTGCCGGTCAGGACCAGCACCGGCAGCCCGGAGAAGGCGGCGAGCGCGCCGGTCTTGTCGTGCGCGGCCAGCGCCGGGAAGTACTCGGCGACCACGTCGATCGGCGTGGAGTCGAGCATCCGCTCGGCGAAGCGGGCGACCGCCGGGTCGACGTCCGGCGAGCCGAAGGAGTACCGCCGGTACAGCGGCGCGGTCAGCTCGCTGCTCGCCCGGCGCCCGCGTTCGACCAGCGCGGGCTGCCGCCCGAGGGCCTTGAGCACCCCGGGCGCCATCCGCTGGAACATCTTGGCGCCGTAGGCCGGCAGGCCGAAGGTGGAGGCGGCGAGGTTCCCGGCGGAGGTGCCGATCAGCGCGACGCCGCACACCCGGTCGCGGAACAGCTCCGGGTACTGCGCGGCCAGCGCCATCACGGTCATCCCGCCCATCGAGTGCCCGACCAGGAACAGCGGGCCCCGCGGGGCGACGGCGTCGATCACGGCCTTGAGGTCGCGGCCGAGCTGGTCGATGGTGGCCGGTTCGCCGGCCAGGTAGGAGCGGCCGCGCTCGGAGCGGCCGTGGCTGCGCTGGTCCCAGAAGACCAGGCGCAGGCCCTCGCGCAGCGCCGCGCGCTGGAAGTGCCAGGAGTCCTGGGTGAGGCAGTAACCGTGGCAGAAGACGACCGTCGGGGGCTGCGGGGCCGGTCGGCCGAGCCGGCGCAGCCGGCCGAGCGCCGAGGCGGCGGCGCTCGCCACGTCGGCCACCGCGGACTCCGCGTCCTGTCCGGCGCCGGCTGCGGCGGCCGCCGCGGCCGGCGCCGACCGTGCGCACGGCACGCCCGCCTCCTCCGGCCAGCCCGTCCCGTCCAGTTCGACGTGCAGCAGCGTGCCGTCCTCGGCCGGCACCCGGCGGACCGCGCCGCGCAGCGAGCCGAAGGGCGCGGAGGCGTCTACCTCGGCGCGGGCCCGGCGCCGCATGGACCGCCCGGCGGTGAGCCGCTCGACGGCGAGCCCGGCGGCGGCGCCCGCGGCGACCACGCCGACGGACACCCCGAGCCAGCCGGCCCGGCGGCCGGCCCGTATCCACCGGCCCTCCGCGACGTCGCTGACCACCGCCTCGGCCGCCGCCCGCACCTGCCGGACGGCGGACTCCGCGGCGTCGAGCGGCCCGCCCTGGGACTGCGCCGGCACCGCTACCCCTCGCTCCCGGCGCCGGGAGCGGCACCCGCGTCCGGAGCGGCACCCGCATCCGGAGCGCCCGCGCCCGAACCGCTCGCGTCCGGAGCGGGGCTCGCGTCCGGAGCAGCGCTCGCGCCGACGTAGCGGCGGGAGACGCGGGGGCCGATCCGGGTGACGATCTCGTAGGAGATGGTCCCGGCGGCGCGCGCCCAGTCCTCCGCGGTGGGCTCGCCGCCGTCGCCGGGGCCGAAGAGCACGGCGAGGTCGCCGGGCTCGGCGTGGTCCCCGCCGAGGTCCACCACGAACTGGTCCATGGCGATCCGCCCCGCGGCCGTGCGCCACTTGCCGGCCAGCTGCACCGGCCCGGCGTTGCCGGCGTGCCGGGGCACGCCGTCCGCGTAGCCGACCGGGACCAGGGCCAGCGTGGTCTCCCCGGCCGTGTGGTAGGTGTGCCCGTAGCTGATGCCGTGCCCGCCGGGGACGGTCTTCACCAGGGCGACCGACGCCTGGACGGTCATCACCGGGCGCAGACCGAACTCCTGCGGCGCGCCCAGCTCCGGCACCGGCGAGAGCCCGTAGCTCGCGATCCCGGTGCGGACCAGGTCGAAGTGCGACTCGGGCAGCAGCAGAGTGGCCGGGGAGTTGGCGATGTGCCGCACCTCGGGCCGCAGGCCGGCCCGCTCGGCGACCTCCAGCGCGGCGCGGAACGCGGCGAGCTGCGCCGGCACCGACGGGTGGCCGGGCTCGTCGGCGGCGGCGAAGTGGGACCAGATCCCGGAGACCGTGAGCAGCCCCTCGGCCTCAGCCGCGCGGGCTGCGGCCACCAGCGCCGGCCAGTCGTGCGGCTGGCAGCCGTTGCGGCCGAGCCCGGTGTCGGCCTTGAGGTGGACGCGGGCCGGCCGGCCGGTCGCGCGGACGGCGGCGAGCAGCTCGTCCAGGGCCCAGCGGGCGCTGACCGAGACGTCGACCTCGGCCTCGACCGCCTCGGCCCAGGGCCCGCCCGGCGTCCACAGCCAGCACAGCACCCGGGCGTCGGCGGCGCCGATCCCGGCGGCGCGCAGCGCCAGCGCCTCCTCCGGGGTGGCGGTGCCGAGCCAGCGCACCCCGGCGGCGAGCGCCTCGCGGGCGCAGGGCAGCAGGCCGTGGCCGTAGGCGTCCGCCTTGACCACGGTCATCACGGCGGCGCGGCCCGCCCGCGCACGCAGCGCGGCCACGTTCCCGCGCAGCGCGGCGAGGTCCACCACCGCTTCGGCACGCATCGCAGTCTTCATCGCCGCCCAGTCTCCCATCACCCCTGGCCCTCGGGCGGCGAGGGCCTCGGCGGCGGGCCTCGGCGCGTGTCCCCGCGCCCCCAGGTCAGGTACCCGGTTTACGGCCGAAGACCTTGACCGGGTCGTGGAGTTTCAGCACGCTCCACAGCCGGCGGGCGTCGGCGTAGGTCATGTTGACGCAGCCGTGCGAGCCGGGCGGGGTGGACATCGGCTCGTTCAGCCCGTGGAAGGCCTCGCCGCCGGTGAAGAACTGACTCCACGGCATCGCGACGTGGTAGAGCGTCGAGTAGTGGTGGCGGTCGCGCCAGTACACGTGCCACAGCCCGTCCCGGGTGACGTAGCCCCGGCGCCCGGTGCGCACCCGGACCGGGCCGAACACGATCCGCCGCCCGACCTGCACCCACATCCGCTGCCGGGTGAGGTCCACGCAGGCGATCCGGCCCCTGTCCGTCGGGCAGACGTGAGAGGCCGCCTCCGCGCCGTCCGGCACCCCCAGCACCACGCCCGGCACCACCACCGCGGCTGCCGCGGCCATCGCCGCGACCCGCCGCCCCGCCCGGGGAGAAACCACCCTCATGGACCGTCACCTCCGGTAACCGCCGGCCGGTCCTGCCGGCACGGCGACTCGACCACGCACGCGGAGACCCCGCGCTGACGACGAGTCAAACCGCGCCCGCCCGATCCCGCACCCCGGCGATGCGCCCGAGAAGCCGACCGGCACCGCTCCCCCGACCGGGAGCCCGCCGCCGCGATGCGGCGTCCGCACGGGGAAAGGGAATTCCGGCGGACAATCCACACATCGCCCCGCAATACCGGAAACCGTGCTCGCGAATTCTCTTCACGGCCTTCGCCGGGCGCGTATAGTGCGCACACTCCCCAGAGGAAGTCCACAGGACGCTCAAGGGACGTACCCGCTGCCCCCGGGCCTCGCCGCGGCGCGCAGCGATTCCTCCCGCTTTTCCGCCGTGTTCCCGTTCGTCCCCCGGGCACGGGCGGTGAACCTCGCATCGAAGAGGATGAATGAGACGCATTCTTTCCACCGCCGTCGTGCTCGCCGCGTCGGCCGTCACGGTGGCCACGGCGGCGATACCGGCCGACGCGGACACCGGGCCCACCGACTACAGCCAGTACGTCAGCATCAGCGGCCCCCAGGGCCTGACGGTCGGCGGCGACTGGGGGGTGTGGACGCTCCAGGCCAAGAACCCGACCGACACCGTCGACACCCAGGACCACCTGCTCTTCGAGGCCCACACGACCACGGATCCGGGCCAGCTCCAGCTGGAGTACCGGGCCGGCACCTCGGGCGACTGGATCCCGGCCGCCGGGACCTGGAAGAACAAGTCGACCAACCCGAGCTTCCCCGGGTACGCGGTCACCCTGGACCTGGCCGGAGCGCTCACGATCGAGCCGCACAGCGCACTCACCTACGAGATCCGCGCGCGCCGGGTGGCCACCTCGACCGAGACCGACCCGTCCGCCCTCAGCTTCAACGCATATCTGGAGCCGGCCGCCGACGAGCAGACCGGGGCGTACACCGCCGCGGTGGGCGTGGACGTGGAGACGCTGGGCCTGACCACGACCATCTCGGGTCTGCCGACCACCATCCCGGCCGACGGCCGGTCGCGGCTCTTCCAGGTCCACATCACCGCGGAGAACCAGGCCGACTGGCACATTCCGAGCGCGTCGTTCTTCCTCTGGCAGGGCGACACCTACGGCAGCATGTCCGGCCCGAGCTCCTGCGACGCCGAGATCGACGTCTACGACCCGGTCCACCACCGCTGGCAGAAGGTGGGCATGGACGCCGCGGGTCTCGAGCACGAGACGGTCGACCTCGCGCACTGGGCCACCGGGCCGGCCTGGGACCGCACGCTGGACGCCCGGATCACGCTCGGCGCCAAGTTCCGGACCGGTTCCGGCAGCAAGATCGGCTTCGGCTACTTCCCGGGCTCCGGGGAGCCCGACGACTTCTGGGGGACCCAGAAGCTGACCGCCGAGCCCGTGGCCGGGGCGCCGGCCTGCGTCTCGCCGTCCTCGGGCGCGCCGGCCGGCACGGCATCCCCGTCCGCCTCCGCATCGGCGGCGCCCACGACCCCGGCCGCCTCCCCGACGTCATCGGCCACGCCGATCGCGACCGGCTCGGCGCCCGCCGGCACCCCGGCGCCGACGGCCTCCCCCTCGGCCGGCGGGACGCTGGCCGCGACCGGCGGCGGCTCCGACACGGGCCTGCTGGGCGGAATCGGCGCGGCCCTGGTCGTCCTCGGCGGCGGCGCGGTCGCCGTGCTGCGCCGCCGGGGCCGCCGCGCCTGACGACGCGTGAACGGGGGCTGCGGGGAGGCGGCGGCGAGTGGTGCGTACCGCTCAGTCGAGGGTGTCGCGCCAGGCTGCGGGGAGTTCGGCGGCCACCTCCAGGGCGGTGATGGGGGCGCCGTCGGCGATCCGGCGGGCGGCCAGGCCGTGCAGGTAGGCGGCGGCGGAGGCGGCGTCCAGCGGGGCGAGGCCGGCGGCGAGCAGGGCGCCGGCGAGGCCGGAGAGGACGTCGCCGGCGCCCGCCGTCGCCAGCCAGGACGTTCCGGTCGGGTTGACCCGGACGGGGTCGCCGGGGTCCGCCGTCGCGACCACGGTGGTGGATCCCTTGAGCAGGACGGTGGCGCCGTAGGACTCCGCCAGCAGGCGCGCGTACCGCAGCCGCGCGCCCTCCACGGTGGCGCGCTCGACCTGCTCGCCCGCGCCGGCGAGCAGCGCCGCGGCCTCCCCGGCGTGCGGGGTGAGCAGGACCGGGCGGCCGCTGCCCGGGCCGCGGCCGTCCAGCGCCTTCGGCCCGCGGCGGGCGAGCAGTCCCAGCCCGTCCGCGTCCAGCAGCAGCGGGACGGGGGCGGCCAGCGCCTCGTCGAGGGCGCGCTCGGCGGCGGCGTCGGTGCCGATGCCCGGGCCGCAGACCCACGCCTGCACCCGGCCCGCGTCGGCCGGCCCGCCGTGCGTCACCAGGGTCTCCGGGTGCGCGCGCACCACGTCGGCGGCGGCCGCGCCGGCGTAGCGGACCGCGCCGGCGCCGCCGTGCAGCGCCGCGGCGACCGCGAGCACCGCCGCGCCCGGGTAGCGGGCCGAGCCCGCCGCGATGCCGACGACGCCGCGCCGGTACTTGTCGCTCTCGGCGGAGGGGCGCGGCAGCAGCGCGGCGACGTCCTCGTGGTGCAGCGCCTCGGCGTCGGCCGGGCCGTCGCCGTCCAGGTACGGTCCGAGGCCGATGTCGACCAGGCGAACCGTTCCGGCATGCTCGCGGCCGGGGTCGATCAGCAGTCCGGGCTTGTGGGTGCCGAAGGTGACGGTGAGGTCGGCGCGGACCGCGTCGCCGGCGACCTCGCCGCTGTCCGCGTCGATGCCGCTGGGCAGGTCGACGGCGACCACGGTGGCGCGCGGGCCGATCGCCGCCGCGCAGGCCGCGGCCTCCGGGCGCAGGCCGCCCCGGCCGCCGATCCCGACGATCCCGTCGAGCACCAGGTCGGCCCGGCCGAGTGCCGCCTCCGCCGCCTGCCGGTCCGTCAGCACGCCACCGCCGGCGGCCCGCAGGTCGCGCAGGCCGCCGGGGTGCGCCCGCGCGGGGTCCAGCAGGACCGCCTGGACGCCGGCGCCGCGGCGGGCGAGGCGGGCGCCGGCGTAGAGCGCGTCGCCGCCGTTGTCGCCGCTGCCGGCCAGCACCACCACCCGGCTGCCGTAGACCCGGCCGCCCCGGCCGAGCACGTCGGCGCAGGTCGCGGCGAGGCCGGCGGCGGCGCGTTGCATCAGGGTTCCCTCGGGGAGCCGGGCCATCAGCGCGGCCTCGGCCGCGCGCACCCGCTCGACGGTGTGGGCGTAGCGCATGCGCCCATCCTCCCCCGCGCACGCCCGGCGCACCCGGCGTACGGCCGGATCGGGGACTCCGCGACGGCGCCCCCGGGCCTGGCGCCCCGGGCCTGGCGCCCCGGGGCGGGCGCATCGGGGCGGGCGCATCGGCGCCGGGCGGGAGGTCAGCCCTCGGCGATGACCACCGCCGAGGCCACCCCGGCGTCGTGGCTCAGCGAGACGTGCCAGGAGTGCACGCCGAGCTCCGCGGCCCGGGCCGCGACCGTGCCGGCGACGTGCAGCACCGGCCGGCCGGACTCCTCGACCCGCACCTCGGCGTCCAGCCACTGCAGCCCGGGCGGCGCGCCGAGCGCCTTCGCCAGGGCCTCCTTGGCCGCGAACCGGGCGGCGAGCGACGCGGTGCCGCGCCGCTCGCCGCCCGGCAGGTGCAGCTCGGAGTGCGTGAACAGCCGCCCGGCCAGCTGCGGGCTGCGCTCCAGGGCGCGCCCGAACCGGTCGATCTCTGCGACGTCGATGCCCACTCCGATGATCACGCGGCCTACTCGACCGTGACCGACTTCGCCAGGTTGCGCGGCTGGTCGACCTCGTGGCCCTTGGCGGTGGCCAGCTCGCAGGCGAAGACCTGCAGCGGCACGGTCGCCACCAGCGGCTGGAGCAGCGTCGGAGTCTGCGGGATCCGCACCAGGTGGTCGGCGAACGGCACGACCGCCTCGTCGCCCTCCTCCGCGATCACGATGGTCTTCGCGCCGCGCGCCCGGATCTCCTGGATGTTGGAGACGATCTTGTCGTGCAGCACCGAGCGGCCGCGCGGCGACGGCACCACGACCACCACCGGCAGGTCCTGCTCGATCAGCGCGATCGGCCCGTGCTTGAGCTCGCCGGCGGCGAAGCCCTCGGCGTGCATGTACGCGAGCTCCTTGAGCTTGAGCGCGCCCTCCAAGGCCACCGGGAAGCCGACGTGGCGGCCGAGGAAGAGCACCGCCCGGGCGTCGGCCAGCGAGCGCGCCAGCTCCCGCACCGGCTCCATGGTTTCCAGCACCTGCTCGACCTGCCTGGGCGCGTCCGCGAGCTGGTGGACCACCTCGTGGATCTCGTCGCCCCACTTGGTGCCGCGCACCTGGCCGAGGTAGAGGGCGACCAGGTAGCAGGCGACCAGCTGGGTGAGGAAGGCCTTGGTGGAGGCCACCGCGACCTCCGGGCCGGCGTGCGTGTAGAGCACGGCGTCGGACTCGCGGGGGATGGTCGAGCCGTTGGTGTTGCAGATCGCCAGCACCTTGGCGCCCTGCTCGCGGGCGTGCCGCAGGGCCATCAGGGTGTCCATGGTCTCGCCGGACTGCGAGATCGCGATGACCAGCGTCTGCTCGTCCATGATCGGGTCGCGGTAGCGGAACTCCGAGGCGACCTCGACCTCGCAGGGGATGCGGGTCCAGTGCTCGATCGCGTACTTGGCGATCAGGCCGGCGTGGTAGGCGGTGCCGCAGGCCACCACGACCACCTTGTCGACGGCGCGCAGCACGTCGTCGTCGATCCGGACCTCGTCGAGGGTGAGCCGGCCGCCGGCGTCGATCCGGCCGAGCAGGGTGTCCGCGACCGCCTTCGGCTGCTCGGCGATCTCCTTGAGCATGAAGTAGTCGTAGCCGCCCTTCTCGGCGGCGGAGGCGTCCCAGTCCACGTGGTACTCGCGGATCTCGGCGGGGGCGCCGTGGAAGTCGGTGACGGTCACGCCGTCCCGGCGCAGCTCGACGACCTGGTCCTGGCCCAGCTCGACGGCCTCGCGGGTGTGCGCGATGAACGCGGCGACGTCGGAGGCGAGGAAGTTCTCGCCCTCGCCGCGGCCGACCACCAGCGGCGAGTTGCGGCGGGCGCCGACGACCACGCCGGGCGCGTCCGCGTGCGTGGCGACCAGGGTGAACGCGCCGTCGAGGCGGCGGCAGACCGTGCGCATCGCCTCGGCCAGGTCGACGGAGTCCCCGCCGGCCTCGGCCACCGCGTCGGCCAGCAGGTGCGCGACGACCTCGGTGTCGGTCTCCGAGCGCAGGGTGTGGCCGCTCTCGGCCAGCTCGGCGCGCAGAGCGGCGAAGTTCTCGATGATGCCGTTGTGCACGACCGCGACCTTGGACGCGTCGTCCAGGTGCGGATGGGCGTTCGCGTCCGTCGGGCCGCCGTGGGTGGCCCAGCGGGTGTGGCCGATTCCGACCGTCCCCTCCGGCAGCGGGGTCTCGGCGAGCGCCTTCTCCAGATTGGCGAGCTTGCCGGCCCGCTTCTCCGTCGCCAAGGCGCCCTCCGGCGTCTGCACCGCGACGCCGGCCGAGTCGTATCCGCGGTACTCCAGGCGCTTCAGCCCGGCCAGAACTACATCAAGCGCGGGCTGCCCGCCCACGTAACCAACGATTCCGCACATGCGGCACAGCTTATGGGGCGGACGGCCGTCCCTCGAACACGGAGAATGGGCGCGTGCGGATACGGATGCTGGGCCCACTGGTGGTGAGCGGCCCCGACGGGAGCCCGGTGGACGTGGCCGGAGCGCGGCTGCGGGCGCTGCTCACCCTGCTGGCGCTGGACGCCGGGCGCGCCGTCACGCCGGGCGCGCTGGCCGCGGAACTGTGGCCGAATCCGGACATCGGCGCGCCGGCGAACCCGGGCAACGCGGTGCAGGCCCTGGTCTCGCGGCTGCGCGGGCTGCTCGGACGGGAGGCGATCGCCTCCGGGCCCTCCGGGTACGTGCTCGACCTGCCGAGGGAGGAGGTCGACGCGCTGCTCTTCGAGGCGAGGGTGCGCGAGGCGCGCGGCGGCGCGGGCCGTGCGGGCGGCGCGGCGAGCAGTGCGGCGGGCGGCTTCGGCGCCGGGCCCGAGCTGACCGCGCGGCTGCTCGGGGAGGCGCTCGCGCTGTGGCGCGGCCCCGCGCTCGCCGACACGCCCGAGCTCGCGCCCGGGCGCGCCGCGCGGCTGGAGTCGTTGCGCCGCGACGCGCTGGACGAGCTCGCCGAGGCGCGCCTCGCGCTCGCCGCGCCCGGGGCCGGCGCCGGTGTCGGTGTCGGTGTCGGTGTCGGGGCCGGGGCCGGGGCCGGAGCCGGAGCCGCCGATGATCCGGGGCTTGTGGACGCGGCCGCGCTGGGCGCGCTGGTGGCCGAGCTGCGCGAGCGGGTCGCCGCCGAGCCGCTGCGCGACCTGCCGCGCGCCCAGCTGATCCGCGCGCTGGCCGCCGCCGGCCGCACCGGCGAGGCGCTGAGCGCCTTCGACGAGGCCCGCCGGGTGTTCGCGGACCGGCTCGGCGCCGGGCCGTCCCCCGCGCTGCGCGCCGCGCACGCGCTGGCCCTGCGCGAGCCGGCGGCGGGCCCGGGGGTCGGCGGGCATCCTCGCGCCGAGCACCACCACGCCTCCCGGCCGGTGGCAGACGCGCCCGCCTCGGGCGCGGCCGACTCCGGACCGCCCGACTCCAGGGCGCCCGCCGCGCGCCGCGCGGAGGCCGCCGCGCCGGCCCGGCCGGCCCGGCCCGCGTCCGCGGAGCCCGGCGTGCTGCCTGCGCCGGAGCGTGTCCGCACGCTGCCCGCCTCCCTGACCAGCTTCGTCGGCCGGGCCGAGGAGCTGGAGCGGACGGTCGCCGCACTCGCCGACGACCGGCTGGTCACCCTGCTCGGACCCGGCGGCGCCGGCAAGACCCGGCTCGCGCTGGAGACCGCCGCCGCGCTCGCCGCCGGCCCCGCCGCCGGGCCCGCCGCTGTCCCCTCCTCCCCCGGGCCGCCCGTCCGGCTGGTCGAGCTGGCCCCGGTCTCCGATCCCGGCGACGTGGCCGGCACCGTGCTCGCCGCGCTGCGGCTGCGCGAGCCCACCGCGACCGTGCAGCGCCCGGGAGCGCGCCCGCAGCCGCCCGCCGAGGCGGTGTCCCGGATCGCCGACGCGATCGGCGCCCGCGAACTGCTGCTGGTGCTGGACAACTGCGAGCACCTGATCGAGGCCGCCGCCGCGCTGACCGGTCGGCTGCTCGCCGCCTGCCCGCACCTGCGGGTCCTCGCCACCAGCCGCGAGCCGCTCGGGATCACCGGGGAGCGCCTGCTGCCCGTGCCTCCGCTGGCCTTCCCCGACCCCGGACAGGATCTCTCCGGCCTCACCCCGGAGCAGGCCCGCGCCCGCTACCCGGCGCTGCGGCTGTTCGCCGAGCGCGGCGCCGCCGCCCGGCCGGGCTTCGCGCTCACCGAGCAGAACCTGCCGGCGGTCGCGGAGATCTGCCGGGCGCTGGACGGCCACCCGCTCGCCCTGGAACTCGCCGCCGCCCGGCTGCGGGCCCTGACGCCGGCTCAGCTCGCCGAGCGGCTGGACGCCCGCTTCCGCCTGCTCACCTCGGGCGACCGCACCGCCCTCCCCCGGCACCGCACCCTGCGCGCGGTCGTCGACTGGTCCTGGGAGCTGCTGGAGAAACCCGAGCGCGTGCTCCTCGCGCAGCTCTCGGTGTTCGCCGGCACGGCCTCGCTGGAGGCCGTCGAGGAGGTCTGCGACCTCGGCGACCCCGACGCGGACGTGTTCGACGCGCTGGCCTCGCTGGTGGACAAGTCGCTGGTGGTGCCGCTGCCGGACGGCCGCTACCGGCTGCTGGAGACCATCCGCGCCTACGCCGCCGACCGGCTCGCCGAGGACGAGGCGGCGAGCGGCGCCGGCACCGCCGTCCGCGACGCGCACGTCGCCCACTACCTGCGCTTCGTCGAGCGGGCCGAGCCGCTGCTGCGCACCCGCGAGCAGGTGACCTGGCTCCGGCGCTACCGGGAGGAGCACGACAACCTGCTGACCGCCCTGCGGTGGTGCGTGGCCCGCCGGGACTCCGCCTCCGCGGTCCGGCTGGTGGCCGGCATCGGCTGGTACCTGTGGCTGCGCGGCGAACGCGGGGACCACATCACGCTGCTGCACGAGGCCGTGGACCTCCCGCCCGCGGAGCCGGAGCCGACCCCGGGAGAACGGCAGGCGGCCGTCCTCGCGCTCGCCTTCACCGCCCTCTACGAGATGGACAGCACCTGGAACCCGGAGACCACGCTGCGGCTGATCGAACGCGCGATCGACCTGCGCGCGGGCCTCCCGGCCGGGACGGCGGCGGCGCATCCGCTGCTGCCGCTGCTGGACGTCGTGCACGCGCTCTTCCTGCAGCACGACGTCGAGATCGGCCCGCTGGCCCGGCCGCTGTTCGACGCGCCGGACCCGTGGCTGCGTGCCACGGCCCGGCTCTTCGCCGGCTTCGCCCAGCAGAACGCCGGCCGGGCCGCCGAGGGCGAGGTCCTCACGCTGGACGCCCACCGGCACTTCGCCGAGCTGGGCGAGCTGTGGGGAATGTCCTTCTGCGCCGCCGGCCTCGCCGAGTACGCCCAGTGGCGCGGCGACCTCGACGGCTCGCTGGCCCGATGGGAGGAGGCGCTCTCCTACGAGGAGCGGCTCGGCCTGGACGGCGAGGTCTCCAACAGCCGGTCGCGGATGGCCGGCGTTCAGGCCCTGCGCTCGATCGGCGACCCGCGGGCGCTCGCCGACCTGGAGGAACGCTGCCGTCAGGAGGAACTCCACGGCAACTGGTCCGCCCAGATGACCCTGCAGCTGGCGCTGTCCACGCACTACCGGCTGACCGGGCGGGCCGAGGACGCCCGCGCGCTGATCCGGCGCGCACTGGACCGGCTGCCGTCCGCGGTGGCGGCGGTACCGCAGGCACGGGCGATGATCCTGGGCATGCTGGGCCGGGCGGAAGCGGCCTGCGGGGAGCTGGAGTCGGCCGAGGCGCTGCACCGGGAGGCGGTCGGACAGGCGCTTGCCGCCGCCGACGGACCGGTGATCGGCGAGACCCTGGAGGGATGGTCGCTCCTGGCGCTGCGGCAGGGGCGGCCCGAGTCGGCCGCCGAACTGCTGGGGGCGGCGGTCACCTACAGGGGCACGGCCGACCTCTCCTCGCCCGACGTGCGCCAGGCCACCGCGCGGGTCCGCGAGGTACTCGGCGAGGCCGCCTTCGCCGAGGCCCACGCCCGCGGCCGCGCGGTGCCCCGCGGCGAACTCCCGGCGGGAGCCGCGTAAGCGCCTCGGGCGCACCGTCGCTGGGCAGGCGCGGGTGGTCGGCGGCCGGTCGCGCCTACGCCGCGGAGCCGCACATGTCAGAGCCTCGCGCCCCTGTGCGCCTGCTGAGGTGCAGCGCGCTCCGGCAGGGCGGGGTGCGGGTGGTACGTCATGGCGGCCCGGGATGTGTCCACGCGGACGGGACAGCCTTGCCCCGGGGCAGAGTTGTCCCGCCCACGTGGACACATCCGCACCCGCCCAGTCGCTCTGCGCTGCACCCCGGTAGGCGCGAGGGGGCGCGGGGCTGTGACACGTGCGGCTCCGCCGCGTGGGCGCAGTCAGTCACCCGCCCCGCGGGGAAGCGGGCGAGGCCCCAGGTGAGTCACGCGCGGCGCGCGTACGCGCGGAGGGCCAGGGGGAAGAAGACCAGCGCCAGCGCCGCCGCCCAGATCAGCGAGTGCACGAGCGGCGCGCCGATCGCCCCGCCGCCGAGCAGCCCGCGCATCGCGTCCGACAGCGCCGTCACGGGGTTGACCTTCACCCACGCCTGCATCCAGCCCGGCATCGAGGAGACCGTGACGTACGCGCTGGACGAGAAGGTCAGCGGGAAGATCGCGACGAAGGCGATGATCTGCACCTTCTCGGCGCTCTTCGCGACCAGCCCGATCAGCACGCTCAGCCAGGACATCGCCAGCGCGAACACCAGCATCAGCGCCATCGCCCCCAGGATCCCCGGCACGCCGTGCCCCGGGCGGAAGCCCATCAGCAGGCCGAGGCCGAGCATCAGCACCAGCGACCAGACCTGCTTGACCAGGTCCGCGACCACCCGCCCGAGCAGCGGCGCGGAGCGGGCGATCGGCAGCGAGCGCAGCCGGTCGAACACGCCCTTGGTGATGTCCGCGTTCAGCCCCAGCGCCGTGTTCAGCGTCGCGAACAGCCCGTTCTGGACGATGATCCCGGACAGCGCGTACTGCAGGTAGGCGTGCGAGGAGCCGGCCATCTGCCCGCCGAAGACGTAGACGAACAGCAGCAGGAACATGATCGGCTGCAGCGAGAGGTCGCCGATCTCCATCGGGTTGTGCTTGATCTGCACCAGGTTGCGCCAGGCCAGCGTGCCGGTGTGTCGCATGGCCGCGGCGAAGCCGACGCGGGAGGAGGCTCCGAGTCGCCGCACGGCCGGGCCGGGGAGCCGCTCCGGGGTGAGGGTCGTGGCTGCCATGGGTCAGACACCCGCCTTCAGGGTCGTCGTGGTGGAGTCGGTGGTGCCGGAGGCGCCCGTCGCGCCGGAGGAGGCGCCGGTCAGGGTGAGGAAGACCTCGTCGAGGCTGGAGCCGCGCAGCGAGAGCGTGCCGACCCGCAGACCGCGGTCGTCCAGCCGCCGCACCACGGCCGGCATCAGCGCCTCGTCCTTCACCGGGAGGCGCACCAGCCCGCCGTCCAGCGCCGCCGGTTCGCCCGCCACCTCGGCGACCAGCGCGCGCAGCTCCGGCAGCTGCCCCGGGTCCACCGGCCGGATCTCCAGCACCCGGCCGCCGACCTGGGCCTTCAGCGCCTCGGGCGTGCCGCGGGCGATCACCCGGCCGGCGTCGATGACGGCGATGTCGTCCGCGAGCTGGTCGGCCTCCTCCAGGTACTGCGTGGTGAGGAGGACGGTCACGCCGTCGGCGGTGAGCTCGCGGACGATCGTCCACAGCTCCCCCCGGCTGTGCGGGTCGAGGCCGGTGGTCGGCTCGTCGAGGAAGAGGATCCGCGGGCGGCCGACCAGCGAGGCCGCGAGGTCGAGCCGGCGGCGCATCCCGCCGGAGAAGGTGCCGGCCGCGCGGCCGCCGGCGTCGGAGAGGCGGAACCGCTCCAGCAGCTCCGCGGCGCGGGCGCGGGCCTCGCGCCGGGACATCCCCAGCAGCCGGCCGATCATCAGCAGGTTCTCGGTGCCGGTCAGCATCTCGTCCACGGCGGCGAACTGGCCGGTCAGACCGATCATGGCGCGGACGGCGCCCGGATCGGCCGCCGCGTCGCGGCCGCCGACCAGGGCGCGCCCGGCGTCCGGCCGCAGCAGCGTGGCGAGGATGCGGACCGTCGTGGTCTTGCCCGCGCCGTTCGGGCCGAGGACGCCGAGCACGTCGCCGGTGCGGGCGACCAGGTCGACCCCGTCCAGTGCGCGGGTCTCCCCGAAGGTCTTCACCAGGCCCTCCGCCTGGATGGCGTAGGGCGGTTCGTTTCCGGTGTGGCGGGTCATCGCGGGCTCCCCCGTTCGTCGGCCGGTGCGGTCGTCCACCACCGTGGCTCAGCCCCCTGACACCGCCCGCACACCGGGCCGGCGGACGCCGCGTGCCGCTGACAGACCGCTGACAGACCGCTGACGCGGGGCCCGCGCGGCGGGCCGGGCGAGCGCCGGCGCGCTGCGGGCGTGACCAGGCCCACGTCAGCCCGCCCGGGACGGGGAAGGTTCGGACCCGGAAGAATGGACGAGTGGCCAGCACACCGGGAACAACCCTCGAACCCCGAGCGTCGGCGCATCGCCGCTCCGACGCCGCCAGCCTCTTCGTCGACCTCGACCGGGCGGAGTGGAGCGCGCTGCACGAGCGCACACCGCTGCCGTTCTCGGCCGAGGAGGTCGAACGCCTCCGCGGGCTGGGCGACGTGATCGACCTCGCGGAGGTGCGCGACATCTACCTGCCGCTCTCCCGGCTGCTCAACCTCTACGTGCAGGCCACGCGGCAGCTGCGGACCACCCTCAACAGCTTCCTGGACGGCGACGGCTCGGCCGCCCCCTCCGGCGCTCGGCCGGCCGACGGCGACGCGACTGGCACCCGGCCGGCCGGCACCCAGCCCGGCACGCCGTTCGTGATCGGCGTCGCCGGCAGCGTCGCGGTCGGCAAGTCGACCACCGCGCGCCTGCTCAAGGCGCTGCTCGCGCGCTGGCCCGAGCACCCCCGGGTCGAGCTGGTCACCACGGACGGCTTCCTGCTGCCCAACGCCGAACTGCGCCGCCGCGGGCTGATGTCCCGCAAGGGCTTCCCCGAGTCCTACGACCGGCGCGCGCTCACCCGGTTCGTCGCGGACGTGAAGTCCGGCAAGCCCGAGGTCACCGCGCCGGTGTACTCGCACCTGGTCTACGACATCGTCCAGGGCGAGACCCTGACGGTGCGCCGGCCGGACATCCTGATCGTCGAGGGCCTGAACGTGCTGCAGCCCGCGCTGCCGGGCAGCGACGGGCGCACCCGGGTCGGCCTCGCCGACTTCTTCGACTTCTCGATCTACGTCGACGCGCGGACCGAGGACATCGAGCAGTGGTACCTCAGCCGGTTCCGGAAGCTGCGCGAGACCGCCTTCCAGGACCCGTCCTCCTACTTCCGGCGCTTCACCGAGGTGCCGGAGGAGGAGGCCATGGACTACGGCCGGCAGGTCTGGCGCACCATCAACCAGCCGAACCTGGTGGAGAACGTGCTGCCGACCCGCGGCCGGGCCTCGCTCATCCTGCGCAAGGGCGCCGACCACAAGGTCCGGCGGGTCTCCCTCCGCAAGCTCTGAGCACAGCGCGGCAGCGCCCGGCACCACAGCACCCGCACCACAGCGCCCGGCACGACAGCGCGGCGGCCCGGAGCGGATGAACCGCCCCGGGCCGACGCAGTGCTGACGCGCGGTCAGCCGATGCCGCGTCAGATCGCCAGGCTGCTGCGCACGACCTCGGCCAGCCGCTCGGCGACGGCCTGGGCCTGCTTCGCCTCGGCCGCCTCGACCATGACCCGCACCAGCGGCTCGGTGCCGGAGGGCCGCAGCAGCACCCGGCCGGTGGAGCCCAGCTCGGCCTCCGCCTCGGCGACCGCCTTGAGCACGGCCTCGTCCGTCCCGGCGCGCGCCTTGTCCACGCCCTTGACGTTGATCAGCTCCTGCGGCAGCCGCCGCATCACCCCGGCCAGTTCGGCCAGCGGCTTCTTCGTCGCGGCCAGCCGCGCCGCCAGCATCAGGCCGGTCAGGGTGCCGTCGCCGGTGGTGGCGTGGTCGAGCAGGATGACGTGCCCGGACTGCTCGCCGCCGAGCGCGTAGCCGTGCTCCTTCATCGACTCCAGCACGTAGCGGTCGCCGACCGCCGTCTGCACCAGGGCGATGCCCTCGGACTCCATGGCCAGCTTGAAGCCGAGGTTGGACATGACGGTGGCGACGACGGTGTCCTCGCGCAGCGTGCCCGCCTCGCGCATGGCCAGCGCCAGCACCGCGAGGATCTGGTCGCCGTCGACCTCCGCGCCGGAGGCGTCCACGGCCAGGCAGCGGTCGGCGTCGCCGTCGTGCGCGATGCCGAGGTCGGCGCCGTGCTCGACCACGGCCGCGCGCAGGCCGTCGATGTGGGTGGAGCCGCAGCCGTCGTTGATGTTGAGCCCGGTCGGCTCCGCGCCCAGGGTGTGGACCACCTCGGCGCCGGCGCGGCGGAAGGCCTCCGGCGAGACGCGGGCGGCGGCGCCGTGCGCGCCGTCGATGACGACCTTCAGCCCGTCCAGGCGGTTCGGCAGCACGGAGAGCAGGTGCTCGACGTAGCGGTCGAAGCCCTCGGTGAAGTCGGTGACCCGGCCGACGTCGCCGCCGGTCGGCCGGTGCCAGGACTCGCCCTCGCCGGAGCGGTAGCGGGCGTAGTTCTCCTCGATCGCGTCCTCGACCTCGTCGGGGAGCTTGTGCCCGCCGCGGGCGAAGAACTTGATGCCGTTGTCCGGCATGGCGTTGTGGCTCGCGGAGAGCATCACGCCGAGGTCGGCGCCGAGCTCCGCGGTCAGATAGGCGGTGGCCGGGGTCGGAAGTACACCCACCCGGAGTACGTCCACACCGGAGGAGGCCAGGCCGGCCACGACCGCCGCCTCCAGGAACTCGCCCGACGCGCGCGGGTCGCGGCCCACCACCGCGACCGGGCGGTGCCCCGCGAAGGCACCGGCGTCACCCAGGACGTGTGCCGCGGCGACGGACAGGCCCATCGCCAGCTCCGCGGTCAGGTCCGCGTTGGCGACCCCCCGTACCCCGTCCGTACCAAACAGTCGTCCCACTGATCATTCCTCCGTGGTTCGGCGCCCAGGTGGCGGCGTCCGTCAGCACCCGTCACCCCTTGTGACGGTAAAACAGAACGCCCCGGGGGCACAGTGCGTGCCCCCGGGGCGTCTGATCGGGTCAGTACCGCATCCGCTGACGCGGGGCGGCCCCCGATTAGCGCTTGCTGTACTGCGGCGCCTTGCGGGCCTTCTTCAGACCGGCCTTCTTGCGCTCGACGGCGCGGGCGTCGCGGGTCAGGAAGCCGGCCTTCTTCAGCGTGGCGCGGTTGTTGTCCGTGTCGGCCTCGTTCAGCGCGCGGGCGACGCCCAGACGCAGGGCGTAGGCCTGGCCGGAGATGCCGCCGCCGGAGATGCGGGCGATCACGTCGTAGCGGCCGTCGAGCTCGAGCACCTTGAAGGGCTCGTTGACGACCTGCTGGTGCACCTTGTTGGGGAAGTACCCCTCCAGGGTGCGGCCGTTGATCTTCCACTCGCCGGTGCCCGGAACGATCCGGACGCGGGCGATGGCCTCCTTGCGGCGGCCCAGTCCGGCGCCGGGGGTCGCCTCGCCGAAGCGGGACGCCAGCGACTCGGAGGTGTACTCGGTCTCCTCGACCTCGAAGGTCTCCTCGACCTCGAGCGGGGTCTCGGTGGTGGTCTCGGCCACGATGCTCCTCAAGCTGTCTTTCGTCAGTGTGTACTGCGGGCCAGGACTACTGCTGGACCTGGGTGATCTCGAACGGCACCGGCTGCTGGGCGCCGTGCGGGTGCTGGTCGCCCGCGTAGACCTTCAGCTTGCTGAGCATCTGACGGCCGAGGGAGTTCTTCGGCAGCATGCCCTTGACGGCCTTCTCGATGGCCTTCTCCGGGCTCTTCTCCAGAAGGTCGCCGTAGGAGATGGACCGGAGGCCGCCCGGGTAGCCGGAGTGGCGGTAGGCGAGCTTCTGAGTCCGCTTGTTACCGGACAGGTGCACCTTGTCGGCGTTGATGATGATGACGAAGTCACCAGTGTCAACGTGCGGCGCGTACACCGGCTTGTGCTTGCCCCGGAGGAGAGAGGCGGCCTGGGAGGCCAGGCGGCCCAGCACGACGTCGGACGCGTCGATCACGTGCCACTGACGCTGGACGTCGCCGGGCTTGGGGCTGTACGTACGCACGGTCGTAGCCTTCGCTTTTCAGTGAGTGTGTCCTGACAGGGCCAACCCGGACGATCACGATCAGCCTCGGGGACACCTGGACGCAATCAGGGTTCGCCACTCGCTGGTCATCGGCCTGGGTGGACCGGCGTACCGACCTCTCACGTGAGATGGAGCGAGCCAATACGCACAACGAACTCGCAGAATACCGGCGCGACGCCATCCGGGTCAAAATGCGCCCCCGCGGGGCCGCGCCGGCGGCCGCGCCGCGGGCCGCGCCGCCGAGCTGCGACGAGGCGCCGCCGCGCGGCGGCGGACGCCTGCCGACCGGGGCCCGGCGTCCCCAACGGGGTTGACTCCTCTAGGATTCCGGGCCATGAACAAACGGGCTGGTGCGGATCCCGGAGATGGCGACCGGCGGAGCGGGGGCGTGGGACCCGAGCCGCTGCCCCGCCGCGACCCCCGCGGCGCCGGGCGCTCGCGCGGGCGCATCCCCACCCGGTTCGGGCTGCGGAACCCTCCCTCCGAGCACGCCGTGCCGCCGCCGCAGCAGGTCGCCGGCGCGTCCGCCGGGCAGCGCGGCGGCACCGGCGGCGCCACCCGCGGCGTCCCGCGGCGGCCTACGCCGCAGGAGTGGGCCGCCGTCACCACGGGCCGCTCCGCCGCCGGGCGGGCGTCCGCGACGTCGCCCGCGCAGGCGCCCGCGGCGGGCCCCTACCCGATACGTCCGGGCACCCCGGACACCCCCGCCCCGGACGCCGTGGGCCCGGACGGAGCCGTCGGCTCGCCGGCGGCGGCCGCGTCCGCCCCTCCGCGCGTGCCCGGACCGCGGTCCGGCGTCCACGAGAACGAGGACCGGGAGCAGCGCGCCGACCGCGGCGCGCAGCGCGAGGCCTCCCGGCGACGCAGGCGGCGCAGGCTCGCCGCGACGGTGACCGCGCTGGTGGTCGTCGTGGGCGGCGGCGTCGCCCTGGCCGTCGGCCACTCCTCCGGCGGCGGCACCGGCCATGCGACCGCGGGCGCGGGCGCCTCCGCGGCGGCCTCCGCCTCCACCGGCGCGCCGCCGGCCGGGTCTGCGGGCGGCGCGGCGGACGGCGCGGCGCCGCCGGCCTCGCCGAGTCCGGTGGACCCGCTGTTCTACCTGGAGAACGCCACCACCGACACCGCGCCGCTGAGCGCGGCCACCTTCTTCGGCCGGCCGTCCGTCACCGTCTCCGGCCATACCTACACCCGGGCGACCACCGCGACCACCCGCGCCTGCGCGGCGGCGGTCTCCCCCGCGCTGGCGGCGCAGCTCACCGCCCAGCACTGCCTCACCGTCTACCGCGCCACCTACCTGGCCGGCGGCGCGAAGGGCGGCACGGCCGTCACGGTCGGCGTCGCGGTGTTCGGCAACGCGACGCAGGCGTCGGCGGTCCGGCAGAACGCCAAGGTCGGCAACGTGGACCCGCTCTACGGCAAGGGCGTCCCGGTCTTCTGCAAGGCCGTCACCTGCCGGATGTCGATCAACGCGCTCGGCCGGTACGCGTACTTCACGGTGGCCGGCTACACGAACGGCAAGCCGGTCCCCCCGAAGGACACCACGGCGCTGGCGGCGGCCACCGACGGCGCGAACCTCGTCTACGACGTCCTGGCGTCCCGCGCGCGCGTCGCCGCGGCGGCGGCGACGCGCGCGGGTTGAGCGCGGCCACCGGGTATCAACGAACGGGAGTCAGCGGGGTGCGGGCCCGTGAGGGCCGGTCGCGCAGTTCCCCGCGCCCCTGACGGGCCGGCGCTGCGCGCCCGGCCCGGCCGGCCGCCCCTCCAGGCAGGCGCGCAGCGCCGCCTGAGGGGGCGCGGGGAACTGCGCGACCAGCCATCCGCCGACCCGCACCCGGCCGCACGACGCTTCCGCTGAAGCCCGGTAGCCGCTTCCGCCCCAACGGACGCGCCCTACGGGCGCGACAGCGTGCGGACGCGGCGGGCTTCGCGTGCGCGGAGCGCGAGCGCGGCGTCCGGCGGGTAGCCGACCTCCTCCAGGGTCAACCCGTGCGGGCGGACCACGTTGACAGCAGAGTTGCGGACGCCGCCCGCCAGCACCTCCGCCGGGAAGTCGACCGGCCGCTGGCCGCCGCCGACCAGCAGCATCGCCCCCACCAGCGCCCGCACCATGTTGTGGCAGAAGGCGTCCGCGCGGACCGTCGCCACCGCCAGCTCGCCGCCCGCATGCCGGGCCTGCGGGTCCAGCGCGACCCGCTCCCAGGACAGCTCCAGGAGCTCCCGGATGGTGGTCGCGCCCTCGCGCTTCTTGCAGTACGCCGCGAAGTCGTGCTCGCCGCGCAGCCGCGCCGCGGCCTCGTTCATCAGGTCGACGTCCACCGGCCGGTCGTGCCACAGCACATGCCCCCGCAGCAGCGGGTCGACGCCGGCCTGGGTGTCGCAGACCCGGTAGGCGTAGCGCCGCCAGATCGCCGAGAAGCGCGCGTCGAAGCCCTCCGGCGCCGCCGAGACACGCCACACCCGGACGTCCCAGGGCAGCCGCCCGGCGAGCCGGCGCACCAGCCGGTCGCCGTGTTCGGCCCACACCGCCTCCGGCAGGTCGACATGGGCGACCTGCCCTCGCGCGTGCACCCCCGAGTCGGTGCGGCCCGCGACGGTCAGCTCGACCGGCTCGGAGAGCCGCAGCACGGTCGGGATCGCCGACTCCAGCTCTCCCTGCACGGTCCGCCGGCCGGGCTGGCGGGCCCAGCCGGAGAACTCGGCCCCGTCGTAGGCCAGATCCAGCCGCACCCGGACGTAACCGTCCGCCGGGCCGTACCCGTCGCTCTCACTCATCCCCAACTCGCTCCCCAACCTCGTCCCGCTCCCCCGTTCCCCCGCTGCCCCCCTGCCAGACTCCCCCGCCGCCAGGCTCGCCCGCCGCGCGGGTGCGCGGAGGCGCGCCCGCGCAACGCGGACGGGCCCGCACCCCCGGAAGGGGGCACGGGCCCGTCGAAAGCCGAGTCCGCGGGACTCAGGCCTCCGTGGACTCCTCGCCCTCGGACGCCTCAGGCGCGGCGTCCTGGGGCTCCTCGGCCGGAGCCTCGGCCTCGGCGGCCTTCGACTCCTTGACCGCGCGCTTGGTCGCGGCCTCGGCCTCGCCGACCGCGGTCTGCTGCACCGTCAGCGCCTCGACCAGCTCGATCACGGCCATCGGGGCGTTGTCGCCGCGACGGGGACCGATCTTGGTGATGCGGGTGTAGCCGCCGGGGCGGTTCTCGTAGCGCGGCGCGATCTCGGTGAAGAGGGTGTGCAGCACCGAGATGTCGGTGATGGTCTTGCGCACCAGGCGACGGTTGTGGATGTCGCCCTTCTTCGCCTTGGTGATCAGGCGCTCCGCCACCGGGCGCAGGCGGCGGGCCTTGGCCTCGGTGGTGGTGATGCGGCCGTGCTCGAACAGGGCCGTGGCCAGGCCGGCGAGCAGCAGGCGCTCGTGCGCCGGACCGCCGCCGAGACGGGGACCCTTGGTGGGACGCGGCATGGGGATCTTCTCCTCGTGTCTCCTGCGCCCGGCCGTATGAGGTACCGGGACCAGGGCGCACCGCGCGGGACGGGCCCCGCGCGATGCGGCTTACGGTGCCGCGGCGGCGGAGTGCCGCCGCGGCGTGTGCATCAGTACTGCTCGGTCTCCGCGAAGCCCGGGTCGTCGTCGTCGGCGCCGAAGGCGTCGGCGGCGGCGGTCGGGTCGAATCCGGGCGGGCTGTCCTTGAGGGCCAGGCCCATGCCGGCCAGCTTCGCCTTGACCTCGTCGATCGACTTCGCACCGAAG
>Ga0164242_10000032_pt1 | contig 160143 bp, 166 predicted proteins | sample OricomgcompostMG_FD_108783 | JGI IMG/M metagenome (GOLD analysis project Ga0164242, IMG submission 108783) | Miracle-Growth compost microbial communities from Emeryville, California, USA - Original compost - Miracle growth compost (MG) ...
GGCCCCGATATGGTCTGAAAGGGGAAACCCAGTCATCTAAAGCTGTACGTTTACCAACTAAACTGTCGACGGTTCCCTCAGTGTCTACAGAAACAGTCCACTGGACTGTTCTGGGTTTCCCTTACGCTGCGTCCCGACTAAAGTCAGGACTGGCTAACCCTTCCCGGCGCGGGAGTGGAGGTGGATCGGAGATTTTAGATTCCGGGTCGGAGGCCGGAACGATAATAATAGAATAACCCGGAATTTACTTCCGGTTTATTCTATTACACTTCCCAGGAAAGAGCAGCCCCGACTAAAGTCGGGGCGATGAGAGAACCTATCTCGGTTCTCTCATTATTTTTAGTCCTGGCGGAGAGCATCGATGGGGTCCTTGCGGGCGGCCTTCAGCGCCGGCATACTGCCGAAAAACAAGCCTACCAGTATCGCCGCCAGCGGCACCACAACCATAATCTGCCACACGAACACCGGTTGCAAACTGGTAAATGCCCGTAGCAGCCCGACCGCCGCAGCCGAAAGCACCAGCCCGGCAATGGCGCTGGCGGTACTGAGCACGAACGCCTCGGCCATGAATTGCCGCATGATCTGCCGGTTGGTCGCACCGATGGCTTTGCGCAGCCCGATCTCGTGCATCCGCTCGGTCACGCTCACCAGCATCACGTCCATGATCCCCACGCCGCCGACGATAAGGGTAATGATGGCCGCTCCGGCCACCAACACAGTCAGCAGGTGGATCGTCTGGTCGGACACGCCGGTACTTTTGCTCGCGCGCTCGACGCTCACGTCCTGGGCGCCGCCACGTGCTGCCGCCAGCGCCTGCTGCACCGCCGTGATTTCCTGAGTCGTGTGCGCGGCGTTATCTACCTTGGCGACAATCTGGTACAAGCCCAGCATGTTACCGCTCAAATCTTGAGCCGTAGAGTAGGGCACGAAAGCCGCATCATTGAAATTAGCTTCGAGTGAAAAGGGCGGCGCCGCGAAGCTGCCGAACACGCCGGCCACGATGAACTGCTGGCCGCGCCAGGTGAGCGTCCGGCCGAGCGGAGAGCCGCCGTCGAACAGCTGCTCGGCCAAATCAGCGCCCAGCACCACTGTACGGTTATCCTCACTGTCATCGAAAAACCCGCCGTACTGGACCGGGTGGTTGATAACCTGCGGAAAGTCCGCGTTTGTCGCCACGATGAACGGCGATGCCACCGTGTGATCACCGCGCATGCTGCCGCTGGTGGTCGTCAGTGGCACTGCGTAATCAATGCCGTGTGTCCGCTGCACGACCCGCAGATCATTCTGGGTCAGCAAACTGCCGCTGAAACCCTTCAGGCCAGTCAGCAGATTGGCATCCGAATTCTGGGCGGACGGCTGCACCACGATCACGTCTTTGCCGTAGTGCCCCAGCTGGCCAGCGATCTGGTGTTTTATACCATCCCCGACGCAGACCACCAAAATAGCCGCCATCACCCCTACCACGATACCGAACATAGTGAGCGAGTTGCGCGCCTTGGCAGTCTTCATGACCTGCCAGGCCAGCTTGAAATTATTGCGGCGCCAACTCATTTTTCGGCACCTTTCCGGCGCCTGACTGTCGTTTTCCGGCTCGTGGTCTTCCGGCGCTTGGCGGGCTTTTTCTTGGGAGCAGCTTTCTGGACACCGTCGCGCTTGCCGAACACTCCGAGCAGCGCCGAAACACCGGCCAAGTCGTCGTCCTCGGTCGCTTCCGGCACAGCGTACATCACCGAGCGGGCGTAGCGGCCGACCTCGCCGAGTTTGGTGTACTCGTCGTGCTTGATAGCGCCGTCCTGCATGTACACCACGCGCGTGGCGTAGCGGGTGAGTTCCGGGTTGTGCGTCACGAAAATCACGGTATTGCCGGTGCGGTGGATCTCGCTCAGCAGCTCCATGACCAGCCGCGAGCTGGCGCTATCGAGGTTGCCGGTCGGTTCGTCGGCGATGATCAGCTGCGGGTCGTTCACCAGCGCCCGGGCGATGGCCACGCTCTGCGCCTGGCCGCCACTGAGCTGCCGCGGGTAGTAGTACGCCCGGTCGCCTAAGCCCACCCGCTCCAGCAAGTCCCGGGCCTTGCGGTTGCGACGGGCCGGCGACATGCCTTTGTACAGCAGCGGCAGCGCCACGTTGTCGAGCGCGGTCAGCCGGGGCAGCAGGTTGTACGACTGGAAAATAAAGCCGATCTTATCACGTCGCCACTTGGCCCGCTGGTTGGCGTTCAGGCGGCTGGCTCGCTTGCCGTTCAGCGAATAATCACCGTGGGTGGGCCGGTCGAGCAAGCCGATAACGTGCATGAGCGTGCTTTTACCGCTGCCGCTCGGGCCCATTACCGCCACGCATTCGCCTTGCTCAATGGTAAGGTTGACTTCGTCGAGTGCGACGTTGGTCGCATCACCGAAGCCGTACAGTTTGCTGACGTCTTGCAGTTCTATGAGAGACATGTTCTATATAGTGTAACCTCCAAAAATGCCCCTCGCAAGGTGTTTTTCGTTGTTATTTTCAGCTATAATCTTTTCAGAATTCCCAGGACGAGGCGGAAACTAACAACTCGCCACAGACTGGGAAGAGCAGCCCGACAAAATGTATTTCATTTTGCCGGCGCGATGAGAAACCCATGGAATGGGTGTCTCATGGGCTAAGGAGGGGTCGCCTAGTGGTCTATGGCGCCGCCTTGGAAAGGCGGTTTGCGGGCAACTGCATCGAGGGTTCGAATCCCTCTCCCTCCGCCACACCATTTTTACTTTATTTAGATATGCATCACTGGCAAGACTGGATTCTCGCGTTCTGCGTATTGAACTTTAACCTCGGACTTATTCCGTCGGTTATAAGCAGCCATAAACCACGCTTTATCACAAGCATATGGACAGCCACATTCGTTACCGTTCAGACGGCAGTATTTGCCGATTTACACCTCTGGTACGCCACGAGTATGGCGGCCGTCAATGCCTTGCTCTGGTGGACCCTGGGCACACAGCGCTATCTACAATTACACCGACAAACTAACCGATCTTAGTACCGACCTGCTCGCCAGCCGCTACCTTGGAAATATTGGCTTCGGCCAGCGCGTTGAAAACGATGATGGGCAAGTGATGCTCCATGGCCAGGCCCAGCGCGGCTTTGTCCATGACCCGAACCGCGCCGTTACTCACTGCGGTGTCGAAACTCATCTGTTCAACCCGGGCTGCATCAGGAAATTGTTCAGGATCTTGGGTATACACGCCGTCGACTTTGGTGGCCTTCAAAACCACGTCGCAATCAAGTTCGAGCGCCAGTGAAACAGCCGCCGTGTCGGTCGTCAGGTATGGCCGGCCGATGCCGCCCGCTACGATCACCACATGGCCCTTGCCAAGGTCGGAGATCGCCCGGCGGTGGGTAAACTGGTCGGCCACCTGGTCGGCTTTGATGTTGGTCAGCGCCCGCGCGGTCACGCCCACATTGTTGAATACATCCGCCAGTGCCAGCGCGTTCATCATGGTAGCCAGCATGCCGATATTGTCAGCCGTAACCCGGCCGATGCCGTGCCCGGCTAGCTGCGCACCACGGGCGTAATTGCCGCCGCCCACCATCACCACTACTTGTGTGCCGGCCGAAACTACTTTGGAAATCTCACGCGCCAGCCACGTCGCCAGCTCGGCATCGATCCCGTTTTCATATTTTCCGGCTAGCTGCTCGCCGGAAAGTTTCAGAAGCACCCGTTTATAACTCATCCACAGTTGATTGTACAACAGCAGATAATCGTTACAAAATTCACACTTTTATTTACCCACCCGAGGCATATAATGAATGGCAATATGGGTAATAAGGCTACTGAAGCGGAATTGATAGAACGAGTCGCGACACGCATCGGCGAAGAGTTTGCGCATCGATTTGCGGCATTTGCCGAACAAGAAGCAGATAGGAATCGGATTTGGCAAGAAAACATTGACGCAATCCTTGACGACAAACTAGGACCGATTCGGGCCGATCTCGCAGATCTAAACAGTGATATGAAAACTGTAAAAGCTGTCGTCCGTGAGAATTCACTTGATACTAAAGAGATAAAACGAGACATCAAGGCCCTCAACACCAAAGTCTATAAACTAGATAGGTACACTGAGGACATAGAAAGCCACGAAATTCGCCTGACCAAGCTTGAGCAAGCCCACCACGCCGCATGAAGATTTACTCGTGGAACGTCAATGGCATCCGGGCCGTGCAGCGCAAAGAACTCTTCCAGCCGTTCCTGGACGCCGAACAGCCAGATATTTTATGCCTGCAAGAGGTCAAAGCCACCGAGGAACAGGCGGCACTGGCTCTGGACGGCTACCGGGCGTACTGGTACGCCGCCGAGCGGCCGGGCTACAGCGGCACCGCCATCTTGAGCCGGGTAGAGCCGCTACAGGTCGTGAATGGCTTTCCCGAAGCTATCATTAAGAAATACGGTGTTACCGGCGACACCTATGGCGATCCGAACCTCGAAGGCCGGGTGATTGCCGCCGAGTTCGACCAGTTTTGGCTGGTAACGTGCTACACACCCAACGCTAAGGACGACCTGAGCCGCCTGCCAGTGCGCCAAAAATGGGATGCCGCCATAACCGCCTACTGCGCGGATCTGCAAAAGGCTAAACCTGTGGTGTACTGCGGCGATATGAACGTCGCGCACACCGAAGATGATCTGGCCAACCCGGGACCAAACCGGGGTAAAAAAGGCTTCACCGACGAAGAGCGCAGCGGCTTCGATAACTGGCTGGCCGCTGGCTTCGTCGATACGCTGCGACTCTTCAAACAGGGCAATGGCTACTACACCTGGTGGAGCCACTTTGCCCGGGCCCGCGAGCGCAACGTCGGTTGGCGCATCGACTATTTCCTCGTATCTGAAAGTCTGAAAGCCAAAGTAAAAGCCGCCGATATCCACCCGGCCGTCCTCGGCTCCGACCACTGCCCGGTCAGCATCACACTCGACATATGAGCAGGGAATTACCCCCAATCATCAAACAGGTCGGCTTTGACTTCAACTGGGACGAGCGAAAGGTCTGGGCGATCGACGCACCCACCGAGACGATAGCCACAGAAGAACTCGCCTGGCATCTCGACATCCCATTTTTATGGACTAAACCCGATGGATTTTATGATTTAACACCCCGGAGCGTTCTAGGCCATCCCGACCAGTATCCCGAAGAATATGCGCGCATGTTAAATGCCAACTTAAGGTATCCGATCGACATCATGCAAAAGGGTGAACAGTGGGTGATCCTCGATGGCCTTCATCGCCTGATGAAAGCAGTTCTGCAAGAGCGAGACACAGTCACCGTCCGAAAAATCCCGACCGCCGTAATTCCACTCATCCGAAAAGATACCTAGCCATCGGTCCAATCTGTTACAATCAGTCATAGACTAGGAGGAAAGATGCGGGAGATTGAGATTAAGGCGCGGGTACGGGACACGGAGCAAACGCTGGCAGCGTTGAAAAAGCTAGGCGTGAAGCTGAGCGAGCCGAAAAGGCAGCACGATGTCGTCTACAGCCGGTCCGGGGCAATCGATAACGACCCGGGCGAAAACTGGCTGCGGGTACGAACCGAAAACGACAGCACTGTTTATTTCACCCTCAAGCGGTCCGTAACCGGCGAACTGGACAGCATCGAGCATGAGACTATCGTCGAGAACGCCGGCGAGCTTACGGCTATCATCGGCTACCTGGGCTACGAACTCTTCTCGGATATCACCAAGATCCGCCGCAAAGGCCACTACGGCGATATCGAAGTCTGCTTCGACGAAGTCCCCAAACTTGGTACGTTCATAGAGGCTGAGCTGCTCCGGGACGAAGACGCCGATTACCAGGCGACAGCCGATGAACTCTGGGCGCTGTTCACGAAGCTCGGCATCGAAAAATCCGCCGAGGAAACCAGCGGCTACGATGTGCTGATGCGCAAGCTCGAAAGGGAATAATGCAGCAAGATTATTGGCTCAAACAGACCGATACACCCTTGTTTCCAGAGCTGGAATGGAGCCGGCCCGAGAATAAGCGGCAGGCCGGCAAGCTGCTGATCGTCGGCGGCAACGGCTACGAATTCAAAGCGCCGGCCAATGCGTACGGCGATGCGCTGGCAGCGGGCGTGGGCACGGCCAAAGTGCTGCTGCCGGCAAGCATGCAAAAAGTGGTGCAAGATATTTTCCCCGAAGCCGAGTTCGCGCCCAGCACACCAAGCGGCAGCTTTGCGGGGGCCAGCCTGGCCGCCATGCTCGAGCTAGCGCAGTGGGCAGATGGCGTCCTGCTGGCCGGTGACATCGGCCGCAATAGTGAAACCACCGTGCTGCTTGAGACGTTTCTCGAGAAATACCAGGGGCAAGTCACGCTCACCAAAGATGCTGCTGACCTGGCCGTGCAGCAGCCGTTGCAATTATTACAACGAACAGATACCCTGCTGGTGCTTGCCATGGGGCAGCTGCGTCGGCTCGGCAGTGAAGCGCATTTCCCCCGGGCTTTCACGACCGATATGGGGCTGGTGCAGCTGGCAGAGAACCTGCATGAATGTACCAAACGCTTCGCGCCGCACATTATCACCCGGCACCAGGATAATCTCGTGGTGGCCGCGAACGGGCGGGTAAGCACCACACCGGTGACAGGCGAGCAGCCCGTCTGGCGCCTGGCGACCGCGGCGAGCGCCAGCACGTGGTGGCTCCAGGTCCCCACTAAACCCTTCGAAGCCCTCACGACCGCCATATACAATCAACGATAAATATGATTGCTCTTACAAGATTTTGTTCGCTTTAGCGGCGTCACGAACGTGGCGCGTCTAGCGCTTCAGTTGCGAAGCAATTAGTGTTTTTAACAAATGGTGCCGCAGGACGGACTTGATAACTTCCAAATGTCTCATTTGGAAGTTGCTAGCCAAGTGGTAAACTCTTTACCGCTTGGCGTTACCGACACGATATTCGAATATAGGATGGTGGGCGAGGAGGCAAAAAGCCCTGGTAGGGCTTTTTGTAGACACGAGCGAAGCGTCGTCCGTACAATAGATCAAATGGTGGGCGAGGAGGGACTTGAACCCTCACAAGATTGCTCTTACAAGATTTTGAGTCTAGCGCGTCTACCAATTCCGCCACTCGCCCATATTATGAAATTGCTTGACTACAGTATGCTATCAGGGGTGTATTGTACTATACTAAGACATGAAACGCGAGTGGGCCTATAGCAGAAGCCGCTCGGAGCATACGTATATGAACGGCAATCCATTGATCCCCCGAGAAGACAACAGCCAAGATGGCCGAGCAGAAGACCCGGCCGTCCAGCTGATCCGCGCCAAGGTAGAGCGGGCCTACTCCGGCGAGCCGGACGCTGCCCAGGAAATGGCCGAGGCGGCCCAGCAACGCACGCCCAGCAAGCACCAGCACTACATGGCTGAGCTCAGCGCCAGCGGCAAGAGCCTGGCCGAGATCCAGACCGCCTGGCACCACTACTACACCCAGCTGCCCGACACCGAAAAGCACGAAGTCTGGCAGGAATTTTACGCCGCCAACCAGCACACGCCGTACCAAAAACTGTTTCAGAAGCAGCAGGCGGTCGCCAGCCGCCGACGCGAAGAGCCGGCAACCACGCCGCCGGCAGCTTCCGGCAGCGGGGTCGTGGTGGCAGACCACGAGCCGCCGAAACCCCCGGCACCGCAGCCCACCAAAAGCAGGGCAGCTACCGGTAAAGTCCGGGCCAAAATCAATCAGAAGCTCGATAAAAAGCTCAGTCCGAACAGCAAGTTCACCGTGCGACACCATCTGCAATCGGTCGGTTTCGGGTTAGCTAGCGGCTTTATCGTGCTGGTCGTGTTCCTGTTCGGATTTTTCAACGAATACATCATCGCGCCGTTCATCCAGCCCAGCCGTAATGTGAGCGCCACGCCCATTATCCTAAGCGATAGCAAAGCCACGCTGAACGCGCCGCCGTCTGTCACCATTCCCAAGATCAACGTGCAGATTCCCATCGATTTCACGGTCGCCACCACTGATGAAGCCGCCGTCGAAGACGGTCTGAAATCAGGCGTCGTGCACTATGCCAACACGGCACTGCCCGGGCAGGATGGCAATGGCGCCTACTTCGGCCACTCCGCGGTCAATATCTTCAACAACGGGGTCAAATACAAGTTCGCGTTTTCACTGCTGCACGACCTCACCACCGGCGACGTATTTTACATAACTTACAGCGGCACGACGTACGCCTACCGTGTGTTCGACAGGGAAGTGGTGCCGCCGAGCGACGTCGGCGTCATCAACGACAACAAAGGCCGGACGGCCACCGCCACGCTCATCACCTGCGATCCGCCCGGCGTCAGCACTAACCGCCTGGTGGTGTGGGGCGAACAGATCAGTCCGGACCCGGCAACCAACAGCGCCGCCACTCCCAACACCTCTGTCGCCGCGCCGACCCAGATCGCTGGCAACGGCCCCAATATGTGGAACCGCTTCGTCGGCTGGCTCGAATTCTGGAACTAAGCCAGAGAACAGAGAACAGACTGCAGTTCACTAGCACAAATATGCACCCGTAGCTCCGGCCATTCGGAAGCCTCCCGGCTTGGCTGTTCGTAGAACTGACAACTCCTTGGAACGTCAGTGACAAGCCGGAGGAGTTGTTTGAGGGAGAACCTCGACCGAGTTCTCCGGAGGGTTGTCAGGCTTCACAACTGCCAACCGAGAGGCTGGAGTCTGGCCGGAAGGTTTTGGCTACTTTTGGCTGCAAAAGTAACGGGAAGAAAGCCGAGGGATGGAAGTCAGTGAGAGAGGTGATGTTTAGTGAAAAACGAACGCGAACCAGCAGGCATGGATTCCGGCTCGGGGGCCGGAATGACAAAGGGAATAGATTTCAGCTTTCGCTGGAATGACAAACCCAGGGGAATGGGCTGCAAGCCCGCCAGTGGGCGGGGGACGGGCGCCGGTATAGTCTGAAAGGGAAACCCTGGGGTTTCCCTTCGCTACCCCGGCCTCCCTGCGGCAAGCCGGGTGGCACCCTTCCCGGCGCGGGAGTGGAAGCTGATCGGAGAGAATGGATTCTGGGGCAGAGACGTGGATAACAGGGGTCTACGGCTTCGCCGTCAGTGAGGTACTGGTCAGCGCCGGTTTGACGGTCGCACCGCTGCCGGGCGTCAGGCTGTACAGGTACGAGTAATTGCTGGCAAAGAACGGCAGGTAGGCTGGGTCGGCGGGCATGAGCGCCTGCTGGTTGCGGTAGTCGTAATCGAACACCAGCAGTTTGCCACCGCTGACATACAGCAGGCGGTCGCCGTCCATCCAGGTGGCGTGCGTCTGCGGGGTGTCCAGCGGCTGCTTGGCGGTGTAGTGGTACTGGGCGACATTCTCAAAATCATAGGTGTAAAAATCTTGACCGCTCTCGGCGAGCAGAAACTGCGTGTTATTCGAAAAAGCCAGGTAGGACGGGTGATTGAGCGGCAAGCGGCGCCACGGGGCGGGGTACGTATCGGCCGTGGAGGTCGTTTCGCTCTGCGGATTGCGGTAGATGTACACCGCCGAATCATTGCTGGCGGCCACCGCTATGTACCAGTCACCGCTGTACTGCGCCAGATTAAGCACGTACGACGGCGCGGCGGCCGGTAGCGACCGCAGCGTGACGGCTTTTTGGCCGTCCTGGAACACCACGCTGACACCACCGGTCGTCTCTTTGCCAGTCGGCGACGTATCGGTGACATACAAGAGCTGACCGCTGCCGTACGGCTTATATGCCAGCACGTGCTCCAGCCGGCTGACTTCCGAGCCGTCGCTGGCATTGACCCGGCGCAGCGTCTGCGCCGACTGGTTGTAGATGTAGAATTGGTCCACCTTGCTGTTGTATAGATTCAGCGTCTCGTCGGCGGTCAGCCCCAACGTACTCGTCAGGTTGACGGAGGCAGTCGGGGTGTCACGATTGAACAAAACGTACTCGTGGTCGGTAACCCCGGCAGTAACATACGTGTGGAGCAGCAGCACGTCCTTACTGTCCGCCGACCATTCCACCAGCGACCACGTCTGCGCCCCGTCACCGGGGGTGAATGAGCCATCGGGCAAGCTAATTTCTGCCTGGACCGGCTTAGCCGGATTGCCCAGGTCGTACTCCAGGAAAGTGCCAGGCTTGCTGGCGCTACCCAGCAGCAGCCAGCGTTTGTCCGGACTCTGCGTGGCGATGGACGGGCTAGCTGCCAGATCACCCAGCGAAGTGGTTTTCAGCTGCGTCGGAAACAGGAAGGGGTAATCGAAGTGCTGTACATCGCCGCCCAGCACGGTCACCGGCCGCTGCCAGCTCCGGTAGCCAGCCTTGCTGATCTGCAGCATGTACGAACCGGCAGCTATATTCAGCCGTGTGTTCGTCGGAGAACCGTATTTCTTACCGTTCAAAGTGATTGTCGCGCCGCTCGGCTGGCTGGAGACGAACACGAAACCCTTGTAAATAACCTGACCCTTCTTGTCCAGATTGTAACCATAGGCCAGCAGGAGCAGTACGAGAGTCGTCAGCCCGATAGCGAGAGCGGTCAGGCAGTACCCCAGCACCAGCAGGGTACGGTTGCGGCGTTCAATTTTCGGATCCAGGAAATCCATATGTTTCAAGTATGTAGTATATCGCAGTCAGCCTCCCCAGACCACTGGCGTTCAGCATCCACTTTTACGCTTGCGCTTACACCGGCATAAGCGGTACTATAGTAGGGAACAAACTGATGGCTTTCAGGTAAAAGCGGGAAATGAAAAGCAAAAACACGATTGAGCTGAACGGCAGGCGTTACGATGCGCTGACTGGCGCCGTACTGGATGAGGCGCCTGCTGCCCGGTCGAACATCGACGGTGTCCTGCGGGGCCAGGCGAGCACGCAGCACCACGCCGCCACCCAGCACTCTGTCGCCGTGCGGTCCGCAGCCCAGGCAAGTCAGCCCGCCGTCACCTCGAAACCGGCCCGTTCGGCTGCCACGCATGCCCATGCCCATCGGCCCGAAAACGCCGTCACCCTGATGCGCAGCGCCGTCAAACGCCCCGAGCCGCAGCCGCGGTCCCGTGCCCAGAGCAGCCTACATCACAAGGTCCCCAGCCTCATCGCGACCAAGCAGTCAGCCTACAGCATCGACGAGCAGCGGCTGGCCCGCGCCCATTCTACCGCTCGCAGCCCGCACATCACCCGCCATGCCCCCGAGCGCACGCTGCACATACCGGTCACCGTCGCACCGCTGGCCGTCCATCCCGGCCCGACCAAGCCGGAAACCGTGGCCGAACCGACCGCACCAGCCCCGCAGCCCACTAACAAACCGTTCGACATGTTCGAGCACGCCATCGCCAATGCCGGCCACTTCGTCGACACCCAATCACGCAAGCATCATTTCAAAAAGCAGACCCGACGCCACGTCATCAGCATGGCGGCCGGCACCTTGGCACTGCTGGTCATCGCCGGCTTCGCGCTCTACCAGAACACGCCCGGCTTACAGTTCAAAGTAGCCAGCATCCAGGCCGGTGTCAGCACCCACATGCCCAATCTGCAAGCCGCTGGCTTCGCGTATAACGGCGTCAAAGCTGGCAACGGCCTGCTGACGGTCGGTTTCAAGGGCACTGGCGGCGCTTACCAGCTGGTGCAGCAGACCACTAACTGGAGCGGCAGCGATATGATCCAAAATGTCGGCAGCGTGGATGCCAGCGGTCAGCCCGACTACACCACTTTGCACATCGGCAGCACCACGGTGTACCGCTTGGGCAGCAGCAATGCCACCTGGGTAGCGAACGGCAAGTGGTACACCGTCAGCGGCAACCACAGCTTAAGCGACCAGCAAGTTACCGCCATCGTCCAAAACAGCTAGCCCGATAAAGCACGTAACACTCCTCGGATACTCGGTCGCAGACCGGAAGGGTAGCCTCGGCTAAGCCCTAGCGAAGCGTCAGGGTTTACCGAGGCAAGGGGAACCCTTCAGGGTGCCCCTTTCAGACAATAGGACGCCTACGTCCGGAACACACCGCCGATGCGGAGCCGTCTGCAGACCTGTCGGTTATCGTGAACCACGGATGCCAGAGGCTCGACCCCCGACCAAACTTCTTATATACTAAAAGACATATGAAACCCGTCCGTACCCGCTTCGCGCCCAGCCCGACCGGCTATCTGCACGTCGGCGGCATCCGCACCGCATTGTTCGCCTGGCTGGTGGCGCGCCAAGCTGGTGGGGAGTTCATCTTGCGCATCGAGGACACTGACCGCGCCCGGGAAGTGCAGGGCGCCGAAGCCCACATCATGGAAAGCCTGCACGCGCTCGGGCTGGATTACGATGAAGGCCCCGACACGCCAGGCGATTACGGCCCGTACCGCCAAACCGAGCGGCTGGCCAAGTACCAAGAATGGGCGCAAGTTCTGATCGATGCTGGCCGGGCATATGCCGACCCCTATTCGGCCGAAGAAGTGCAACAATTCCGCGAACAAGCCCAAAAAGCCAAAAAGCCATTCCTATACCGCAATCACCGGCCGGAGGACCCTCCGAAATGGGATGGTTCTACACCGCTGCGGTTCAAGAGCGACCCTAAAGATTACCAGTGGCATGACGCCGTCATGGGCGATCTGCATGCCGGCGCAGAGGCTATCGACGATTTCATCCTCATCAAATCCGATGGCTTCCCAACCTACAATTTCGCCCACATCATCGACGACCACGAAATGCAGATCACCCACGTCATCCGCGGCCAGGAGTTTATCGCCAGTGTTCCCAACTACCTGAACCTGTATGAAGCCCTGGAATTTGAGCGGCCGGTACTCGCCACCATGCCGCATATCTTGGGCCCCGATGGCAAGAAAAAGCTCAGCAAACGCGACGGTGCCAAAGACGTGCTCGATTACCTGCGCGACGGTTTTCTCACGGAAGCGATGATCAACTTTATCGCATCTCTCGGCTGGAACGACGGCACCGAGCAGGAAATATTCACGCGCGACGAGCTCATCGCCAAATTCAGCCTGGACCGCGTCCAGCGCGCCGGCGCCCGGTTCGACGAGAACCGTCTGCTCTGGATGAACGGCAGCTGGATCCGCAGCCTGAACCTCAACGAACTCTACGCCCGCACCTGCGTCATTCCCGCGCAGGCGGGAATCCAGTCCGATAATCCGTCGCGCAGCGACCACATATCCTATTGGCCAGCCAGCGCCAAAAGCTACCCCGAGGACTACAAAATGCAGGTGTTGGGCCTCGTGCAGGAGCGCCTGAAATATTTCGCCGAGCTGCCCGCGCTTACCAGCTTTTTCTTCGAAGACCTGCCGGTGAACATGGAGCTGATCGACGACAACAAGCAACTCAAAAAGTGTGAGAGGTCCGACCTCTCACAGTGGCTCAAGCAGGCCAGAGATACTCTGGAAGAAAGTGATTTCAGCGTAGCGGACCTCACCGAGCGGCTCAATAAGCTACTCGAGACTACTGGTCAAAAACCCGGCGTTCTCTTCAGCCTGATACGCATCGCCACCACTCAGGCGCCCAGCAGCCCCGGCCTCGCCGAAACTCTCGCCGTCCTCGGCCGTGACACCGCCCTCCGCCGCATCGGCCAGTTACTCGCTAGTCTGTAAACGTATAATTTTCGGGGTGCAGCGCAATATCCAGCAGCAGCTTGCTCTGCTCGTGAGCAAGCCGGGCTTTCCGGCCCAATTCCGTAACCTTTAAGTCTAGCGTACCCAGCGCATAATCCGCCAGCCGGGTTTCCCAGCCGGTCGACATCGGCCATACCTCGTGCCGCAGCTCATCAAGATTGATTTCTTCATCCATAGTATTTCGTCCTTTCGGCACTCATATGACTTTGTCATATGAGTGATCGTGCTCGGAATGAGCGCCCCAACAAATAATATTATGTTGATGCGCTCATTCCTCCGCGCGATACTCATCAGTACGAATACACATTCGTAGATACTAACGCGGTGGGTGCTTGGGCAGGGGAGTTGGAGAGCCAGCGAATGCCGACTAGCCTTTCTCACCCTGCCAAGCAGAGCCACACGCGACCCCGGAATTTCCGAGGATTAACAGTTAGCGTCTGCTACGACGTTTGTACCTTGTCACGAATCCTTGAGCGCCTGGTCCAGGAACCGCTTGAGCGCCTGAAGGCGTTTGGGCGAAACCCGTTCTTTGACCAGGAGAGCCAACTGCCGTGTATCACCATCGCTGACGAGATCATCGAAAGCGAAGATGACGTGTGTGAGTGCCTTGGCGGTCAGATTATTGGCATCGTGTTTGGCGATGTTCTCATCTGTCCGCTTCGGACGCTCGCGACGACGCTTGGCCGACGGCATCACCGGAGTCGGCGATGGCGAAGCAGGCAAGCCCGCTAGCAGCACCGAGTGGATTTCCTCACTCGGGCTGACCCGAGAGACTGCGACTGCGTCGTGTTCCTGCACTGCCTGCCGGAGCTTCGTCAGACGTTCCTCCCAAGGCTGCTTCGCCTTGCTCAGCTCATCTGCTGAATCACGGGCAATCATCTCCAGACGGTAGGCCACCGATTTGCCGGGCATGTCTCCGCGCAGAAGCACTCGGTAGAGTGACTGCACCTTGGCATAGCCAAGCATCTCCTGGACCCGCACCGGTTCATAGCGACCGTAACCGATCAACCGTAGAACCGTTTGAGCGGGCTGAGCGAGCCGCTCCACCTCGACCAGGTGGTACCCGATCGCGTCCAGGAACACCCGGACCCGCAAGTCGACATCGCCGACAGGGGTTTGGGTACTGTACAGCCAACGCAAGGCCGTCTTCTGTTGCACGCCCGCGAACTCAGCAAGACAGGTAACCGCCGGCTCGTTCGAGGCAAAACGCTCGGAAAAACTCCGCAGCGCCGCCCCAACCGGCACGGTTACCATCAGAGCTCCTCGGAATCCGACTCACACGCGTACGTGTCGGCCGGCTCCATGAAGTTCCGACGGGTAAGACGCCGGGTCCGCTTGCCGGAGTTGATGTGCTCCGCCATGAGGTACGTCAGCGTGTCGATGGCCTTGCCGCTCGACGAGGCCAGGTTCATGACCGTCGGGTCCATCGTCTGGAACAGCTTCAGCTTACGGATAATCGACGAGTCGATCACCAGCTTTTCGCCGTCCCAGAACTCGAGGTGCTCGCTGAGCACCTTGGCGAGTGCCAGCATGAAGGTCAGCTTGAGGTGCACCGCGGTCTGGCGGTACGCCACGTGCTGCACACCCCAGATGCTGTCGAGGGCCTCGAAGAACGTGCGGATGTTGGACACGTACGTGTTGCGTCCGGTGGTCTGCATAATCTTCTGCAGACCTTCCGCCAGGTCAGTCACCTTGGCACCGCGGCCAGGGCCGATGTGGCTGTGCAGCATGCCGACGACCTTGTAAAACATGGTCGCAGAGATGAGCTCACCGATGTGGGCGTTCTGGGTGAACGTCACACGCCGGTAGAGCACGAAGCTCCTGTCGTCAGTGCACAGGTTGTACATCGTCTTGGCGACCGGCAGCTTAGTCCGCAGGTTGCGCAGATTGATATTGCTGCTCAGCCGCGTCTGGCTGCCGTTCAGCTCATCGAACAGATCAAGCTCCCAGGCAGCGTCGTGGCCGAAGTGGACACGAACGCCGAGCCGAGGGTTGAAGCCCGGGTATTCCGGGTCAGCCATCAGCTGCTTGCCCGACTCCACGCGCTGTTGCCCGTCCACGATGTAAACGTCGCCGGTCAGATAGAACGCATCGCCCATCTCGCGATAAGCCATGCTGTCACGCAGATTGAGCACGATGTCGGGCAGAGTGCCCTTGAGGTGACCCTTCTTGAGGTGGTCGATCTTCGCCTGGGTGAGCATCTCACGCTGGTAGTCCGCGATCTGAAGCAGCCCGAAGCTGTCCGGATCGACAGTGCCACGCAGGACGATGTCATCATTCCAGATGTCGAGCGCCGCGTTGTTGATCTTCACACTCTGCCTATCAGGCATGGGCGTGATCCTCTCTAGTGTCGAGCGTCCCGTTCCAGGTGACACTCATCGGGTTGGATAGGTACACTCACTTGGTTTCCTCGTATCCGTCAGACGGAAAACATTCCACCAGGAGCCCTTTTAAAATACTCTCTCTCTTTATTTGTCAATGTGTAAATATTATTACACAATACTTTTTTGTTACGTTTTTCGGTTTGCTATAATACCGCTTATGATTGATGATTTTGTGCGGCCGCCGGCAGCAGGGCAGAGGCCACCGGTACCGCACCAAAAACCAATACAAAGCATCAGACAGCTCAAACAGCCCGCTCTAGCGTCGCTCCCAGCGGCGGCCAAGCAGGAGTCAGGTTTCCAGACCCCCGAGCAGGTTGCAGCCAAGGAGGAAAGACCGACGCCAGCCGTCGAACCTCCTACCGGTCCGCGCTCGAAACAGGTGAAGCGGCAATGGCCATTCGGCAAAAAGCAGACGATCATCATGGCGGCCGTCGCCTTCGTGGTGCTAGCCAGCGCCAGCGTGGCCGCCTATGCCTTCACGCGCCCCGGTCCCACACCGGTCGCCACGCACCAACACGAAAAGACCCCGGCGGTACCGCCCAAACCGACCACCGTCGCCAGTACGCTCACCGGGCTGCCGGTCGACCCGAGTGCCAATAAGCGTCCCGTAACGGGTGTGATGATCGAAAACAGCCTGGACGCCCGACCGCAATCAGGCCTTGCTCAGGCCGGCGTGGTATTTGAAGCCGTCGCCGAGGGCGGCGTCACGCGCTTCTTGGCGCTGTATCAAGACCAGGTCCCGGCCAATATCGGCCCCATCCGCAGCGCCCGCCCGTACTTCATCCAGTGGGCCATGGGCTTCGACGCCGGCTATGCCCACGTCGGCGGCAGCCCGGATGGCCTGGCCGACATAAAAGCCTGGGGCGTGCGCGACCTCGACCAGTTCTACAACGGCGGCTCGTACCACCGCATATCCAGCCGGGCAGCCCCGCACAACGTCTACACCGGCATCGACACCCTGAACCAGCTCGAGACCAAAAAAGGCTACACCACCAGTACGTTCGCGGGCTTCGTGCGCGGCAAAGAGGCCCCGAGCCAGCAGCCGAATGCCACCAGCATCGACTTCCAGCTGTCGGGGTACGACTACGACCCGCATTTTACCTACAGTGCCGCCGCCAACAGCTACGACCGCAGCGAAATGGGGCAGCCGCAGCTGGACGCCAACACCGGTAAACAACTGAGCCCCAAAGTAGTCATCGCCATCGTCGTACCGATGGCGCAGGGCGCCCTCGACAGCTCCGGCGCCTATTACTCCGATTACAATCCCATCGGCAGCGGCCAGGCCTATGTGTTCCAAAACGGCACCGTCACCATCGGCCAGTGGCAGAAGGCCAGCAACACGACCAACATCAGCTTCACCGACAGCAGCGGCCAGCCGTTACCGCTCAACCCCGGCCAAACCTGGATCACTGCCGTTACCAGCACAAATAGGGTAAGCTATAAGTAAAGCATGAGCGATTCCGAAACCCCGACCGGCTATTTCCAGCGTTTCACGCGCCAGTTCCGCTCGCGGCTGCTCGTGGTACTGCTGATCAACAACGCGCTGATCGTGGCCGATTGGTACATCGTGGACCGGGTCATCAAACTGACCGGCTGGTGGTCGCTGGCAGCTATCGTCGCCGTACCGCTCATAACCCTCGGCGTCATCCCGTACCTCAGCGCCAATATGCTGGTGCGGCCTACCAAGTTCCTCTGGCAAGCCATCATGCATCTGGCGCCCGCCACCACCGAGGAAATCGGCGCCCCAGAGCCGTCGCAGCTGCACCTGGGAAGGGAGCTCATCGGTAACCTGATCAGCCAGCTGTACCAGCTGGTGAGCGTCGCCCAAAGCATCAGTGAGACCAATCACAAATCAGATCTCAGCGCCAACTTCGTGGCCAGCTCGCTGCCGCTGCCGCTGCTGATCCTGGGCAAAGACGGCGCGATCGTCTACGTCAACGAAGCGACCGCCAAGTACCTGAACAAGCCAGTGTCCGACCTGGTGGGGCAGAACATCTACACGGCGCTCGACATGTCCTTCGCCACCGACGATACGCTCGACAACTGGCTGAAAGACATCAAGGGCAAAACGGTCACCGCCAGCCACAAGTGGGAGCGGGTCCGCATCGGCCTGCCCGGGCAGAACGACAGCCTGCAGTTCGACCTGGCAGTGTACTACAACCAAGACAATCCACTCGGCTACGAATCCATGCTGGTGCTGTTCGACCACACCGAGGTCTACGCCCAGGACGACCAGGCCATGAGCTTCGTGGCACTCAGCGTGCACGAACTGCGCACGCCGCTGACGTTGCTGCGCGGCTACATCGAGGTGTTCGACGACGAGCTGGGCCCCACGCTCGATGCCGAGCTCAAAGATTTCATGAAGAAGATGGACGTCGCCGCCCAGCAGCTGGCCGCCTTCGTGGACAACATCCTGAACGTCGCTAAAATAGAAGACAACCAGCTGACGCTGCAGCTCCACGAAGACAACTGGCAGGGCGTGGTCGAAGCGGTGGTGCGCGACCTGTCGTTGCGTGCCGGCGTCCGCGGGATAACCATCAAAACCGAGATCGCCAGCGACTTGCCGCCGGTCGGCGTCGACCGCTACAGCATTTACGAGGTGCTGGCCAACCTGCTCGATAACGCCATCAAATACAGCAAGGGCACCAGCGAAATTTATGTGACGGCCGGACTGAACCAAGACGGCCTGGTGGAGACCAGCGTGAAAGATTTCGGGCTGGGTATCGACGCCAGCGTGCTGCCGCACATTTTCGACAAATTCTACCGCAACCACCGCAATCGCGCCCAGATCGGCGGCACCGGCCTGGGTCTCTACCTCAGTAAATCAATCATCGATGCCCACGGTGGCCAGATTTGGGTCACCAGCAAGGTTGACGAAGGCAGCACCTTCAGCTTTACCGTGCTGCCGTACGCCAAACTTGCGGGACAGGCCAAAACCAACGATAATACCGGTATCACCCGCAGCGCCCATGGCTGGATCAAGAACCATTCGCTGTATCGGGATTGAATAGTATGCAACCAGACACCATCATCACCCCCACACCACCCAAGAAAGTTCTCTGTATCGAGGACGAGCATTTTATAAGCGAGCTCTACGCCCGCGCCCTGACCAAGGCCGGCTACCGGGTGGATGTGCAGCTCGACGGCCAGAAAGGCCTGGCGGCCGCCCAGACCGACCAGTACGATATCATCCTGCTCGATCTGATGATCCCGAACATCACCGGCATCGAGGTGCTGCGCACCCTGCGCGACCCGAAGAAAACGCCGAAAATGCACGCCAAGATCATCATCACGACCAACCTCGAGCAGCGCGACGACGTCCGGGCCGACATCGAAAAGCAGGCCGACGGCTACCTGGTAAAGGCCGAGATCACGCCGCACGAGCTAGTCGATTTCCTGACCCATCTTGACACCTAATACGCGACCGGCTGCCGCGAACTTTGCGTGGTGATATAATTGAATATCATGGATAACGAAGAGACAATCGCCGACCTCAAGCAGTTTATATCTGTCACTATCACGCAGCGAACCAGCCATTTGGCCACGAAAGATGATATTGCCCGCCTAGAGAGAAAGATTGATGATAAAGCCGAAGAAATTTTAGAAGCTATTGGCGAAACTATGACTACTAGTACCGAGGCTACCGATGCACAGCTGGCCGACCACGAGCAGCGTTTAACCCGCTTTGAAGCCAAAGCCGCTTAAACTACCTCATAAAAGCAAACACCCCACACTATTCTCAAATTCCTTTCGGAAACTACCAAATGGTAGCAATAGGTGGGGTGGGTGATCCGACTTTGCAGGCATTACTACCCGCTCGGGTTCAGACCGAACCGATGGCCAACCGTACGGTCAGCGCACCTTTTTGAAAACTATATACATCTACGCGATGTGACCCGCTATCGAACCGAAGTCCGAGCTACTGTCACAGCCGTCGCGCGCGACCTGGTCATCTAGCCTACTGGCCAACTCGAGCTGGCCGAGGCCTGGACGGACCGAACGGCCGAGGAGCGCGAGGACCGTTGATGCAGTCCAGCTCGCGCCGAACCTTGGAGATCACCTCATCGGCGATCGCCTTGGCCTCGGGACCGGGCACCGGCGGCAGGCCGCCGAAGTGCTGGTCGGCCCACGGACCACCGATTCCGAACCACCAGTTCGCCTTGTCGGCGTCCTCGGTGTCCAGCGCAAGCTGGACGGATGCCGCAAGGCCCTCTTCCTGCCCCGAGGACAGGAAGAGTTCTCCGTTCGCCTCCTCGGCGTACTTCACGCCGTCGGCAATAATGGTGTCGATGTCGAGCGTGAACATGTCTCCTCCAAGAGACTAATTGTGCCGGCACGGTGCCGAGCACGAAGGTTGTCAGAAAGTCCGGTTGAACTTCTGCCCGCGCTAGTATCAGACGGCTAGGCCGCAATCGTTACTAACGCTTCGCAGAAGCTCAAACATAAACTATGACAATCGTCTCTGAAAGAGAAGTATTTGAGAGGCTTCATTTGCACGAAACGACTCTCAAAGATGTAATAGCTTCTGTAAAGGTGCGGAGTAATTTGGAACCGCAAGCGGCTCGACAAAAACTCCTGAAATAGCGGTGAATACTACTATGTCAGCAGTTTTCGTATCTGTTATCCCTCTGAAACGTACCTGATTGAAGCCTCTCACTGAATCAATCGTGCATACATAATAGCACAAGCATGTTAATATGTCAATAGTATTTTTAGATATAAGATAAAATTTCCCGGCTCCATGGGAAAGTAAAAATGCCACGCTTTGGCAAGCGTTCATACATTATGCTATATTAAAGTTGGAATTTAAAAACAAATAAAGAAAAATATGAGCGAAGAGCCCCATTTTGCGCCCGAAGAAATTCCACCCGAAAGCACAGACTCCTTTGAGGTTTACCATGGCTTGAACACAGTAGGTGGGGGCATCGTCGACTGATAGCCGATAGTCGGGTTAATGCTAATCTAGACACAAAGAAGCTCAGCGGAGGAATAACCGTACCAAGAGAGAAGGTTCTACAGGATGCTGCCCATGATTATCAAGCTATAGTTAGCGCCGCAAACGCTGAAACCTCAGAAAGTGGTGAAAAGGTATATGGACCTATAACGCCTGAACGTGTCACCCACAAGCTTCTCGGCGTGGCACGCACGTACACCCATGCTATGCGTAACGGCTTGCTCACCGCTTATGCGACCCCGGCCGTCAGCCAGTCGACACAAAGGCGAAGAAACGGCGGTGCAGAATCACCCTGGGATACGCAAAGAATTGCCATACCGGTGGATCAGATAGGGACACAAGCGTTGCTAGCCGAACACGAGACAGTGCGTATTGCAGCGCTCAGTGAAATTCTCGACCCTTACCGTTACCGGCAAGATGATGACACGCCCACAGCAGAACGAGCCGCCCAAGTAGCAGAGCAAGACGAAGCGGCAGTATTACTAGCCTCATTAGAAGGCTCTTGGGAGAAAGATCTTTTAACCGCCGCTGCCGTACGCCACTATCTACACCCGCACATCAACCGACCAGATTTGGCAGACAAAGTAATCCAACTAATGAGTGTGCCGGCCTTGCAGTACGCCCTGGCTGAAGCGAAGCAATCGGCCGCCCAAGCAACACCCGAAAAAGTTATATCTCGAGTTTCTCAACACAGCGAACAAGTTCTCGATACTCTCATTGCAGGTTGTTCAGATGAGACAAAAGCCGCCCTAAAACAGCAAGCCATCATGGCAGCTGAGTCTGACAAGTTTCGAGTCACGATTAACTTACGGCTAGAAACTCTTGAAAAAATGCTGTTTGATACGTACCGCCTATTGCCTGCCCCAGAGGCGGGGAGGTCTGGCGGTAACCCCTCTGAAATCGGAGACGGGCGAGAAGCTGCAGAGGCAGCTCTTGGCATACATGATGCAGAGCAGGCTATTGTCGAGCGGCCCATCTACGGGGCACTCGCTGTTACCAATCAAGAACGTAACAAAGGTGCACGCAATGCAGAAGGATACGGTGAGTGTGTTATAACCATTAAACCAGAAGTGGCGCAGAAAAGAGCCGTATACACCTTTGGCGATACAATGAATCTGATGTTTTTTACCGCCCTCAAGCCAGAGAAGCGAAATAGCCAACTCATGACACTGCAGCAAGCTGAGGTCGCGAAGTTATATTACGACGCAACCTATGCCAATAAGCGCGACCAAGTAAATGGCAACCTTGGCTACTGGTATGTCGAATCCCAGATACTTGGCGGTGTAAGTACTGAAGATATAGAATCTGTGACAATTCCGTATTCGGTCGGTTTACGACACCGCGGAGTTGTTGGACTTATACGAGAAAGGTACTCAAGCCTACCCATTCGTCTTAGCGCTACCTCTAAAGAAAACCAGGAGTTTGATAACGATTTACGGCGCTACTTAGAGGACCAACGAATAGAAGTCATAGAAATTTAAAAATCGAGTATTTGGTGCGGCCAATCGTAGCAAAAATTACGCTAGCGTTTATGTTGCAAGCGCGTATAGTAAGGGGTAGCCATGTGAGGACTGGCGGTTTTTTCGCCCCCTTTACCTCGCAGACTTTACACTTTGGCAATCATACTCCGGTCCCTGTGCGCCACTCCTACAAATAGATTTCTTAGATGGACTCCGAGCGGTGAACGGCTTATCGCAGTCACAGAAATCTCTCTTTTTACCTCCGTTCCCGGTCTCAATTCGAGCACACGGTTCTCTTTATTTATCTCAACTGTAGGAGGAACTCTTCGATGACACAAACTATCAACACCCCTGTAAATGTAAACGCATACTATTTCGCCGGCCCAGCAATGAAAACCTTCCCGCGCGAAATCGAGTACGGCGGACGCGAGGTGAGCTTCGCCAGCGGCCTGCGCTACCTGGTGCAAAAGGGTAGCGAAGCCATGCAGCTGTTCGATATGAACGGGGCAGACGGCCTGACCTACCGCCTGCGGCAGGCCGGCAATAGCTGGACGCTGCTGGGCACGCGGGGAGGGCAGTAAGATGCAGCGCGAATATCTCGAAGAAGATCTGCGGCTTATCCGCACCTACTTTCCCGGTGCCCGCACAGTCGCTTTGCGCACGCCGTTCGATCTCACTCCCAAAGCCCCAGCCGCCCGGCTACCCGAAGAAGCATTCCGCGCCGAGCCGGGCGGCGGCCGCTGGTATGGAGATTTGCAATGGAGCCGCTGAGTAGGCCATACAGCGCCAGTGAGGGAACGGGCACTGCCGTGGCGGTACACGCTGGCTTCCCGAACCCGGCGGCCGAGCGTACCGGCAGCCCGCTTAGCCTAGATAAACTGCTAGTACGTCACCCGAGCAGCACCTATTTCTTCCGTATCCGGGGCCACAGTTGGCACCGCTACGGCGTGTTCGACGGCGACCTGGCAGTTATCGACCGCGCGCTGAGCCCGCGCGAAAACGATCTGGTGGTCTGGTGGGAGGAAAGCGGTGCATTCCGGCTGACGCGCTTCGCCCGGGCTAGCCGCCAAAACACCTGGGGCACCGTCACCGCCATCGTGCATCCCTTATGGATGCAGAACGTAGAACGACGAAAGTAGAACGGAGATACATATGCAGACCCGAGAATCAGCTAAAATTAAAAGTTTTACCGATCTAAAAGCCTGGCAGTCCAGCCGAGTATTAGTAAAATCTACCTATAAATTGGTAGAGAAATTTCCTCCAAGTGAGCAGTACGGCCTAACGAGCCAAATGAAGCGCGCTTCTATTTCTATAGCTTCTAATATTGCTGAAGGCTTCAAACGAGACACGATGCGCGATAAAATCCACTTCTATATTATGGCCCATGGCTCACTTACCGAGCTACAAAACCAGATAATACTCGCTCAAGACCTGTCCTTTGCCACCTCCGCTCATAGCAAGCCTCTGGCAGAGTTAAGCAGCGAAACAGATAAATTACTAACCGGACTAATCAGGGCATCGAAAGAACGGCTGTAGTTCTCTCTACGTTCTTCTTTCGTCGTTCTACGTTCTGCCTCATGTATGCGCTTATCGATTGCAATAACTTCTTCGTGAGCTGCGAACGCCTGTTCCGCCCGGAACTGGAAGGCCGGCCGGTAGTGGTACTCAGCAGCAACGACGGCTGCGCGGTCAGTCGCAGCCAAGAAGCCAAAGACCTCGGCGTACCCATGGGCGCGCCCCATTTTCAGTGGCGCGACTTTTTCAGGCAGCATGGGGTCGTGGCATTCAGTGCGAACTTTGAGCTGTACGGCGACATCAGTGAGCGCATCACCAACCTGCTGGTCAGCGTCACCCCGCGCATAGAAGTCTATAGCGTGGACGAATCGTTCCTGGACCTCACCGAGCTGGGGCTAGTAGATTACGAAAGCTGGGGCAGGGAGGTGCGTGCGAGCATTTTGCAGCACGTCGGCGTACCGGTGAGTATCGGCGTCGCCCCCAGCAAGACCCTCGCCAAAGCCGCCAACGACCGAGCCAAGAAAATCCTTGAGCTCGAAGGCTCGCTCGAGCTTACAGCGCAGGGCAAGCGTACCGACCGCTATCTGGCCAGCCTGCCTATACAGGACGTCTGGGGCGTGGGGTGGCGGCTGGCGCCAAAACTCCGGGCCGAGGGTATCCACACAGCGCTGGATCTGCGCCAGATGAGCCAGCGGCGCGCTCAGCAACTCATGGGTATCCATGGCCGCAAGATGGTAGCCGAGCTGAACGGCACGGCCTGCTTGCCATTCCAGAAGGAGAGCAAACCGCAGCAGATGATCATGCGCGGCCGGCAATTCGGAGCCGACACCAGTGAACTGCATGTCATCGAATCGGCCATCGCCTCGCTGACTGCCCGGGCTGCAGCGGCCCTGCGCCGCGACGGCCAGCTGGCCCGGCGGGCCGTCATCACGCTGCGCACCAACCGTCACAAACCCGGCTACCAGCGCCTGAGCCGCGAGGTGCGGTTCTACACCCCCACGGCCGACACCGGCATCATCACCAGCCAGCTGGTGCGTTTACTGCTCGCCGATCTGCCGCGGCTCAGCTATCACAAGGCCGACGTGCTGCTGTACGAGCTCGTCCCCCGGCAGGGCCTGCAGACCGACCTGCTCGGCACCGTCAATCTGGCCGCCGACACCACCTCCGAGCGCAAGATGCGGGCCATCGACCAACTGAACCGCAAACACGGCAAAGGCACCATCCGCTTCGCCGCCGAAGACTTAAGCCAAGCCTGGCAGCCGCGCCGCCACCTCGTCAGCCCCCGCTACACCAGCAGTTGGGATGAGCTGCCAGAGGTACATCTTGTATAATAGCGCCATATGGTCGATGCACTACTCAGCAAATACCCGCTCGTTTCAGACCAGGTCGACCGCGATCAGCTGCGAGTCATCTTGAGCGAGCTTGATTCTTTCCTCCGCAGGAGGAAAGAAGGGGCAGTGGTGGAATTTGGCTGTTACATTGGCACCACCAGTTTATTTATCCGCCGGCTATTAGACGCACATCAGGATAGCCGGGAATTCCACGTATATGATTCGTTCGAAGGCTTGCCACCGAAGACCCGCGAAGATGAAAGCCGAGCGGGGGAGCAGTTCCAGGCCGGCGAGCTGAAAGTGACCAAAAAGCAATTTCTGCAGCAGTTTCAAAAAGCGGGCCTCCGGCCGCCAGTGGTGTATAAAGGCTGGTTCAAAGATCTGACTGCCGTCGATGTACCGGACCAGATCGCCTTCGCGTTCCTCGATGGTGATTTCTACGAAAGCATCCGCGACTCACTCCGGCTGGTGCTGCCGCGCATGCAAAAAGGCGGCATCATAATCGTGGACGACTACGCCCGTGAAGCCCTCCCCGGTGCCGCCCGGGCCGTCCACGAATGTTTTCCAACCGAACGAGTGCAGATAAACCACAATTTGGGTATCATCAGACTATGAGATTACACATCGTGACCATCGGCAAACCGAAACTGGCGTATGCCAAAGCCGGCTGGGACGAATACCTGGGACGTTTGCAGCGCCTGCACAGCGTGCGCGTGACGCAGTTGGCGGACAAATACGCCTACGACGCCAGCAAAATCACCGAAGTTACTGCCGGCACATTCACGGTGGCACTCGAAATCGAGGGCCAGAGCTTCAGCAGCCCCGAGCTGGCCACGTTCCTCAAACAGCGCGAGCTGGAAGCCCGCGAGGTCAGCTTCGTCATCGGCGGCCCCGAGGGCTTGCCGCAAACAGTCCGGGACGGGGCCGACTGCCAGTGGAGTCTTGGCAAACTTACGCTGCCGCACGACCTGGCTATGGTCGTCACGCTCGAAGCACTGTACCGCGCCAGCACCATCAACGCCGGCCTGCCGTACCACAAATAGCACCGCCAGTTTATCGCCGCAAAGGCATAAGTATGGTTTAGTAAAAAATTGCACAGACCTGTGAACGTACCGCTCCTATAGTGAACCGTACAGACCTTAGGGAGCAACAGAGGAGGGAAGTATGGTCAGAACTGCATGGCTGCGCCGCATCGCCACGTACGGAACTACGGTTATAATGGCTTGTTTCGGTCTCACATCCGTAGCATCCGCCCAAACCATAACAAACACCGGGGCCAACTCTACAAACACCATCAGCTTAAGTTATACCAACAATTGTACAGCTACCAATACCAACAACGTATCGGCCAATAATTATAATCGTCAATCTGCCACCACCGGCGCCGTCACCGCAGCCGGCAACACCTCGGCTGGGTTACCGTGGACCGGCTGGAGTGCTCTGGACCCGGCAGCCGCCCAGGCTGGTGGCCAGAGCTACACCAGCTGGTGGAGCGGCATGGTGAACTGGATTTCCCAGCGGGCCAGCGGCAGCGGCTGGAACAGCAGCCTGACCAATCTCACGTGGGCACCGAGCGGCACCAGCTGGTCTAGCTTCGACCCCGTGACCTGGCAGGCCAATGGCCAGTCATTTGGCAACTGGTACAACGCCGTGGAAGCCTACCTGAACAGCAACAGCAGCAGCTGGGTGCTCACTTGGCCGGCAGCAAACACTGGTAATGGCGCCTTCGGCACCACTAGCGGCAGCGCCACCAATAATTACAATGCTAACTTCTCGATCAATATCAATAACGCCGCCAGCGCGGCAGCCGGCACCAACAGTTGCGGCCAGAGTAATTTCACACCCCCGCCGGCCAGTGGCGGCAAGGGTGCAGGCGGCGGCGCACCTGCGGCCGTCACCACCAGCAATAGCTTCGCACCACGTAGTACCAGCGGCGGCTCTGGCGGGGGCGGCGGGGGCTACTCCAGCGGCTACTCGGCACCCAAAACCAGCAACACACCCGCGGTAACTACCAGTAGTCCGACGCCAGTCGCCAGTACCACCGGCGGTGGTGGCTCCGGCGGCGGCACGACACCTGCGGCCCCCACGAGCACCATCAGCAACACCGGCTACAGCTCGCACAATACCATCACGTCCAGCTACACCGACAACAGCTCGGTGACGAACAACAACACCGTAGCAGTCAGCAGCTTCAGCAACCAGACCGCCTCCAGCGGTAGCACCACCAGCTACGATAACACCTCTGTAAGCGGTAGCGGCTCCGGCGCCGCCAGCAACACCACTGGCAGCGGCTACGACGTCGGCGTCAGCAATTAGGTCAACTTCGTGATAATCAAAAGGAAGTGAGGAGGGAAGGCAGAAGGGTGACGAGGTACAGGGAGTAGGCGGCCATAAGCCACGATTCGGCTTTGCCGCCTACTCCCAACGCCCCTGAAGATGACATGCTTACACCACGGAACCGATCAGACGCCAAGCGCACCTGCTTCGCGCAGCAGGCTGTAAATCGCGCTATACGACCCACCATGCCGTAGTCTCAGGATATGCACGGAGGTACCTGCCTTATATTCTTCGGCTAACTGGTGCGCCATCTTGGCCCGCTGATCACCCCGGAGTTGCTTGCCCTTCGGGGGCATCTGCATCGTTTCCTTCATGACACCTTCCCCTCTCGGTGTGCCTGAACACTAATCGTGTCAGAACTAATTATTATATAAGTTTAATTACACTGTTGCAATAATATTTCTATGCATCAGATTTAGTATTTCTGCGCAGGTTCACACTCTTACAGAATGCAACCAGATAAAAAGCCCGACCGAATGGCTGAGCTTTTTATCTGGTGACCCCGGCGGGAGTCGCCTTGCCGCCGAGGACAAAATGTCCTGGCCATGGCAACCCCTTCGCTTTGGCTACAGGGCAGGGGTGCCGGGGAGCGCCACTGGCGCTCCCGTTCGACTTCCTCGCGGCGGTAAACCAAAGAAAATACCCAAGCATTCACGCTTGGGTATTTTCTTTGGTGAACTCTCGTATACTTTGGTCGAACTCTTTGGAGCGTGATTTGATTAGGCTATACGAACAACTCGTAGCTCTTGGCGTTGAATATCAAGAGGGAAAAGTGTATTTAGCTGATCTTGATGAAGACTTATAGTGAGTCTTCGCGTCCTTCGGTTTCCGCCTGAACCATTTGCTCGAAAATTTTAAGCATCTCTCCATCGCCCTCGCTAAGCTGCTGGAGAAATGTCTTGCCGTTTTTGGCGGCTATTTCATTCAGCCTCACTGCCACTTCTGGTGCGTCACCTAAAACAATGGCTTTATCTACAATCAACTGCACAAGCTCGTCGTTCATTACTCTATTATAAATCTATGGCCGTACTAGTCTTCTGTTTGGGCATCAGCTTTTTTTCTTGGTTGATGTTTTCTTAGATTGAGACGATTGTTTAGGAAGGATGCCGATGCGTGGCTTGAAGTCCGGGTAAGCTTTACCTACAAGCTCAAGTATTTTGTCTATCAGCTTAGCGCCGTCGGCATTTGCGTTTGGAAGCACAGGCAATCCGTATGACGGAATGTGGTGAAGCCGGTGCAGCGGGTTCAGGCAAGACTGCATAGATGTTTCGCGGACAGCACCCCAGCTCGCATGCGTAAACCCGGATGTATAGGGATAATATGTATCGTATAGTTTCTTTTCGCCGACTTGCAGGGCAATCTTACGGAGGTCGCCTGAGTCCCAGTGACCCAGGTTAATCGGCACGAACTCTGACCAGCGATCTTCATTGGCAATGCGGTCCATCATTTTGATGTCTACCAGCCCGCTACTGAGTTTGTCGTCTTCGTAGTGGCGTTCAATCAGGCTAATTTGGCCAACCCCGTGTTGGCGATAGGCTTCCCAGAGCAGCTCGCCTTCAGTTTCTTTCTTAAGTAGATACGCTAGCGTGAGGTATGCCTCAAACAGCGTACGGATTATCACCCGTGCGTTCGCTGATGTCGAAGTAAGCGTTATAACCATTTGGATATATTCATCAAGGGCATACAGGCCGATGCCTAGCACAGTTTCGTGGCGGGCATCAACAGCAGTAGTCGTAGACGTATCGAAGAAGTGCGACATGAGACTATCCCGCACCTCATGGCTGGCCTTAACATAGTAGGGCTTATCCTTCGTCATTTCGGCCCGCTTCTGCTCAACGACTTCTTTCGTCTCTTCGTTCAGCTCAGGAATGCAGGGCGTATTGTTATAACAGGCGTCCCAGAACGTCTTTGCCCAGGTGTATTCCGATCCGTCAAGTGACTCAAAGATTTCCATTGACCGGATGCGTGGCCGCACCGAACGCATGTCCCCAACATCCGGATATTTCAGGATTTCCTCAAACCCGTCAGCCAGTGCAGCGGTGACATGTACTCTACCCGTAAAAATGAAGCCCATGACTTTTACCCAACGGCAATCCGTCGCTTCTTGTGATTGATGAAACAATACTGCTTCAACTGTCTTGGCTAAGTCGATTCCATCTTCAGGCTTGGCATCTTCACCAATTACCGCGCGCCAATCATCATAGGCCGGCAGCTTAGGAAATATCAGCAATGGGCGCAGGGCTGCTTTTGCTTCGCTGTCCAGGGACACTATCAGTTCAATGAAGCTTTTACGTAGCTCTGGCGGCCACTTGGCAATGTCAGTCAAGGTCGTGCCGGGTACCTTGGCAGTCTCGATATGTTTTAGCGCGTGCCGTAGTATTGGCAGAGCCTTATCCCTACCTAACTTTACGATCAGCAGTGCCGCCCATAGCATTTCAGGCAAGCGGCTGTTAATCCACGATGCCTCCTGCATGTTCAGCTGTGCAAGCGGTGGTTTTAGCTGTTTGCCATCTTGCTTGTAGTGGCCGAGCGGTGTTGATTCTTGCTGTTTTGGCTGTTTGTTAGCCTTTTCACTCATGTCTATATTATAGCATAGCTACCTTGACGTAATTAATCTAAAGTGCTCAAGCTATACTTGTCTTATGGCCTAGCTGCTCTAAAAGAATCGAACTCTTTTTACAGAGGTGGTCACTAAAAAGAGCTCCACACGATAAATAATGGAACTCTCTTCATCTGATACTAAACTTGGTGACCGCCCTGCAGTCGAATTGGAACCTTATCTGTGAGGAGATACTCCGCTGGTACCAGATACTACAGCCAAAACAGTGGTCAGTGCCTCTCCCGTAAGAGAGTAGAACCATTGTTACCCGTGACAAGTGATAGAAACCACTGTCCTAGCTTTGACGAAGTACTTTCTTTGGTTGAGTGTTCGGCGGTCACGAGCTTACTGGTTGTATGCTTCATAGGCACCTCCTCTCCGTAGCTCACAGTCGGAGCTATATTGAAAGTTAATGTGACGTTTATCGCTAGTCACGAGCAATAAGTTGTAAAGGTCTCTATACCTATTATACCAAAAGCGTCTTACTGCTGGCCAAACTGCTCACGCCGTAAGAAGCCAGAGAACGAAGCGTGGTCAATGTTGAACTCTTTAGAAACGTTAGGTATCTTGGGTAGTCGTTTGCTCCTGCCCACACTCTCGCCCTCGAGCGTAAGAGCTGCGATGCCCATCGAGTCCGCAAGCGTCATGACGGACAGGTCTCCTAGGAAGTTCTTGTTACTACCATACACGGGATATTCCTTGAGGATTTTCTTGGCAGACTCAAGTTGCGCATCATCATCAACGTCCACGAACATGTCTTTATGGTGCTTCAACCAATCCTTCATTTCGGGTATGGTCTTGCACCACTCCAGGAGCTCCGTTTCTACTTGTCGAGGCGCAATCACTACACATTTGGCTATAAGACTCTCTAGGAACTCCCACTGCGGCTTGAATACATCACTCCCGTAATACTCGTCCTCGGTCTGCTTCATAAAACTGACGACAATGTTGGTGTCGAGCACATAACGTGGCTTCTCTTGGAAGAGGTTGGTCTGCCTTGGCTTCATGATGCCGCCCCGCTAGAGGTCTGGAATAGCTCGGTTTTAAACCGCTCTACTAAATGTTCACCCACCCCTAGCAGGACGCTAGCATCTGAACGATTAATAGTACCTTCTGACAATGCACCGAAGACATTCTGTGCGTAACGCTTGCCCACAGCATTAATCTTGGTGCGATAGTAATCACCGCCGCTGCCTCTTCTGCCACCATTTCTGCTGCGTCTTCTGGTTTCAAGCTGCGAATAAAGGTTATCTGGCAGGATACCGACATCGTCGCTATTGAGCCGTATCATCAGCGCAGCCTGGCTAACCCTGAAATGATGGCTTAATGTTTTGACAGTCTCTTCGTCCTCATCCAGGTTCCCAGTGAAGCTAAAGCCTTTCAGTTCTTTATCGATAAGGCTTTTTGGCAAAAGTACCTCTGCGGCAAATTGGTTACAATAGCTTTCCGTGCTACTGTGCTCGTCTAGGTCACAAATCCCAGTATTCTTGAGCAGAATGTGGCAATACTCATGCAGGATAGAAAATATACGAGCATACGGGGTATCTCCCGTGTCTACTACCATGATGGCGTGGTTATTACGTGTAAGGCTAAATGCACGCACGGTATCGTCTTTCAAGCGGCGCTGCAGTACATAGATACCCTGTGCTTGCACTGCCTCAGCCCATGTTCTTAAAGCCTCGTACTCATCTTTAGCCGCCAACTGCTTGGCAATAGTGACCTTTAAGAAGCCGCGAATACGGTCTGCGATATCAGAAGGCTTAGTGGTCTTGGATATAGTGAATCCAGGACGCTTAACCGTGTCATCGGGGAATAGCTCGGTGGCCGTGTCGAGTAGATAGTTAGTGACCTGTAGCGTTTCGAGCAGTTCAGGGGAGACTGGTACTTGCTGGTTCTGATGTGTGCGGTTGTCGTGGTCTTTGTTTGGAAATGCTTCGGCCTCGTCTATGAGCAGGTATGACCAAGGCTTCTTGAAGTAAGTTGCTATAGCTTGTATGTCCTCAAAGTCCACCTCGGTATCTTGAGCAACCATCTGACTCAGGTCAGCCGATAACCTGAGGCGCTTCTTTATGTCGGTTACTTCCTTGTGTCGGTTGGCGAGCATGCTCTTTATACGGGCTGCGCTAACCACTGTTTTTGCCATACAGTTATTGTATAACAATCCTGGTGGGGTGGGCACACCAATACTCTGCCTTTGCTACAAGCTAGCACCTTGCAGAAGCATGCTTACTTCATCTTTGTATATACATCGTGCTATTTCGCAACGCTTTTGATGATGCTAGCACCAATAATTACGCCAACCAGAGCCACTACGGCTCCCAGAAACTTGGCTAGCACGAAACCTGCTATAAGTGGCGCAATAGCACCAACCGTTACGAGGAGTGTAGGCACTAGTTCATTCTGTAACACCATTGGTTTTGATATGACGCTCTTATGCTCCTGAGCCGATGTCCAGCCCACTAACGCACCACCAACGAGGCCGCAGATGATAACGATGAGATATGTCATGCCCGTTACTCCCCGAATCCTTTAGAAGCTAGGCAGCGGTCAAATGCTGGGTACTGTGAGTAGCTGTAAGGCGTGTATGTGCTCAAGAGACCTTTAGTGCCCGTGATTTCCTGGCTGATACTGACATCGCTCTCTGGTAGCTTTGAAGCACAGGCTTTGAGAGCACTGGCGTAGGCGCTTGCATTGTGGCGCTGGGAGAGCACGTTATAGCCGTAGAAGGCACTGATAATGAGGGCTGCTAATGCGATGACTCCGATTGCCGCATTCTTCATGGTAACTCCTTTGGTTAGTAGGTTACGACGGCAATCAAAAAGCCCGCCGCCAGTGGGTTTTTAAGCCCCATAGCCGTTTCCAGCTATGACTACTCAGAAGAAAGCCCTGACGACGAGCTGTTTACCTTCTGAGTAGATTTAGCAACCATACCTGTCCCTTACGGGCGGCTCTAGGTCTCGTGGCGTACCACTTGAACATATTTTATAGCGAAGCTGTCTGATATGCCATAACAAGGGGTGAGGAATGTATGATGTTGTTAGATTTTCACTAATTTGGAAGGTGTTAATCTAAACATCCTTCTATTGTTATAGCATTGTATATATGTTGTAATATCTTTCCCAAGATGCTAACCTTATCGTAAACATCGAGAGCCCAAACCCTTACTGCGAAGCAGCGGTGCAAGCTCAAGAACCACTCGCTCAAAAGGGCAAATCGGCTGCCAACAGCAACTACCGATATTAGCCAGCAACTATGTTGCAGTATCGGAATAGGCTGTGGAGCAGAACTACCTCCTAATAACGGTCAAAGAAGCTAGGAAGCTACTCGGCAAACCTTCAGAGCAGCTCACTGACGACCAAGTCGAAGCCCTTATATTGACCCTTACTACTGTTGGGGCGCAGTTTTTGCGTTCAACTATGGTTCCAAATAATTAAGGGGCTTGTAATGATGCTCAATACCGCAGATAATAAAGGTATGTACAGAAACGTCGTTGGCTATCTGCGTGTATCGGATGAAAGTCAGATTGAAGGCGAAAGCTTAGAGACCCAGCGACGCACCATTGAAGCATTTGCCAAGTCCAAGGAGCTGCACATCGTAGCTTTCTTCGTAGATGAGGGCAAGTCGGCCAAAAACGCAAACAGAGCTGGCCTACAAGAGATGCTTCGCTACGTAGCAGACCCACGGCACAAGATTCAACACATAGTGGTCTACAAGATGATACGTGCATCACGTAATCTAGAATCGTACTATACGCAGATACGGATGGTCTTAGCGGCTAAAGGTATCAGTATGCTGTCTGCTACAGAACCTATTGATGACACCCCGATGGGGCGCTTCATGGAAGGCATGCTCATTCTAAATGGCCAGCTCGACAATGATATGAAGGCCAGCATGACCTCGGACAACATGAAAGCTCTGGCTCTACAGGGATGGTGGCAGCACGGCCCCAGGCTTGGTTACGATACGTACAGAATCCCTAACGAAGCAGGTAAGCTACGTCCAACGCTCAAGCCGAACGCAGTTGCCAAGCTAGTAAGGGCTGTATTGGAGAGGTTCGGTGAAGGAGATATTACTCAGGCCGAACTAACACGCTATGCAGCTTCTTTGGGGCTTCGAAATCGCTCTAATGGCACTCTCAAAGACGAGGCAATTGGGCGGCTCTTGAGGAGCTCCCTCTATGCAGGCTACGTATGTGACCAGTTCACCGAATACCAGCTTGTACGAGGACATCATGAAGCAATCATTCCCGAGGAACTTTACTGGCATAATCAGAAGCTCCTGGGCCTTAAGACTAAATCTGGCGAGGTACATACCAAGCAAAACAAGGATTTTGTCCTGAAGCAGACCCTAATCTGTGAGAACTGCGGCAAGCCTTTCACTGCTTCATCTCCACGTACAGGAGGTGGCAAGAGTCACTCTCCTCGTTATCATTGTGCCAGGAAATCATGCAGAGGCATTGTTAAATCCGTCAAAGCCAAAGCGGTTCACGACGCATACTATGAGCTCCTGGAGCATATAGAACCTACCGACGGTGTACTAAAGCTGTACCAAGAGTTGCTCATTAGGCAGGCTGGTCGAGAGAATGAGAGACTCAACAATACCTTGCATAAGATACGTGACGAGCTTGGGGATATTGCAGCCACACGACTACAAGCTATTGAAGACCGTGTGAAAAGCCGAGATGAGGCCGAGAAGCAACAGCTCAGCGACCTAGTTACTGAACTAGACCAACGCAAGCTGGATAAATTAGATGAAGAGCAAGAACTACAGAAGAAGCAGTCAGTTCAAGAGGCTAAGATTGAGTACGCTGTGCGGCACATGCACAATATCGCCAAGCAGTGGTATGACGCAGACTATGACGTCAAGCTTGGGTTCCAAAGCATGGTCTTTCCAGAGGGCGTGACTTTGGACACACGGACAATGAAGTTTGGAACCGAGAAAATTAGCCCACTTTACAGATACGTAGCCAACAAAAAAGACCTATCAGAAGCTGATAAGTCTCATTTGGTGACCCCGGCGGGAGTCGAACCCGCGATCTTCAGGATGAGAACCTGACGTCCTGGACCACTAGACGACGGGGCCAGAGCGGAAGAAAAGTGATTTTGTGTTTACATAAAATCCTTTTCCGAGCATCTGGGCCAGCGATACCGGAACGGTATCGTGGGGCCATTTTTTGCAGAAAAGCGGTAGTGCGTACACATTCCTATCTTCACGCATGTCACCGATGCGATCTGCAAAATGACCGGTCCATAGTAGCACAAATAACAGAGGTTTACCAGGGGAGGCATTGCAAAAATGCCGAGGACCACCGATAATAACCATAAGAAATTATGGCACGCAGACTAGGGGTAATCGATACTATCGTGAAATGGGTGGGCAATAGCAGTGTTCGGCAGGAATAAGAAAACGGCGGCGACCAGCAAACTGGCCCGTAGTTTGCAGGGCGAAAAAGCCAAAAGCGACATCATCCTGAACAGTATCGAGGACGGCGTGGTGCTGGTGGACGACCAGCAGGTCATACGGCTGTTCAACCCCGGGGCCAGCAACATCACCGGCTGGCAGCGCGAAGAGGCCGAAGGCCTGGACTGGCGCTCGGTGTTCAAATTCATCGACACCAAAGGCGCACCGGCCGAAGATGCCCAGACGCCGTTCGCCAAAGCCGCCCGCGGCACCACGGCGGTCCGCGACAATACGGCCAACATCATGAGCAAATCGGGCAAAATGGTGGCCACCAACTTCAGTGTATCGCCCCTATTAGGCGCCGACAAACAGGTCACCGGCCTGGTCGGCATTTTCCGCGATGTCAGCCAGGAGCGGCAGGAAGAAGCCCAGCGGGCCGACTTCATCAGCACCGCCAGCCACGAAATGCGCACCCCGGTGGCAGCCATAGAAGGCTACCTGAGCCTGGCGCTCAATGACAAAGTCGCTACCATCGACACCCGCGCCAAAGAGTACTTACAGAAAGCGCACGCCAGCACCCAGCATCTCGGCCAGCTGTTCCAGGACCTGCTCACCAGTGCCAAAGCCGAAGACGGCCGGCTCACCAACCACCCCCGGGTCGTCGAAATCGGCGAATTCCTGGAGCAGCTCACCCAGGATCTGCGTTTCACCGCCGAAAAGAAAAATCTGTACGTGGAGTTCCTGGTAGGCAACAGCAACACCGTGGATGCCACCACGCCGGTGCAGCTCGGCGTCGACAAGGTCGTGCGGCCGCTGTACTACGCGCTGGTGGACCCGGACCGCTTGCGTGAGGTCATCACCAATCTGTTCGATAACGCCTGCAAATATACCGACGAAGGCAAAATCAGCCTGGGTCTGACCGGCAACGACAGCGTCGTCCAGATGTACGTCCGCGACACCGGCCACGGTATCCCGGCCGAGGACATCTCGCATCTGTTCCAGAAGTTTTACCGGGTAGACAATAGCGCCACGCGCACCGTCGGCGGCACCGGACTGGGGCTGTTCATCTGCCGCAAGATCATCGAACTCTACCAGGGGCGCATCTGGGTCGAAAGCAGCCTCGGCAAAGGCAGCACGTTTTATATAAATCTGCCCCGGCTAAGCACCCAGCGTGCCGAGCAGCTCCTGGCGAATGCCTCGTCGCTGCAGCTTTCGGGGCAGGCCGGCCCGGCCACCACTGTCACCCCAACCATACCCGCCGGCACCGCGTCATGATATACTACGGCTATCAAGAACCATAAGCGTTAAAAGAGAACAGCATCGTGGCAAAAGTACTACTAGTCGAAGACGATAACAACCTCCGGGAAATCTACCAGGCCCGGCTCATGGCCGAGGGCTACGACATCGTAGCTGCCCAGAACGGGGAAGAAGCCCTGGTGGTAGCCAAGCAGAACAAGCCAGATTTGATCATTTCCGATGTCATGATGCCGCGGATTTCGGGTTTTGAGATGCTCGATATCCTGCGCAATACCGATGGCCTGAAGCACACCAAAGTCATCATGCTGACCGCCCTCGGCCAGGCCGAGGACCAGACTCGGGCCGACAACCTCGGTGCCGATAAATACCTGGTGAAATCCCAAGTCACCCTGGAAGATATCGTCAATTCTGCCAAAGAGCTGCTGGCCGCCGATGGCGCCATCCCAGCTACACCGGCTCCGGCCGATCCTGCTGCCGCCCCGGCTTCAGAACCGACCGCCACTGACGCAGCCGCTCCAAGTGCACCAGAACCCGCCCCGGCGGCAACGCCAACTCCGGCACCGGCCGAACCGGCAGCGCCCGCTGCCGACACAGCTGTTCCTGCTTCGGTGGCCCCGCAGCCCGGCACCGATGTAGTCGTTCCGCCGGCCCCAGCCGACCCGACGCCACCGACTGTCACGAGCGTACCGATGTCGGCACCTCCCGCAGAACCGGCTGCGCCCCAGGCACCAGCAGCAGATAGCACCCCAGCCACTGACACCGCTTCCGCTGACGCAGCCGCCCAATCGGTAGCCGATGCTGCGCCCCAGTCGATGGCAGCAGAGGAGGCCTCGCTGCAGGCTCAGATCGACGGCTATGTCAACGCACCCGGCACGAGCACGCCGGCCGCCGACGCTGCCAGCAATGATCAGACCATCGAGAACGCTGTCGAGCAGCTCAATGCCGCCAGCACCGATGCTGCCGCCCAGCCGGCTCCTGCAGAACCGGCCACTGACACCGCTGCTCCAAGTGCACCAGAGCCCGCCCCAGCCGAGCCTGTAACACCGGAAGCTGCCGCAGATAACGACCAAGCTTCCGTGGCCGGCAAAAAGGTTATCCAGCCCATAAGCGACCCAGCCGCCCCCAAGCCGGACCTGAACGAGTTGCTCGCCAAAGAAGAAGCCAAAGAGCAGGCCGCAGCCGCTCCTGCCGCCGCGCCCACCCCGCCGGCCGCTCCCCAGGGCCCCGTCCCGGACGGCGTCGATCACAACAGCATCACGTTATAGAAATTAGGAAATAGAAACTAGGAACTAGAAGCTTTTTCCTATTTCCTATTTCCTATTTCCTCGTTACTATTACGTGGTGAGATTGAATAAATTCATAGCCAGCGGTACCGCGCTGTCACGCCGGAAAGCCGACGAAGCGATCGCCGCCGGCCGCGTAACCGTGAACGGCAAACCGGCAGAGCAGGGTATGGATATCTCGGAAAACGATGTCGTAACGCTCGACAATCAGACTATCCGACAATCAGACTATCCGACTACGACCATTATGCTTAATAAACCCCCCGGGTACGTCGTCAGTCGGGATGGGCAGGGCAGTCAGACCATCTACGATCTGCTGCCACCCGAATACCAGCATCTGAACCCCGTCGGTCGGCTCGATAAATATTCCAGCGGGCTGCTGCTGCTGACGAACGATGGGCAGCTGGCCCACGAGCTGACGCATCCCAGCCGCCAAAAAACCAAAATCTACGAAGTATATCTGGATAAACCACTCGAACCGCTACATCAACAGATGATAAGCGACTATGGCATCATGCTCGAAGACGGCTTAAGCAAGTTCAGCTTGCAGAAATTAGAAACTAGCAACCAGGAAATAGAAGAAAAGCAGCTGGTTCCTAGCTCCTATTTCCTAGTTTCTATGCACGAGGGTCGCAACCGCCAGATCCGTCGCACGTTCGAGAGCCTGGGCTACCGCGTCACCCACCTCCACCGCACCCACTTCGGCGAATACCAGCTAGGTACACTCAAGCCAGGGACTACCAAGAGACTATAAAGTCACCCGTAACGTCGCACGCAAGCGACTATGGTCAGAGGTATTTCCGACACTCTCGACGCTCGTCTGCCGCTCTAAGGCCACCCGGCCTCGATACAAAATATGGTCAATCTGAACCCCGATGGGCCCCAGCGTCTTAGTCGGTACATGCTTACGGTCCGCATCGATAAAGTTGGCCGCACGGAATGATTCCATAGTCTTGCCGCTCGCCATGCCGGTAAGACGCTGGGCGAGACTACCGGGACGGCCAAGTTTATAGCCTAACGAGCCTTCTCTTTCGGGGTCCGGCTCGCTGGCTGGCAATAAATACGTGAAGGGTTTCAGCGCACGGAGTACTCGCGGCCACTTACCCTCACGGTATGTTGCGTTCAGGTCTCCGGCAACGATCGCAGTCTCACCCAAAGACCGTACCGCCGTTGCGGCCTGGGCAAGCCGACGCCGCTCACGGCGGTCGTCCAAGTGGACGCCCATGAACTCAGAACCATCGTGCATGGTAAGCCGGATAGCATGACGCCCCACCAGATAGACTGGGTCGGCAGCCCGTACCAACTCCGGCTTGGCTATCACGACCAGCGAATGCCGGTCCTTGCGACCATCGTCGTCATCGTAGTCCTTATCATAAACATCGTAGCCGGCGTTATGAAACCGAGCGGTCGTGGCTGCGTCGAGCACTGTATTTTCAGGATGCGCTTCCGGAAACACTGCGATATCCGGCTCTACCTCGAGAATACTCGTCTGAAGGTGCGGGTCGTTCAGCTTATCCTCCAGATTCCAAGAAACGATTTCTAAATTCTTACTCATCACAACCTCTTGTAGCTCTATTGAGGAGAGATTTTAGCATTTTTGATTGCACTTGTCAACATAGTTCACCTCTGTTACAATATATGCAAATGAGTACTAAGAAATTACCGATTGTGGCGATTGTCGGGCGAGCCAATGTGGGCAAGTCGTCTTTGTTCAACGCGGTTTTGGAGCGGCGCGAGGCGATTGTCGCCAAAGAGGCGGGGACGACGCGCGATAGCATCACGGCGAAGGCGAGTTGGAATGGCCAGGATTTTTGGCTGGTTGACACCGCCGGCATGAAGGACGCCGAGGACGAGTTCGAGTTCACCATCCAGGAACAGATCACCCAGGCGGCCGACAGCGCCGACGTCATCTGGGTAGTGGTGGAGGCCGACGTGCCGATCACCGAAGAAGACCGCCGCGTCGCCAAGCTGGCGCTCCGGAGCCGCAAGCCAGTGTTCCTCGTCATCAACAAGGTAGATAAGGCTCGTGGGCAAGACCTGGATGCGTTCCAGCGCCTGGGCATCAAGCCCATCATCCAGACCAGTACCACACAGCACCGCGGTATCGGCGAACTGCTCGACACCCTGGTCGCTCAGATTCCGAAAGCGGTCGCACCCGACAACGCCGACCGTGTGACGGTGGCGTTGCTGGGCCGCCCGAACGTCGGCAAAAGCGCGCTGTTCAACGCGCTGGCCAAAAAGCAGCAGGCCATCGTGGCCGACCGGGCGGGGACCACCCGCGATATCAACCGCGCCAGCGTACGCTACCAGGGCCAGGAAATCGAGCTGCTCGACACCGCCGGCATCCGCCGGCCGGGCAAAATCGGCACCGGCATCGAACATTTCAGCGTCGTGCGCACGCTCAGCGCCATCGAGCAAGCCGATGTCTGTCTGCTACTGATGGACGTGAACGAGCTTTCCGTGGCACTCGACCAGAAAATCGCCGGTATGATCAAAGAAGCCGGCAAGGGGCTGGTGCTGGTCGTAAGCAAATGGGACGATGATGCCGTGGGTGCTGTAGAGGCTCGCACCGCGAAGTCCGAAGCGAAAATTGCCGCGAGGGCCGCCGAGATCGACGCCCAGAAAAAACTTAGCAAATCCGAGAAAAAGCGCCGCATGGACGCCATAAACTACACCGAGGCCGGCACGGTGGAGCGCGATGCCTTCACCCGCGACGCACTGGCCGCCCGCATAAGCGCCGAGTACGAATTCGTGCCGTGGGCACCGCTTATCTTTACCAGCTCCATCACCGGCCAGAACGTCACCAAGCTGTTCGATCTGGTACAGGCTATCATGCAGCACCGGGCCCAGCGCATCAGCACCAGCGCGCTCAATAACTGGCTGAGCGACGTCAAGTTGCAGCATCCGCCGGCCGGGCTCAAAAACCGCGCGCCCAAGCTCAACTACATCGTCCAGGAAGACGACAACCCGACGCCGGCCTTCAAAATCTTCGGCAGCCACACCAAGTTCATCCACTGGAGCTATCGCCGTTTCATGGAGCGCAGCCTTCGCGAGCGCTACAACTTCGAGGGCACGCCGCTGCAGCTCTGGTTCATCGAAAAGCACGTCACCCACAAGCACGGTAACAGCCCGACCCGTGCCGACCGCAGTGAAGTCCAGCGCGACATCATCCGCAAAAAGACCCCCCTGCGCTAACCTCGCTCTCACGCCCCTCGTCATCCTGAACTTGTTTCAGGATCTCGTTCGTCGGCAAACAGATCCCTAAACTCAGGATTTTGTTGTCTGATGAGATTCACTTTCCAGTCCTGGCGCCAGTTCTTCAGTTGCTTTTCTCGAACGATTGCCTGTTCGGCTGTATCGCACGGTTCATAATATACGAGTTTCTTCACGTTATATTGCCAAGTGAATCCCTTGATAGCTCCAGTACGATGTTCGTCGACGCGCCGCTCCAAATTATTCGTTACACCGATGTAATTGACCGTATTTCGGTCATTCATAAGGATATATACGTAGTATGTCCTCAGCTTCATAAAAGGCCATTGTAGTGCCGGCGGGATCCTGAAACAAGTTCAGGATGACGTTAGGGGATAGTCCGAGATGCGAAAACATCGGTTCAGGATGACGAAATAGGGTAGAATAGGCACATGGCACTATTCGTTAAACGGCCGGAGCTGGGTAGCCGTATCAATTTCACCACTGTCGGCATGAACAAGGCATTGCTCATCGTGGGGCTCGGCAACCCGGGCAAAGAGTACGAAGGTAGTCGACACAATGTGGGTTTCATGTGCCTCGACGAGTTTGCGCGTAAGAATAACTTCGAGCCGTGGGTCAACAAAAAGGACCTGAAGTGCGAGCTGGCCCAAGCAACCATCGCCGACACCAAAATCTACCTGGTGAAGCCCCAGACGTTCATGAACCTGAGCGGGGAAGCGGTGCAGGCCGTGCAACATTTTTATAAGCTCAACAACCAGCAGACGGTGGTCGTGCACGACGAGCTCGATGTCAATTTCGGCCAGGTACGTTGCCGCGTCGGCGGCAGTCCGGCGGGGAATAACGGCATCAAGAGCGTCTCCCAGCATGTCGGCGAAGATTACGCCCGGGTGCGCGTGGGCATCGGCCCCAAAACGCCCGATGCAGACCTGCCTGCCGGCAGGCAGGTGGACACGGCCGATTTCGTCCTGCAGGATTTTAGTAAAACGGAGCAGGCGAAGCTGCCCGCTATGCTGCGCGAAGTCAGCGCCATCTTAAGCGAGTACGCCTACGGCAGCCCGTTTACAGCCGAAACCCGCAGCTTTTTATAACGTTTCTTGCTCGTGGAGCCAGACCTGCAAAGAAACTGTTCCCACTTCCCGGCACAGCACTTCCAAACGCGCGATACACCGTGCCATCGTCCCCAGCTGGCTGATAAACTCGGGCCGGCGGGTGGCCGCGCTCAATTCATTCAAATCCAGGTTTTCCAGGTCAGCTATCAATTCAGCGCGGCGTTGCTGGAAGCGTCCCAGATAGTCCCAGGCCTGGTCAGCGACGACATCGACCGGGGCAGGGCTCATCAGATTCAATAGGTCTTCATCCGCGGTCTCCAGAAGCACGTTCTCGCCATCGAAGCCGATAGGTCTTTCCGCCGCACTATATCTGTCCGTCATTGTACCTATACCCCTATGAATCATCCCTGTTGAGCTGCTGCGGATCGGTCAGCAGTCCATCAAGCTCATAGAGCAAGACTGCACATGGGCCACGGGTATAAATAACTCTACCCGTTTCCTAAAATTTCTTACTTCGCTGCCGAGCATCCAATCGGTTGCAGAAGGGACTTGCTCTCGATAGGCAAACCGCTGCCGCTGTGCGGCCAGTTCGATGATCGTGCTATCACAATCAACTTCGGTAAGTGGTACGTATGAACCGGTCGCATGAAAGAGACGGCGCTGCCGTTTATTCAGTTCTATGCTGGGTGGTAATTCCATGATGCATTCCAATGTAACATAAAACGGCCCGTGAGAGGGCAAAATAGCCCACCGGGCTATTTTGTAGCCAACATAAAAGGCCACCGAGAGGGTGAGATACGCCAGTGGCGTATCGCAAGGGAATCTTCTGATTTGAAGCTATGCTTCAAGTAATGAAGTTCCGGGGCCGCCGAAGGTGGCTGGGCACCGCTTTTGCAATCAACATAAAAAGGCCCGTGAGAGGGGGTGGGCACCGCTCACGAGCCTTTTTATGGAGATAATCCGAAGATTATCTCCCTCCACCCTTCAACCCACCGCGGTAGCGAAACATCAGCATCCAACAAAACAAGTGATGTGTGTCTTCCGGCCAGGCCGGGAACCATTTAGGCTCGCTTGAAAAACCGGGAGCATTGGCTGTCCGAAAACAGTCGCCGCTTCTAGTTAAAGGGGTTAGTTTGTCTTAGAGCCCCAGACATGCTGGTAAGATGGAACCTACGTAGAGTAGTGCAGTGTGGGATGAAAGGTGAGCACCGGAACGGAGGCGTACAGAGGAGTACGGCGTCGCGAGGAGCGGAGTCTTTCGCCCGCAATGTGCTGCTCTATGTAGGTTCCAAAGAGAAAGTGGAGGGTAACAACTTTTTCTGACTCTAAAACAATCTAACAGTAGTTCCTCCTAGCAACCTTAAGAAAAGCTGAAAGAAGGTGTTAGAATGGGGGATATAAGGTGCGTAAGCAGTGCTTAACACGACTTACAGATTGCCATTTTAGCAAAAATGTGTCGCAAAGTCAATACTTATACATGAGTTTGTATGAAAGTAAAAAATCTTACAATCAAAGATTCCGCTTATCCTTCGGTGCTCAGGGACATCCCCAGCCCGCCGAAAGAACTGTTTTACCTGGGCAGTGAGCCGGCAAGCTGGCTGGACCGGCCACGCGTCGCCATCGTCGGCAGCCGGGGCATCAGTGCTTACGGCCAAAAAGTGACGGCCCAGCTGGCCGGTGAGCTGGCGGAGCGGGGCATCGTGATCGTGAGCGGGCTGGCGCTCGGCGTCGATGGCGTGGCCCACCGGGCCTGCCTGGAGGCTGGTGGCACTACCGTGGCAGTGCTGGCCGGCGGTCTGGACCAGATTTACCCGGCCAGCCACACCCAGCTGGCCCAGCAGCTGTTGGAGCAGGGCGGTACCATCATGAGCGAATACCCCGTCGGCACGCCCGGTTTCAAAACGAATTTCATCGCCCGCAACCGGATCGTAGCCGGGCTCGCCCAGGCACTGCTCATCACCGAAGCGACGGAGCAGAGCGGCACGCTGCATACCGCCAAATTCGCCTTGGAGCAGGGACGCGACGTGCTGGCGGTGCCGGGCAATATCACCAGCCCTACCAGTGTCGGCACGAACAATCTGATTCGCACCGGCGCCACACCAGTAACTTCCGTGGCCGATATCTTATACGTACTGGGCGCCGAACATTTGCCGGCCGAACCGGTCCGCCGCCGCGGCGATACGGCCGAAGAGCAGGCGATTATCGATCTGCTGTACGGCGGCATGAGCGACGGCCATGAATTGCTGGTGAGCAGCAACCTGGCACCGGACCACTTCAACCAAACCCTGACCATGCTGGAAATAAGCGGCAAAGTCCGGGCGCTCGGTAACAACCATTGGACTCTCAAGTAGCCACTGGCTAATGACACTGCTGCGCATTACAATAAGCGGTATGAAACTGATGATAACTATCGGTATCGTGGCCGGCGGGACCGTCGGCGGCTGGCTGGGCGCGGCCATGAGCCATGGTAACTGGATGGGCGGCTGGAGCATCGCGCTTAGCACCATCGGCTCGCTGGCCGGCATCTGGGCCGGCTACAGACTCGCCAAGAACTATCTGTAATACCCTTAAGCGCTTAATGCCAAACCGCCCGCCGGACGAGAGACTTTGGCCATGAGCGAAGCATTCGTCTCAACTAATTCTGGGTGGGTGTCATCATATGATTTGATCTGTTGCCAGCTGAGCATCCAATCGTATGCATCCCTGAAACCTTGCTGCAGGGCCGTATCAAGATTCAAAGTTTGCGCTTCGTTCAATTGTGTCATCGTCTTTCCTGTGCCAAACAAAAAACCGCTTCGATTCATATCGGTAGCGGCCTCGTAAGGGGCGTCTTGCCATTACTTTATACTGCTACTGTTTTACGCCTGTCGTAGCCCGAAGTCAACGTTTTTGTAAGAATTCTTACAAAATTACATAACGCTTGCATTTGTATAGTAAGGTGCGTTAAGCTTGGCCATTGTGCGCCGTCATCATGGCGTATACTAGTAATAAAGCACTTATAGTTAAGAGACGCAGGAAAGAGGAAGCATGTTTCGGCTTTCCGAGCATCGCAGGCTAATTTAGTAAAATATGGCAAAGAATTTAGTAATCGTCGAGTCTCCGGCCAAGGCCAAGACCATCGAGAAGTACCTCGGCAAAGACTTCGTGGTCAAAAGCAGCATCGGCCACATTCGTGGGCTGCCGAGTAAAAACGGCAGTGTGGATGTGGCGCATAACTTCGCGCCGAAATTCGAGGTCGATGCCGACAAGAAAAAGGTGATAGCCGAGCTGAAGAAAGCCGCCAAGGCTGCCGACACCGTCTGGCTGGCCAGCGATGAAGACCGCGAGGGTGAGGCCATAGCCTGGCACGTCGCCGAAGTCCTCAAGCTCGACCCGAAGACCACCAAACGCATCGTTTTCCACGAAATCACCAAAAATGCGCTCGATGAAGCGGTGAAAAACCCACGCACCATCGACATGCATCTGGTCGAAGCCCAGCAGGCCCGCCAGTCACTCGACTATTTGGTCGGCTTTGAGCTTTCACCGGTGTTGTGGCGCAAAGTGCGGCCCAGCCTCAGCGCCGGCCGCGTCCAGAGCGTGGCGGTGCGGCTGGTGGTGGAGCGGGAAGCCGAAATCGACGCCCACACCCCCGAATCCACCTTCAAATTGACCGCCGAATACGTCCTGGCGGACGGCACCGTACTGCCCGCCGCGTCGAGCAAGAAATTCAGCTCGGCCGCCGAAGTCAAAACGGTGTTGGAAGCCTTCGCCGGCAGCACGTTCACGGTCGCCAGCGTCGATAAGAAGCCGGGCAGCCGCAACCCCGGCGCGCCGTTCACCACCAGCACGCTCCAGCAAGAGGCCAGCAACAAGCTGGGCTACAGCCCACGCAGCACCATGCAGCTGGCCCAGCGGCTGTACGAAGCCGGCCACATCACCTACATGCGTACCGATTCGCTGAACCTCAGCGCCCAGGCCCTAGGTGCCATGACAAGTTTTATCAAAGAAACGTATGGCGAAAATTACCACCAATATCGCACGTATAAGAGTAAGAGCGCCAACGCCCAGGAAGCCCACGAAGCCATCCGCCCGACCGATGTACAGAAAGAGTTCGCCGGCGCCGATGAGCAGCAGAAAAAGCTCTACAACCTCATCTGGCGGCGGACACTGGCCAGTCAGATGGCACCGGCCAGCCTCGAAAACACCACCGTTACCATCGCGGCCAGCGCTAGCAGTGAGACGCTTGAAGCCAAAGGGCAGATAGTAGTTTTTGACGGTTTCCTGAAAGTCTATGGCCGTTCCGGCGACGATACGCTACTACCGGCGCTCGCTACCGGTGACAGGCTGGAGCTCCGCACCGCGGAAGCAGTCGAGAACCTTTCCCGCGGGCCGGCCCGCTATACCGAAGCCAGCTTGGTGCGCAAACTCGAAGAAATGGGCATCGGCCGGCCGAGTACGTACGCCAGCACCATCAACACCATCCAGAGCCGTGGCTACGTGGAGCGGGGCGATCTGGAGGGCGTGGAGCGCGACATCACCGTTCTCAAGCTCGAAAAGGGCAATGTGAGCGAGGGGACCGCCAAGGTCCAGTACGGCAAAGACAGCAACAAACTGTTCCCGACCGATACCGGCAAAGTCGTCACCGACTTTTTGGTGAAATACTTCGGTGAAGTCATGGACTACGACTTCACCAAGAATATCGAAGAAGAACTGGACTTGGTCGCCCTGAACAAAAAAGACCGCGTGGGCGTGCTGCAGGAGTTTTACGGGCCGTTTCACAAGCTGGTGGAGGCGAGTGCCGATATCAGCCGCGCCGAAGCCTCACAGGCCCGTCTGCTGGGCCACGACCCCAAGAGCGGCCAGCCCATTTATGCCCGCTTCGGTCGCTTCGGGCCGATGCTGCAGCGCGGCGAGCAAAGCGACGACCCCAAGCCCGATTTCGCGCCCATGCCTACCGGTCAGCGCATCGAATCCGTCACGCTGGAAGCCGCCCTCGAAATGTTCAAGCTGCCACGACTGGTCGGCCAGACCGAAGATGGTAAAGACATCAAGGCCAACATCGGTCGGTTCGGCCCCTACATCGTAGTCGATAAGCTGTTCGTCAGCATCAAGCCGCTTGATCCGCACACCATCACGCTCGAGGAAGCCCGTGAGCTGTACGCCGCCAAATTGAAAGCCGAGCGTGAAAAGAACATCGCCGATTTCGGCGACGGCGTCAAAGTACTGAATGGCCGCTACGGTCCGTACATCACCGATGGCAAGAAGAACGCCAAAATCCCCAAAGACACCGACCCCAAATCTATCACCCACGAGCAGGCCAAAGCGCTGCTGGCCGCAGCCCCAGCCGCCAAAAAGCGCAGCTTCCGTCGCCGCACCGTCCGCAAGTAGGTTGTAATTAATGATATTTTAGTTTATAATTACAGATTATGGCTTTTACACCCGTACACGAACTGCAAATCATCGATGGCTCCGCTGGCTTGACTATCGAGGAGGCCGCCCACGTTATTATCTTGGGCGGTGGCCGCGATGCAAGCGGCTACGGGCTCAGCGAACGCTCCGCCGACCGGCTTCGGACCGGCGCCGGCGTCTACACCGAGCTCGATATGCCCGGGAACTTCATCATGACCGGCTACAAGACGCCGACTGACACTCACGGTGGCCCGTGGCAGCCCGGCGCCGGCATGCCGCACGAAGATACGGTGTTTACCGGCACGCCGGAAGCATATGGGCAGGCAGAGCTTTTGCAAGCTATCACCCCAGAACTACAAGCGACGTATGGCCACGGCATACCTTCGTCTGTCCAGCGTATCGAGCCCCATTCCATCGATAGCATCACCAACTTCACGAACACCGAAGCAGAAGGGCTGTTCGGTGAGGACGATGAGCGCCCGGTAGCTATCGTATCTCAGGCATCACATCTGGAGCGCGTGATGCAGCACGCAGCACCCAAGACGTTGCGCCGCGATTATATCGGCATCGCTGCTCCAGACGAAGGCGAGCCTTTTACTGATACACCGCTAGCGGTGCTCGCCAGCCGGGCGATCCTGCTCGGTGTTTCCCGCCGGATCAGTGCCGAGAAAGCACAAGCTCGCAGTAACCGTAACGCACGAGTTGTCTGGGGACTGGCCAAGATACCGTTCGTCCTCATGAACCGGGCGTACAATCAGACCGAAGCCGAAGCCTAAATTCCAAGTCCATCTTTTGGTAGACAAGCAAGTCGTTGCGTAATAAGTTTTTACAACACAAATCAAAATAAAGAGTAGATTTTATGCTACAATTTACTCATACATTCAATAGTTTGCCTGGGAGTGTTGACTTTTAGCATCAATAGTTTTATAGTAAAGGGAACTTATGGCAGAAGAGAAAGCAGTTTTAGATACCGAAGCTATAGTCCAGGACATCCTGGCCAGTATTGAGCGCGAACGCGAGCGGGAAATCATCGCCCGTCGGTTCGGCCTGTTCGACCGCAAAGAGACACTGGAACAGATCGGCGAACTGCTTGGCATCACCCGTGAGCGCGTCCGCCAGCTCGAAAAGTCCGTCATGACGAAGCTGCGGGGCAGCGCCTACGAGCTGCCGCACATCCGCGATATCGAAACGACGCTGCTCGCCGCTATCGAAAAGGGCGGGGAAACCATGCGCGTTACCGCCCTCGGCGCCGAGCTGACTGCCGAAAACACCCGGACCGATCAGTCCCGACTGGCGTTCCTCAGCGAACTGGCCCCAGGCATCAGCGCCATTCCCGAAGACGATGATTTTTACCAGGCAGCCGCGAACGGCAAAGTCCATGACGTAGCCGCTGCAAAGAACGAGGTCGCTCGCCTGGTCGAAGCCGTCAAAACTGCCGGCAAACCACTCGAAACCAAGGAGCTCACCAAAGCTGCCGGCATGCCCAGCGACACGTACGCGACAGCCCTCGCTTCTACCTCCAAGCAGCTGGCCACCCTGAACGGCCGCTGGGGCCTGGTGAAATGGCCCACGGTGAACCCCAAGAACATCCGCGATAAAATCTACGTGATTTTGAGCGAGAACGGCAAACACATGCACTTCAATGAGATCGCTGAAGCTATCAAGGCCAGCGATTTCAAGCGCAAAGATGTCACCACCCAGGCTATCCACAACGAGCTTATCAAAGACAAGCGCTTCGTGCTCATCGGCCGCGGCATTTACGCCCTGCGCGAGTGGGGCTACAAGAAGGGAACCGTCGCCGACATCATCAGCGAAGTTCTGAAAGAGGCAGGGGAGCCCCTGCACCGCGACGAAATCGTCAAGCGGGTGCTGAAGAGCCGTTTCGTGAAAGAAACCACCATCCTGCTAAACCTGCAGAGCAAACCGCAGTTCAAGCGCGTCGCCAAAGCCACCTACGAACTCGCCGAGTAAGGCAACTCCGGCATCCTTTGGGAAAAGCATATGAGCGAGATTCTCTCTGGCAGTAGAGAAAATGATATAAACCTCTCGGAGCCTGCCTCACAGGTCCTGGCATCCGCGCTTTTTGAGGTGGTAGATACACTGCGCGCGCATCAAGGCGAGGTTTTGGATCCTGCGCTCCTCGCCTCCTTATCCAGCTTAGTGCTTGGGCTAAGCACCCACGAAGCAAGCGTGCCTGAACTGGCAGGAGTCAGCGAAGCGGCGGCCATACTTGGTGTAAGCAGACAGCGCGTACACCAATTGGCAAGGCGTCATGATGCGATACCATCGTTCCCAATTCCGGTCGCCAGAGTAAAGGCAACACCGCTCTGGACCAGAGCGAGTATTCAATCATATGCCGAGCAGCGTCGTACCACACCTGGCCCCAGGCCAAATTAAAAGGTATGGTGAACGTTTTACGAACAAATTTATAGCAGCTGTTCGTATGTGGATAGACAAAATACGAACAAGGAATGTGCCAGAATTAGCGGGTAGCACATGGCCGAAAGTCCATACATTTAAAAATACGCGGGTGGAGTGTGCAGGGTAATGGAATTCTGAAATACAAAACGGCAGCAGGGTCTAAAAAATCTGGGTGGCGGGAGTGGTAGAGCATGCACAAACGCATTGTGACTATATGTCGCACAATGTATATTTTGCGACTCTTATATAGATAGAAAAGCTGATTACAGGTACCTCTTCTGCGGGGGAGTATGTGGCCGCAAACTCATAAAACGCATTATTCTTGCGTTCGTAGCTGCGCATATACCTACCACTCTGTGGTATTTATATCCTATATGCGAACCGGCACGCCCATACCTTCATGGTGTCCGAAAATACCAGCAAACGCTAATTTGACTTTTCCACAGTTTGACCGTGAAAATATTTGCTTTTTCGTGCTTTTCATATTTTTTATACATTCCCTCCCTTTCCTCCCCACTGCCCTAAAATTTGACATACGTGTGCTTATATATTTTTTATATGTTTCTTGCAATAGAGCTTGCACATAGATAATATGAACAAATTACGAACTGGAGGAGGGGCGTGAGAGGGGGATGTTATCAAGTTTCACGTAGCAAGTATCAAGTTACAAGTGTGGGGCTTCCCCTTTGCTACCTGTTCCTTGTTCCTTGTTCCTTGTTCCTTGTTCCTTGTTCCTTGTTCCTTGTTCCTTGTTCCTTGTTATTTATAGTACACGCGACCTGGCACGCGCACGTCCAGGTAGCTTGCCGGCGGTGTCGCGCCGAGCTGCTGAATGGTAGCGATGGCTGCCCCGCTCTGCGTCAGGGCATCTGCCTGCAAGTTGTACTTGATAGCGTAAGGTTGGCCTTCTAGCCGTACATCCAGCTCGTAAGGGCTGCCAGCTGGCAGTACATAGGCCGAAATCGGCAGCTTGGCGGCCGCGAACTGGTACGCAACTGTCTGGATGAAGTCGATGGTACTACCGGGCAGATACTGTTTGCCGACTTGAGGAGTCTGGGCGGACTGGTCGGTAATAACCGGCACATGGGCCGGCAGTGATTTCAGGTGCGCCAGCACGATACCGGTCCGGTTCAGGGCAAAATTGCCCTGGGGCGCCTGCAGCACCGCACTTGGCTGGGCTATCTGCACGTACACGATCGGCCGGTTACCGATAAGCGGCAGCGTGAGCGAAACGGTCTGAAGCTCCGGGAACTGGTGCTCCAGCTGCTTGGCGATGCCATTCACATTGGCAGTCAACTTCGTGCGGTTGGTGATGCTGCTCGCCAACAATCGGTGGGCGGCGTGCGCATAGGCATCCGTGGATTGCTGATAGGTAGCCGTGGCCGCGCTTTCGCCCAGCACGATAACCTTGGGATTGGTGCCCAAAAACAGGAGTTTGATAGCGCAAATCAAGACCACTGCCAGCAGCAGCCAGAGTGGCAGCTGGGCAAGTGGCAGGTGGGGCAGACGGCCCTTCCCTGCCTTTTTATCGTCCATTTCATGCCGGACTGCACGGCGCGGTGCCGGGTCGCCCGAGCGACTTGCATAATACGAAAAGGCCGGGCTGGCCGGTCGATCGCTGTAACGGGGGCGACGCTGACGGTCCCTGCCCTGCTCCGGCTGGTTTTTATTGCTCCGCCCGAACATCCGCTTCCCCGCCGATTTTCAGCACCAATGCGGCCAGTTCCGCTGCGGCGTGCGGATGCGCATAGTCAGCTAGTTTATGAGCCAGCGTGAGCCGCTTCTGGTCGTCCTCCAAGAGGTCACCGATGGTCCGCCCTAAGCGTTCCGGCTGCTCGGCCTGGTCTTCGGTGAGCTGCACGACAGCTCCTCGCTCGGCCATGGCCTGCGTATTTTTGACCTGATGATTGCCGGTCAGCTGCGGCGCCGGGATAATGATGCACGCTTTCGCCTGCAGAGCGAACTCAGCCAGCGTGCTGGCGCCGCCACGGGCGATGATCACATCGGCCGCACCGCTGTAGCGGTACAGATCACTGACGAATCCGTGCACGATGACCCGGGAGCGGGCCGAGCCCAGCCCCAGGCCGTCGTAGGCTGCCTTCGCCTCAGCTTCCAGCGCCCGGCCGGCGATGTTGATAATCACCAGATCCGGATAGGTCGCGAGCAGGTACTTCGCATTGGCCGCCAGCGCCTCATTCAGCGTGCGCGAACCGTTGCCGCCGCCCGTCAGTAACACGACCTGCTTATAGTCGTCCAGCTTCAAAGCTTTGCGGTACTGGGCCTGCAACGCGCTGGTCACCGGCTGGTAGTGAGCGGCAGCCGGCACGCCCACCATCACCGTTTTCGACTGAGGGTACGGGTACAACTCCGGCGGCAGCGCCACGGCGTGCATGGCGGCGTGCTTGGCGATCAAGCGGTTCGCCAGACTGGGGACACTATCGGAATCATGGGTAATGTACGGAACGCGGTTCAGTCGGCCACCGCAGGCCACCGGCACGCTCACGAAGCCGCCGCGCGTAAAGATCACGTCCGGCTGCAGCTCACGCAGCAGCCGATAGCTTTGCCACACACCCCGGAGCAGCCGGAACATATCGCGCACATTCAGAGCCTGCGTCCGTACGTCCAGCCACTGGCGCCAGCCCTCATTGGCGTAGCGGCGGAATTTACCGGCCCACACCGTGTAGACTGCGTCGATATTCGGGTCGGCCGCCGGTATATCCGACAGTTTGTCGCCCTTCTGACCGATGTAAATCACCTGGGTACCCGGCGCCAGCACTTTCAGCTCATGGGCAACTGCCAAAATAGGCGTGATGTGCCCGCCCGAGCCGCCGCCGGTCACTACTACTTTCATCGCGAGCTCACCTTTTCCGGCTGATCCAGATGGTATGCAGCCTGAGGCATGCGGGCTGTCTGTACTTCGGAAGCAGCGCGTCGATCATAGGCTAGTGATGAAAAACCGCGGGACGCGCCTGGCCGGTTCGGTGCCGAAGCGGCCACCCGGGGCATATTCACAGCTCGTTGGCCGGATTTCTTGACGACATTCCGAGCACCGAAGTTAGTGTAGTGTGAAATTTGAAAGACCAAACCAAGCGCCGCGCCCACGAAAAGTACACTGGTGCCACCATAGCTCACGAATGGCAAGGTGATGCCTTTCAGCGGCAACAGACCGATCATGGCGCCGATATTGATGATTGTCTGCACGCTCAGCCACGCCAGCACGCCGGTAACGAGCAGCCGGCTGAAGGTGTCCGGCGCCCGCTCGATGATGGTGCGGAGGCGCGCAAACAGCGTCACGAACAGTCCGAACAGCACCATGGCGCCGATAAAGCCGAATTTTTCGGCATAAATCGCGAAGATCGAGTCATTCTGTGCCTCGGGCAGGTAGCCGTACGCCTGCACACTACGCCCTAGGCCTAGGCCGCTGATACCGCCTGACCCCACCGCGATCAATGCCTGGCACGCCTGGTAGCCGGTCGTCAAACAGTTGCTCTCGGGATGCATGAAAGTAGTTAAGCGTTCCCGCCGATACGGGCTGATGGTGATCACAAGCACCACCAGCAGTGCCATCACCGCCGCTGCCGTCAGGATGCGTTTCATCGGCAGGCCGACCACGATGGCCATGGCAGCCACCATGCAGATAATCACCGCGAACGACCCGAGATCGCTCTGCCCGTGCAACTTATCCGGCCCGGCCACCACCAGGGTCATCAGGAGCAGCCCATAGCCAAGCGGCTTCAGGGTTTTTTGCGCGTCACTCAGGCTGCCTTCAGCCGCCCGACGCGCCAAAAACCCGGCTAGCGCAATGATAATGGCGAACTTGAGGATTTCAACCGACTGCAACGAAAAGCCGCCCAGCCGAATCCAGCGATGGGCCGGATACTGCGGCACCAGCGGCGTTACCAGCGCGATGAGCGTCCCGAAAGCAGCCAGGCCCAGCAGCGGCATCTGCCACCGCCGCCAGGTAGCCAGCGGCACACGGGCTGTCACCAAAAACGCTACTATACTCAACCCCACGGCAATCAACTGACGCGATACATAATGTGCCCCGGAGCCGCCACTGGTAGCACTGAGCGCCGGCCCGATCGCATACACGACGGTTATGCCGATAACGATCAAGAAAAGCGCGATGACCACCAGCCAATAATCCGGCCGATGGCGGCGCACAGCCGGTGATGCCGGCTCCATCCGGCGACGACCAGCGACTATATTCACGCGTACCACCCCATGATGAACAGCGCCAGACCAAGCAGGGCCGCGATCTGCCCTACTACCCAGAAACGCATCGTCACTTTGGTTTCCGGCCAACCGATCGCCTCGAAATGATGATGCACCGGTGACACCCGGAAGATTTTCTTACCGTGCCGCAGTTTTTTGGACGCCACCTGCAAAATAACTGACCCCGCTTCGGCTACGAATACCAGGCCGATGACCGGCAGCAGCAGCACCGTATCAGTCTGCATGGCCACGACACCGAGCGCCGTACCCAGCGCAAACGACCCGACATCCCCCATGAAAAAGCGGGCCGGAAACACATTGAACCAAGTGTAGCTGAGCAGCGCTCCGACCAGAGTCAGACAGAAGCCGGCTATGCCATAGCGATGCTCCAGGGTCGCGATAATGGCATATACGCCGAAAGCCGTCGCCGTCAGACCGCCCGCCAGGCCATCCAGCCCGTCGCTGATATTCACCGCGTTCGCCGTCGCGACCACCACCAGGATGAACAGCGGCACGATCAGCCACCCGATGTGCAGACTGCCATGGATGCCGGGCCAATGGATGCTGGCCACCCCCAACCGACTGAAAAAGAACCAGCCGCCGATCAGCGCCACGAGCGTAATCAGCAGCAGCTTCAGCTTCGAGGGCAGCCCAGCGACACCGCGGCCGTTGCTACGGATATTGATGATGTCGTCAATCAGTCCGACCGCGGCAGCACCGGCGAACGCCGCCAGCGGCAGCCAGGTCTGCGAGCGGCTCAGATTCGTAAGCAGCGTGATCAGCCCGACCGCCACGATGAATATCACGCCCGCCATGGTCGGGATGTGCCGCTTGTGCTTCTCGGCATGCAGCTTATTGAAAACGGTAGCCGGCTGGCCGGTAACGGTCGTCGCCCGCGGCCGCTTCCACAGTTGCCAGCGGTACGCGACAGCCGTATAAAACGGCGTCAGGAGCGTCGCCAATACGAAGCCGCCGACACCCAGTAGCAGCATCTTTGCCAGCGAATGCGCGCTCAGTGCGAGTTGCAAGGTGTGATCCATGTTTTTCTTTTCTCTTTTCTTATCTCATAGTATACCTTAGTGGCTCTTCGGCGTCACTCCGAAATCATCGATCAGCATGTGGGCGATATCGGCGAAGACCGGCTGGGCCACATGAGCGCCGGCAAAGTAGCCCGGTGTTATGTGCGGCAGGATCTCATACACCACGATCACATACTGGGGCTTATCGCCGCCGACAAAGCCGGCATAGGTACCGTTGATTTCCGTCGGCGAGTAACCGCCGCTCGGCATGGCCACTTCCGCACTACCGGTCTTTCCTCCGACGATATAATTCGGGCTGAAGCGCATATACGGGTAACCCTCCTTGACGTGCTCGGTCACCACATACTCCATCAGGGTCTGCAAATCGTGGCTAGTGGCGGACGAAACGACATTGCGCTTCACCACCTTCGGACTGGTGTGATGCACCGTGCTGCCCGATGTAATGCTATCGACGAGATACGGCTGGTAGTACGTGCCAGTGAGTGCGCTACTGATCGCCGAGGCCATCTGCAGCGCGGTGGCCGTCACTGCCTGGCCGAAGGACACATTGGCCCATGTCAGGTTAATCCCGGCGCCGTTGTCTTTCGGCGACGGCACATAGCCAGACGCCTCATAACCCTGCTCGATGCCGGTCGCCTTACCGAGCATATAGTGATTGACCAAGTAGTCATGCAACGTGTCCCGGCCTTTCGCGTTCAATTGGCCACCGCCCAGCTGCATCAGCATCCAGGTCGCACCGGTGTTCAGCGACAGATCAAGCACGGTGCCTATATTTTGCTGCCCTTTACTGTGGTCGATCGACACGTCACTGATCACCGAATCGTCGATCGTCCACGACCCTGGGTCGTAAAACGAGCTGTCTTCCTGGATTACTCCTTCATTCAACGCCGTCGCCGTCGTCAACGTTTTCATGATCGAGCCCATTTCAATCGGCTCACTCACCGTCAGGTTTTGGAAGAGCGCCGGGTTGCTCACATTCTGGTAGTCCGCCGGATTGTATGTCGGGTAGTTGGCCATCGCCTTCACCGCGCCCGTATTGGCATCCAGGACGACCGCCCCGATACCCTGCGCATGGAACTGGCTCGATGACTGCGCCAAGATCTGCTCCACCTGCCGCTGCATGCCGACATTGATCGTCAAATCAACGTCATCGCCCGCCACCGGCGCCGTCGACAGGTTATTACTACTGGCCGCCAGCGGCACGCCGTTGATATCGGTCACCGCCTTCAACTGCCCTGGTTTGCCCGCCAGCTGCTTATTGAGCGCCTGCTCCACGCCGTATTCCCCTTGGCCGTCGTTGTTCACGAAACCAAGTAGTTGTGATGCCAGGCTCCCCTGCGGGTACGTCCGGTAGTCTTGCTCCTGCGTGCCGACCCCCGGGAATTTGAACGCCAAGATTTTGGTATTCTGAGCTGGTGTCAGTTTTTTGCCCAGCACCACATAGCGCGTGTCCTTGGTCTTCAGCAGTTTCTCGATGTCATCTACCTTGCCGCCGATGATCGGCTGCAGCTTGGCGGCCACCGTGCCCGGGTTCTTGACTATGGTCGGATCGGCGTAGAGCGTGTACAGCTTTTGGTTGAGCACGATCGGCACCGTGCCATCACCCAACTGGGCCGATATGACCCCGCGTGAGGCCGGCACCTCGTACTGCTTCAACTGATCGCTAGCGGCCGCTTTTTTATAATAATCGTAGCGAATGACCTGCAGATAAAACACGCGGAGCGCGAACAGCCCGAACACGAGCAAAAGCAGCGCGTACCAGACGCGCACCCGCTGTACGGAGTTTACGGCACCGCTGGCCGGCTGTTGATTCATTGGTACTTATTATACCGTAAGCTTATTATTTCGCCCCTCTTAAGCCGCGGTTATTGGACGCTGCCGCTTGGCGCGACCGGCGTCATACTTTGTGCTTGAGCGCTGCCCGCCACGCGGTCGACCGACTGCAGACGCGCCGAAGCCACCCGCAGGTCATCGTGCTGTTCCTGCAGCTTAGACTGCTTCTGTTGCAGGCTGTTGATAGTGTAGCCGTAGGCGTTGGTCTTGGTAACCTGCGTCAGGTACAGCAGACCCAGCAGGCAGGCCAACACGATCAGCACCACGGTGTTACTGACCGGGCCGAGTCGTTTGTCTTTAGGCTTGAACGTTACCGAGTTCTGGCCCCGGGTAACCATTTGCTGGCGGCCGAGCGCCAGTGTGCTTGAATATGTCATATTTTTGTCTTTATGTTTATTTTTGCCGGTCCAGCCCGTGTTTGGGGCTGGACCGGAGCAGTCCTACTGACCTTCGCGGCGAACCGTGATGTGGTAGGTGCGGGAGTTGCTTTTTACGCGGATTGGCATAGTGTTGCAGTTCCCTTTCTTTTTTTATTTTTTCACTGCGGCTCGAAGCTTGGCGCTCCGGGCTCGCGGATTGAAAACTAATTCAGTGCGATCGGCCGTTACCGGGTTTTTGGCAAGCCAGGTCAGTTCAGCGTCGTAACGGTTCCCCGCTACTTCGCTTAAGCCCTGCTTGACGATCCGGTCTTCCAGACTATGGAAGCTGATGACGCCGAGACGTCCGCCAGGATTCAGCAAGCCTACCCAGATGGGTAAGGCAGCCCGTAGCAGCTCCAGCTCGTCGTTGACGGCAATACGAAGTGCCTGGAATGTCCTGGTAGCCGGGTGGAGCTTACTCCCCTTCGGCATTACCGATCGGACTACTGCTGCAAGCCCTGCGGTGCTGGTGAGCGGCCTGTGCTCGACAATCGCGCGAGCGACCACCCGTGCCCGCGGCTCTTCCCCGTATTCCCGGATGATCCGTTCCAGATCTTCGGCGGGGTAGGTGTTGACCACGGTGGCGGCATCGAGCGTCTGCGTCTGGTCCATCCGCATATCGAGCGGACCATCCTGCGCAAACGCGAAGCCCCGGCTTGCGTTATCAAGGTGCGGTGACGATACCCCCAGATCGGCCAGAATGATATCGAACCGTCTGCCTGCTGCCGCCAGCTCCTGGCTTGCGCTCAGGAAATCCCGGTGCACGAGCTCCACTCCTTGCTTGGCCAGGGGTTGCAATGCCGTTATGGCATTAGCGTCCCGGTCTACCAGGACCGCGTTATATGGAGCCTGCGTCCGTTCCAGCACAGCGCTGGCGTGTCCGCCGTAGCCGGCCGTCAGGTCGAGGTAACTGTCCCCAGCCTGCGGATCCAGGTACTCCAGGACCGGTTGCAGGAGCACGGGTATGTGCTCATTCTGATTCTCATGGTGCATATCGCACGTATTTTAATGTGTTTGAGGACATATGTCCTCCTTTTATTTTTGTTTTGGTGTTTGTTTTGACCAGGGTGCCATAGGTGCGTGCAATCTGGGATGAAAATCGAGCAGCGGAGCGGAGCCGTACAAGTGGTACGGTGAGCACCGCAGTCGCAGAATTTTCGCCCAGAGTGTGCGTGCCTATGGTGGCCTGTTGACAAGGTCACCTATTCAGCAGCCAACTGTTTGTTTTTGGTAGTTTTTGTTTTTGTGATTCGTTACGGGCGTCGTTAGCGAAGTAAAGGTGTTTAAGAAAACTTAAACGAGGTCTTAAAAAGGCCTGAGATACTTCTGACTTCCTATAACGAGTTAGAGAGACTTATGTGTGAGGTGGAGTTTTGGGAGGTGTTTTATGGAAAGAACGAAGGTTTTTAAAAGTGGTTGGCCTTCTCTAGTCCACTCGCTGACTGCCGAATAGCCGATCTCGTCAATTTTCAAACGTTCCAATTTTCAATTTTCATTCAAGGATCAATCCGCAATGCTCAAAGTTTGAATCATTGGAATTTGAAAATTGATTGAAAATTGCAAAACTGATACTTGAAAATTTTGCTATTCATACTTGCCTAATTGTTAAGGAGCTTTGCAACGTGCGGTTTGGCCGATCAACCCATGTCGACCGCCATGATCCGCCAGTACTTGCCGACGCTCACCGCCGAAACGTCTCGGTCGATGCCCGCGTAGTCTAGCAGGTGCTGTTCCAGTGTTACCCGCCCCTGTTTGCCATCGAGCGACTGCTCGATCTTGCCCATCCGGAACTGGACATTCAGGTCAGCCGTACGCTCGTCGAGGATATCGCCCTCGAGCCGCGGTTCGACTAACTGGTCCCAGACATCCTTGGGGTACAGATGCAGGTATTTGCCAAAGCCACGCGTGATGACCGCTCCGCTGGCAAACTTGTCACGAAGCTCGGTCGGTATGGTCAGCCGCCGCTTATCGTCAAGTTTTCTCTGGAAGTAGTCCACCTGTGTCATTTGGTTATTACACTTTAAGTTGCTAGTGAGTTTTTATTTTTGATGGTCGCAGGTACTGTTTTGGCTACCTACGATTACCCACTGCCATGAGTGTACTACCCACAATCACCCACTTGCAAGCACTTTTATATAGAAAAAGCGGTGTTTATCACACCACTTTTCCACAGTTATTCAGTTTTCCTACAGCCTACACAATATGTAGCGCCGCCGATTCAAATGAGAGCGCTATTCGCCTGTATGCAAATCGCCGAACTCAGCATCCACCGGCAATTTGAATTCGACAGTTGTAGGGATTTGATTGGCCTGCATGCCTTCAGGAAGCTGGCTAGTAAGCATGTCAAGCGTAGCCTGAGAAGTTACATCGGGAAGATGCGCAAGCTGGGAAGCCTGATCCAGCGAAGTAATCCTGACCTGCTTACCATCTACCTCGAACGTCTCACCCACAAAGAAATGCTTATACTCTCCGCTAGCCGGCGGTACTTCTACTGTATTAGTAGCGACTTGAACATTGTGCTGTGCAGTATGTACGACCTTATTAGCGCCCACAGCAACTGCGGCAACCGCGGCAGCACCCAACATCGTTGCCGCTACATCCGTGGCAATTTCCCCGCGGGCGGTCAGATTGTGGCCGTGCTCTTTTACATACGTTGATGGTTTACGAAATTTCATGATGATTGTATTATATCTTTCTTTTGATTATTTGTCAATAACCTTTATGGTTATTTGCTCGTTACGCTGGCGTGGCGGCCGATGGTAAACACGATAGGCTGATGCTGGGTTTCGGCATCGCGCATTTGCAGTGAGTCGAAAACGCCGGCACGTACCGGCACCGCCTGGAGGGCGCGGATCATTTCCCCGCTGCATTTCAGGCTGGTAATAAGCAGCGCGGCGATAGCCACGATCATACTGCCGTGCCAGTGTACGGGATGCAGGTGCCGGTGGAGCGTTTTCTTTTTCATCTGTTTTTGTTTTTATTACACTATTTATCTTGAAATAGTAAATACATAATAGCAAAACATAACCATTTTGTCAATATTATGCCCCAGTATAACTAATCCCAGTTCACCTCCCCCAACCTACACCCGTAGTTCCGAACCTCGGAGTGAGCTTGGCTCAGTCTGTTTGTCGATCTGACAACTTCTCTGAACAATTAGTGAAGAGCCGGAGGAGTTGTTTGAGGGAGATACTTCGACCGAGTTCTCCGGAGGGTTGTCAGTATCGGCAACAGCTGACCAAGTCGAACGGATTGGTTCGGATGGTTTTGGTTACTTTTGGCAGCAAAAGTAACGGAAAGAAAGGCTATGGATGAAAACCGGTGAGATGGGTGGTGTTTAGTGAGAAATGGACGTCAATCGGAACGTATGGATCCTGAAACGAGTTCAGGATGACGAGGAAACGGAGAGAATGGATTCCGGGGCGGAGGCCGGAAGTACGGCTATGCAGCTAGTGAATCGAGCTGAGCTATATCATCGGCATCAAGCTCGATATTGGCAGCCTGCATATTTTCTTCCAAATGGGCCACCGAGCTCGTACCCGGTATGGGCACCATGACCGGACTGTGCTGGAGCAGCCAAGCGAGGCCGATCTGGCGCACCGTAGCACCGTGCTTTTGGGCGACACTCCCTAGCACCTGCTCGCTGAGGCCACCGGTGTTGCCGCCGATCGGGAAATACGGGATAAACGCGATACCGTGGTCTTCACAGAGCTTGAGCACCACTTCGTGCTCGCGGTTCAGCACGCTGTAATTATTCTGTACACTGACGATCGGCCCAAGCTCCAGAGCCGCCTGCAGCTGGTCGGTCGTGACGTTACTCAGGCCCACGTGCTTGACCTTGCCCGCTTGCTGCAGCTCAAAGAACGCCTGCAGCGTGGTTTCGAATGACACTTTGGGGTCGGGCCGGTGGAATTGGTACAGATAAATCTGCTCCAGGCCAAGGCGCTTCAAACTGGCATCGCAAGCTTCGCGGATGTGCTCAGGCCGGCCGTCGGGCGTCCACCAGCCCGGCCCGCCGCGCACTAAACCACCTTTGGTAGCGATGACCAGGCCATCGTAGGGGTGCAACGCCTCGCGGATGAGGTTTTCACTGACCTCCGGACCATAGGCGTCGGCCGTGTCGATGAAATTGACGCCGAGTTCTACGGCTCGCTTCAGCACCCGCACTGCCTCGTCATGATCTTTCGGTTCGCCCCAGATACCTTCGCCGGTGATACGCATAGCACCGTAACCCAGCCGGTTGATGGTGGTGTCGCCAAGTTTGAATGTTTTGTCCATAACACTCTCCTGCCCCGTCATTTCGACCGAAGCGGAGAAATCTTCCTTATTTTCTTTAGAAGATCTTTCGACTTCGCTCAAGATGACGAAATTATTAGGGTCTTATTACTTTTTAGCTACACGTCGAGCACGAACGGTTCGCCGTTCACCGCTTTGATGAACGTGAGGCCCTGCTCGCCAAAAACCTTTTCCATGCGTTCGTACGTGGCCTCGCGCGCAGCGTCACTCCAGTGCCAATCGTGAATCGGGATAATGTATTTCGGCTTGAGATCGAGCGCGAGTTTGACGGCATCGACCGTCGAGCCCCACGGGGCTTGGACCGGCAGCGCCAGCACGGCTTTGGTCTCGTGAAAACTGTGGCTATCACCGGGGTGACTGAGCATGTCTAGATAGTGCACGCCGATTTCCTGCGGCGGGTCGACTTGCATAAACGGCCGGATGACTTCGTGCGGGCTATCGAAAAAAGTGATGCCCTCCGACGTGGCGCTAGTAGACGGGATGCTTTCGGCGTTCAGCTGCTCCACCACTTCTTCGGGCGCGGTAATGCGCACATCTGGGAATTTCGCGGCCAATTTCTTCACGAGTTCCAGGTCGAAATGGTCGCCGTGCTGGTGCGTGATGATGATGTCATCCAGGAACTGCAGGCTATCGACATCAACATTACTGAAGCTGCCCGGGTCGAACAGCGCGGTCCGGTTGATGGGCTCCGGCATTTCGACGAGCAGGCACGAGTGGACAAGCTTGGTGATTTTCATCTGAATAGAACTCCTTTCTCAACCTTAATACTATACATAGTATACTGCCAGCGAAACGGCCTAAACAGTGAAATTCTGTACGGAATCACCCGCTCCCCGCTAATCGATCACTCGGGGAATTCCCGGTCTGTAGCAATCCGGTAAAGCGCATCTACACCGGTCCAGCGACAAGCGAGAGCACCCGTGGCTTTCAGTGTTGCTAAAGAGCGGACGCCTACGATCTTTAACGCTCCTTCTACCCCGGCTTCCGGCATCAAGGCAGTATTTGGGTCTAGACCATGCTCAAAATAGACTGCGGCCTCGTGCATATCAGCCTTATCAAACACATCCATAGCAGTGATATAGCGGAGGCTCCGTTTTATGTCCATAAAATATATTATACCACTATTTTTGAGATTTGCGGCGATAATGGTCGTGATAAGCTAATTCTTTACGGTGGTGGTCGAGACCCTCGATGTAATTGTCGAATTCTTTCAAGAGGGTTGAGTAGCGTTGGTTGGGTGTGAGCACTTTGAGCAGCTTGCCCTGCTGCGCCAGGTACTCCACCAGCGCGAAAAAGTCGCCGTCGCCACTGACGATGACGGCTTTGTCGTAATTCTTAAGTTCCTTCATGGCGTAAAGCACCAGATCGGCGTCGATGTTGCCCTTCACCGTCGGTTTGGCGGCTTCGCGCTCGGCTTCAGTTTGGCCCTCGACCTCGGGGGCTTTGATTTCGGTTGTCGGTTTGAGCACTACCAGGAAACCGTGGTCGTGCATCTGCTCGTACAGGCTTTCGTTCTCGGCCATGTAGCCGATAAACATGTAGGCGTGCGTGACACCGTACTTTTCCTGCAGCCAGATGCGAAACTTGTGCCAGTCCATTTTCCAGCCCACTTTCTGTACGCCTAGGTTCAGGTTCTGGCTATCGATGAAGGCGTAGTTGTTCGGCTGCTTCGGTGGTTTTGGGTTGCGACTATGGCGACCAGGTCGGTTCATGCCCCTATGATACCACCAGAGAACCCGCAGCCGGAGGTGTTTTTCGTAAGAACAAGGTACGCAAGCGCCACAGGCGGAGCGGCAGCTCCCCTGTAGAGCGCCTTGTTCGGCGGAAAATACCGGAGGCTACGGCTTGGCTAAGATATCTAAGATATCGGGGCCGTATTTGTCGAGCTTGGCTTGGCCGAAGCCTTTGACACCCAGCAGCGCCTGGGCGGTTTGGGGCCGGCGGCGCGCCAGCTCTTCGAGCACGGTGTCGTGGGCGATGTAAAAAGCCGGCAGCTTTTCGGCCACGGCCCGGTGGTAGCGCCAGTTTTTGAGCCGTGCAAAGAGCTCCTCGTCGAAGGCCGCGACCAGCTCGTCGGTGTCCGCAGCCGTTTCTGCTGCCACGTCTTCGGTGATGTTGGCCAGTGCTTCAGAAGCGGCCCGCAGGCTTGTGTCGAACTCAAAAATCGCTGGGTGCATGGCCAGCGCCATCTGGTTGATGCCGGCCAGATACACACCGCTCATGCTGCGCACGCGGCTGAGCGCCACGTAGCCCATGCCGGGCGTAAAGCTGCGGCTGAGATCTATTTCGGCAGCGTCCAGGCTCATGCCCTGGCTTTTATGGATGGTGATGGCCCAGGCAAGACGCAATGGCAGCTGGGCGACTTCGGCCCGCACCCGCCCGTCTTCTTCGAGCTTCCAGCTGTGCCGTTCCACTTTGATTTCCCGGCCATTTGCCAGCCGTACGAGTGGCAAATTATCTACAAAGTCGACCACCCGGCCGCGCGTGCCGTTCACATAGCCGCCGCCGAAATTATTGGCCACGAACATCACTTCGGCCCCGATTTTGAGCTCCAGGTTTTCGGGAGCCAGCACGCTCTTTTGCAACTGCTCGATCTTGGCTGCCTGGCCATTCGTCTGCATGGCATAGACCTTGCCTGTTTCCAAGATGTCACGCAGGTGCTTGTCGTTGATACTATCGACATCCAAGTTGTGGCTATAGAGCCGCGTCACCACCAGGTCGCCCGGCCGCTTTTCTTTCAGCCGTTCCTGCAGCGCCGTTTCGTGCAGCTCGTTCACATCGCCGCGGCGCATGGCTTCGAGCAGGTCGAGCAGTTCATCGCCGGTTTGCCGGTGCTGCTCGGTGAGGTAGCAGATTTTGGGGTCCAGCTCGGCCCAGGCTTCGGAGAGATGCACGAAATCCACGTTGCTGCTACCGCGACTGATGGGCGGCAGCTGGAACAGGTCGCCTACCAAAATGACCTGCAGGCCGCCGAACGGCTTGTCACTTTTACGCAGCAGCTTGGCCACTTGGTTCACCATATTCAGGCGCTGGCCGTGCAGCATACTGACCTCGTCGATGACCAACACATCAGCCGCGTTGTAGCGTTTGATAAGTTTGTCGGATTTACTGAGTTTGTCCAGGTCGTATTCGGTCAGAAAATCTTTGATGCCCAGCCCGCTCCAGCTGTGAATGGTCGTACCGCCGATGTGCGTCGCGGCGATGCCGGTGCTGGCCGTGACGGCCACGTTCTTGCCCGCCCGGGTACTGCGGCGTACAAATTCATTCAGCGTGTGCGTTTTGCCAGCCCCGGGCGCGCCGGTTAGGAACACCGAGTGCCCCTCGAGCATTATTTTCAGAGCTTGTGCCTGTCTCATCTTTCCTCCTTCGTGCGTTCGTACGACTATGCGTTTACTTTGTGCCTACAGGCATGTAGTGCATTCATAATAAACCCACCTTTTGAAATTTGTCTGTTGTATTTTATGTATTAATTTTTATGGGTGGAAGAACACCGTTATCTATCGTCCTTTCAAGCGCCAATTTTACTAAGCCTCGAGTGCACTGTAACTCAAATAGCTCTTCGCGAACCGCAAGGCTAGCTGCAAAGGTGCACATTTGGCGAGCGCTACTTTCGAAACCCTCTCTTCGATCCAGAAAGGCTTCCCAATATTGTATAGAGTTCGGATCAGTCGGTAGTTCTATACCGCTATCAATAATCTGACGTAATTCCGGGCTAATCTGAACTGCTAAATCTGTACCTAATTCGGGTTGCTGCATACTCATTTACAGCAATTATACACCTGTGGGGATTTGGGCCATGGGGTCGTCTTCGTCGGTGTCGGGTTTGAGGGGACGTTTTTTGATGATTTCGAAACGCTCACCGGTGGTCGGGCTTTCGTAGTAATCATCTGCCATGAGGTTGATGAATTTGGCGATGTCTTTGTCATCCATGATGATGATCGCGCCGCTGTCGTCCGGCATCACACCCAGATCCAGGTCCTCGCTTTGCTGCAGAATTTGCTCCTGCGTTACTTTGCCCACTTCCAGTTTCTGCAGCTTCTTCACCAGCGCCTTTTTGTCTTTCACAAGGTTCTGGATGTTCATGCCCTCGCTGAAACTCAGGCGGTAGGCTTCCTCGATCTCACGGATTTTGCTTTCGGCCACGGCCTGCTCTTTGGCGTCGTAGCCGAACAGCGTCTTGAGCTTGGGCTGGCTAAATACATACAAATCTTGGTCGAGCACCAGCAGCTGCGGTTCGGTCGGCAGGCGCAGCGCCGCGTCGGCGTCGAACGGAATGAACTTGTCGCCGCGTAGCATCCAGCCCACTTTGCCCTTCATAACCTGACTCTTCGGCAACACTTTGGCCACATAAAACGGCTTTGGTAGTTCGGCATGACTCACGCGGGCCAGCACGCCCTTCATGTGGTTTATGTCGTGCTCGCCTTCTTTGAACAGCACGATTTCGTGCTCCTGGGTGCGCAGCCAGCCAAGCGTTTCGCGCAGTTTTTCCACCTTGTGCACCTGAGTGCGCTGCAGCACGTGCTCTTCGGCCTCGGCGTCTTCGAAACCGCGCACGATGAGGCCCTTGTCGATGCCCTCCAGGATGTATTCCAGCATTTCGTCGATGAAAATCGGCTCCAGCTGCTTCTTGAGCCCTTCCGCCAGCGCCGTTTTGTACAACACATAGTTTTTGCTTATGAAAAACAGCTCGACCTTCAGCTCGTCTTTGTACTGCACGAGGTTGTTCGCCCAGGCAAACACATCGGTTTCCTGGTAATTCTCCGGCTCAAACCCGTCTTTTGGTGCTACTGTATCTGCATCCATAATTTGTTCGATTTCCAAATTAGTTTTTATATATTCCCGCCTATTTTACCGCGAAACCATTGAGTTGCCTGCTGTAAAATTGACGAAACGCCTTCGCCTTTCGTCATTCCGACCAAAGTGGAGGAATCTTCCCTGCATTTCGGCCCGCGGAAGATCTCTCCATTCCGCTTCGCTACAGTCGAGATGACGGCACAGAATTTATAGTCTTGCCCCTTGTCTTGCTTCGTTGGCCCAATGGTCGGCCGCTTCGTTGCCCGGGTCGCCCTCGTGGCCGCGGACCCATATCAAAGTCGCCTGTGATTGCTGGTACAGCGGGTAGACTTCCCGAACGATGTCGAGGTTTTTGATTTCCCCGCCCTTTTTCTTCCAGCCTTTGGCTTCCCAACCGGGTGCCCATTTGGTTATTACGTTTATCCAGAATTCGCTGTCGGTGTAGATCTGGCACGGCTCGCCCGCAGCATGTTTCAGCGCCGCCATGATGGCGTAGCCTTCCATGCGGATGTTAGTAGTGTTCGTTTTGGGAATGCCAGAATCGTCTGGCTCGCTGCCCAAAACCACCGGCTTCAGGTCCTGCACCACCGCAAACCCGCCCGGCCCCGGGTTCGGACTCGCGCTCCCATCTGTGTAATAAATAAGCATTACTTTAGTCTATCATTTGGGGTCATTCCAGCGAAACCTGCCTGCCGGTAGGCGGGGCTGGAATCCAGTACTAAAGATTCCAAATCAAGTTTGGAATGACAACACAAAACATGTTCGGGTTAGCTCTTTTTGCTGTGGGCACGGAGCCAGGCGGCGATGGTCGGTACATCCAGATGCTCTACCGCCACTTGCACCGCGAAATCTTCGAGTTCTTTAGGCAAAGCCGTCAGCTCAACACCATTCAAGTCTAGAAATACAGCTGCGACCGTCGTACCAGAGCGTTTATTGCCATCAGAAAATGCATGGTCGGCGATGATATTGCGCATATACACCGCCGCTTTCTCGTACAAATCAGGATACTGCTCCTCGCCGAAAACGGCCTGTTGCGGCGCCAGCACCACAGACTTAATGCGCTGCTGGTCACGCACGCCATGTGAACCACCATAGTCTTCAATCACCTGAAAATGCAAGCGCAGGATATCTTCGAGCGTCAGATACTTGACCATTTATCTATCCGCGAGATTTTTGAGCGTTTCGCCGTATTGCGACTTGAACTTGGCGTAGGACTGCATAACAGCATCGTCTGGCGCTGGCGCAACCGGCTCAAATGAAAGCTTAATAGAGTCGCCCGGCTTGATTCCTGCCCGCTTGAGTTCCTTGGCCGGGATTGTCACACCGGCGCTGTCGCCGATTTTGATAACTTTTTGAGTAGTCGTAATAGCCATGAATCTACACTAGCACAAACAGCAAAACATTACAATGATATTATAATATAAAGCACACAGGAAAATGAGAGCTTGCTCATATTTTCCGAGTACTGTTCATTATATCCAGAGGATAGAATGTTTACTTCGGTGGCTTTATGTTTAGTACGTCTGGTCGGTGTAGCCGGGGAACCAGTCTTGCTTGAGGGTGACGCCGCGTTTCTGCAGGTCTTCACCCACGGCGTCGACCATCGGTTCTGGGCCCGATAGATACGTCACCTGCTCCGCGGCTTGCGGTGCGGCTTCTAAAATAGCATCGGCCGTGATCGGCTGGCCGACGATATACTGCAGCTTTAGTTCCGGATGCTCGACGGCCAGTTTTTCAAACTCGTCGCGAAACGGAATAGCTTCCTCGCGGTTGAAGTGCACCAGCGTAGCATTCAGCGGCTTGCCGGTAGCGTGGCGTTCCAGCAACATACTGCGGTACGGCGTGACGCCGATACCGCCGGCCACTAACACCACCGGCGCGTCATCTTCCCAGGTAAAATCGCCCTCTAGATCTTGAGCCTCGATGGTATCGCCCGGCTGCAGGGCGTTCAGCGCCTGCTTGAACGCGCTTTCGGTCACACGGGTAGAAATGTGGATTTCGCCCTCGCTCGGCGCACTCGCAATGGTAAAGAACCGTTTTTTGTCGTCCTCGCTGCCCTCGACCTGGTTAAGAATGTACGTCTGGTACTGCCCCGGTACCCAGGTGAGCCCGCCAGCCTCAAAAACGAATGTCCGTATATTCCCCACCTCGTCGTGAGCGGAAAGTAGTTTTAGTGTTGCCATAGTCCCTCCTTACGCTTCCATCATACCAAATATCGGCACCCTACCGTAGCCCCAGCGCCCTGCCGGATGCGACACATAAAAAATAGGAGCTGATCAGGCTCCTATTTTTTGCTTTCTTGCAAGAAAAGCTTTTTGCTCGCTCGGATTCCTTTCCTCAATTGTTTATCGGAATGTATCTGAGCTGGTGTAAGTGTTTCTTTTGGAGAATAACTTACTGTCTTAAACCGTAACAAACCATAACCGCTTTGTCAATAGCCCTACGGGCCGAGTATACCCTCACGGCATGTAATTTCTAGCATGCAATATGCTGCCGTGCGCATATCCCTAAATACGACTAATAGCTGTCGTAGTAATCTCTTGTGCACGCGCCCGAGCACCGCGCTCGTGCGGAGCTAGTTTGTAGCCAATTTGGTGGCCAACTGCTGCCATACCAAGCGGCAAGATTACTTTTGCCAACAGTCCTCTGTCTTTTGCCAGTTCACGCCCAATACCCGCACCAGTGGCAGCTAAGCCCCAAATAGCCCCATTGCCAACTTTCATACCCACATCACCACGAGCTTGTTGGGCTACGTGTTCTAGCTCATGCGCCAGCGTCTTATTCATTTCCTCGGCAGCTAAGTCTTTGCCTTTGAATCGGCTACTTACTCGTACTACGGAGCCTTCGCCAGCATTGTAGTCTTGCTCGCCATTCAATTTACGATCTAACCACTTTGGCATTTGTGAGCCACGATAGGAGGTATGGTTGCGGTCATCAATAAGGACACTCGTCTGAGTAGCGACCTCGGGCGCAATACCGAGTTCTTGAACTAGAGCGCCTAGCACTTCAGTATCTACCGCAATGGTAGACGCTGAATTATAAACCTGGGGTGCGAGGTTTTGTTTTTCAAGAGTATCGATGTCTTCTGCCATGACTTAACTGTAGGTGTTCTATAAAGATAGCTGTGTACCGTTATTACCTTGTATTTTTGCACCGTTTCTTACTTTCTCATAGTCATCGGCCGATACTCTCTGCATATAAACTTTCTGTATAAGGTCTGGACTCTCACCCGTGTACCGATTCGTAGTAAAAAGACTTCCGTGTCTACTAATCTCTAAACGCACTGGCAGTCTGGGGCTGTATACGATGCGCCAATCGGGATTGTCCAGATATTCATCAACCACTGCAAGCTCCTCACCGCCCAAGAAATCTAGTAGTGCATCTAGCACAGCGTCCTTGCGGTCAAGCTCAGACGTATCTTGTCTAGCGTAGCCTAGTTTTCTAAGCCCATAGCTAACCTCTCTTAACTTTGTACCGTAGGTGTACTTGGTTGGCTCGCCCTGTGCTATCGCCAAAGTCTTGTCTATCACTTCCGAGGTAGCTTCATTGATAATTGCTTCGTCTGCCTCATATTGCTCCCTAGCTCGTCGCGACAACTCGTCCGCATTTTCAGATAACTCTTTTACTTTCTGCTCTTTGAGACTCTCAGGCAGCCCTGAGTCTCTGATGGCGCTAATGGCATTATGAACAAGTTGCTGTGTCTCAGTTGTCTTTTTTGCTTTATCCGAGTTTTCGTCCGGCACTTCACGTTGGTGTTTATCAGTATCATTTTCTGTGCTCACCAAATTCTGGTTAGTTTCTTCTACTTGTCCGCCACCAAAGGTAGTTTCTGGTGCCTGTCCATATATGCCCTGTTGTTCTGTAGCCTCAGTCACTTCAACAGGAACTATTCTGCCCAGTTCTTCTTCTGGTTTGAACTCTGGCTGACCCTGAATCTGTTCTTCGCCCATAGTGTTATATTAGTCTATTTTTTACTTTTTGTTTATTCTACGCTGACTGTACATTACCATGCTTATGGTATAGATGTCAACTCATGTCCCTCTCCCCCATTTCCTTTTATACATTTATGTATAAGTAAGAGGAGAAATAAAAAGGCAAAATAACAGAGATAAATCAGATAAAATACACCGGATTCCGAAATACGGCAAAAGTTACTCCTGCAAATTATCTTTCGCTTCTATATATTTATATATAAAGAAGAGAGAAAAGAAAAAGAGCAAAAACAGATTAAATAACAGATAAAAAGAGACAATCCCGATATTGCCTAAAGTTGGTATTTCCGTGTACCAAGTTTAACGTCCCAAAAATAGTTCCTACGCTCCCTGTAGCTATATGGTAAGGAGAGAGTAAAAACTTAAAACTAACAGATACCATCACCCCCAATTTACTTACTATGCACAGTAAGTAAAAACCACATTTTTTCATTCTCTATATTTATATAGTATAAAGAAGAATAAAAACAGTCATATAACAGGGGCAAACAAGAAGCTTATTAGGATACACCGGTGTATCCTAATAAATCCTGTAGCGTATACTAGGATACATGACCAAAAAGCCATTAACCGACGAGGAGCGACAGGCCTTTATCGACAACTTGCCGTCCGACAAAGTCAACCCTGATGCCGAACGGACATTCAAGGACGCTATCACCCGCGCCGCGAAGCCGAAGCAATCAAAGCCGGAAACATCGAAGTCTCCTGACGATGGTTATAGCGATACACAAACTCGTTCAGGTACAGCTGAAGGTACTTCGCACTAACGCAGTGATACGTCCCGTCAATTGAGCGTTTCAGTTGCGACCAGAAACCCTCGATAGTATTCGTATGTACAATACCGCGGCCATATTCACCGATACTGTGGTTGACGCTGTCATGGTAGTATCCGACGCGATGTAGTGTTCGGTAGACTTGCGCTTGGTCGCTATACACAACTGTACCGGGCGCAACCGTAGAACGTAAGCGTGGTAGCAACACACGAGCGCCAGCACTTTGAACGTGCTCAGCTTTTACGCGGCCGCCACGTTCAACCATACCAAATACAACTTCTTTGTTATCGTAGCCCTTACCAGCTCCTTTATAGCGGCCACCGACATAGGTTTCGTCAGTTTCAACGACACCCGATAACGGGCTACCACCCTCTAACATGAGCATGCGAACCTGTTTTGCAATGCGCCATGCTGTTTTGTAAGTAACACCGAGGTGTCGCTCTACTTCTTTGGCAGAAACGCCATTCTTAGATACGGAGAATAGATAGATAACATAGAACCAATCGCGAAGTGATGTAGAAGACTTATGAAAGATAGTAGTACCGAGCGGGTGTATCTGGCTGCCGCAGTCTTTGCATTCGTAGCACTTGCGGCCACGGACGCGGTAGTAGCTTGGCTCGACAACGCCACACTTAGGGCATGCTGGCATATTGCCGTAGGCTTGGGAGAACATAAAGTCCAGACAGGTGTCATCATCGGGGAATAACTGATTGAACCGTTTAACCGTGAACTTTTCCATACTTATAGTGTATATCAGGGGTTACATGTTGTCAAGGGATAATCAGCCCCTACGGTTTTACATGCTTCTTTTCGCCGGGACATTATCGATTGGTTGCGATCCGCAGCAATATTAGCGATATTCAGGATTCTCGAAATCGTAGCGGGTGCCGCTATCCCAAGCCGATCGGACATTGCCGTAGGCTGGTAGTGCATGGTTATCTTTCAGTAATTTAGCCATATGCATGAGGTTCCAGGTCATAAAAGTAGTGTTGCGATTAGTAAAGTCGCTATCAAAACCCGCTCGGGTACCATCCGGCAGTTCATCGCCATAGCTCGGCCCAGGGCCTATCTCGCCCAGCCAACCGGCATCGGCTGTCGGCGGGATGGTAAAGCTGAGGTGTTGCAGGCTGTACAAGATGTCCATCGCACAGTGTTTCACCCCATCTTCGTTGCCCGTGATGATACAGCCGGCGACTTTGCCCATAAATACGTACTGCCCCAATTCGTTCTGCTCGTGCCCGACGGCGTACAAGCGCTCAATGAGCTTTTTCGTCTCACTACTGTTATCGCCCAGCCAGATCGGTCCACAGACCACCACGATATCGGCCTGCTTAATCCGCTCGTAAATTTCCGGCCAGGTGTCGCTGTCCCAACCGTGCTTTGTCATATCCGGCCACAGCCCAGTGGCCATGCCGCTATCTATTACCCGAATGACTTCCGTTTGTACGCCCTGCTTTTCCATAATTTTACGACTGACATTTATCAGCAAATCTGTGTGACTCGGGTTTGGGCCCTTTTCGAGCGTGCCATTAAAAAATATGGCTTTTAAATCCTTAAAATCATATGCCTGTTCTGCCATGCTGCCTCACATTTCTTACAAGTTTCATCTTAATCCAAGCGAAGCGAGAAATATGTAAGCCAGCGTACTAAAAGCCTTCGGCGAGTCCGCCTCGGGCAGCCTCTTAGCTTAATTTCTCTAATAGACCTTCGATATCAACACGCTCTTGGGTGGTGGTGTCGCGGTGGCGGACGGTTACGGTATCTTTCGTGTCGCCTTCGAGCGTGTCGAAATCTACGGTTACGCAGTAGGGGACACCGATTTCGTCCATTTTGCGGTAGTTTTTACCGATGTTGCCGGTGTCTACCCACATGACATTGCCAATTTCCTTTTTGAGCATGGCGTAGACTTCGCGGGCTTTATCGACCAGCTCGGGCTTGTTTTTGGCCAGGGGCAACACCGCGACTTTTACCGGTGCCAGATGCGCTGGAAATTTCAGGAAAATGCGCTTTTCGCCGTTCACTTCGTCTTCGGTGTAGGCCGCAGTCAGTACTGCCATGAGTGCACGCTCAACACCGAAACTCGGCTCGATGACGTGCGGCACGAACGGCGCGCTGCCGTCTTTCGGGCGGTATTCCATGCTCTTGCCACTTGCCCGCTGGATGTTCTGTAAATCGAAATCGGTGCGGTACGCCAGACCCAGCAGCTCCTCGCGGCCGATCGGGAAATCGAACTCAAAGTCGATGGTGCGTTTGCTGTAGTGGGCGCGGTCGTTTTCCGGCACTTCCAGCTCGTGCACGCTTTCCTTTGGCAAACCAAGCGCTTCACACCATTCCCAGACGGCTTTCCGCCAGGCTTCAAACTCTTCTTCCCATTGCTCCGGGTGTACGAAATACTCGATTTCCATCTGCTCGAATTCGCGGCTGCGGAAAATGAAATCACGCGGAGAAATTTCGTTGCGGAACGCTTTGCCCTGCTGCGCCAAACCGAATGGCACATCCGGATAGAATGAATCGACGACGTTTTTGAAGTTCGTAAAAATACCCTGCGCCGTTTCCGGCCGGAGATAACTCACGCTAGCCTCATCATCGACCGGGCCGGCATTGGTCTTGAACATCATGTTGAAAGCACGCGGTTCTCCGAACGTACCTTCTTTGCCACACGTGGGACATTTATTGGGGTCATCGAGCTTGTCGGCGCGGTAGCGGGTATGGCAGTTACTGCACTCGACCAGCGGGTCGGTGAAGGTATCGACATGGCCGGAAGCCTGCCAGACTTTCTGGTTCATGAGGATTGCGGCATCGACGCCTAGCATATCGTCGCGTTCTTCGACGAACATTTTCCACCACAACTGCATAATGTTGCGCTTCAGCTGAACACCCAGCGGGCCGTAATCCCACGTGCCACTCAGGCCGCCGTACACATCTGAGCCCGGGTAAATGAACCCGCGCCGCTTGGCGAGGCTGACGATATCTTCCAGTTTGACTTCGCTCATATGTTACTCTACCTCTGTTTTTAGGTGACGCCCAGCACGGTACACAGCCATAGGCACGGCGAATGTCATGCACTGCTCGTCCATGATAACTTCCGTTACCATATCGGTGCCTTCGCCGCGCTGCTCGATAATAGTGAACAGAGGCGGTACAACGTCTTTGGGGTATAAACCTTCTTTTTCGCTCATATGCGCCCGATTATACCTGTTTTACCTCGTGAAGACCAGCTACCAGCCAGGCTGAGCGCTTAGTGGCTATACTGCTGAGCGAGCAATATGACAAGCGGAGCGGCCTTTTGGGTAAGGCGCTGGCTACCACTGACTTTGGCAAGCACCGCCGGCTGGTTGCCACTGAAGAGCAAGCGCAGGAACTTGATATCGTCCGCCCCGAAACTGCCGTCTGGCCTGGCCATGAAGGCACTGTCGTCGAAGCTGAATTCATACGTTTGGGCGGCGGCGAGCTTGGCCCCGCCCACGGCATGGGTAAGATTCGGGGTGTGACCGCCAAGGGCAAGCAGCCGGGCACTGAACCACAGGCGGACCAGGTCAAGGCTCACACTACGGTCATCCAGCGCCACGAAGGCTTGCTGCAGCAGCTCGAAATAGTCCGGCTCCGGCTCGTCTTCGGTCGCTTTATGGAGCTGCTTGATAAGTTCGTAGCCCAGCATGGTGCGGTCGATATCGCGGACGATGTTGCCGTAATGCGTCACCAAACGGCTGGATACCAGCGTGCCGATAGCTCCCCTGCCCTGGATAAACGTGATGTTCGTCACACTGAACAGCTCGATACCGCCGGCCAGCTTGCTTTTCACGCGCCGCACACCCTTGGCCATCAGCCGCAGCTTGCCGTGGCCAGGCGTGAGCAACGTGAGTATGCGGTCGGCCTCACCGTAATCCGTCCGCGCCAGCACGATCGCCTCGGTGACTTTCTGATTATTCATATCGCGATCGGCACGCTCCGGGACACGACCGCGCAGAGTCGCTCCAGGCTCGTAGTCGGTTTATGCAGGATTTCCACCACCCCCAGTTCATGACGCAAAGTCGCTGCCAGAGCCAGCTCGGCCGGGGGCACTACGGTCTGCACGATGATCGGTATGTGCAGCCACTCGGAGTACGACCGGAACTCATACAGGAATTCCACGCCGTTGTGCCGCCCCAGCTGCAGTTCCAGCACCACCACATCGGGCACCTGTTCATCGGCCAGATGCACCGCTGCCTGAGCGGAAGAGGTCGTAGCCACCGTGTGCCCGCTGGCCTTTAGCGCCGCCGTATAGGTGCGCGATAAGATAGCATCCGGTTCAATCAGTAAAACATGCATCGCTTTATACCAATTGCAGCTGTTGGCTTGGGGCGAGCGTGGCCGCCAGCCCGGTTAATTTATGGTAGCGCGCCACATGTAGCCGGGCAGACAGCGCTTCGAGCAGCGAATCAGCCACAAAAACACCGGCTGCCGGGCCACTGACCAGCGACGAAAGCGGCTGTCGGGCCCGGCCTTTCAGCGCATGCGCCCGGCGCAAGCTGTCAGCGCCCAGCTGCTGCGAGCTGCCATACAGCCCTGCCACGATACCGTAGCGGCTGCGATGCGCACTGACATGCACCGCCGCCGGATGCTCGGCCTCGGCCTGGGCGCGTATAAAAACCTGCCCCAGACTGGTCAGAGCCGCTTCCAGCACCGCCCGATCAGTCAAAATCGGCTGCGCCCGCGGCCCAGGCTCCAGCTCCAGCGCGACGCCATACTGCTTGGCGTAGGGCGTTAGCCGGCCGGCTGTATCGTACAGCAGCGACGAAACCGTCACCGGCTCGAGCTCCAGCGGCGTCACCTTGCCGTGCAGCCGCAAGCTGAGCGCATAGCTTTCCGTGAGCTGCAGCGAGGCGTCGGCCACCGTCCGGGTCATATGCCAGTATTCTGCCATCGCCGCTGTGTCAGCACGTTCCGCCAGCTCGGCCAGACGAGAAATCTGCAAAAACGGCTGCGCCAGCTGTTCGCTCAAGCCCAAGAACAGCTCCTCCTGCTTGTTTAGGTGTGCGCTCTGCCCGCTTTGCTGCATCCCTCTTCGGTCCCCGCTTATATCCACCCCTTAGTATGTTCCAGTATACACTGGGAAGCGGGCCGGGCGCTACGGTGAAAAGCTGAGATTCGGCAGGATGAGCGTGTTGAAATCACTTAAGAACGCCGGGTCATTGGCCCAGATTTCCAGCGTTTGGCTGCGCAGGGGCAGCACTACCAGACTGCCGGAAGCATTATTGTTAAAAATCTGGCCGTCGAACTTCATGCCGACCACGCTTGGTACTTTCGCCAATTTGTAGGGCGTAGCCGTCGCCTGCCCCTGCTGCACCTGGCTATTGTACTGACTCACCACGCTATCGTACGAGGAGCTGCTTACCTGAACCCGCAGATTGAACGTGCTGTTCGAATCGTCCACCGAGGGCAAGTAATCGGCGTGAAAATATGCATCCAATGGCGCGCTCGAATCTGATGTATTTATATAAGCGCTCCACGTTTTTGGATACATAATGTGTACACTGCCGTACGCATCGGGGCCCACGTATGTCTTCAGCGGCTGCTTGGCCGCTTCGGCATATTGCTTGGCGTCCGCCGTTTGAACTGCTTTGGTAGTAGCCGTTTTGGCGGCCTGGATTTTGGCATCGACATTGTTTTTATAATCTTGCCGACCGCCAAACGCCCAGATGGCAAAAATCGCCACCCCGACGAACAAGACTGCGAGCACGATTACCGAAAGAAGTAGTCCGCTCGCCTGTCCCTGCTCATCTTTTATTAGTTTCATACTGCTCATGGTAACCTAGCGATACACAATTTTCAATCATATCGGTACAGATACACGCCATCTTGTGCAACATCGGGCTGGCGGGTGGGAATTTGGAACGCGAAACTAACTAGCGGTTTCCGTACCTGCTGCATCCGAACGTCGAGTTTCGGCATGAACCGACCCAGCAAAAACGTGAACACCCCGTCGCACGACGGCCATTCCACCCGCCAGAAATCACCCCAAATGATACGCACCTGCCGCCGGTAGCGCCGCGTCCGCATCCACGATACCGCTACTAGGAACGGGTTCAGCTCAACCCCGACCACATTCAGCTCTAAGCGGGCCGCTGCCACTAGCACTTTACCGTCACCACTGCCCAGCTCCAGCAGGGTCTGTCCCGGCTGCAAATCCAGCAACTCAAGCGCCGCCTTGGCTTGTTTATCGAGCGTCGGCACATAAGGCGCCCCGCGCAGCAAAACACCGCCGAACGTCAGCAGCAGAATAAGTACAGCCCCGAGCAGCCAGATCATTCCGCTACGTGTTTCTTCACTTCGATCTCGGCCTGGTTCAGATATGTTTCAATCTCCGCTATCAACTGCAACCCGGCCGCGTGCAGTTTGGTCGCGTCGTCTATCTGGATATCCGGATTTTGCAGTTCACTCACGATCCGCTCCAGCTCGCTGGCCTTTTCCCGGTAGTCAAATGTATCACTCTTTTTCGCCATACTATCCCCTGCTACTTGCTACTTGCTACTTGCTACTTGCTACTTGCTACTTGCTACTTGGATTATTGTAGCCTGTGCCGTGCCATCGCTCAATGTCAGCCCCACACTATCGCCGACTTGCAGCTGGTCGAGACGTTTGATGATCGCCCCGTTTTTCCGCACCAGCGCGTACCCCCGCTGCAACGCTGCTGTCGGATTGTACGCCTCCACGATGATTTTGGCTGCGCCGAGCCGCGTGCGGGCAAACTCATAGCGTGTCTGCAAGCCTCGGTTCAGTTCCGCCAGCTGGCGGCCCAGCCAATCTTGGCGGCCGGAAACGACCCGGAGTAGATCATCGCCCAACTCGGTGCGGGTCTCCCTGAGTTGCCGCAGCACCGTATGCCGGTCGGGCGTCAACAGCTCAGCTGCATTACTCGGCGTGCTGGCCCGCTGGTCAGCTGCCAACTCGGCCAGGCTTATGTCCACTTCGTGGCCGATCGCCACCAGCGTCGGCACCCGGCTGGCCGCCACCGCCCGTGTTACCAGCTCGTTGCTGAAGGCTGCCAAATCTTCGACACTACCGCCACCGCGCGTCAGCACCAGCACGTCCGGCACTACAGTCTGTGCATTGGCCGCCTGGATGGCGGCCACAATCTGCCCCGGCGCCTGCTCACCCTGCACCAGCACGTCGTAGTGATCGATGCTCAACCCCCGCCAACGGGCATTGGTAATTTTAATAAAATCAGCGTACGCCGCCGAACCGCCGGCTGTAATCAGCGCGATCCGCCGCGGCGGATACGGCAGCGTCCGCTTGCGCTCCGGGTCAAATAGCCCTTCGGCCGCAAGCTTAGCCTGCAGCAGGTCCGCCGCCTTGCGGATCGACCCCTCGCCCACCGGCTGAATACTCACGAAATTCACACTGAAGCCGTACTGCGCGTGCAGCCGCGGACTACCGCTCACCCGCACCACCAGGCCGTCTTCCAGCGGCCCCGGCAGGCTATACACCGTGCCAAAAAACCGCACGCTGGCGCCCTCGTCTTTCAGGTCGAAATACACCCACCGGTTCTTGCTCACCCGGAAATTACTCAGCTCACCCTCGATAGTCACGTACGGATAGGCGATTTCCAACGTCTGATTCAAGTACGCCACGAAATCGGAAACACCAAAAACCAGTGCATTATCCATGAGCAAATGACCAATCCCGATGTATTACCAAATCGCAAATAGCCATTAAAACCACGGTCCTAAGTCGCCAATAGCCATTCGCTACTGCATTGCCATTTGCCATTCGGTAATTGCCCATATATTCTCAAGCCTCCAGTTTCGCCGGCCGTTTCGCGCCGTGCAACGTCCGGTGGTAAAAGTAGTAGCCCGGCGGCAGCTGCACCAGCGTGTTCACCACCCGGTACATCACCGTTACCGGCAACGAAAGTCGCGATGGGATGCCGCTTGCCACCAGCACCAGCGTCATCAGCCCCTCGTAAATTCCCACGCCGCCCGGCAGCACGCTGACCAGCCCGGCGAAATTCGCCACCGCATACGCCAGAATAACCGCCCCGAAGTTCACCAAGTGCCCGAACGCGATATAGACCACATACACTGCCATCACTTCCCAGAAATTGGCCATCAGCGCCCAGAAAAACGGCCGCCGGAGCGCCCGCCAGTCGTGGCTGATCAGCACGTAATTCTCGTGCAGATCTTCGAACACCAGCCGCGCCCGCTCCACATTGATGGCTTCGTGCTTACCCGGACGGATCAGCCGGATCAGCCGGTTCAACAGCCGCGTCAGGTACGTAAAGAACCCGGCGATCCGCCGGCGACTACCGATGATAAATGCGAACCCGGCCGTGCCACCCACCATGATAGTCGTCAGCATTCCCGCCACCAGCAGGATGATGTTGTTCATATGTCCCTCGGCCGCCAAAAAGAACAGCCCGAGCACGATCAAAATCTCAAAGCTCAGGAAAATCAGCACCAATTTCAGCAGCTGCACCACCGTGGCCTTCGCCCCGCTGATCTCTTGGCCGCGCATGCGCATCCCGAAGTAGCTGATGCCCGTCACCCCGCCGCTCGGGAACACGTTGTTGATAAAATTCAGCTCCAGCGTCGTCTCGAACAGCTGCCGGTACTTCAGATTGTTCCCCACTATCTTGAACAGCCCCTGGTACTGCCGCGCCTGCGCATCGTAGTTCAGGTACTCTATCGGGATAATCAGCAGCAGTGCCCAGGCGTGCACCTTGAACAGATTGTCGAATGTCTGCGCCAGCTGATGCCGGATGGCAATCACCAGCACCACTAGCGCCGCGATGGTAATCACATTCAAAATCAGCTTCCAGCGCCGCCGCAAAAATGAGGTTTCAGCCATATTTCTAGTATTATACTAGCAGCGCGCAGAAAAAAGGGAGCTTGCTCACTTTTTCCGAGCACTGCGCCGCAAACCTGAAAGGTTATACAGGCATGCTTACTAACTACACACAACCAGTAGCGCTGGTTTCACTTTCTGGCTCACAAGGGTCAAGCGAAGTGCAGCCCGAGGCAAAGCCTCGGCGCGTAACGCCCTTGGGAGGCAGAAAGTGAAACCGGAACACCTCCAATCTCTAACCATCCTCGGGCGCCAGCCAGCGCTCGGCCTCGCTGAGCTCGAAAGCTTGTACGGCGCCGATACCGCTCAGCCGCTCGCCCCGCAGGCTGCGGGTTTGACCCTGCACGCCCACGATGTCGATTTCAAGCGCCTGGGCGGCAGCACCCGCTTGGCCCACATCCTCGCCCACTTCCCTACCACCGACTGGAAACGCCTGGAGCGCGAGCTGCCCACCCTGGCCGTGGAGCTCGCCCTGACCCTGCCTGACGGCAAAATCCAGCTCGGCCTGAGTGCTTTCGGCCTCAAAATCTCACCGGCTAAGCTAAACGCGGCCGGCCTCAACCTCAAAAAGGCGCTTCGAGCACGCGCCAGCCGCTCGGTCCGTGTCACCCCGAACCCCGAGCTGGAACTCAACACCGCCCAGGTCCTGCACAACCACCTCACCGGCCCTACCGGCATCGAGCTGCTGCTCATCGCAGCCAGCGACGGCTCGACCGTCATCGCCCGCACCACGCACGTCCAAGATATCGGCAGCTACACCCTCCGTGACCGCGGTCGGCCTAAGCGCGACGCCCGCGTCGGCATGCTGCCGCCCAAACTTGCCCAAGTGCTCATCAATCTGGCCTCTGGCCAGATTGAGAGTCAAGAGTCAAGAGTCAAGAGACAAGAAAAAATCATGCTTGATCCGTTTTGCGGGACGGGCGTAACGCTACAAGAAGCCATGCTGATGGGCTATAGCGTCTATGGCACCGACCTCGAACCACGCATGATCGACTACAGTCAAGCGAACCTGGCATGGCTGCGCGAAACGCTCGATACCGCTACAACCGCGGGGCGCTTAGAGGCTGGTGATGCCACCACCTACCAGTGGGACAACATTTTTGACTTCGTAGCCGGCGAAACCTACCTGGGCCGCCCGTTCACCGAGAAGCCAAGTGCCGAGGTCCTGGCCCAGACCGCCAGCGAGGTCAACCTCATCCTCAAGAAATTCCTAGCAAATATCCACGGCCAGCTGGCCCCCGGCACCCGCCTGTGCCTGGCCGTTCCCGCCTGGCAAATCAGAAAAAATGAGTTCAAACACCTGCCTCTGGTTGACCAGATAAGCGATTTGGGCTATAATCGAGTAAGTTTTGAGCACGTTCGGGACGAACAACTTCTCTACTATCGGGAAGACCAGATCGTCGCTCGGCAAATTTTGGTTCTAACAAGGAAGTAATAGTATGTCACACGTCAAAGCCGGCGGTACCGCCAAAAACATCCATGACTCACCTGGCCAGCGCCTCGGCGTCAAGCTTTTCGGTGGTCAGAAAGTCCTAAAGGGCCAGGTCATCGTCCGCCAGGTCGGCATGACTAAGCGCGCTGGAAACGGTACGTTCCTGAGCCGCAACTTCACCATCCACGCCGCCCGCGACGGTGTGGTCCGTATGACCACCCGCAAAGTCCGCACCTTCAGCGGCCGCTCAGTCCCGCGAGTAGAGGTAACTGTAGAATAAACCGAGCGACGCTTCGCTCGCACCTACAGAAAGGCCAAGACTTTGGCCTTCTGCCGCGCGTAGAAGTAACCGTCGAATAAACAAATTTATTCAGAAAAACAAAATACCGCACGGACCCGTGCGGTATTTTTATGGCATAGATAGTCAACTACGCCTGAAACAGATGCTCATAGCTATTGGCCGGCTGAATCACCTGGGCCGTAGCCAAATCGCCGATAGCTTCACGCGCCTGCGCACGCTGTCTGATCACTTCACTAGACCGCTGCAATAGCGCAATATCAACCCCTGATTGCTGAGCCTCCTGCATAGCCGCGTTCAGCTCCAGCTGGCCTTTGCGTATGCCCTCCGCATCCGCAGTTAACAAATCAGATGTATTCACTTTCCAGTCTTCAGTGCGTTCTGCCGGACCCGTAATATGGTCATCCACCATACCAAGTAGCGTATTCTTCCAAGCAGGCGCGGTCGGCTTATCATGCGTCAAACGGTTCAGATAACCGCTGACTTGCGCATAGCTTGTCATAGCCAGCTTGCCGTCTACATCGCGCAAACGGTTCCCCAGCTGACCAAACAGTCCGCTCGTTCGCTCATCACCAGCTAAAGTATGTACAGCTAAGCGTAATCCATCCGTACGCGACAGCTCCGATAAGGACACATTCCACGAAGCTGAATCTTTGTACGCCGCAGCAGTTGATTTATCAATCTTTCCTAAGATCTCGGTAGCGGATTTGCGTTGGCCGTCAGACCCCACCACGCCGTCTTGCGCCACGAGCTCGCCTATGAAGCTGTCGACAATAGCCGGACCCTGCTGCTCACTCGGAAGAGCTTTGATTTCCTCGCTCTGCAAAAGACGCTGCACACTATCGTATAAACCCGTTTCGGCCGGGCTCTGTGTTTGGTTAGGGGTTTGTTTGTTTTGTTCCATATTTCTATGGTAGCATAAGCTTTATAAAATGTCAACTTAATTGTTAACGTCTACTACCCCTTTGGGGGCATTGGTTGCAAGAATACCTATTCAACCGTGCGGAAGCGGTTGGCTTCCTCGTAGCTGCTTTGTATCTCACCGAGCGCAGCTTGGGCCGCTGCGTTTAGTAACAAACCATCTTGGCTCTCAACTGTCTGGCCTACCATGCCCCAAATGGCCAGAGCGGCATCTTCCATATCGACCCGATGCGTCTGAGTCAGGTCAACCGTTGTGGCTTGCATGGCTAGCGCATGGGCTTGCAGGGTTCGGGCCAGATCGGCCTGGGTCGGCGAGTTAATTGCGACATTTTGCTCAGCGGTCGGAAACAGTTCATGACCATTACCACGCAACCGCTCCGCAAGGCGCGTAATATCCCGCGCTGGCGGTAGCTGATTGCCACTGTTCATCAGCTCGAGCATCAGTTCGGCACCGCTACGGTTGATTGCCGTCACCAATCGCCGGGCGGCGAGGCTGGGTCTCTCCTGCTTGATCGCTTCTGTCCGTACATAATGATCGATGCTTTCAACCAATTCGCGGGCTGTTTCGGAAGACATGGTTTCGGGCAGTCGTCGAACTTCCGGCGGCTCTACAGTGCTATCGAGGGCGGCCTTAAGTACATCGCTATGGATTAAGGTAAGGTGTGAACGCTGACGAGATTCGGGTGGTTTGTTGCCGCTCATAGATACATATAATAGCATTAGCGGTTTAAAAAGTCAATTATGTACTGAGGTTAGCCTAGCTAAAAGCTGTCGGCTACTAACTATCAGCTAGTTGAGGCCGAGGTGGTATTTGATGCGGTCGATGACATCGCTGATGACGACTTGGGATTTTACCAGATAATCGTCCACGCCGAGGCTCTGAGCACGTTGCTTGTCGCTGTCCTGGCTGAGAGCGGTGAGCATGATGATCTTGAGGTTGGTCGTTTCGGGCGTGTTGCGGAGGATGTCGAGGACATCGAAACCACTGACTTTGGGCATCATGGCGTCGAGCAGCACCAGGTCGGGCTTGTGCTCTTTGGCGGCTGCCAGGGCATCTTCACCGTTGGCGACACGCTTGACATCGAAGCCTTCGCCCTGCAGGCGCATGAGGTAAACATTGGCCAATGCATCGTCATCTTCGACGAGCAGGATTTTTTTGCCGTGTGCGTTTTCTGCCATACTGATAATAGTTTAACGCACGGAGGCTAAAACGCAAGCTTGCTGGCGCTTTAGCCGAGTACGCTGGGGCACTTGTCACGAAGTGACCTGCTACCCTTCTTCAGGTTACTTCTGGAGCAGGCTGGCGATAAAGCCCCGGAACATCGGGTGAGCGGCATTGGGCCGGCTCTTGAACTCCGGGTGGTACTGGCTGGCCAGCAAGAATGGATGATCGACGCCCTCGATGACCTCCACCAAGCCGTTGTCGGGGTTGATACCGCTGGCGCGGATGCCCCATTTTCCGTACTCCGGCACGTATTTCGCCGTGGCTTCATAGCGGTGGCGGTGGCGCTCATAGATAGTGGTGCTGCCATATAGCTTGGCGGCCAGGCTGCCAGGCTCAAAGCGACAGGCGTAATTGCCCAGGCGCATGGTGCCGCCGGTGTTTTCCAGGCCTTTTTGACCGTCCATAGTATCGATAACCGGGTGCTGGGTGTCCGGATTGACCTCGGTGGTGTTGGCACCCTCAAGGCCATGCAAGCGAGCGGCGGCAATCACCATCATGTGCAGACCGTAGCATAGGCCCAAGTACGGCATTTTGTGTTTCAGCGCGTGCTGGGCGGCCAGGATTTTGCCCTCCACGCCGCGGCTGCCGAAGCCACCGGGCACCACGATACCATCCACGTCCTGCAGTGCTTCGGCCACTTCCGTCTCTGATTTGCCTTCCAGCTTTTCGGCGTCCATCCAACGGATGTCGATACCGACGTCGTTCGCCCAGGCAGCAGCGCGCAGCGCTTCGAACACCGACATGTAGGTGTCGGCATTGTCGAGGTATTTGGCGACCACGCCGACCGTGACGGTGCGTTCCGGCTTGGCCGTCGCCTTACGGACCACTGCGCGCCATTCTTTGAGGTCCGGCTTGCTGGCTTTGAGGCCTAAACGGCGGCAGATCACATCGGCGATACCGGTATCTTCGAGCGTCAGCGGCACCTCGTAAATGCTGGGTGCATTGGGCAGCAGTGCGATAGCTTCTTCGTCGACACCGCAGTAAGCGCTGAGCTTGCGCGTCACGCTGGCTGGCGCCGGCTGCTCGCTGCGCGCTACCAATACATCGGGCGAAATACCGAGACCGCGGATATCGCGCACCGAATTCTGGGCCGGCTTGGTTTTGATTTCCTGGCTAGCGCCGAGGTACGGCATGTACACCACGTGTACGTACAGGCAATTTTCGCGGCCGACGCGCATGCCCAGCTCGCGGATAGCTTCGATGAACGCCAGGCTTTCGTAGTCGCCGACGGTGCCGCCGATTTCCACGATGTGGACGTCGTAGCCCTTGCCCGCTTCGGCGATATAGTGGCTGATGGCCTGGGTGACGTGGGGGATGATCTGTACCGAGCGGCCTTCATATTTGCCCGCCCGCTCAGCCTCGATGACATTCAGCATGACCCGGCCGCTCATCAGGCTGCTCGCCTGGGTCAGTTCTTCGTCCAGGAACCGCTCGTAGTGGCCAAGGTCGAGGTCGGTTTCGGCCCCGTCTTTGGTTACGAAACATTCGCCGTGCTCGCGCGGGTTCAGCGTGCCGGCGTCGACGTTCAGGTACGGATCGCACTTCTGGATGTTTACTTTGAGCCCGCGAGCTTTCAAGAGATTGCCGATAGAGGCGGCCGTGATACCCTTTCCTAATCCGGAAAGCACACCACCTGTCACAAACACGAACTTAGTGGTTCTGGCCACGCGCTACTTTTCACCTCTCTTTTCTAAAGAGAGTATACCTGCTAGTGGCAGTACGTACAAGCTTATTAGTGTGCTTACTGGCATTCATGGCTAGCGACAGCCGACAGGCCTGAAGATGACTCAGCATCTGTAGTGTATTCCGGACGTAGGCGTACCATAGTCTAAAGGGAAACCCTCGTAAGGGTTTCCCTACGCTTCGCCTACGGCTTGCTACCCTTCCCGAACTGCGGCCGGAAGCTCAATTAATGTACGGCTAGTGGGTGGCGAGGTAGGTTTGGGCAGCTTGCAGCTGGGGGTCATTGGCGGCCGTAGCGTCTGCCGGCTCTTGTACCGTCTGGTCCGGGGTGATGCCCTTGTGGTTGATGTTTTCGCCCGCGGGGCCGTACCATTTGGCAATGGTCACCTTGAGTTCACTGCCGTCAGCAAACGGAATCACCTGCTGCACGACGCCCTTGCCATAGCTTTTTTCGCCGATGACATATGCCGCGTGGTTATCGCGCAGGGCCAGCGTAGTGATTTCGGCGGCCGAGGCCGAACCGCCATTTATAAGTACCACAGTGGGGATGCCTTTAAGTGGGTTATTACCGGTGGCCGGGTAGCTATCCACGACGGTGCTGCCGCGCTTTTCCTGCTCCACGGTGGCACCACTGGGCAGCCACAGGCTCGAAATATCTTGGGCGCTGTTGACTTCCCCGCCCGGATTATCGCGCAGATCCAGAATCACTTTTTGCACGCCCGCCTGCTGGAACTTCGCGACCGCTTGCCGCACCAAGTTGAACGTATCGTCACTGAACTGACTGACCTGCAGGTAGCCGATGTTGCCCGCCAGGATCTTGGAACTGGCCGTCGGCACCGTGATGGCAGCCCGGGTGATGATAAAGGTCAGCTGTTGGCTGCCGCCCCGTAATATCCCTAAGCTGACTTTGGTGCCTTGCTTGCCGCGGATCTTACTGACGGCGTCGTTCAGCGACATACCGGCCGTACTTTTACTATTTATGGTCGTGATGATATCTTTGGCCTTCAAGCCGGCTGCCTGGGCCGGCGAACCGTCCAGCGGTGCCATCACCATGATATCGCCTGACGCATCCGTATCGAGCTGCACGCCGATACCGGTCAGGCTTTGGCCCTGTAGCTCGCCATTGAAGGCCTTGGCTTCTTTAGGCGTGAAATATTCGGTGTATGGATCGCCGGTGGCTTCCGCCAGGCCGTGCTTCAGACCGTCCAGAAGCTGCGTTTCGGTGAGCTTGCCATCGTAATTTTGCCGCAAAGCGTCATACACTTGGTTCAGTGCCGCATAATCGAGCGTGCTCGGCAGACCGGTCTCGTCCTTGAACTGGCTGGCCGCACTGATACGCAAGCGGCCGTCTCCCACCAGCAGCCCGAGCACGAACACGATCACGATGCCGGCCGCCAGCCCACCATAGCGGACTACCCGGTCCTGGCGCGCCCGTTTGAAAACCCCTGGTAACTGCATATGTTTACCAGTATACCCTACGGCTTAGCATTTGTGCGCTACAATAGAGCAATATGAAGAATAGCCCGAGCGTCCACGAGTGTGACCCCCAGGAATATGTCGCCGCGTTGGCAATGCTACAGAATCCGGATGCACCGGTATCTTTCCTGCAGGCCCCTTTTTATGGCGCTTGGCAGGAGCGCGATGGCAAAACGGTCGTGTATTTCGCCGCGCATGCGGGTGAAGAGACGCTCGCTGCTGGGCTGGCGGTAAAATACGATGCGCCGGGCGGTATCAGCTTTTTGTACTGCCCCTACGGTCCGATCGTCAAAGATTGGACACCAAATTTGTTCAACGCGCTAAAAGATTTCTTTGCAGGTGTCGCCAAGCGCACCGGTGCCACATTCGTACGGTTCGATGCCTACCCTGCCGATGTCCCAGCCGTTTCCAACAAGCTCGCCGTCACCGCCAGCCTGCAGCCGCGGGCCGAGTGGCTGCTCGACATTTCCGGCCAGCCGGACGACATCTGGCTGGGATTTCATAAGCATGCTCGCTACAACGTACGGCTGGCCGAACGGGCCGATGCCAAGCTGGACTTTTATGCGCCGGCTGAAGCACCGCTCGATACGTTCTTCGGCCTGCTTAAGACCACGTCGGGCCGCGATAAATTCAGCCTCCAAAGCCGTGCGTACTACCAGGCTGTACTGCAAAGCGTGCCGGACGACAGCGGCTTCGTCGCACTGTGCGCCATAGATGGCAAACCGGCCGCCGTGGCACTGTTTGTCGCCGAGGACGATGTGATGCACTATGTCTTTGCCGGCTCGTCGAACGATTTCCGCAAGATCGCTCCACCGTACTTCGTCATCTGGCATGCCATCTTGGAAGCCAAAAAACGCGGCTGGCACACCCTGAATTTCGGCGGTATATCAGATGCTGTCAAAGGCACGCGCTTGAGCGGGGTTACCGGATTCAAGAAGCGCTTCGGCGGCTACCAAGTCACTCACCCGAACCCGGTCGATCTCGTCTACAAACCGCTCAAATACGCCTTATTCGCAGTCTATAAACAGCTGCGCGGCTAGAATAGTTTCGCTAGTTGATCGTAATCCCAACCTATCGTGGGAAGCGGATGAACGTGATGTTCTGGGGGTACAGATCCATTTCGCTGTAGTAGCCGCCGACCGGCCAGTTCATCTGCTCGATGTGATAGGTGCCATCGCCGTTGATGGCGGTGATGACTCCCACGTGGCCCACGGGCGCCAGCGGCATGTACGCCACGTCACCGACCTGTGGGTTTGAGACGACCGTGCCATATTTGGCCCAGTCATTGGCATTACCGTCACCGGCACCGAAGTGCGGGACACGATAACCGTGGCGAGACAGCCAATCGGCTACGAAGTGTACACACTCGTGGGCGTAGCCAAGCCCCCACGGGTCGCTCACGACTTGGTCATAGCCGGCCCAGCAGTAACTGTAGCCGCCGCCACATCTTGAGTAGCCCGTCCAGAAGTTCTTGTAGTGAATCGGCGATCCGACAGCGCTCTGGCCGCCGCTACCGCTGATCTTGGCGATCGCTGCCGCCCGTTCACGCTGGATTTCAGCAATCTGGGCATTATTGGCCTGCACCTGTGCCAGGTATGACGCCTGCTGACCCTCGTTGTAGTTCAACAGCTGCTGCTGCTGGGCTTGGTCACTCGCCAGCTGTGCTTCCTGGGTCTGGAGCTGCTGGATCAGTGCATCGACTTGCGCTTTCTGTGTCTGCAGCTGCGCTTGCAACGCGGCGATTTTCTTTAGCGTGTCCTGCAACTTGTTCTGCACACTGGTGCGGTACTCTTGCTTGTCCACGAAGTCGCTCAGGTTTTTGCTGGTTGCCAACACCTCAAGCGTACTCGGGGTGCCATCGACATACATAGCCTTCACGTCACTCGCCAAGAATGCCCGTTGCTGATCGATTTCATTCTGAGCTTCGGTGATTTGCTGCTGCAGACTGGCCTGCTGCGCCTTGTTCGATGCGATCGAGCCTAGAAGCGTGTTGATCTGGGACTGCAGATTATTGATAACGTCTTGGTATGACGCCGCCTGGTCCTGCAAGGAGGCTATAGCTGCCTGGCTACGAGAATTCTGAGCGCTCAAGGCGTTGATCTGGTCTTGGTAGCCATCCGCCAGCACCGCACTGCGTAAACCCGGCACGCAACTGCCTCCGACCAGCACCAATCCGACCACCAAAAGGATGGCGACATTCAGACGCACTGGAACATATTGAGAGACTTTGGATTTTGTTTTCATAGTTTTGATTTTGGAAACTACTGCTCCAATTTTATCACGCTTACGCAAGTCTGTTCAATCCCCTCTTACTTACACTGACTGTAAAACCTGTTTGCTCGAGTGCAGTTTGGGATGAGGCGTGAAGCCCGTAAGCAAGCCGTACTATAGGTACGGTGAGCGCGGACTGGAGCGGCTCGCCCAAAATGTGCCGAGCAAACAGGTTTTACTTTTTAGACGTTTTGAATTTCAGATATCGCCGCGTAGCAATCACAGACGATGCGGCACCTATCAGTATACCAAGCACAAGCTGCATCGCCAAGAGCAGCCAGTAGTGCGACTCGAAGAAACTCTGGCTGTAACTGATATCGAGCAGGCCGAAGCTGGTCGCCTGCAGCGAGCTAGAAGCGGTAATGAAAATAGCGTTGATGATGAGCACCGAGATAACCGCCGACAGGATGCCGTAAATGACGCTTTCGACCACGAACGGCCCGCGGATGAACCAGGTGCTGGCACCGAGCAAGCGCATGATCTGCAGCTCGTCGCGGCGGTTGAAAATGGCCATCTGGATAGTGTTGAAGATGATTAACACCGAAATGACCGCAAAGATGATGACGGCCGCCACGCCGACGCGCCGCAAGATGTTGGTGGCATGCGTGATCTTATTGATGGCTTCGCGGCGATCGCCGCTGTCGGAAGCGGGGTCGGACTGCAGCGCCGCGATTTTCGGCTGCTCGACGAAGGCGCGGATCTGGTCGATCTGGTTCAGGTCGGTCGGCTTGATGTTGATGGTCGCCGGCAGCGGGTTGTTCGTTTCGTTGATAGCCTGCAACAGCTGCGTATTGCCCGCGTTCTGCGCTTCATACCGCCGCAGCGCCTGGTCCTTGCTGAGGTACTGCACGCTCTGCACGCTCGGCAGCGCTTTCAGCTGCTTCACCAGCTGCTGGGACTGCGCAGGCGTCACCGAATCTTTCAGAAACAGCGACACATCGATCTTGCTGGTGATCTGTTGCACCGTGTTGTTGAACGTCGCGTTCACGATCACCGAAAACAAGATGATGGTGAGCGTGATGATCATGATGGCCATGGCAGCGATGGCCAGCCACAGATTACGCACGAAATTCACCGCGCCGGTGTGAACGATACGTCCGAATGTTATGAAACGACGTTTCATAAACGAACTCCCTGAGTTCGCAGAGTCATGAGACAAGAGTCATGAGACAAGAAAGGGCTACAACTTCCCACACCACGCTTTCCCCGTGCAATTCCTGACTCTTGGTTCATAATTCTTGACTCTTGCCCGCGGTATAGCCGGCGTTTGCGCGGTCACTGACGATCTGGCCGTGCTTCAGCGTCACCACTCGCCGTTTCAGTTTGTTGACGATTTCCTGGTTGTGCGTGGTCAGCAGCACCGTGGTGCCGTATTTGTTGATTTTTTCGAGTACTTTTATGACGTCCCAGGCGTGCTTGGGGTCAAGGTTGCCGGTCGGCTCGTCGGCGATGAGGATTTTGGGCTGGCGCACGATGGCCCGAGCAATCGCCACCCGCTGGCGCTCACCACCGGAAAGCTCCAGCGGCATGCGCTTTTCTTTGCCCTTCAGGTTGACGATATCGAGCACTTTCGGCACGGTGTTGTTGATTTCCTTGCGGCTCGCCCCGACGATTTCCAGCGCGAAGGCCACGTTTTCGAACACCGTGCGGTTCGGCAGCAGCTTGAAATCCTGGAAGACGGTGCCGATTTTGCGCCGCAGCAGCGGGATTTCGCGGTCGTGCAGCTTGTCGTAATCTATGCCGCCGACGATGATCTTGCCGCTGCTGGCCCGCTCTTCGCGCGTCAATAAACGCAATAAAGTGGTCTTGCCCGACCCGCTCTGGCCGATAACCACCACGAACTCTTTCGGCTCCACATGCAAACTGATGCGATCAAGCGCTGGCCCCAAATTTTTATTATACGTTTTCGTTACCCGATCCAACAAAATCATTAGCACTATTATAGCATATCGGGAGTATCACTCAGAGACGCTGGATGTCAGACCAATGCATTTCTTTAAGTGAGGCGACGATGCGATTTGGCTGAGATGCCGCAAAGACGGCACGGTCATAGGGCTCTTCGGGAACAGCGATGCACTTCATACCGGCAGCTTTGGCGGCTTTAATACCATTGAGCGAGTCTTCAAATACCAGACAATCAGCCGGTTCTACGCCAAGGCTTCGGGCGGTTGAAAGAAATATATCGGGAAACGGTTTGCTTCGCTTCTCTTGCTTCCCCGAATGTAGGGCTTTCATATAATCGCGCAAGCCAAGTCGCTGCATCACGGCTAGTATCAGATCAGGCGCGGAGGATGACGCAACCGCCATTGGCACGCCGTGGGCGTGCAATTCACGGATAAAGCGCGAAACGCCAGGCATTTCTTTACCTTCTCGCTTTACTTCTTCGTGCACTCGTTCCACAATGCGTTGCTCTATTTCAGGGTTCTTGGCGACATCCCAACCGAATCGTTGCCGCCACTCTTCGACAACGTGACTAGTACCCTTTCCTGCCATGCCCCGTACATCATCTTCCGTAGCTACAAAACCGTTCTCAGCCAAAATGGCGATATGTGCTTTGCGCCAAAACGGCTCACTATCTATCAGTAGCCCGTCCATATCAAAAATGACAGCCTTAATCATGTTGACTTCCCAGGGTGTGTTCGAGGTAAGCGGTGATGAAGGGGGCTAGGTCGCCGTCTAGGACTTTGTCGGGGTCGCTGCTGGTATGTTCGGTGCGGAGGTCTTTGACCTGTTTGTAGGGGTGGAGGACGTAGCTGCGGATCTGGTTGCCCCAGGCGGCCTGCTCATTCGGACCCTTCAGCTCGCTGACTTTTTCGGCGTGCTGCTCCAGCTGCAGCTGGGCGAGTTTGCCGCGCAAGATGCGCAGCGCCGTTTCTTTATTTTGCAGCTGGCTGCGCTCGTTTTGGATGGCCACCACGATGCCGGTCGGCAGGTGCGTAATGCGGACGGCGCTGTCGGTGGTGTTTACACTCTGTCCACCGTGGCCGCCGCTGCGGTAGACGTCGATTTTCAGGTCTTTGTCATCGATTTCGAGCTCTTCGGGCGCGTCGATTTTGGGTGTCACTTCTACTTTGGCGAAGCTGGTTTCTCTGGATTCGGCGTTGAATGGGCTGAGGCGCACCAGGCGGTGCACGCCGTGCTCGCTTTTGAGCTTGCCATAGGCGAACGCCCCTGTTATGTCTAATACTATACTTTTTATAGTATTAGGATTTTCACCGGCAGATTCTTCCACCGTGGTCGCTACCCAGCCCTCCTTTTCGGCGTAGCGGATATACATGCGCAGCAGCATGTTCGCCCAATCCTGCGCGTCGGCACCGCCCGCCCCGGCGTGGATGCTCAAGATGGCGTCGTGATCATCGTACGGGCCGCTGAATTTCAGCTCCTCTTTCAGATCTTCGAACTGGACCCGGGCGACAGCTAGCTGGTTTTCCAAGTCACCCGTCAGGGCCGGATCACGCATATCGGCCAGCTCCAGCACGTCGGCGACTGCCTGGCGCACCGCGTACCACGGGGCGAGCCGCTTGGTGAGCGCTGCCTGTTCGCGCAGCACAGCCTGTGCGCGCTCGGCATTCTGCCAGAGCTCCGGCTCGGCCGCCAACGTATCGAGCTCGCGCACCCGCTGCTCCAGCTTTTCGAAACCGATGCGTTCAAGCGCACCACTCACCTGCTTTTGCAGCTCCTGGGCATCTTCGTGTAATTGTTCCATTGGTACTATTTTACCCTATCCTCATGTCATCCCAGCGAAGGCTGGGATCTAGTAGGAAAGTTTGTGGCTTTTGCCACCATTATTTGAACTGGATTCCCGCCTGCGCGGGAATGACAACAAACCAAACCCTTTCTACTTTCTACTTTCTACTTTCTACTGCCGAGTTTACTCGTGTTGCCAGAGGCCGCTGATACGCTCCTGCAGCTGGGCAGCTAGCTCCGGCGTCACCTTGCCGTAGATGCCCAGGCCGCCGACATCGTCGCTGAACATCGCCCGCGTCACATCGATGATAGACTGCTTGGTGACTGCCTTGATGCGCTGCGGGATCTCATAATAATCGTCGATGTATTCGTCGAAGAAATAGCGGCCGGTGTAGCCCTGGGCAGTGCTGGCGACCGTTTGGGCGCTGCGCTGGTAACGGCCCAGCGCGTAGGCTTTGGCGGCCGTGATATCGGCTTCCGCCAGCTCACCGCGGAATAAGTTCTGCAGCTGCTCGGTCACGATGTCGAACAGGCTCGAGGCATTCGCCACCGATACCTGGCTGCCGAACCACAGGTTGCTGCTGAGCTTGATCTGCTGGTAGCCGCTGTTCATGCCATAGACTAAACCGCGCTCGCGGGCCGTGCCGAGGATTTTGCTGTACAGCGTTTCGGTCAGGATGGCATTGACGAGTCCCAGCGCATCGACCTCGTGCTCTTCCAGGCGACGGCTCAGGAAGGTATCGATGTAGAAATACACGGTGTCGACCGTGTTGTTGGCGATGCAGACCGGCTTCGCCAGCGGACGGACGATCTCGTCGGGCATGGCGAAGCGTTCGCCGCGCGGCAGTTCGATATGCTCCAGCAGCTGCACCAGCGCGTTTTTGCGCTTGCCGATGTTGCCGGCGATAACGAAACGCATGTTGTCGGTGGTGTGGGTGCGACGATAGTGCTCGCGGACGTCTTCGAGCGTGACGTTATCCATGAGCTCCAGGCGGGTGCGGTCGGTTTCGGCTACCAGGCCGTAGGCCTTGCGGGTATTGGCGCCGAGATTCCGGTAGTGATTGTTGGCCCGGGCAGCCAGCTCCTCGCGGACGTTGCCGAATTCAGCATCGAATTCCTCCTGCAGGAACAGCGGCTGCTCGATAGCCAAAATCAGCAGCTTGAATACGCGCTCCCACTCGAAATCGGCGCATTCGGTTTCGTAGACGATGTCGTAGACATCGGTGCTGGCGTTGCTGTAGGCGCCATTCTTCTCGACCTCGGCCTGGAAATCGCGGGCCCGCGGAAACTTATCGTTAGCGCCAAGCAGCACATGCTCCATGAGGTGCGGCGCTTCCCATTTGTCGTGCTCCACCAGGTACTCGCCGGCTCGGAAATTGATGAACACGTCGAGCACGGTGGCATCCGGCACGTGCACCAGCAGGCCTTTGGCTCCGTTCTGCAAGATGACTTCTTCGACGCTATGCTTCATGGGTTAGAAACTAGGAATTAGGAAATAGAAATTAGTCACTATGGTGTTGCAGAGTTTCTGGATAACGATATATGACATGTCCTAGTTCCTCATTTCTATTTACTATTTTCTTCGGCGGGCATTAGCGCGCCGTTGGCGCTCGGCTTTGTTGGTTTTCTTGCGCTTCTCGGACGTTTTCTTGGCTTTGGTGGTTCCGGCTTTTTTGTCGGCGAAGTCAGCCGCTTCGAACTCACTGTCGGCTTCCACGATCTCACCGGCGTTGCTGATGGAGTTGCGGGCAGCACGCGTCAGTTCGGTCTCAATCGGCCGCTCCAGCTGGTCAGCCGGCACCGGTTCGGCATGGAACAGGGCACGCACGACCTGGTGGCGCAGAGCGCCTTGCATTTCTTCGAAGATCATTTGTCCGCGGCGGCGGTACTCGACCAGCGGGTCGCGCTGGCCGACGCTCATCCAGTGGATACCCTCGCGCAGGTGGTCCATGTTTTCCAGGTGCTGCATCCAGAGGTTGTCGAGAATCTGCAGGTAAATGTCGCGCTCAACTTTGCGCATGATCTCCGACGTGAAGGCGGCTTCGCGGCCTTTGTAGAGTTCCCTGGCCTCGGTCAGCAGCACGTCATCGACTTTGTCGGCCGTGGCGGCAAAAATGCGGTCTAGAGCCGGCTCGTCGAGCGGCAGCAGTTCGCGCACCGCCGGCTCAAACTCTTCGGTCAGACGCAGCGGGCTACCGGCCAGCAGCTTCACTTCTTCGTCGATGTAGACCCGGATGCGCTTGCTGATATCGTCGGCCTTCAGGATTTCGCGGCGCATGGCATAGGTCGCTTTGCGGTGACGGTTCATGACATCGTCGTACTGCACGACGTTCTTGCGCTGGTCGAAATGGAAACCTTCGACCTTTTTCTGGGCGTTTTCCAGGCTCTTGCTGATCAGGCGGTTCTCGATGGGCACGTCTTCTTCGACCTTCAGCCGGTTCATGATGCTGCTGATCCGATCGCCGCCGAAAATACGCATCAGATCGTCTTCGGTGCTGACGTAGAACTGCGTGACACCCGGGTCGCCCTGGCGGCCGGCGCGGCCGCGCAGCTGGTTATCGATACGGCGGGATTCATGCCGCTCGCTGCCCAGTACATACAGGCCGCCGAGTTCCTTCACGCCCTCGCCCAGCACGATGTCGGTACCGCGTCCGGCAATGTTGGTGGCCAGCGTCACGGCGCCCTTTTCGCCGGCGGCAGCCACGATTTTGGCTTCCCGCTCGTTGTTCTTGGCATTCAGCACATTGTGCGGCACGCCGGCTTTTTTCAGCATATTGCCCAGTTTTTCGTTCTTTTCGATGGAAACGGTACCGATCAGCACCGGCTGGCCAGCCTCTTGGCGCTCTTTGACTTCTTGCACGATGGCCCGGAATTTGGCGTCTTCGTTGCGGTAGATGCGGTCGGTGCGGTCTTCGCGGGCGATCTTGCGGTTCGGCGGAATCTCCACCACATCGAGTTTGTAAATCTGGTGGAATTCCTCGCTTTCGGTCATAGCCGTACCGGTCATGCCGGCCAGCTTGTCGTACAAGCGGAAGTAGTTCTGGAAACTGATGGTGGCCAGCGTCATGCTTTCCTGCTGGACTTCCACGCCTTCTTTGGCCTCGATGGCCTGGTGGAGTCCCTCGTTGTAGCGCCGGCCAGCCAGCAGACGCCCGGTAAATTCATCGACGATCACGATTTCGCCGTCGTTCGTCACCACATAATCTTTGTCGCGCTTGAAGAGCGTCTGGGCGCGCAGGGCCTGCTCCAGGTGGTAAATGGTGCGGATGTTTTCACTGGCGTAGATGTTTTCGATGCCGAGGATTTTTTCGATGTGATCGACACCTTGGTCGGTCAGAATGACCGTTTTGCGCTTTTCATCGACTTCGTAGTCGTCGGGTTTCAGCTGCCGGACGGTGCGGGCGAACTGGGCGTAGGCATTGCCGGGCGTAACGCTCGGCGCACTGATGATCAGCGGCGTGCGGGCCTCATCGATCAGAATACTGTCGGCCTCGTCCACGATCACATAATTCAACTCGCGCTGGCGCAGCTGGTCGACTTCGCGCACCATGTTGTCGCGCAGGTAGTCAAACCCGAATTCGTTGTTGGTGCCGTAGGTGATATCGGCGGCGTAAGCTTCCTGGCGGCTGCACGGTTTCAGGTGGCGGAAACGCTCGTCCTCGTGCTCTTCATTGATGTATGCCGGGTCGTAAATGTACGAATGATCGGCCAAAATAACAGCAGTGGAAAGACCCAGGAAGTGGTAAACCTGCGCCATCCAGCCGGCGTCGCGCTGCGCCAGGTAATCGTTCACTGTCACCAGGTGGGCGCCCTTGCCGGTCAGCGCGTTCAACGCCATCGGCAGTGTCGCCACCAGTGTCTTACCTTCACCGGTTTTCATTTCGGCCACGTTGCCTTCGTGCAGCACCATGCCACCGATAAGCTGGACGTCGAAATGGCGCATGCCCAGCACCCGGCTGGCCGATTCGCGCACCAGCGCGAACATATCCGGCAGGATCGCATCGAGCGATTCCTTTTCAAGCCGTTTTTTCAGGATTCCGACCTGTGCCTGCAGTTTCTTGTCACTTAGTTTCTCGTATTTCGGTGCCAGCGCGTTCACCGCTTCAACCCGCTTGCGCAGCCGCTTGATAGTCTTGGCCTGCGGGTCGCCAAGCAACTTCTTTAGTACTCCATTCATAGGATTTCTAGCCGTTCCTCCGATGTCATAAGTCTGGTTTAGCCACTATTGTACCCCAAAGCGCCGGGGTTTACGAGGTTATTTTACGCCTTTTAACGCAAATTGGCGCGGCGGTCGTTCAGATATTTGCGCACGGCACCCGGGTGCTGCCGACGGTAGTCGCGTAAGCGCTGCTCCACGGCCACGACCGCCACATCGAGCGAGGCGTACATGTGCTGGGTAGTTTCCCGCGCGATGATCTCTTCTCGGCGCAGTTTCACCGTCAGCTGGCAGGTTTTGAGTGCACCCTGCTCGCTGAATGTCACTTCCAGAAGCGTGGTCGCCCGGTCTTTGTGCGGCAGGTATTTGTCCAGATTCTCGAGCTTGCCGCGGGCGTACTTGGCAAGCTCCTCGCCAAGTTCGAAATCTTCGGCAGTCATACGCAGTATCATGGCTAGATCCGCTCGCGGCCCCCCATGTACGGTCGAAGTGCCTCCGGCACAGTTAAGGATCCATCTTCGTTTTGGAAATGTTCCAGCACCACTACCAGCGAGCGCGCGAGCGAGACGGCCGTTCCATTCAAGGTATGCAGCGTTTCGACCCGGCCGTCGCCGCGGCGGACACGGATGTTCAGGTTCCGGGCCTGGAAATCGGTGCAGTTCGAGCAAGATGTCAACTCCCGGTAAACACCGTCGGCTTTCGACCAATATTCGATGTCGTATTTCTTGGCCGCCGGCGCGCCCAGATCGCCGCTAGCGATATTGATGACATGGTACGGAATACCGATAGACTGCCATAGCTCTTCCTCGATAGCCAGGATGCGCTCGTGCATGTCCGCACTCTGCTCCGGCAGGGTGAAAGCGTACATTTCCAGCTTGTTGAACTGGTGCACCCGGAACAGGCCGCGAGTGTGCTTGCCGTAGGTCCCGGCTTCTTTGCGGTAGCAGGGGCTAAGGCCCACGTACAACTTCGGCAGGTCGGCTTCATTGATGATTTCATCGGCGTGATAGCCGGTCAGTGGCATTTCGGCAGTAGCGATCAGCGATAAATCTTCGCCCTCCACGAAATACTCATCGCCCTGCTCGCTAGAGCGCGGCGCGAAACCAGTGCCGGTCGCGATGCGGCTGTTGACCATATTCGGCACCGTCAGGTACGTAAAACCTTTGGCCAGTACGAAGTTCAGAGCATACTGCGTGATGGCGTTTTCGAGCAGCGCCAGATCACCCTTCAAGTAGTAGAATTTCGCTCCGGCGACTTTCGCCCCCCGCTCAAAATCCAGCCAGTCCCGTTCGCCAGCATAATCCAGGTGGTCTTTCGCACCGGTGGGTTTATCGCCCACGACTTTTATCTCCACGCTGTCTTCCTCGCCGCCGACCGGTACGTCGTCGAGCGTAATATTCGGCACAGCCATGAGTAGCGGCGTGTACTGCGCGTCGATCTGGCCGAGCGCCTGCTCGAGCTCGGCGATAGAATTTTTGAGGGCGGTGCCTTGGCCGATTTGCTCAGGCGTCGGTTTGCCACCCTTCATCTCGGCGGTAAGCCGATTGCGCTGGGCGCGCAACTCTTCTATTTTCGTCAGCTTTTCGCGGCGCTTTTCGTCAAGCTCCAGCAGCTCGCGCACCGAAACCTTGTAGCCTTTCTCTTCGGATTTTTTTTGGACGAGGTCGGCATTTTCCCGGATAAACTGTATGTCTAGCATGGTTTACAGTATACACTGAAGCACGGAAGAAAGAGTACTGAGTAGAACCGCGCACAATATGGCGCAGCCGACATACATTCCTGCGGTTTTGTGGTATAAAGACAGCTATGGCAGATACACCCGACACTCCCCGCCTTCTGGAAACGCCGCGGCAACGGCGCCGCCCCAAGCTGAAAGCGACCGATTTCATCATTTTCGGCGTCATCGTCGTGGTCATCATCGCCCTGGTAGCGACCATACTCGGCCGGCTGAATCTGAAGCACGAAGTTGCTAGCGCCCGACCGGTGGCCGATAACGTCATCAGCCGCATCGCTCATAACGACCCCGCCGGCGTGCGCGCCCTGGCTGACAAGAAGTTCCAGTCTGACCACAGCGTGGCCGAGCTGAAGCCCATCCTGACCCCGCTGGCCCAGATTTACGGCAATAGTCCGCCCACCGTCGACCGCCAGATCGTGGCCAACACCAAAAAAGCCCAGAACGTCATTTTCATCTACAAATACAACCGCCTCAAAGTGCCGTTTTATGTACGCGTTACCATCAGCCAGCCGCACGGCAGCTCCGCCTGGCAGCTCGTCAATTTCGGCGGCAACACCGACGAAGACACTGTCCTCAGCAGCTAGCTCGAGACTTTGTTTTTGATGGCTGCGAGCGTCAGCTCGGTGCGCTTCCGGGCATAGTCGCAGTGCTCGCAAGTGTCGGTTCAACGCCGACAACATCGCCCCATACAGTCTCTCTCATAGCCCATGCCACTCACAAATATAAAAATATCTTTGATGTAATAACCAGAAGGTTGAAAAAGTACTCTTAGTACGATATACTGACCTCATTCCTTGTTCTTTTCCATCCACCACTCTTTGAGAGGAGTGAGCTATGCTGACGTTTTTGACGTGGATGTGGCTTCCTATCCCCATACTCGTCCTGATTCTGGCCGTAGCAGTGGGCTATGTGTGGGGAAAACTTGAGTGGAAATGCTATGTTCGCGAACACCGGTCCTCCCGCACACTCCACGCCAGGCATCGACGATATGGACGCGCGACTGTACTGCTCGCGCTACTTACTGTCGTAGCAGCCATACTCGGGATTGGGCAGGCGGCAAATTTCGGTTCAGCGCCGAAAGTCACTTACAACCAGATTCTCGCAAGCCAGTTTGGCTTCCAGTCAGGCAAAACGTACCCGCTGATTATCGGTGCGCGAACAGGTGGTTCGTCCGGTTCGGTGTACGGCGCGTTCAGCTTTGGCTTCGGGAGCGTTTCGGGGTCAACTGTCCCATCGTCGAGCTTCCCTTTTTCGTTCACGAACGACCAGGGCAACTCGTACATGTTGGATATGCCGACGTCCAAAACGACCTTCATCAAGGTCGCAGATACCTCGGACGAGTCGCTCGTACTGAACCTGACCGATGCAGACACCGACAGGCTCCAGGCATGCACGCAGTATCGCTACCACTCGGGCATCTTCGTTCGCGCGAAATACGTAAACTGCACCATGCCCAAACCCGCGGAGGTTATCACCGAGCAGTTCGGCGACTATGTGCAGGACAGTGTCAGCTCGGTCGTGGTACACATCACCGATGCGGATTACCAAAAGCTCCTCGGCAACTAAGAGAAAGGATGAAGCAAGTACAAGGAAATAGCGGACGCTATGACTCTCCCTACCCGGGTAGAATCAAAACGTCCGCTTTTCCTTAGTTTGGGGTTACTTTTTGCCCGCTTTTTTATCGGCCAGTGCCGCGAGCGTCAACTCGGTGCGCTTGCGGGCGTAGTCGCAGTGCTCGCACGGCCCGCCCATGATGCTTTCGCCTACCGGCGGCATATCGCCTTCCATGCAGGCTTTCATGTCGGCGAGCGTCGGCTCGACCCACGCGTCGTCGCCGGTGTATGGGATGAGCTTGGTCTTGAATTCCAGCTTATCGCCGAACCCGTCCAGATCCATGCGGGCGTTGGCGTAGACGAAATAGCCGGTATTGCTCACTGCGAAGCCGTTTTGCCGCAGCAGCCACTGGTACACTTCCATCTGGCGTTTGTAGCTCACTTGCCAGCCGCTATCTATGCTGACCTCGCGGTCTTTGCTCGTCGCCTTGTAATCCACCACTATCAGCTCGCCAGCTTCGTTCACCCACACATCGTCCACCGCGCCGAAGACGTGCAGGTTCGTGGGTTTGTGCAGCGCCACCACGCCGGTGAAGTTTTCGCGCCAGGTATCCAAGTCTTCGTGCCGGAACGGCACAATGCCGGTCAATTTATTGGTCGTCATGATCGGGTGCGGCGTGCCAGCCGCGCGGTGCACGTCGAATTCCCGCTTGAACAGCTCGTCGATAGTCTTGTTGATATTGAACGGCGGGCTGCTCGGCCGCGTGATTTTTAGCCGCGTGTCCAGCCAAAAACAGCGCGGACACTGCTTGTACAGCTCAATTTTACTGCGTGAAACCTTGAACGGAGCGCTCTGCCCCGGCTTGTACGGCTGCGACCGCTCCCGATAATACCCATTCGCCATTACTATCTAGTATAGCAGCTCGACCAGCTAATCACCGTGCGCCGACAGTAATAAAAAGCATATAAATAACAAACAACGGTACTATGGCCAGCTGGTAAGGATAGAGTTTCGAGCGATTGATGTGCATATACGCAAACATACCTACAACAGGAATCAGCAAGATCAATGCAATTGCAGCGAATGGTTCAGCTATCTTTAGGCTGAGGAGTGCAACGATTCCGGCCAGAAGATAACAGCACCATGATATATATGCCGCAGTAAAATGAATTCTTTCAGTGCGGCCCCGAGATGGTAATGTAGCCTGAACAAAATCCAGGATGGCGAATCCAATGTTCAGATAGAAAGGAGCATGCAGCTGATGCTCACCGATAAAAAATTGGTAAGAGTAAAGTAAAAAGAACACTTCGCATACCACGTGGGAAGCAAAGTACAACAGATGACTGCCGCTCGTTAGCATGGCATGCTCGCTAATGGAGTACCTGCGATTATCTCTGTGGTGCCATACAAGGTACAGATGCGCGAGGCTAACTAAACCACCTGCAAGTAAAAGGTAGGCATACTTCATAAAGCGAAGCTTATGGTTTGCGACTTAGAATTGCAAGGGTTTCGATGTGGGGGGTGCGAGGGAAAAAGTTGTAGATTTCGAAGAAGTCGATGTCATATGCCTCTTGGAGTAGCGCGAGGTCGCGGGCCTGCGTGGCCGGGTTGCAGCTGAGGTAGATGATCTGCGGCGGTTTTACTTCTAGGCAGCGTTCCACGACTTTGGCATGCAGGCCAGCCCGCGGCGGGTCAAATATCACCGGCCTATCCAATACTATACTTTGTATACTATTGGCCGCATCCGCTTCCACCACCTCTGTTTGCTCAAGGTGCTCAAGGACGGACCTTGAGCAGTTGAGGCGGGCCATGGCGGCAGTGGCCGGATCGAGCTCTACCAGCGTCTTGGCGCCGACGCTCAGGCCTATGCTGCCCACGCCGGCATACATGTCAATGGGGTCGGCCTGCACGTACTCTTTTATACGCGCCAGGGCCTGCTCGTACACCAGCAGATTCACCTGGAAAAAGCTGTCGACGTCGTAGGTAAAGGTCTGGCCGAGTAGCTCGTCTTGCAGCGTTACGTCGCCTAGCTCGTAGAGCAGCTTTGTCGGGACGGAGGCGGGGCTTTTGGGATTGCTGTAGTACACCCGCAGGCCCTTCAGGCCTGCCGGCAGCGGTATTTTTGCGAAATCGTCAACTTTTGTATACAGCGCAGCTACCACATCACCGTTTTGACTGGAGCGAACAATAATTGTTTTCAAGTTCCCCGCCCGGATGTCTAGTTTCCGCAGCTCCGCCAGCATCGCATTGGCACCTGCATCCAACGCCGGAATAGCCAGCTCGCTGCCCTGCACGATCTGTTTGCCATGGCTACCGCGCCGGTGCAGCGCCAGGTGCAAGCCCTGCTCATCACCCCAAAAGCTGTACTCCATTTTGTTGCGGTAGCGCCATTCGTCGTCCGTATGCACCACTGATGTGGATGGGGATTCTTCGGATGCATAAGAAAAAGCTGCCTCAGCCGAGTGAGCGTCTTTGGACCGCAGGTCCAAGGAGCGAGACTTTTTCGTTGCATCCGAAGAATCCCCCGGCAAGATAACCTTTTCGTGGGCGAAGAGTTCACGGGCGATGTCGGCTTTGTAACGGTTTTCGGCCGCGAACGTCATCATCTGCCACGGGCTGGTCGCCAGGTAGTTTTCCTCGCGCGGTGTGACGCGCTCCGGAGACGCAACCACGATTTCCTCGGCAATCGCCTCGGCGTAGCTACGCTTTTTCTTGATGACCCGCACGCGCACCGTCTCGCCCGGCAGCGCGTTCCACACGAACACTTTGCGGCCGTCCGCTAGCGTGGCTAGCCCCTGCCCGCCATGCACCAGTTTCGTAACCTTAACTTCTTCCATCAACCTTCAAGTACCCGTGATAATTCAGCAGCCGTATCGACGAGCGCATCGGGAGCTTTGGCAGCCAAAGACTGGCGGCTGTTGTAGCCCCAGCTGACCGACACCACTCGGAGCCCCACGGCATGCGCCGCGATGATATCGCGCGTTTCGTCGCCCACATACCAGCTGCGCGCGGTATCGATACGCTCCCTATCGATTACTTTGTGCAGGTGACGGGCCTTGCCGAGCAAACTCGCCCCGCCATAAATGTGCGCAAAGTAGCCGCCCAGCCCATGAGCCTCCAAATATTCGCGCACATTCTCGGTGCTGTTGGAACTGACGATGAACAGCCGCTCGCCCCGCGCCTGCAAGCTGGCCAGCACTTCACGCACGCCGCGTTGGGCTTTGATATCCGACAGATACGTCCGCAGCAACCGCCGACCGCGGAACAGCAGGTACGGCACCCGCCAGCGCGACACGCCCAGCTCCGCCGCCAGATCGAGCAGCGACAGGTGGCGCAGCTCCTGTATTTCTTCGGCGTTGTAGCCGTGCGGCTTGCCGGTGACGGCTTCGAACACTTCGATGACCGCCGGTAGACTATCGGCGATAGTGCCATCGAAATCAAAGATAATCGCCCGCTGGAGGTGTTTTTCTCGTGCCATTTAAGCTCTAACTATACCAGAAATCACCCCTGAATAGGCGCATAATCGACATGGCAAGCACCGCGGCCGGTTTTCTCGGTGTATTTCTGGTGGTATTCCTCGGCACGGTAAAACGGGCCGGCCGGTGCGATTTCGGTAACGATAGGCTCATCGAACTTCGGCTGCACAGCTGCCAGAACCTTTTCGGCCACCTCTTTTTGCTCGTCGGTCACGTAAAAAATGGCGCTGCGATAATTATCGCCCACGTCCGGCCCCTGCCGGTTGAGCTCAGTCGGGTCGTGCATGCGGAAAAATTGCCGCACCAGCGTCTCGTAACTGACTTTGTCGGCATCGAATTCCACCAGCACCGCTTCGGCGTGCCCGGTGGTGTGCGCGCACACCTCCTCGTACGTCGGATCTTCGGTGGTCCCACCGGTGTAGCCCACCGTCGTCCCCGTCACTCCCGGCACCTGGTCGAAGTAATACTGCACACCCCAAAAACACCCGGCCGCAAAAATCGCTTGTTCCATTTCAAACCCTTCTTTCGGGGGACAGGAAAAGAGCAGCCGGACAAAAAGTCACGTCTTTTTGCCCGCGCGATGAGAAAAACGCAGTTTGTCTCATTTGAGTGCATCCTGCCACAAAAATAGCTTGCTCCATACTTCTATTTTACGCCTCTTACTGCATTTGGGCGTAACGCTGCAACAAAAAATGTCCGACTATCATTCCGTTTTTGGGAATATTTGAAATATGAAATTATCGCATTCGATCTGGGCGGCCGTCATCGAAACGATGAGTTCCTCGGGCTCCAGGCTGATAAGTTTGAATTCACCGGCGTCCCCTGGGTCCGCCGCCAGGAAGTCACCCTCCTCGGTATTGCCAAACAAAACCATACTGTGGGTACCAATCGTACCTGCGACGTCATCAGGCACTCCCTTGAGCAAACCGGTAAAGCGCTGCCTGCCGTGCCGGAACAACACTGCGGCCGCCACATTCACGAAAATAGGCCCGTTTTGCAACAAATCATAAAGCAGTTTCGTAGTGACCTGCGGCAAGACGTGCAGCTCACCGCCGGCCTTTAGGAAATCGATATAGCTCTTTACATACACCCGAGACAACGCCTTACCCAGGCTGGGCACATCACGGTTCTCTAAGACCGCTTCTAGGCGCGCGAGTAGCTTCCGGCGGTCGTAGCCTTCCCACGTCACATCAGTAATTTGAAAGTCAAACGTGTGCATGACCACCGTAAAATTATGATGCAGACACCACGTTGCGAGCTCCTGGGCCGTCGTTCCATGCTCCTCGCCCTGGTCGTCTGCCGATACCGGTACGTCTTTGAGGAGTTGCGCGGGAGTGATTTCATGGCCGTACATGTCCAGCAACATGGCCAGTGAAGTCTGCGCACAGCTATAGTTGGTAGGCTGGACAATGTGCCGGATTGGATAAGCTATGGCATCCATACTATTCGGTGACGGTGACGTCGCGCCAGAAGGCGACGTAGTTTGCGAAATCTTTGTGGACGATATCTATGGCGCCGGGTTTGGGCTGTGGGTAGCTCCAGGCATTGTCCTTTGCCCACGTATCACCCTCGCCGACGTCGAAATACTGGCACTCGCCCTTCCACGGACAGGTGTAGGGTGTGTCGCTCTTCCGTAAATAATCCTGCCGCACGCCGCTCGGCGGAAAGTACCAATTCTGCTCGATATAAATCAAATCGTCTTTGTCGGCCTCGGCGATTACCTTGCCATTCCATATTGCTTTCATTACGGTCTTCCTCCTTTTGTACATTGCGGGCGAAAAGCTCCGCTCCTCACTCCACTGTACTTCATTGTACACCTGCGCTCCGGTGCTCGCTTTTCATCCCACACTGCACGAAAACGATGAAGACCTCACCGCGCCTCTTGCTGACGAAGTTGCTTAAATAGGCGGGCGAACTGCAGCAGCTCGTCACATGCCCGTTGCAGGTTTTTCTGATAGCGGTCCTGAAATTCCGGTTTCATCACCCCTGTTTCATCGAAAATTTCCTGTACTTTCGGAAAATACAGCTCGGTCTTGATTACCGGCATGCCCAGCGTGTGCATCACCGGCAGGAGCGCTTCACACGCCCGCACCCCTCCCCACTGCCCGCTGCTGGCGCCTGCCAGCGCCACCGGTTTGTGGTAGTAATTTTCGAATTCACTATCGAGAACCCGCTTGAGCGCGCCCGGATAGCTGTGGTTATACTCCGGCGTGACGATATAAAATGCGTCGGCCCGGGCCGTCAGCTCGTGGAAGCGCTGGTCGCGCAGCTCGTGGTCATCGCCCGCCAGCGGCTGCAGGTCGAGCTCCTGCGGGTCGACGAACTCGACAATCACATCCGGCAGTTGCCGGGCATAGTCCGCAACGTAACGGGCCGCGTGGATAGATTTGCGCTCCTCGCGCACCGCCCCGGCCAGCACTACCAGCGTAATTGTTTCGTCCATCGCTGCATTTCCCTTCGTTGTCATCCCGGCGAAGCTTGCCTGCCGGCAGGCGGGGCTGGGATCTTAATTTTTCTCATAGCCGTTCTTCCATAATACTAGATTCCAGCCTCCGCTGGAATGACAACGTATTATTCAAGGTTGTGGATCTGGGCGTGATTCAGGCCGTAATAGTGCGCGATTTCGTGCCATAAGGTGTGGCGGATGGCTTCGTACAGACCGTCTTCGCTACCTGCCTGCATCATCAGCGGGTATTTGAACAGTGTGATGCGATCGGGCAGCGTAGTGGGCCGACCCTGGCGCTCGCTCAGCGGAATCCCTTGGTACAGTCCGAGCAATGTCTGGTTCGGCAACAGTTCGGATTCCTGCCGTTGCTCCGGGCTCGGTGCGTCCGCGAACAGAATCGCCACGTTCTGCACCCGGTCACGGTGTATTTTGGGCAGACTATCGAATGCCCGGTCGATCAGTTCCTGAAAGTGTTCGTCAGATACATCGTACATTACTATACATTGTATAGCATAGGGTCACCCCAGTCTATATCCCTCGCATGGTCTGATCATTACGAGGTTCGTACCCGGATTTTGCCAGTCGCATACATGTCGTCGATGTTCTTTTGCATCTGTTCGGCACGTGACTGAATTTTCTTTTGCGCCATCTGACGCCGGCGCATACGATTGAGCCTGAGTGCACGGTAACATAATACATGCCGGTGCGTATCGTAAACGGCAGAAAATTCTTCGAGAATGTCATGGGCCAACGGGTCGTCCCCCAAGAAGCCAAGAGAATCCAGCTGTAAGGTTAGCTCATCCCCGTCTACATTAAAGGTTACGTCTTCCACGTAGCCATCGCTGTTGACTCCAATCCTGGGCAGTGCAATCGGAGTATTGAAAATGGCGCTTTCCTCGCCTGGCAGTTCTTGAGGTTTCCAATACAGGGTAGCTCCTCCAAATTTTGATTCTACTCCCGGCTCACACATACCGATCCGATTGACTATAGATAAGACTGCGTCCTGCGTGGGTATTTCGGGAGAGAATTTCATAATCGTATGTCCGGGTAGATGGCTTTGGTGGTGGCGTCGATGTCGGGGCGGAGCTGCGGGAACGGTACGCCTTCGCGGGCGGTGACACCTTCGAAAATCCAGAAGACGCGTTCACTGTAGCCCAGGCCGCATGCCGGCGGCATGCCGTACTCCAGCATTTCCACGAAATCGATGTCGAGCATCATGGCTTCGTCGTCGCCGGCATCGCGCATCTGCTGCTGTTCTTTGAAGCGGCTTAATTGCTCTTGCGGGTCGTTCAGCTCGCTGAATAGGTTGCACAGCTCGCTGCCAGCGATGACCACCTGGGCGCGCTGGGTCGTTTCCGGCCGGTCGGGGTTGGCTTTGGCCAGCGGGCTCACGAACAGCGGCGTGTTCACCAGCCAGACCGGGCCGGCCACGTCTTTCCGGATGTTTTTCCAGAGCTTGTCGATGCCACGGGCCATATTTTCGGTCTTTTCCACTTCCAGTTTGTGGTCGGTCAACGCTTTCTTGACCTCATCGAGCGTGCAGCTGAACGGATCGAGGCCATAGTGTTTCTGGATGGTTTCGGCGTAGTCCCACTGCTCCCATTGCTGACTCAGGTCGACGTCGAAGCGGCCGAGCTTGAACTGCAGCGTACCGAAGGTCTGCTCCAGCACATATTTGAACATTTCCTCCTGGAAGGCCATACCATCCTGCCAGTCAGCGTAGGCCCAGTACCACTCCATGGCGACGTGCTCCGGCAGGTGCTCGTCGCTGTAGTTTTCGTTGCGGAAACGCGGACCGATGTCGTAGACTTTTTCGAACCCGGCACCCAGCAGGCGTTTGAGCGGCAACTCGTGGCTGATACGCAGGTAGAAATCCTCGCCCAGCGCGTCCATGTGCGTCACGAACGGGTTAGCGTCCGCCCCGCCGGTGGTGTGTTCCAGCACCGGCACGTTGACTTCGGTAAAGCCGCGCTGATTCAGGAAATCGCGCGTCGCCTGCCAGAACTTACTCCGCCGGATAAAGCGCTGGCGCACGTCATCGTTCACGTTCATGTCAACGTAGCGGCGGCGGAAGCGCTCTTCTTTGTTAGTAAAGCCATCTTGCTTGGTCGGCATGGGCCGGAGCGATTTGCCCAGCAGGTACAGCTCACGGACTTCCACCGAGATTTCACCGGTCTGGGTTTTGATAACTACACCTTTGGCCTCTATGAAATCGCCAGTGTCGAGCAGTGGCAACTCATTCATGCCGAGCCGGCCCGCGCTAGCATCCAGCGGCGCAACCTTATCACCGCCCAGGAACAGCTGCAGTTCCCCGCTTTGGTCTTTGATAACGATAAACGCGATTTTACCGAATTTGCGGATACCGGCAACACGCCCCACCACACCGACTTCCTGACCTTCCAGTGCCGCAAAGTCACTGCGAATCTGGCCCAGTTCGTGCGTGCGGGTACCCTTTGCCGGGTACGGGTTGACGCCGATCTTTTTCAGCTCATCCAGTTTTCGTAAGCGCTCGTCGCGCAACTCTTTCAGTGTCGCCATATTATTAGAAAGTAGGAACTAGGAATTAGTAACTAGTCATAAGTATACCCGAAGCCATCTCTAGTTTCTAATTCCTTGTTGCTACTCGCTTTTTAGGCGATGGCGTGGATTTTGTAGGTATTGGCGCCGGCTGGCAGGACGATTTCGACTTCTTCGCCTTCTTTTTTGCCCAGCAACGCTTTGCCGATAGGAGATTCGTCGCTGATTTTACGGGCCAATGGGTCAGCTTCGATGGTGCCGACCACCTGGAACACCAAGTCGCTCTTGCCGCCCTTCAGTGTCACCGTGGAACCGAGCCCGACCGTCTTGCCCTTGCCGCCCTTGATAACTTCGACGTTAGCCAGGATGTGTTCGATTTCGTCGATACGGCCGTCGTTGCGCTCCTGCTCCTGCCGGGCGCTCTGGTACTCGGCGTTTTCGCTCAAGTCGCCCAGCTCGCGGGCCACCTTTATAGCTTCAGCTGTTTCGACGCGCTTGATTTTCAGAGTGTCTAACTCAGCCTTCAGTTCATCAATGCCTGCCTGAGTCAGGTGAAACAGTTTTTTCATGATTTACTCCTTATTTTTCTACGATCAAATCAGCCTAGTGTATGAAAAATCCCGTCTGCCGGGTACTAAATAGTACCGCCTCACGCCGGGCGGGTCAAGAGCTTTTTGAGACTTTCTGCAGTTTCCATTGAGGCGTCCGCAGCCACGCGCTTTTTGTACTCGAATGTACCCTGTTCCACGGTCTTGGCGCTGACCACCACGCGGTGCGGCATGCCCAGCAGGTCGGCATCGGCGAATTTCTCGCCTGGACGGGCGTCGCGGTCATCGTAGAGCACTTCTACGCCAGCTGCGGTGAGCTCGTCGTAGAGCTTATCGGCCGCCTGCATCACCGGTGCTTCGGTACCGAGCCGGGCCAGATACACTTTGAACGGCGCCACGCTCTCAGGCCACACCAAGCCGCGTGCGTCAGCGAACTTCTCGACGATCACACCCATCACCCGCGTAATGCCGATGCCGTATGACCCCAGATACATCGACTGCCGCTCGCCTTTTTCGTTAGTGAAAGCGAAATCCATGTCTTCGCTTTTTTGCGTACCGAAGTTAAATATATTACCGACTTCGGCCGTTTTGACCGCTTCAAGCTCCTCGCGCTTCAGGCCTAGATGCGCGAGATTTTCGTCGTCGAGCACTTCCTCGTTCAGAGCGATGTTCTTTTCCCGGTGCAGGTAAATGACGTCTTCGCCGGCATCACAGACGGTCTGAAACTCGTGGCTGAACTGGGTGAAGGCGCCGCCGCTCGCGAACGTCACGTAAGTATCGGCGCCGATACCGAGCCGCTCATACACCCGCGTGTAGGCTTCGATGGCCCGGTTGTAGTAACGCTCCAGATCTTCGGCGGAAGCATGCACCGAGTACATATCCTTCATGACGAATTCTCGGCCGCGCATGATGCCGCTCTTAGCCCGGAGCTCGTTGCGCAGCTTGGTTTGGAACTGGTACACGCTGACCGGCAGATCTTTGTAGCTTTCCAGGTAGCGCTTCAGCATCTCCACGATCGGTTCCTCGTGCGACCAGCCAAAACCCACATCGGTGCCGTCCTGCAACTTCGACTTGAACCAGATGTCGACTACTTCATCACTCCAGCGGCCAGTCGTTTCCCACGTTTCTTTGCGCTGCAAGCCGGTCATAATCAGTTCCTGGCTGTCCAGCGCGTTCATTTCCTCACGGACAACTTGCTTGATGTTTTCCAGCACGCGCAGCCCCAGCGGCAGATAGTCATACGCGCCGGCCATTTCTTTGTGCACATAGCCGGCCCGAATGAGCAGCTGGGCATTTTTGGCGACCTCGTCAGCCGGTGCGGTTTTGCTGGTTTTGGTAAATAGTTCGCTTCTGCGCATAAACTGGTATCTATTCTGGGGTACGGGGGTGCTCCAGGTCAACCCCTTGGGACAATTTTCAATTTTGCAATTTTCATTCAAGGACCAATTTTCAATCCTATGAACAGCTCTATGCCTAAACGTTGAAAATTGGACTGTTGCAAATTGATTGAAAATTGAAAACTGTAAAATTGAAAATTAAGTAGACTGCCTAGTGGACATGCAGGAGGAACAGGCTGGTGAACGCGATGCCGTTTTTGAGCGCGTGCAGGAATATGCCCGGCCACAGGCTGTCGGTTTTCTGGCGCAAGTAACAGAGCACGAGGCTGAGCGTGAAAGTATCGATAGCGGCCACCCACAGCAGCGGCTGACCGCTGCCGAACTCCAGGTGAGCGCTAGCAAACAGCACGCTGGTGATGACGGCTGCCCAGACCGGCGTAAAGCGATTGCGCAGGCCCGTGAACACAAAGCCGCGGAACACCGTTTCCTCGGCCAGTGGCGGCAGTACGACCAGGCTTACGAACGCCAGCCACAGATTGATCGTGCCGGTGGCGTTATTGAACCCGAGCTGTTGCTTTTGGTTGACGTTCAGGCTCGGGAACAGATGGGTAGCGATGCTGAGCAGTACGGCGTAGACCACGAAATACACGAAAAATCCGGCCAGCGCATAGACCACGCCCATCCACTCCGGGCGGCGCCAGCCGATAGCCCGCAGGCTGCTTTTGCGCTTGTGCACAAACCACCACACTGCCCCAACCGTCAGCGCCTCGGCAAACAGCACGTACCAGAACTGGGCGGTCACGGCCGTATTCAGCCAGCCCATGGCGTGCTGCCGGCTCCAGCCGCGCAGATGCGGGTAGATGATAACGAGCAGGCTGGCGATGATCTGGGCGGCGAAATAAATGGCCACGGCGTACAGCACGGCCATTCCCGGCCCCCACGGCACCTTCTTTGAGCTGATGGCTGATGGCTGATGGTTAGTGGCAGCTTCGTCTTTTTTATTCTGCTTAAGCTGTTTCTTCATACGCTATCGGCTACTTGCTAGAAAAATCTCTTTACATCGACAATAGTGATTACAATGATAAGCAGCATCAGCACTGCGAAACCGGTGCCGTAAATGGCCTCTTCGACCTTTTGCGAAATCTGCCGTCGGCTGATGCGGCTGATGAGCATCACGAACAGCCGGCCACCGTCGAGCGCCGGTATGGGCAGCACGTTCATGATAGCCAGCGTCAGCGAAATCACAGCGATGATCAGCAGCATGAACTGGTAGCCGAGCAAGCTGCCATCCTTCAGGATTACGAAGATGCCGACCGGCCCGGATACTTGGTTACTGGCGGTCGTCTGTGCACTTTCGCGGGCCGCGTGGTTACCAGTGAACGTCCCGGCGATGATGCCGCCGAGCCCCGCTAGCGCGTGGCCCAAGCCCTGGAACGTCAGCCCGGTCAGCTGGGCACTCAGACCCACCGCCACCACTGGCGCCGACCAGGTGGAGCGTTGCAAGGTATATTCGGTGGGTTCGATGCCCAGGTAGCCCTTGGGGTTATCGGTCTTCAGACTGGCGTTCACGGCAGCCTTCGAATTAAACGTTACATCCGCCGCGTGCTGCTGGCCGCCACGCTCGTACACGACCCGCGTTTTCTGGCCCGCGAATTGCTGCGTGATACCGCGCAGCGTGTCGGCCGAGGTCACCTTTTTGCCGCCGATAGATTTCAGATCGTCCCGCGTCTGCAGGCCGGCTTCCGCGGCCGGACTGTGCGGCTCGATATAGCCGACCAGCACGTTGCTCTGCGCTACGTGAGTGTCACTTTTTATGGTGAACTGATTGTTCACCAGCTGCGGCATGCCGACCCAGGCCAAGATAGTGAACAGCACCAGCGCCGCCGCCAGGTTCATACCGACACCGGCCAGCATGATCTTCGTCTTCGTCCAGGTCGGTGCGGCACCGTAACTGCCCTTGCCCGTATCACTATCATGCTCGCCTTTCAGCTTCACGAAACCGCCGAGCGGCAGCAGGTTGATGGTGAAATCATAGCCGCCCTTCATGCGCTTTTTATAGAGACGCGGCGGGAAGAAAATGCCGAATTCTTCCACTTCCACCCCGCCGCGCCGAGCCACTATAAAGTGACCGAACTCGTGCACCACCACCAGCCCGATGAACAGCAACAACCCGATTATCAGTAAAATTATCCCCATAGCTTACGCTTTAGTATACCGGAATCACGCCTATTTGCCGAAGCGGCGGTGTCGGTTCGCGTACACAGCCAGCATTTCATCCAGCTCGTCCACAGAAAAGTCCGGCCATTTGGTGGGCGTGAACATGAATTCGCTGTAGGCCGCCTGCCAGAGCATGAAGTTGCTGAGGCGCTGCTCGCCAGAGGTACGGATAATGAGATCCACCGGTGGCACCCCGCCGCTTTCCAGCTTCTCCGAAATCCGTTCGGCCGTCATGTCCGCCGGGTCGACGCCCTCGGCCAGCAGCTGCTTCATGGTATCGACGATTTCCTGCTGGCCGCCATAATTCAAGCAGAACAGCAGCGTCCCCTTTTTGTAGTCTTTGGTTTCCTGCTCAGCGTTATGTATGGCCTTTACCAGCGCTTTGCCGAGCCGCACTTTCGAGCCCAGCACGTGCACTCGCACGCCGTGCCGCTTCAGATTCTCCAGCTCATGCTTAAAAATCCACAGGAACAGCCGCATCAGCTGCCTCACTTCTTCGGCCGAACGATGCCAGTTTTCGGTCGAAAAAGCATAGACCGACACGTATTCCACGCCGCGATCCATAGCAGCTTCAAGTATGGTTTCCATGTTGCGATAGCCGGCCTTGTGCCCTTCATACACCGGCAGATTGTGTTCTTTGGCCCAACGCCGGTTTCCGTCAAGAATCAGCCCGAGATGTCGCGGCACTACGGCCGTCTGTGTTTCACTCATCTGTCTTAGACCGTCATGATTTCTTGTTCTTTGGCCTTACTAGCGGCTTCGACCTGGCCCTGAGCAGCCTTCATGGCGTCTTCCACTTGTGAGCCATAGCGCTTAGCATCGTCTTCGCCGATTTCTTTGTCTTTTTTGGCCTGCTCGATAGCATCGAGCGCGTCGCGGCGGATATTACGCAGGCCAATCATAGCGTCTTCCTGCTTACTGCTTAAAGACTTGACGATTTCGCGGCGGCGCTCTTCGTTGAGCGGTGGGATCGGCACGCGCACCACGCGGCCATCATCGCTTGGGTTCAAGCCTAGGCTGGGATTGTCACGAATGGCAGCAGCAATCGCCTGCAAGTTCCCCGGGTCAAACGGCGTAATCTGCAACAGCTGCGCTTCGGGCGCCGTCACATTGGCCACTTGGTTCAGCGGCATCGGCGTGCCGTACGCTTCTACCATCACGCCGTCGAGCATGCTGGCGCTGGCCCGTCCGGTCCGCAGGCTTTTCAGCTGTTCGCCGTAGTGCTGGACCGCGCCGTCAAACTTACTTTTCGCATCAGAAATAACTTGGTTTGGGTTCATTATGGCTCCTTAGTCTGGAGCTATTATACAGGACTAAAAGGCATTGAATGTCAACGTGGCGATCTGCTCCTCGATCCGACGGTCGCCGCGCGGTATATCGAACATACCGAACATTTCGTCCACCACCGGTGCACCGATCCGCCGCGCTTCCGCAGGCTGAACGGGCTCCGTTTCGGTTGTACGTGCTGATTCTACTTTCGGTGCCATAAAAATCCTTTTTGTTTTACTGATTGATACCTTAGGCTCTATTATACCGCATACTGCAAGTTATTTGCACCGAAAAGAACCGGCCCACGGGCCGGTTCTTTGTGCCCGAAATGCCCCAATCTGAGAGCTGTTTAGGCGACTTCGCCGAGGGCGATGCGACTGAAACGGCGCACCACGATGTTTTCACCGAGGCGGGCATTGTGCTCTTTCACGTAATCACCTACCGTCTGGTCGGGGTTTTTGACGAACGGCTGGTCAAGCAGGCAGCGCTCCGCGAAATATTTCTTGAGTTGGCCGTCGACGATTTTGTCTGCCATGTCGGCCGGCTTGCCTTTGAGTGCGTCGCTGGCCAGCAGCTCCTGCTTCTTGGCATCGCGATCGGCTGCCGGGATATCATCGGCGCTGACGTACTGTGGGGCGCTGGCAGCGATGTGCATCGCCACGTCTTTCACAAGACCAACGAAGATTTCGTTGCGGGCCACGAAGTCAGTCTCGCAGTTGACCTCCACCAGCACGCCGATACGGTTGTCGTGATTGTAGGTGCCGACCAGCCCCTGGCGGGCTTCGCGCTCACCGCGCTTTTCGGCCTTGGTCATACCTTTTTTGCGCATGGCTTCGAGCGCCTTGTCAAAGTCGCCCTTGGCTTCTTCCAGCGCGGCCTTAGCATCGGTCAGACCGACGCCGGTCAGGTCTTTGAGCCGTTTTACTTCTGCGATATCAATTGCCATGTTTCCTCCTTTATCAATTATCGTATGGCAAATTGCGATGGATTAGCCAATGGCGAATGGCCATGTTGGGCTTCATCGATATTTGCTATTCGTTCATGCATCGCCATTTGCTGATCGCTCATGGCGGATATATTTATTCCTTTTCGGTTTTGTCGGCCGGCTTGGTAGCTTTGGCCTTGCCTGCGCTTACGGCTGCTTCACAGTAGTCAGCGAACAGCTGCAACGCCTTGATAGCGTCATCGTTCATCGGCACGGGGTACGTGATGCCGGTCGGGTCGGCGTTGGTGTCACAAATAGCCACGATGGGCAGACCGAGCTTCTTGGCTTCCTTCACGGCATTGGTGTCGTGCACGACATCGAACACCACGACCGCACCGGGTTTGGCATTCAGCTCTTTGATGCCACCGTACAGCTCATTCAAATGGTCGATTTCTTCCTGAAAACGTTGCACTTCGAGCTTGTTGAACTTCGCAGCCAGCTCACCGCTCGCCATCTTGCCTTCCAGATCCACCAGCCGCTTGATCTGCGTACCGATGGTGTTCCAGTTGGTCAGCATGCCGCCGAGCCAACGTTCGGTGACGTAGGGCTGCTTGGTAGCTTCGGCCAGCTTCCGTACGATGTCTTGTGCCTGGCGCTTGGTACCCACGAACAAAATCTGCCGGTCTTTGCTAGCAGTTTCCTGCAGGAAGTCCAGGGCCGTTTCCAGCTTCTCGACCGTCTTCGTCAGGTCGACGATATGGCTGCCACCACGTTTACTGTGGATGTACGGCGCCATTTTAGGGTGCCAGCGGCTGGTCTGGTGCCCAAAGTGCGCCCCCGCCTCGAGTAATTGCTTAATATCTACATCTGCCATGAGATGGTGATTCCTTCCTATCCTTGTTCTTCAGCTGGGTACCAGGCGAGCCCTGCACGGGTTGTCGCGAGGAGGATAAAACCCTAGCCTGCTTCGTTAATGACCTAGCTATTGTAACAGATACACTACGCTACGGCAACTGAGGTATTATTTTTAAGCCGCCGATTGCCGGAGTTCTATATCTAGAACCCTCTTGCGGAATGATGCAATTTCCTCAGGGGACATATTGGCATCAGTTGCATCTTGTACTTTTCTGCCAACCGCGACTGACCATGGCGATCCATTGTACGTCGTCTTAGTCACCTTATCTGTGCCGCTGATATCCCACCGTTCGAAGACACCAGAAAGAAACTCTTCCCGTGGCAGATTACGTATCGAGTTGTGGTCTACAATGTTACCGTCACTATCAGTCACTATGCTTAGCGCTCCGTGATGACGCATGGCGTTGATTATAAGTTCTTGTTTTCTGGATAAATTCTCCGGATACGGCTTCTGGTAGCTATATCCATGAGTTGCAGTAAGCTTTAATAGTCCATGCAGCTCAGTATCCGACACATCATCGAACTCTGGTGCAAAAGCTTTGAATTTCTCTATAAATTGCTGATTACGCGTCTCTGCTTGTTTATATGCATCTTCCTTGATGGCATCCGTATCTACAAGATTGGCTTGTCGTTGCCCTTCATCAACCTCATCGGTAAATGGCCGCAATCTGTCGCTTGCCAGCTTCAAGATGTTATCTACGTCGTGCAGTTCTACGATCTCGAGGTCTCGAGAATACCTATCTCCAACCTGCACAATGAAGTACGCTCTTGCTACCACGTGTCCATCTTTGGTTCCTAATACTATAGATGGGCGTGACTCGATACGGGCATAGAAAGTACTGGCGTGGCGGCTTAGTTTTTCCGCTAAACGTGATAGCTCATCTGTAGTCCAGTCGCTCAAGCCCGACTCTTTTGCCGAATCACTGACTGTAAATGTAACCTTGCCTTCTTCCTCGACGCTTTTAGATAAAAGGCTCCTTGCATCTAGTTCTACTGTCTTTCCCAGACTGCCCCGCCAACGATTATATTTATCAGGCCAACCGTAAGTAAATTCAACCCCATTCTCTTCCGCCTCATGCCTATCGCTAACGACCCCGAATTTTTGAGCATACACTAAGTCTTTAGTCTTCTCACGAAAAGCCTCGTCATATCCATCCTGGTTATCCAGAGTTCTTCCAGGGCGGTATCCAATCGTATCGGCATAAGCATTGATCGGTTTTACTTCTCGCAAGCTCTGTGTAATATCCTCTACACTTCCTGATAATGCGGTATGAATCTTTGCTGCACCAGCTCGTATCTCTACAAGTTTAGCAATGCGTTCACGCTCGGGGTCATCTATCTGCTCTGGATTGTCTGGGCTGCCAGCCTCTGCTTTACGGCCACGTATATCATCCTCTTTTAGGTCGGCTAGGGTATCAATAGCTCTGGCGACATCATAATGCCTGTCTCTACCAACATTGTTACCCCGGTCTACGTGATACGTGTCGCCTTGCTCACGATGCAGTGCCGCGACACTACGATCATCGTTAGGGGCATTGGCTGCTTCGTGAGCTAAATCCGCATCCTGAACGTAAGATGGTTTCGTACCGTCTGGCAGATAACCCTTCTCATCTACCTGTGGCTGCACATCTGTCAGCGCGGCTTCGCCGAGCTGTTCTTCTGGCTTAGGAAATTGTTCTTCGCCCATTTTTGTTTACCTGTTTTAGTATTTATGCTTTCTGGCCTGAATAGTACTCTCTCTCTCTCTGAACCTGTCAACGCTTGCGCTTTGGGGCGAAACTTCCTGATGATATGCTGAAGATTATGCCAAAGAAGAAAATTGGGAAACTTACCATACCCCCAGACACATTTCCCGAAAAACATGAGCTTGTCGTTGCGAATATTTTTATTAAAAGTGGTTCGGACGTTGCATTCTTAAAACCACGCACAGGCTACAAAGCAAAAACGCCCGATATTCGTATGAACGGGCTGGACTGGGAAATCAAAAGTCCGACTGGCAAGTCCAGAAACACTATATCCAACCAGATGCATCGAGCCTCCCAGCAAGCCTCTAACCTTATCTTAGACACTAGTAGAACCAAGCTAGCCGAGGATCTTATCAATAAACAGCTGCGCAAAAGTCTAGCCGACCACAGATCCATAAAACACCTCATTGTGATTACGAAAACCGGTAGAATTATTGACATAAAATGACCATTGCCAGTATAATAGGGAGCACGAGGAGGCCAGGCAGTCCAAAGGGACAGTCGAAGGAGCACCTCGTTCCAAAGGCGTGCAAGATACTGCAGAAGAATCAAGTACGTCTTTTTGTTTGCTTTTTCTGACCTACCTCTGTTATAATACGCTTCAACTGTTTGGGATAGACTGACTGCGACTCGCCCGCCGCTAACCGGTTACCAACATACGAAATATCATTACAAGGGCAAGAGGAAATAATCCTGATGAAAAAAGATTTGCACCCCGCAAACTACCGCCTGGTCGTGTTCCAGGACCTGAACAACGAGCAGACCTATCTGACGCGCAGCACGGTCGCTACCGACGAGACTATCAAGCTCGACGGTGTCGAATACCCGCTGGTAAAGGTACACATCACTGGCTCCAGCCACCCGTTTTACACTGGTGAAGAGCGCGTACTCGACATCGAAGGCCGCGTCGATAAATTCAAGGCCCGCGCCGAAGCTGCCAAGGCCGCCAAAGACGCTCGTATCGCCGCCGCCAAAAAGCAGAAGACCCGCGCCGCCGCCAAAGCCGCCAAGGCCGCCGACACCCACGAGACGTCCGCAGAATAGCGACGCCACCTAACGAACCGCCTGTGAATATATATTCCAGGCGGTTTTGTATATACTTAAGCCCAAGAGCACAACTATGGAAGAAAAAGAACGACAGATCCGCCAGGAATTCGCTAGTCTGCAGGCCCGCATGCAAGATCCGAGCATCTACAGCGACCCTACATACCCGAAACTTGCGAAGCGCAGCAACCAGCTCGAGCAGTTGGTTAGCCTTTTTGACACCAAGAAACAGCTGGCAGCCGAGCGTGAGCAAGCTGCCCAACTGGCAAGCGGCAATGATGAGCTGGCTGAACTCGCCCAAGGCGAACTGGCCGAGCTCGAGGCCAAGATCACCGCCAACGACGATGCTCTGGCCGAAGCGCTGACGCCCAAGGACCCGAATGATGAAAAGGACGTGATCGTCGAAATCCGCGGCGCGGCCGGTGGCGACGAAGCCAGTCTGTTTGCAAGCGACCTGTTCCGCATGTACAGCCGCTGGTGCGAGCGCCACGGCTACAAACTCGAGCTACTGTCTGAAAGCCCGAGTGAAGTCGGCGGCTTCAAAGAAGTCATCTTCGCCGTACGCGGCGAAGATATGTACAAGCAGCTGAAATTCGAAGCCGGCGTGCACCGTGTGCAGCGCGTGCCCAGCACCGAAAGTCAGGGCCGCATCCACACCAGCACGGTCACGGTCAGCGTACTGCCCGAGGCCGAAGAAACAGATGTGGAAATCAACCCGAACGACCTGCGTATAGATGTCTATCGCAGCGGCGGCCACGGCGGCCAATCCGTAAACACCACCGATAGCGCCGTACGCATCACGCACTTACCCACCGGGCTGGTCGTCGCCAACCAGGACGAGAAATCGCAGATAAAGAACAAGGCCAAAGCCCTATCCGTTTTGCGTTCCCGCCTGCTGCAGATGAAAATCGAGGAAGAACAGCAGCAGCTCAGCACCGCCCGCAAAGCCCTGATCGGCTCCGGCGACCGCAGCGAAAAGATCCGCACCTACAATTTCCCGCAGGACCGCATCACCGACCACCGCATCGGCTACAGCCGCAGCAATATTCCCGGTGCCCTGAACGGTGAAATCGACGACCTCATAGAACAGCTCGCCGCCTACGAACGCCAACTCATCAACGAAGGAAACTGATGCCCCTCTACTACATCACTGGCATCTCAGGCTCGGGCAAATCGACTGTCCTGTCGGAATTGAAACAGCACGGTTACGAAGCGTACGACGTCGACGAAGCCGGTCCGGTCGCAGCCAAATGGACTCACAATACGACCGGTTATATACACCCAAAGTCTTCGGTTAAACAGGCAGACCGTACGCCTGAATTCATCGCCGAGCACTCATGGAAAGTTCCACGTCACGAGGTAATCGACCTTTCTGATAAAGCAGGGGTCAAAGATGTATTTTTGGGTGGCGCGATTGCTAATGAACCGGAGCTGCAAGATCTTTTTAAAACGGTCTTCGCATTAGCCATTGACGATAATACTCTCAAGCAGCGCCTTGCAAACCGGACAAGTAACGATTGGGGTAAGAATCCGCATGAACTCGAATACACTCTCGCGGTAAACCAGGAATTAGCCGAGCGTTACCACCGGCTCGGTTACACAGTCATCGACGCTACCCGGCCAACCGACGCGATTCTTTCAGAAATCATAAACTATATATCATGACGGCGGGCCTATGGCTGAGACAAACCCAGGCTACTTTAGAAGCTGCCGGAATTTCGACAGCAAGGTTAGACTCTTTGGTACTGATGGAGGATGAGACTGGAAAGGATCGGGGGTGGCTACTTTCGCATCCGGAGTTTGAATTACAGGGGTCAGTTTTGAAAATATTGAACACAAAAATTACTCGGAGAAGTCAACATATTCCCCTGGCGTACATCCGCGGCCAGGCTGAGTTCTACGGCCGTGAGTTCGCCGTAAATGCCCACACGCTCGTGCCCCGCCCCGAAACCGAGACCATGGTGGACCTCCTCAAAGATTTCCTTTCCCGTCATCCTGAACTTGTTTCAGGATCCACGCGTGGTGATACGCGTTCATCCGTGGCAACGCATGGATCCCGGCTCGGAGGCCGGGATGACACGGGTATAACGCTGGTGGATATCGGAACAGGGTCGGGAGCCATTGCGATTACGGCAAAGCTGGAATTGCCGGATGCCCGCGTCATCGCTACCGATATAGACGACAAATGCCTGGCAACCGCCCGAGACAACGCTAAAACCCTTGGCGCCGACATATCTTTCCTCTCCGGCTCCCTCCTGCAGCCCCTCGCCACCTACCACCTACCACTTACCACCTACCTTTTGTGCAACCTGCCCTATGTGCCCGATAATTTCCAGATCAACCGGGCCGCCACGCATGAGCCGCGCCATGCGCTGTTCGGTGGCAGCGACGGCCTCGACCTGTACCGTGAATTATTCGCCCAGACGCAGCAGCTGAGGGAAAAACCGCAGTACATACTCACCGAAAGCTTGCCGCCGCAGCACGAAGTGCTGGCTGGCATTGCTGAGACGGCCGGCTACGCTTTAGAGAAAACCGACGACTTTATCCAACTCTTTCAAAATAGTTCTATAGTCTTATAGTTATATAGTTGGATAGTTCCGCAGACAAAAGTCATAGGACTATCCAACTATCCAACTATCCAACTAATTCAGCTTAGCTGGTGGGCGCAGCGCCGAGCGTCACATCCAGCGTCAGCGTTTTGCTGCCGCGCACGATGGTAAGCTTCACCTTGTCACCGACTTTGTGCTTGTCTATCAGCGACGTGATACTGGTCGTCTGGTTCACCGCCTGGCCGTCGATCTTGGTGATGACATCGCCCGGCTTCACCCCCGCCTTATCAGCCGGGCCGCCGGAAACAACCGTCTGTTCGCCCACCTGAATTTCTTTCGGAACGTAGGCACCCTGGCCGACCGTCAGATTGAACGTCTCCTTCACATCATTGGTAATCGGCACATACACCACGCCCAGATACGGCTGCTGGAGTTTGCCGCTCTGCTCGACACTGTTGATCAGCCCCGTCAGGTCGTTGATGGGGATGGCGAAGCCGATGTTCTGACTGTCGCTGGCTACGGCTGTGTTCATGCCGATGACCTCGCCGCCGAGGTTCACCAGCGGACCGCCGGAGTTCCCTTCGTTGATAGCGGCATCCGTCTGGAACAAATCGCTGAGATTTTCAGAGCTGCTGCCCGTACTGTCGCTGGCCTGCACGCTGCGGCCGTGTCCGCTGATGATACCGCTCGTAACGGTGTTCTGGAACTGCCCTAGCGCGTTGCCGATGGCTACCACCGGGTCGCCGACGTTCACCTTTGACGAGTCACCCAGGTTGACCGGGGTCAATTTCTTGCCTTTAGTATCTTGAATTTGCAGGAAGGCTACATCGAGCGAGCTGCTGTCATTGGTGCGGCCGACCACTTTCACGTTATTGAACACCGTGCCATCACTGAGCGTCACGCTCACGTTAGTGGTGCCATCGGGCACGACGTGGCGATTGGTCATAATCAGGCCGCCGCTGGTCAGGATCATACCGGTACCGGCACTCTGTTCGGTCTGGCTGCCACTGCCGTCGTAGCCAAAGAAGCTATCGAACGGGCTGGCGCTGGTTTGCGATTGGCTCGTCACATTTACCGACACCACGCTCTGGCCGACCGATTTGGCTATAGAACTGACCACTGCCGCCTGGCTCGTCAGCACCGTTTTTTGCTGGGTGATATTGGTCGCATCACCCTGGTGGGCAATCGCCCCGAGCCACCCGCCGCCGAACCCCAGCGCCAGCACCACGATGCCGATAAGTGCGGCCGCTAGCGGCCGAGCAGCCGGATGATCGAGGCGCAGACGCGGCGGCCGCGGTGCGTAGTCGGGCGTCAGTGTCGGTACGGTAGGCGCCGGCGTGGCAGCATCTTTCGGTGCCGCCACCGGGCTATCAGTGCTAGCAGTAGTCGTAGTGTCATCAGTTACCGGTGTTGTTTTCGTGTCTTTCGCGGCCATTGCTCCCCCTTTTTTTAGACTATTTTGTCGCCCCAGTCCGAGAATGTCAGCACCACCAGCACGACGGCCAGCAGTATGAATACCACTTGGCGCCGGATATTGGAGCTCAGACGGTCGAAGTGGTCCAGGTAGTACAGCGTGCCGAGGCCGAGGCCGAGCGCAACCAAAAGCAGGGTCGGCTGAGCGATGACTCCGTAAAAGAGCAGCCAGTGCCCCAGAATCCACACCAGCGCCGCCCCGAAATATCCCCAGAAGTAGGCCAGCAGACGGGTGTAAGGTTCATCGAAACTGTAAAAGAAATGGTGAGCCGCAAAGAAACACAACAGGCCGGCAGCACCCACCAGTACGAACAACGGTGCGCTGTCCCAGGTCAGGAACATCGCACTGAGGCCCACCGCGAAGCCGATCAGGGCCTGCAGCGACACCCACAGCACATCGGCGCGCGGTTTGATAGCGATCAGCCACCCGGCCCACAGCACCGCCCAGAGCAATTGCCAGATTTCGCTCATAGTAGCGGTCATAAACGCCAGCACCGACACCCCGATAATGATGTCGATGGCATTTGCCCGGATATTGGCAAGCCAGAAGCGTGGTCGCACTGCAAACATACGCCATTTACTTAACAAAATCAGACTTAAGGCCAGCTGGACAAAACCGGTTCGTACCAGCAGAAACACCAGAATCGGCAATAGCGCATTGTACACCAAGTAAAATACATGCCCGAAACCGCGGCTGGGCGTTATTTTGGTCAGGACTCCGCTCGCCACACTCATATCTAAGGATTTATTATAACAAACTTCGCGCTTTTATCGGCTAGTACCACGCCTGCTGGCAGCTGCTTTACTGGGGTGACACCGAAACGTTCGGCTAAATAGTGGCGCGTATACGGATCGCGGCCATGCGATAGGTCGACTACTAGCGGTGCCGCGACCGTCTGCTGGGTAGTGCCGGTAGACGAGACATTGTAGCCGTAGCTAGTGAGCGTCGCCGCAACGCTTGTGGCACTAGTGAGCGTCGAACCCAGCACTGCCACCGGTGCATGCTCCTTGACCAGGTAGCCATCCGGCAATTGGCTGCGTACATAGGCCTGAATAGCGGTGTAGTCACTGAAGCCCGCCAGCGGACGCACAACTGATATATTACCCACGTGATCGGTTGTTACCAGCTGGTGCGGTGGCGTCGCGAGGTCGAGCGAGGTGATTTTATTATCACCGATGTTTTTCATGATGCTGACCAGCCGTAGAGCACCCTGGGTACTCAAGTCGGAATAGACGTTATCGCCGAACGCGTTCATGAGTCCATCGATCTTGGCCGGGTTGCTCAGGGTGCCAGCCGTCAGCACTTTGTCTTTCAGCGCCACCAATATTTGCCGCTGGCGTTCGGTCCGGGCAAAGTCACTGGACGTTTCGCGCGAGCGGGCGTACAGCAGCGCCTCGGCACCATTCATCTGTTGCACACCGGGGCTGGCCAGCACCGGATTCCAGTGGTTTTCCCAAGCCATCGTCGGGTCGTACAGCTCGCTTTTGACATCTACGGTCACACCGCCGACGGTGTCGATCGCCTGCCGGAACGCCTGAAAGTTCACCAGCACATGGTAATTGATATCGACGCCCAGCACGTCCTTGACGACCTGGTCATCAGCCGCAAATCCCGCCTCTACCGCGCCGGCATTACTATTGCTGGCGTCCATTTTGCCTAGGTAGTGATACTTACCGCTTTCGTAGGCCGCGTTTATTTTCTGGCTGCTACCGAAGTAATTGACCGGCATCTTGACCCAAAGGTCACGCGGTATGCTGAGCATGCTGGCGGTATCGTTCACCGGGTCCACGCTGAGTACCACCATGGTATCCGTCAGGTCGGGGCCGTCGTGCCCCGGGCCACCGATTCCCAGCAGCAATATGTTCACGCGCCCATCGCCCTCGCCCTTGAGCAGACTTGGTGCAACCTTTTTGGCGCTGAGGGCGGCCACCGTGGTGGTGCCATGGAACACCTTGTGCAGCTTGCTGTAGCCCTTCCAGGTCAGGAAACCGCCCGTTAGTAAAAACATCGCCAGTACCAAGCTGGCACCGCGCAAAACTAGCGTGCGCCGGCGCAAGCGCTTTTTGACGATTCTAGCCGGGCGCTCCGGAGCCTGGTAGCGCGGTAGCGGGAAACGCTGCACTTCCGAGGGAGCCGCAGCCACCGTGGCCTGGACAGGTGTAGATGCCTCAGTTGACTGCAACTGATACATCGGCCGCGGCTGCCGAGCGGCCGTGAACCCATCTACCGATTGGCCGGCGACCGGCACCTGCCGTGGTTTTAACTCGTCTTTATTCATAAGTCCTAGTGCTTACCAAGTATACGCCAAAATCATCTCATTTGGAACCAAAACAGGGTGATTATAGTACATCGTTGATATACCTGTCAGTACTCCCCAAACCAAAGCTTACTTTGCTTTGGTTCCGTGCTTCCGCTATAGCAGATAAATATACTTATCAGCGCTAGATAAACGCAAACATGTTTGCGTTTATCTCCGCCCCTCTAGTATAGTTAATGCCAGTGAACGAGCAAGAAACCCAACCGACTCCCTTGCAGCCGGCTACACCGCCGGCGGCCCAGACTCCTCCAGAGTCCAGCCAGCCAGCAGCGCATGACCACCGTATCCGCAACACCTTGTCGACCATCGGCATCTTGCTGCTGGCCCCTATTATCGCCATCCTGCTCACCGCGTACGTTTTCCAGTCGTACCAAGTCGACGGCCCGAGCATGCAAAACACGCTGCACAACGGCGACCGCCTGATCGTCTGGAAATTGCCGCGTACCTGGGCGCGGATTACCGGCCACCAGTACGTGCCGAAACGGGGCGATATCATCATAGCGAACGAATGCGGCCTGCTACAGTACGGCGATACGGCCAATTGCAAGCAGCTGGTCAAACGCGTCATCGGCCTGCCAGGCGACCACATCGTCATCAAGAACAGCGTCATTACTATATATAACAAGCAGCATCCAAATGGTTTCGAGCCCGATAAAACCCTGCCGTATGGCGCGAACGGTGCCATCCCGCCCACGACCAACAACGAAGACATCACGCTCGGTTCCCACCAGATATTTATTTGCGGCGACAACCGCGGCGACAGTCTCGATAGCCGCATATTCGGCCCCGTGAACACCGATCAGATCATCGGCAAACTTGTCGCTCGCATCCTCCCCCTCTCCGACGCCGAACGGTTCTAACCAAAATGCCTGATAGCTGGTACTTGATAGCTGATACAGCAGTTTAGTTCACCTCCACAGAATTTGTAGCCATTGGTCCGAATCTCGGGATGACGAGTGAGTGGAGTATTATTTATCCAGCTCGGCCAGCAGCTGGGCTAACTGATCGTCGCTCGTAAACCCAATCTCAACCCGTCCGCCCTTAGCCGTCCGGTGAATCCGTACCGTCGTGCCATAGCGCTTACTGAGGCGCTTGGTTTCCGGCGTTTCGGCAGCCATGCGCTGTGTCGCCGCGGCCGTTTCCCGAAAACCTTCTTTCACATTCGTCACATACCGCTCCGCTTGGCGCACCGACCAGCCGTGCTGGACGATCAGCTGCACCAATTCCGTTTGTTTTTCTGGCCAATCTTTCAGTGCCAATACTTGTCGAGCATGACCTTCGGTGATCTGTTTTTCCTGCAGCGCGGTGCGGGCGTAATCCGGCAATTGCAGCAACCGCACGGTGTTGTGCAGAGTCGTTTCCGCTTTACCGAGCCGCTTCGCGATGTCGCTGTACGTCATATTGAATTGCTGGTGCAACCGCTCGATGCTCACCGCTTGTTCTAGGGGTGATAAGTCCACCCGCTGCACATTTTCGAGTATCGCGAGCTCCAGTTTTTCCTGCTGCTTGGCGGTTCGTACCAACGCCGGTACCGTTTTAAGCCCGGCCAGTTGTGCCGCCCTGAGGCGCCGCTCGCCAGCGATAAGGTGATACCCGCCTGCTGCCGGCGTCACCACCAGCGGCTGTATAATCCCATACTGTTTGATGCTGGCAGCCAGTTCAGCCAACGCCGTTTCGTCGAACACCGTCCGGGGCTGCTCCGGGTTCGGTGACAGCTGTGTGACAGCTAGCTGCTGCACGCGCTCACTTTCATCCACCAGCAAATTCGCATCAAAATCCTGCGGTATGAGCGACCCAAGCCCGCGGCCCAGTCCTGCCCGTTTAGAATTTGCCACGTTTCACTACCTCCGCAGCCAGATTTTTATACGCCCGCGCGCCCTTGCTCCACTTATCGTGTTCAAAGATGGTCCGGCCATAGCTGGGTGCTTCGGCTAAGCGCACATTTCTGGGTACGACCGTCTTCAGCAGCTTATCGCCGAAGTGCTGCGCAACCTCGGCTTGCACTTGTTCACTCAGCACCGTGCGTTTGCTGAACATGGTCAGCACCACGCCGAAAATTTCGAGGTGCGGGTTCAGCCCGCTACGCACCAGTTGAATGGTTTGCAGTAACTGACTCAAACCCTCGAGCGCAAAATACTCGGCCTGCACTGGGATCAGTACTTTGTCGGCGGCAGTCAGCGCATTGACCGTCAAGAGTCCGAGCGCCGGCGGGCAGTCGATGATAATCACATCCGCGTCCACGCTTGCCAGTGCCTGACGCAAGCGCGTTTCCCGGCTCGGCACATTTACCAGATCCACCTCGGCCTGGGCCAAATTGGCGTTCGCCGGCAGTACAAACAGATTTTGAATATTCGTCGGCAGGACTATATCTGCCGGCCCGGCATGAGAAATCAGTACGTCGTACAATGTTTTGGCCAGACCATCTTTATCTATACCGAGTGAGCTGGTCGCATTGGCCTGCGGGTCCAGATCGACCAGTAACACCCGGCGCTTAGGCGTAGCCAGTTGCGCTGCCAAATTGACGGAAGTCGTCGTTTTGCCGACGCCGCCCTTCTGATTCGTTACCGCTAATACCTGTGCCACTTTTTGTCCTTTTCCCTCGTTTTACTTATTGTACCGCACATACGGCACTAGGTGTAAGCATTTACTGAAACCAGGCTCAGGCTGAAGAGTAATTAGCATTATACGGCTAGTACTACAACGCTATAACCATTCCGGAAATTCTCCGCCACCCTTCCCCACCTAGAACTTGCTGTAATACTGCAGCGTCAGGTTACCTATCTTCGTTGTGTTGGCGGCACTCGTAGATGACAGACGAATCTTGAAGGTCATGTACCCGCCGCCTGTATAAGTGCCGTTGAGGCTCGGTAAGGTCGCCAGGCTGAGTGAACTACCCGTCGTCGCGCAGGCGTAACCACCGTAGTTAGCATCGATACTGCCACCGGTAGTAATCGCCTCGACGCAGACCGCCGTGCTGGAGCTGGCTGTATTGGCGACATACAGCGTGGGCGCGGCAGACCAGGCAGCGAAGTCGCTGGGAATCGGCACCTGTACCACTACATCGTAACACTCCGTACCGGTAACATTTGCCGTCCAGCTGTAGAAGTTCTGCCGCGACGTGCTGTCGAAGCCACTGGCCATGTTACCGCTGTTCGCTGATGCACAGCTGGTATCGTTCGCTGCATCCAGTGCAGCACCAGAGTACTCGGCCGGCAGCAGAATGGTCTTAGTGTGCCGCGCTGTCCCATACGCCGTCAGCCCCGTATTACTCACGGTGATGTAGTTTCCACTGGTGCTATCGCCAATGGTAATGGTCTTGCCGGCTGCCACAGTGGTATTTAGACTCAGATTGATGCCAGTGGCAGCTCCGCCTTCGCCTCCGATAATAATATTCGCCGCGCTTAACGTATCGATACCACCTTGCATATAGGCAGTCTGGTTAAAGGTGGCGTAGCCATTGAAGACGGCATCACTGCCAAACGTGGCCTGCGCAGTATCGAAGGTGTAGCCGAAATTACTGCTGCCGCCATCAATCTTCAAGGTGCCATCTGAGCTCATCTGCAGGAGCGAGCTACCACCCAGCTGCAGGTTCATCAGGTCACCGCTGTAGCCGCTAGCTGCGTTCAGGCCCAGGTAGGTGCCGTTGCTATTCCCGCCCTGGATGGCATTGCCGATTCGGACGAGGCTGCTAGTAGCGGAAGCTGTGGGGGTGCCATTAACGTTCAGGTTTCCTGAAGTAATCGTCAGGTTTTTGTCACTAGCTATGGTAGTGCTCTGATTCAGGTTGATACTAGTGGCAGTACCACCGATAGTTTGACCAATATTTATCGTGTTGGTGACATTACTGTCGATGGTATCTACTACAACTGTAGGTGTAATTAGGGCGCTATCTACAAGCAGCTGGCCAGTTGCTTCAACCATTCCATTGAAAGTAACGGTTCCGTTAAATGTTTTATCGCCGGCGAATGTCTGTGCCTGTGTGTCAACCATACCTGGCGCATTAATGCTGGCACTCTGGAAGATGATCTGGCTGCCAGAAATCGTCGCACCCTTGGTATTGGTGTTAGTAGAACTATACGTACCGACGCTAGTGATACCGGCGCTAGCTGCGGCGCAGGTGCCGCCCGTGACGATGCCGCCTTGCACAATTTGATTTTGCAGGAACTGGCCACCCGCGCAGGTGGTGGTCGCGCCGGCTGTGCCATTGTAATCATAGCCCGTACTGGTGTTGATGTCGCCGACCACATCCAATGTGTGGCCTGGAGTGGTGGTACCGATGCCCACTTTCACCGCATACGTGCCGGTGCCTCCGAGTACGATCGAATTACTCTGGCCGACAACAGCATATGCGCCGATTGCGGTCGCATTCTGAAGCGCGCCGCTGGCGACATCCGCGTTATAACCAAGGGCCATATTGTTGCTGCCGGTGGTATTGGTGTAAAGCGCCTGGTAGCCGATACCCAGGTTGTTGCTGCCGCCGGTGGTCGACCATAGCGATGAAGCACCGATACCGACGTTATAGTTGCCGGTTGCAGCCCGCAGCGCGTACGCACCGAGAGCGAAGTTATAGTTGCCACCGATATTAGCATTCAGGGCAAATGGTCCAAGAGCGACATTGTCGTAGCCCGTCTTGTCGCTCTGCAGGGCGTTCAGACCGATAGCCAGGTTATTGCCACCCGTCGTCGTGTTATGCAAGGCGTTGCTCCCCACTGCGGTATTGCCCGTGCCCGTCGTGGTCGTGTTACCTGCACCGCTACCCAGGAAGATATTGTTCGTGGCGGTCGTGGTGTTAAGCACTACTTGTCCGGCCTGCAAAAGATAGCCGCTGAAGTTGAAATCACCTTGCACATCAAGTGCAGAGCCAGGACTTGTCGTGTTGATGCCCACCCGCCCGTTCGTCGTGTCGACATCGAAAATCGTTTTGCTTGAGTTCTGTATCTGGAAACCGGTGAGCGAAGCGTCAGATGGCTTGATAATGATATCGCCGGCGTTGCTCACGCTCAGGACGTTCACCCCCCCGTTATTTGACAAGTCCAGCAAGTCGCTGGTACCCTTGGCGCTTGCCTGTATACCACCGTTGGCAGTCAGCACACCGGTGTTACTAATGCTGGCAAACAGAGAGGTGCTGGTGCCGTCCCAGCCTTCCACCTGCAGGATATCGGCGGTCTGCCCTGATGCCCCTTGCAGCACGGCTGTTACGGCGTTAGATGCGACGCTGCGGATGTTGATATTCGCCCCATCTTGGGTACCAGTCGTGTTCTGAACGTAATTATTCGAGCCGCTGGTCGGCACACAGTTACTGACCGTACAGACCGCCACACCCCCCACCCGCACCGCTGTCGTGGAGTTGATGTCGCCGTTGACGTCCAGCGCATAGCTCGGGTCGGTCATGTTGATGCCCACGCGGCCGTTCGTCGTGTCGACATCGAAAATCGTCTTGGTGGAGTTCTGTATCTGGAAAGCGGTGAGCGAGGTGTCGGATGGCTTGATGATGACATCGCCGGCGTTGCTCACGCTCAGCACGGCCGCACTGTTGCCATCCAATAGGTCAAGGATATCGCCCGTACCGCTGGCATACGCCTGGAATGTGGCCGCCACGCTACCGCTCGTAGCCGCCTGGAGGTAGATGTTCCCCGTCTGCACGGTGGCGGTATTTTGCAAGTAGCGGCCATCGGCGGTCGTTTCGTTCAGGAATCCACAGTCTGCCGCGTTCTGCAGACACACCGTACCGTTCGCGTCGGGCAGCGATATGGTGCGATTGTCGGTCAGCGTAGCGAAGTTCAATGTACCCGTGTAGCTCCCCTGCAGCTGCTGCAGCTGGCTGGCACTCTTAGCTTGGAAAGCGTACGGTACGGCTGTCAGTTTCAGGTAAGGCTTCATTTCCCCGTCGTACGTCGGCGTACCGGTGGTGGTACCGCCGATATTCATACTGAGGTACAGCGGCTGATCCCAATCGAGTGTCGTCGGGAAAGCGGTAACAGAACCGAGATTCACCGTCAGGTAGCCGTTGATGACCTGCACGCCGTTACTGGCGTCGTTCTGGTAGCTTTCCGTCCACTCCTGGGTACAACCGGTGCCCGTCGCTGGTGCACAAGCGCTACCAGAGTACAGTTTGAACTGCACGTTGTAAGTGTCGTCTGGCACGATTGCACCCGAGGCAGTTTGAAGTCGTGCCTGGAAGTTGACGGTGTTGCTACCTGCCGCCTGTACCTTTTGGGGGGACTGCAGCGAAAACGCAAACATAGAAAAAACACCGAACAACACGAGTAGCACAGGTGCGAGCCTGTACCGAAAGAGTACCCGTTTGTTCGGTGTTTGTTGGAGCATTTTTTGTTGGATTTTTGTTTGTGTTTTTAAACAATCAACTGTTTGTTAACACTCTCTTATTTTCCTACCGCCTCGCCCCTGTTGCAACAGGTATATGAGCAAAATATGTATGCTTCTACCTGCCTGCGAAATGCCTCTTTCAGCGGTCATTTTATGTAGTATTTATGTCTACAGAACGGTATATAACAGATAAGATTTAGTAGTTACCCTCGGATCTCTTATAAAGATGAGCGCTATAGCGTTGTATATATATCTACACTGCTTCTACTTGTAAGAAATACTAGGTAAGTTTTCCACAGGCGCCTACTTATCTGAGGCCCTATCGAGTATACGTTTTGCGAGTAGGCTCAAGAATGCTCCCACATAAAAACGCCTCCTGTTGGTCGAGGAGACGCTTCGTGTGGTGCAGTGAAGTGTCGGATCTTAGCCGATCTTGTCGATTTTGATGACCGACTGCAGCTGACGGTGGCCGTGCACTTTGTGCACGCGTTTTTTGGCTTTGTAGCGGATGGCGGTGACCTTTTCGGCCTTAGCTTCGGCATCCACCACACTTGCGGTAACAGTAACGCCACTTACCACTGGGGCGCCCACAGTAGTTTTATCACCATCAATTACCAACAGCGCATCAAACTTAACGCTCTTACCGGCGTCTTTTAGACGCTCGACGGTAACAGTTTCGCCTTCGGCAACGACATACTGGTGACCACCGGTTGTAATGACTGCTTTTTTCATCTGAGATTTGCTTTCCTGAGATTTAAATACCAATAGATAGTATCAGATACGGCGCTATCTGTAAAGGGTACTTACGCTTTAGCCAGAGCGATGCCGACTGAAAAACCTTCGACAGTCAGGTCCACCGCGTACTGCTCAGGCTGCGCTTCGTTCAGGCTGGTCGCCAGCGTCTCTGCCTTGATCGTTTCAGCGTGATCCCGCAGGGTCCGCAGCACTTCATCATCCTCGCTGGCGACGCTGAGCACTATCCGGTCATCCACATTGAGCCCCGCGGCCTTGCGGGCCGACTGTACCTGGCGCACCAGCTCACGCATCAGCCCCTCACGCTTCAGCTCAGGGGTGATTTCGGTGTCGAGCGTTACTTCCGTCTGGTCTTTTTCGCTCACTTGTTTGACATTCAACTCTTCCATCACGATATCGTCATAGGCTTGGTGGTGGAGGCTTTGAGGTACAAAAACACTAGCGAGAGGCTGGCGAACCTTCAGGCGATTGGCCGCGCGATAACTCAACCCTTGATTAATCACTTCACGCGCATCGGCCATTTCGTGCAACACATCTTCGTTTACCGCACCGTTCTTCGGCCAGTCCAGCAAATGCACGCTCTCGCCCATCTCCCCGCCCGTCAGCTTCTGGAACAGCTCCTCAGCCAGGAATGGCACGAACGGCGCCAAAATGATGCTCAAGCGCGTCAAAACGTAGTGCAGCGTTCGGTATGCATCATTCTTATCAGCATCGTCACCACTCTTCCAGAAACGGCGACGACTACGGCGGACATACCAGTTGCTGGCGTCGTCCAAGAAAGGCAACACTGGATCAAGCGCACCAGGAAGGTCATACTTGTCCATGTGTTCTTCCACATGCTTTTGCAACTCATGCAGACGTGACAGTACCCAGACATCAAGCGGATTGCTCACGCTCGCCAATGGATCCTCATGCTTGCCGCCCCACTCCCAGCCATCAACACTGGCATACATGGTAAAGAAGTCGTACATATTCCAGATCATGGCCAGCTTGCGCTGCACATCTTGGACGTCTTTGTCGAGTAGTGTGAAGTCTTCTCCCTTGGAAACAGGGCAGGACAAGAGTAAGAATCGCCAGGCATCAACCGAATACTTATCCATCATCTCATTCGGATCGGTGAAATTTCCTCGGGATTTACTGAGCTTGAATCCGTCGTTACCCATGAGATTACCAGTCGTTATGACGTTCTTGAATGCGTTCTTGCCAAACAAGCCGACATTTACGGCGTGCACATAATAGAACCAGGCCCTGACCTGACCAACGTATTCGACAATGAAATCACCTGGGAAGTTGGCTTCAAATTTTTCTTTGTTCTCGAACGGATAGTGGAACTGTGCGAACGGCATGCTGCCGCTCTCGAACCAGCAATCCAGCACTTTGTCGATGCGGCGGTAGTGCTTGCCCTGCCAGTCAAACTCGATGTCATCGACCCACGGCCGGTGATAGTCATCGAGCTCCACGCCACTTAGTTCCTTTAGTTCAGCATAACTTCCCACCACTTTTATATCACCATCTTCGCTCTTCCACACCGGCATGGCCGTGGCCCAGAAACGGTCACGACTGAGGTTCCAATCCGGCGCCTGCTGAATGGTTTTGGCAAACCGGCCGTGCTTGATGTGCTCCGGGAACCACGTGACGTTCTGGTTTTCCTCGAGCATCAGCTCGCGTTGGCCGTCGATATCCATGAACCAACTAGGGTGCGCCCGGTACATCAGCCGGTGGCCATTACGCAGGTTATGCGGATATTCGTGCTGGATGTATTCGATCTTCCACACAATGCCGCGTTCGTGAAGCTGCTTAGCGATGGTTTTGTTGGTGCTCCACACCTCCATACCCTTCCATTCGCCCTCGGTATAGATACCGTATTCGTCGAGCACATGCACCACCGGCACTTTGTTGGACTTAGCCAGCTCAAAGTCTTCCTCGCCATACGCCGGTGACAGGTGCACCACGCCGGTACCGTCTTCGGTACTCAGGCCCGGGTAGTTCCACACCTGGTGCGCGTTTTCGCCACGGTCAACACCAAGCAGCGGTTCGTACTCCATACCGATCAGATTAGAGCCTTTTATGTCGTCCCGCACCACTTTGTACTCAACCGGCTGGTGTTTCTCGTCTGTTAAAACCTTTTCGACAAGGCTCCCCAGCAAGATAAGATGGTCGCCATTTTCTACTTCGACTTCGGTATAACGCTCATCCTCGCCGACACCCACCGCCGTATTGCCCGGCAATGTCCACGGCGTAGTCGTCCAAGCGAGCAGGTAGCGGCCATCGTCTTTCAGTTTGAATTTCACATACACGCTCGGGTCAGTTACTACCTGGTACGCACCAGCGTCCATCGTCACCTCAGCCTTAGAAAGTGGCGTCGCCCACTTGGTGTCGTACATCAGTACCTTCTCGCCCTCGTAGATCTTACCCTTGTCGTACAGCTGCTTGAACGCCCACCAGACGCTTTCCATATAGTTTTTATCAAGTGTCTTATAGGCGCCCTTGAAATCAACCCAGCGACCACTCCGGTCTACGATGTCTTCCCAGGAATTACCAGTGCTGATCATGCTTTCTCGGGCGGTATTGATGTATTCTTCCAGGCTGATTTTGGTGCCAATCTCGTGACGGTCTTGTATACCCAGCTTCTTTTCCACGAAGTTCTCAGCAGGTAGGCCGTGCGTATCCCAGCCCCAGACGCGCTCGACACGCTTGCCCTTCATTGTCCAATATCGTGGCACGGCGTCTTTTATGAGGCTACTTAGCAGCGTGCCGTGGTGCGGCACGCCGGTGATGAACGGCGGCCCGTCGTAAAATACGTAGCTGTTTTCTGTCGGCCGCTGCTCGACTGACTTTTCAAACGTATGCTGCTCTTTCCAGCGCTTTACCCAGTCTTTTTCGTACTCGATGGCCTTGCGCCGGTTCCCTGCCTGAAATTTCATTTTTCCTCCTTAAAAGAAAAATCACTTCTTCTAGATTCTGGAACCCCGCACCCTTTCGCGACTTTCGATTAATCTGATTACAGACTACTCGGAAATCGGAAAAGGTACCGGGCGGTACCATCCAGATTCCAAAAGAAGTGATTCTTTTAGCACTTAGTTATCGCTATTACGGGCTGACCGGTGAGTTCTAGTTCAATACTATACTTTGTATAGTATTGTTTCTTCCCACTGCTTCGCGGTTGATAGCCGCTCATGTAGCTTTCGCCACAACGCATTTACCTACCTAATAGTACCGCTGTCCCTGTTCCTTTGCAAGCCTACTGGAAGCTATACACGTAGCCGGCGACTTCGTCTTGCAGCGGCAGGTCGGCGCCCTCCCAGTGTTTCACATAACTGCCGTCGTCGTTGGTGACCAATATGACCGGCTGGCCCATAATGTCGTACAGACTAGCCGTCGAAGAGCCCTCACGACTGTCATAATCAAGTATTTGCAAATGCCGTTCATCGATCCCATGCTGCCGCTGCAAATCGTGCACAAACTCCTCCACCCGCCGGGCGAACTCACTATTCGGCCGATAGAGCACTAGCACTTTCATACGCTTTTCATAATAGCATACCGATCCTCGGTCTGCAGACCCGGAGGTGGTAGCAACCCCGACAAAGTCGGGGGTAGCGTAGGGGAACCCCTACGGAGGTTCCCCTTATAACGATAGCGGAGCCCGCCCCCCGCCGACAGGCGGAAAAGAAAAAGCCTCCTTAGGGAGGCTTTTTCTGAAAAACGCTTAGGCTTAGCTGCAGCCAGTAGTCGAGCCACAACTCGAGCAGACGTAGCAGGAGCCACTACGCTGGGTCTGGTTGCCGCAGTTGTAGCACAGCGGTGCGGATGCATCCTGTACGGTCGCCTTGGCGTCAGCGCCGGCAACAGCCGGAGCCTCGCTGGCCGCTTTGACCGGCTCGGGTGCCACTGCTATTTGGGTAGCCGGCTCAGCTGCCTCCAGCAGGCTGGTCTGTGCTTCCGGCATGTCCTCGAAGCTGGCCAGGCCAAGCTCCAGACGGTCGTCGAAGCTTAAGTAGTCCAGTGCCAGGCGGCGGAAAATGTAGTCCGTAATACTGCTGGCAGTCCGGATATCCGTATCGTCAGTGATACCATACGGTGCAAAGCTGCTGCCACGGAAACTCTTGACGTAGCGCTTGAGCGGCACGCCATACTGCAGACCCTGGGAAATCGAAATCGCAAATGAATCCATCACCCCGCTCAGCGTACTCCCCTGCTTGCTGACATTGATGAACAGCTCACCCGGTGTGCCGTCTTCGTACTCGCCCACCGTGAAGAAGCCCTCGAGGTCAGCGATGACGAAGCGGTAGGTGCGGCTCTTGCGAACCCGTGGCAGCGTGCGACGTACGGCGCCCTTCACGACGATACGGTTGTCGATGATAGCCTCGGCAGCCGGCACTTCAGCGGTAGCAGCGACGGTAGTGGCGGCAGCGGCAGCCTGGGCAGCGTGACTTTCTTCGGCTGACTTGTTATCGCCATCTTTCTTGGCCATGCTGAGCGGTTGCGCCACCTTGCAATTATCGCGGTAAATAGCGACCGCCTTCAAGCCGAGCTTCCAGGCGTCCATGTGCAGTTGCTCGATGTCTTCAACCGTGGCCGTTTCGGGCATGTTCACGGTCTTAGAAATAGCACCAGAGAGGAACGGCTGCACCGCACTCATCATCTTGACGTGTCCCAGGTAGTGGATGGCGTTGTCGCCCATGGAGCAAGCGAATACCGGCTCGTGCTCACGAGCGAGGTGCGGTGCGCCCAAGATGGTCTTCTCGGTGTCGATGTAGGCCACGATGTCGTTGACCTGCTCCGGTGTGTAACCAAGTGCCTTCAGGGCGCGCGGTACGGTCTGGTTGACGATGTTCATCGTACCGCCGCCGACCAGTTTCTTGACCTTCACCAGGCCCAAGTCAGGTTCGATGCCAGTGGTGTCGCAGTCCATCATCAGGCCGATGGTGCCAGTCGGGGCCAGCACGCTGGCTTGGCTGTTGCGCACACCGTACAGTTCGGCCAGCTCGTTCGCCTCGTCCCAAGCCTGAGCCGCAGCGCTCAGCAAGTCCTCGGCAGCCAGGCTGGCGTCGATAGCGTCAACTGCTTCGCGGTGCATTCGCAAGACCTGCAGCATACCTTCGCGGTCCTTGTGGAAGCCGGCGAACGGACCGACTTTGCGGGCGATCTTGGCGCTCGTAGCGTATGCATGGCCAGTCAGCAGCGCCGTGATGGCGGCAGCCTGGGCGCGACCTTCTTCTGAATCGTACGGCAAGCCCTGAGCCATCAGCAGCGCACCGAGGTTGGCGTAGCCGATACCCAGCTCGCGGTAGGCTTTGGCGTTTTTGGTGATGCGCGGCGTCGGGTACTCGCTGTAACCCACCAGGATTTCCTGGCCGGTAAAGACCAGTTCCACGGTGTGCTTGAAAGCCTCGATGTCGAAACTGAAGTCATCGTTCAGGTACTTCAGCAAGTTGATGCTGGCCAGGTTGCAGGCCGAGTTATCGAGGTGCATGTATTCGCTGCACGGATTAGAGCCGTTGATGCGGCCAGCGTTCGGCGTGGTGTGCCACTTGTTGATAGTGGTGTCGAACTGCAGGCCCGGGTCAGCGCACTTCCAGGCCGCTTCAGCTATCTGGTGCCAGATATCACGAGCTTTTACGGTACGTACCGATTTCCCAGTAGTCACGGCTTTGAGATCCCAGTCCGCATCCGCCTCGACGGCTTGCATGAACTCGTCGGTGACCCGCACCGAGTTGTTGGCGTTCTGGTACTGCACACTGAAGATATCTTTGCCGTCCAGGCTCATGTCGAAACCGGCGGCCTGCAGCACGCGGGCCTTGTCTTCTTCGATAGATTTGCACCAGATGAATTCCTCGACGTCCGGATGGTCGACGTTCATGATGACCATCTTGGCCGCCCGACGGGTCTTGCCGCCGCTCTTGATCGCACCGGCGCTGGCATCGGCACCACGCATGAAGCTTAAAGGTCCGGAAGCCGTACCGGCACTCTTGCCCAGCTTTTCAACGCTGGAACGGATAGAGCTGACGTTCACGCCGCTGCCGCTACCGCCTTTGAAAATCATGCCTTCGTCGGTGTACCACTGCAAAATATCAGGCATGGTGTCTTGTACGCCCAAGATGAAGCAGGCGCTGGCCTGCTGAGCACGCTCCGGCGCACCGATGTTGAACCACACCGGGCTGTTGAAGGCGGCGCGTTGGGTCGCCAGCACATATTTCAGCTCTTCGCGGTAGGTTTCCGCGTCGGCATTACTTTCAAAATAGCCTTCCTGCTGACCCTGGCGCACGATGGTGTCGACAACACGGTCAATCAAATGCTTCAGGCTGGTTTCCCGTTCACTCGTTCCCGGTGTACCGGTGAAATATTTCTGTGCCACGATATTCAGGGCGTTCATCGACCAGGTATCAGGAATCTCGACATCTTTCTGCTCGAACACGGCTTCGCCGGTAAACGGATTCTTGATGGACGAATCGCGCTTTTCCCAGGTGAGCATATCGTATGCCTTACCCTTCGGCTGCGTGAAAAACCGCCGTACCGAGCTGTTTGTTGCTTGTCCCATAGTGTTACCCTCACTCCTTATTTTTACTTTATATTTGTTGGTTGTTTGTTAGAGTTGCCTTTTGAAAACCTCCCGGGGCTCACACTTCCCCTTCTTAGGCTTCGCTGCCAGCTCTCCTGATCTTTGAAGCTTTCAGAGATCGGGAGAGCCGGCGGTGGTACCCTGCCGGCTTATCTTTTAGGCATTGATGGTGTCGGTCGACTTCCGCTCGCGAATCTGGCTTAGCTCCCGTTCGAAGCTAGCGATGTCCTTGAAGCGCCGGTAAACGCTGGCGAAGCGCACATATGCGACTTCGTTGACGCCCGGTAAGCGCTCCATGACCATTTCGCCGATCTTGCCCGATGGCACTTCCGAGTCGGCGCAGTTGTACAGCTGCTGCTCGACGCTACTGACCAGCTGCTCCAGCTGCATGCTCGACACCGGTGTCTTTTCGCAGGCCCGATACAGGCCGGCCAGTAACTTCTGGCGGTTGAAAAGCTCCCGCGTGCCGTCGTTCTTGACGACGATCAGCTGTGGCCGCTCCACCCGTTCGTAGGTAGTAAAGCGGTAGCCACAAGTCGGGCAGGCCCGGCGGCGGCGGATCGTCTGGCCGTTCACGACATCCCGGCTTTCGATGACCTTGGTGTCTTCACCGTTGCATTGACTACATTTCATAGCTGCAAGGCCTCCTTATTATTTAGTTCCTAATCCCAGCCGCTGGCTAGTGGTCAGGAAGCTTATATCCCTTAAGGTACGGCTACTGATACGCGTTTTTAGCTGTTTCTTTTGCTGGTTCGCATACTACATATAGCGTTATGTACATCTATCATACCCCCAGCTATAGTGCTTATACAAGCAGATTTTCGGTGTATTATTTAGTACAAGAGTGGTCGAATTACCCCTGTTATTTAGCAGCTTTGTCGCTGTCTTCAGGGTTGTCTTTGGCATCGGTACCGCGATGACGCAGACGGCGCAGGAACGAGGGCCGCTCCAGTTCATCTTCTTCGACTCCCGAAACGACCGGCGCGGCCGGTTCTTCGGTAGATTTGCCCTCTTCCTCGTCGTGCAGCGACCAGATACTCGGCATGGGTGTGTCGCTAGTAAAGTCGCTCGCTTCAGCGGTGTGATCTTTCAGGTCCATATCGATATCGGCCATATCGGGCTCTGCGGTACCCGTGGCGGTAGCGTGCGCTTCGACTTGAGGTTCAACGGCGGCAGTAGTTTCAGCCATGCCTGTCGCTGGCGCCTGGCGCTTCGCGAAATACGACGCATCGAAGCCGGTAGCCACGACGGTGATAATGATTTCACCTTCCAGTTCTGGGCTGATGGTAGCACCGAAAATGATGTTAGCATCGGGGTCGGCTGCTGCCGTAATCGCTTCGGCGGCGGTGTTGATTTCGTGCATACTGAGGTCATTACCACCGATGACATTGAACAGGATGCCGCGGGCGCCATCGATACTGACTTCGAGCAGTGGGCTGTCGATAGCCTGCTGGGCAGCCTGCAAGGCACGGTTTTCGCCGCTGGCCCGGCCGATACCCATCAGCGCGCTGCCGGCATTGCTCATCACCGTCTTCACATCGGCGAAGTCAAGATTGATCAGGCCGTTGACGGTAATCAGGTCGGAAATACCCTGCACACCTTGGCGGAGCACATCGTCAGCCACTTTGAAGGCTTCAAGAAGCGGCGTCTGACGGTCGATAGTCTGGAGTAAGCGGTCGTTGGGAATGATAATAAGTGTGTCGACTGCCGAACGGAGGTTTTCAATAGCTGTTTCGGCATTGCGGCGGCGCTTTTCGCCCTCGAACGCGAACGGCTTGGTGGCAAAGCCCACCACCAGGATGTCGAGATCTTTGGCAATCTGGGCCACCACCGGACCGGCGCCCGAGCCCGTACCGCCGCCGGCGCCGATGGTTACGAAGACCATGTCAGCGCCTTCGACTGCCTGCTTGATTTCGTCGGCTGATTCTTTGGCGGCTTCCTCGCCGACACCCGGGTTCGCACCAGCGCCAAGACCGCGGGTGGTGTCCTTGCCGATGTGGATCTTGGTGGCTGCCTTAGAATTGTGCAGGGCTTGGGCGTCGGTATTTACCGCCACGAATTCGACATTTTCGATGCCGGCTTCCACCATGCGGTTAATGGCTGCTCCACCGGCACCACCCACGCCTACTACCTTAATACGCGCGAACGTTTCAATTGCCGGATCGACTGCTTGTGCCATTACTTCTTAAGCCCTCACTTTTATATGACTACAGGCAGTATACCGGCTGGCGGGCGGGAGTTCAAGGCCGGGTGTATACATATTTTCTCAGCGTGAGTACATGACGGCATAGCGCTGAGTACATACACCTGAGGGCTGGCGGCGGGGTGAGTACAAATAAAGTTCCGGGGCCTGAGGTGCTTGTGTAAGCCCGGGTTCATGATGACCGACAGGTCTGTAGACGGCTCTGCGTCTGTACTGTATTCCAACGTAGGCGTCTCATAGTCTATAAAGGGGCACCCTGAAGGGTTCCCCTTCGCCTACGCCCCGACTGACGTCGGGGCTGGCACCCCTCCGGTCTGCGACCGAAAGTCCATAACAAGCCTAGGGCTTCAGTTTGCCGAGGAGTTTGCCGATGGATGAGCCGATGTTGCCGGTGCTTATCTGGTGATGCGGCTGCTCAGTGACAAACGGGGTGAGCAGAATATCGAGCAGCATCAAGCCGGCCGCCGTGCCCCAAGCGGGCGTATCGACCGCGTCGACCAGGCCTGCCAGGTTCCGAGCGCGGCCGATACGAGCCGGCAGCTGCAACTTTTCTTTGGCGTAGCCCTCGAGCCCCGGCAGCGCGGCGGTACCGCCGACGATAACCACGCCGCCCGGCAGCTTGCGCGAGCGGTGGATGCGGGCCAGCTCTTTATCGACATACTCCAGCAGCTCTTCCACGCGGGCCTCCACGATCATATTCACCTCGCCACCCGAGAAGTTATGGGCTTTATCGTCCACGGTGATACGGATGGGTTTGTCGCTGTCATCGCCGAGCCGGGCCGCTTTGAGTTTGACCGCTTCGGCCACATCCAGGTCGGTCTTCAGCCCGATGGCCAGGTCGTTCGTGATGTGCGTGCCGCCCATGGGGATGACCGCCACGTGCTGGATCTCGCCGTCTTCGATAACGCTAAGGTTGGTGGTACCGGCACCGATGTCGAGCACACACGTGCCGGCTTCCTTTTGCTTGCGGTCCAGCGCGGCTTCGGCGGCTGCCAGCGCGCTCACCGTGTGATGCTGCGGGCGCACCTGGGCCCGCTCTAGGGCTAAGTCGAGGTTGCGCAGGTTGGGGCTGGCTGCCGTGACAATGTGGCAATCTACTTCGAGCCGGACACCGTGCATACCCACTGGATCCTTGAGGTTGCTCTGGCCGTCCAGCCGATAATCTTTGGCGAATACCTGCACGATTTCACGGTTCGGCGGTAGTTTGACGATGGTCGCCGCCTCTTCGACCCGTTCGCGGTCATCCACCGTGATTTCGCGGTCGGGGTTAGAAATAGCGATAACGCCGCGGCTGTTGATGCCGGCCACGTGGCCGCCATTGATATTCACGGTGGCCTGGTGGATCTGCACGCCGCTGATACGCTCTGCCTCGGTCACCGCCTGCACGATAGCCTCGGCCGCATCATCGATGTGCATCACCACGCCTTTGCGCATCCCCTGGTTCGGTGCCGAACCGTGACCGATCACCGACACCAGGTTCGGATCGGCCGCATCGCGCGTACCGACCACACACCGCACCGTGGACGTACCGATATCCAGGCCCACGTAGTGTTGCTGAGTCGGGCTATTGTTCATCTTATCGCCCAGTATACCGCTTGTGTCTCTTCTAGCGCAACTTTCCTTCCCTGTCATTCCCGCGGAGGCGGGAATCCATTTCGGATAATAGCGGCAGAGCCGCAAAGTTATTTACTAGATTCTAGCCTGCGCTGGAATGACACAGAGGACGGAAGTTGAAAGATTTGGTTGAAAATTGTAAAATAGCACTAGATTTTCCTTCGTTACGAAGTTGAGAATCGCCTTTTGACAACGTAGTAAGTATCCAGCTTGGCAGAAAGCGCATGGTAACGTGTGTTTCCTGCCCAGCTGGAACGGTTCCAGTTTGAGGCGAAGGGAGTAGCCATGACCCAGACGGTCATGCGGCAAGCGGAAGGCGGCTCGGAAGCCCGCCCGCCGATTGTCGTTGCTATCGGTGCCCAGAACAGCCAAACGTATCTCAATAACGGAAATGAGATGCTGCTGACGTTGTACGGGTATGCACCGGTACGTGTCGATCTGCCGTACGCCTCGCAAGACCCCTGGAAAGCGGGAGGACATGAAGATATCGGTGAGCACTACATCTACCCGGAGGCAGAAGGCGCTAAACACGCTATGCTCGACGACCACCCAGAGATGAGTACCAACGAGCTCAATCGGTTGCTCAAGGAAGGTACCTGGCTCTACCAGGAAATCATCGGCAGGATGCGTGACAAGATCATCGCCAAACTACCGGAGCGGTACAGTGGCTGGGAACAGGACGTGCGCATTTTCATCATCAGTGAGCGCGCGCTCCTAGATGGCAGCCAGTTACTGACGGCCATTAACTCGTTCGGCACATTCCCGAATGCCAAGTGCTTCGGAGAAAGTCATCAACGAGGCACCGTCCCAGAGCTCATCCAGTATGGGCCTCGCTGCATGAACTGCGGCAAAGAGATGCGGCCGGCTGGCAATGCTGCTTTCGTCTGTGAGAGCTGCGGCGCGACTTCCGGCGGTATCGGTACACCGTCCGAGCAAGCAGATGGTGTCTTATGCCCACAATGCAGCCGTCCGATGTCACTCATCCCCAGCTTCAAGGATTACCATTACTGTAACCACTGCGGCTACCGAGAGGAGTAATAAATAATGGCGCCGGTGGCGGGGACAGACCGATTTTGGTCTGATGGGATGCATGCGTGCATGCAACCTTTCCCGCCGCCGGCACCCCTAAACCCCTGCTTACTACGTTGTTAACTTCTTATCACATCAGAATAATATTATAATGTCGTGAGGATTTCGGCACCGGTGGGGGTGACGAGGACGGTGTGTTCGAACTGGGCGGCGCGGGAGCCGTCCATCGTCAGCAGTGTCCAGCCGTCGTGGGCCTGGAATATCCGGTGGCTGCCAAGCGTGGTAATGGGTTCGATGGCGATAGTTTGGCCAGCCTTCAGTGTCGGGCCGGTGCCTTTCGTACCGTAGTTCGGGATTTCGGGGTCTTCATGCAGTTCATGCCCCACCCCGTGGCCGACCAGTTCACGGACGATACCGAGGTCGTAGCTTTCGAGCACGTTCTGCACGGCGGCCGAGATGTCGCCGATGCGCGCACCATCTTTCACCTGGTCGATGCCGGCGTAGAGTGCCCGTTCGGTACCCTCCAGCAGCCGGCGGCCGGCCTTATCTGTTTTGTCCGGGCCACCGATGCTCACACTGATGCCGGCGTCGGTGATCATGCCATTGTATGTCACACCAAAATCGAAGTTCACGATATCGCCGTCCACGAACGGCCGATCGTTCGGAATGCTGTGCTGGACTTCGTTGTTGGTGCTGATGCAGATGATATCCGGGTAGCCTTCGAAGCCTTTGAAACTCGGGGTACCGCCCAGCTTTTCAAGCTCAGCTGCTGCCAGCGCCGAAAGATCCCTGGGCGTCATACCGGCTTTGACTTCACGCTTGATCAGCTGCAGCACCGTGGCCAGCATGCGGCCGCTTTCGCGCATGGCAGTGATTTCATCGGCAGTCAGCACAGCACCCATGGCAACGGTCTACTTTTTGAGATCGGGATTAGTGATAAACAGATGGCCGAGGGCGCGCAGGATATCGCGGTGGATAGCCTGGGGGTCGCGGTCGGCGTCGATTTCAATGACCTCTATGCCCTTGTCCTTCATATATTGCAGCAGAGGACGGGTGACGGCCTGGTACTGTTTGTGACGATAGGCGATGGCTTCTTCGGTATCATCCAGCCGGCCACGCTGCTGCAGGCGTTTATGAATGACCGATTCGGGCACTTCCAGATTGATAACCGTCGGCAGATCGAACCGGCCAGCCTGGTGCTGCTCAAGCAGCCAATCGACCTGGGGTTTGGTGCGCGGAAAGCCGTCCAAGATAAACTGCTCCTTGGTATCGATAAGCTCGAGCACTTTATCGACGACTTTTATGACTTCTTCGTCGCTCAGCAGCTTGCCTTCCAGCATTTCGTTGCGGCGTTTACCGGTGATAAGCACCCGGAAAATCTCGCCGGTAGAGATGTAGGCGTAGCCGTACTGGTCGGCCAACTGGTGACCCTGAATGCTTTTGCCAGCACCAGCCGCACCCATCAGCAAAATCATGAGCTATAGCTCCTGATTTTGTGATTTCCGATTTCCGATTTCCGATTCCCGATACATTGACGATGAGCAATTAGCGATGGGGCTGCAGCCAATTGATATCTGCCCTTCGCTAATGTATCGCCATTTGCCATTTGCCATTTGCTCATCATGCAGCTAAGCGCTCCTTGACCAGTCGGGCAATGGCACTACCATCGGCGCTGTTGCCGGCTTTGGCTTTTACGGCCCCGATCACTTTGCCCATATCTTTGGCTTCGCTGGCACCCGTGGCCTGGATGGCTGCATCTACCAGTGCGCCCAGCTCTTCGTCGCTCAGCTGTTTGGGCAGATACGTTTCAATGATGGCCTTTTCGGCCAGCTCTTTATCGGCCCGCTCCTGTGAACCGCCCCGTACATACAGGTCGGCGCTTTCCTGCCGCTTTTTGGCTTCTTTGAATAAGAGCGCCGTGATGGCGTCGTCGTCGATGCCGCCGCTGTCACGCGTTTTGGTCGCCACATCGGCGTACAAAACCGCCGTTTTCAGACCGCGCAGCGTATCGACACGTAAGGAGTCGCCAGCTAACATGGCGGCTTTTACGTCGTCATCAAGTTGCTGGCGGATGCCCATATTAGCGCTGGCCGAGTTTAATTTTCTTGAGCTTTAAAGCTTTGCGCTGCGTGCGGATGATGGCCTTCGCCCGGCGCTCGCGCTTGCTGAGCGGCTTTTCGTAGTACTGGCCTTGTTTGACAGCGATGATAAGACCGGACTGCTGGACGCGGCGGTTAAAGCGGCGCACCAGGTTTTCGGCTGATTCTTTGCTGTCTTTGCGGGTAACTTCTATCATATCGGGTACCAGTATAGCGTAACTCACTCTCTGACGCAACAGAGAAGATTTAGGCGACGTTGCGGCGTTGCTGGGTGGCGCGCTGGCTTTTCAGCACGATGCTCTGTAGTTCTTTGAAGATAACGTACTGCTTGTTGGTGTGATAAATCTTGGTATTGCCCTGTTTTTCGCTGATCAGAAAACCGGCTTTTTCGAGCCGTTTCAGCTCGCGCTGGATGTTGCCGGCATCTTCTTTGATAAGCTTGGCCAGGCCACGGACATGGGTTTTGAAATCGGGGTATTTGGCATAAATCACAATGATCTTGCGGCGTACTCGTGAGGTAATAAACACATCCAACATGATTCTCTCGCTGATTTCTTCCCTGGTAATCCACTTACACTTTTATTGTGCTAAAGACAACGTACTTCAATAGTATAGCCCGCCCATTTCGGGTTTTCAACCCCAAAGTATCGCGCCGAGGTCAGTCTCCCCCTGGCCCTACTCTATCAACTACAAACTAAAAACTATAAACTAGTGCTATGCACTACTACGAAATACTGGTGGGAGATATGCAGTACCACGGCAGCGAAGCGCTGACGTATAGCAGTGAGACGCCGGTGGCAGTCGGTGGTATCGTGCGCATGTCGCTACGCAGCCGCAGCGTGCTGGGAATCGTTGTCAAAGAAGTAACGAAGCCAAGCTTTCCAGTAAAGCCACTAGCGGCCGCAGCTCCCTACCCGCCGCTGCCCGCCGAAAGCTTAGCGCTGCTCGAATGGATCCGTGAGTACTACCCAGCACCACTTGGTGCAGTCGTGCGCCTGTTCGTCCCGGCCACCGAAAGTTTCCCCAAAAACCTATCCGACTATCCGACTATCCGACTATCCGACTCCGCTCCCCTGCCGCCGCTGACCCCCGATCAGGAAAAAGCGCTCAGGGCCATCAACGATCCCGGGTCATACCTGCTACACGGCATCACCGGCAGCGGCAAGTCGCGGGTGTACCTGGAGTTGGCGGAGCGCAGCCTGGCAAGCGGCCGTTCTGCTATCATCCTGACGCCCGAGATCGGTCTGACGGCCCAGTTGGTCACAACCTTCCGTGCCCGCTTCGGCGCACAGGTGTTCGTGCTACATTCGCAGCTGACGGCCGCCCAGCGGCGCGATATCTGGTACCAGCTTGCGGCTCAGACCGAACCGAGTATCGTCATCGGCCCACGCTCAGCACTGTTTTCACCACTTAAGAATATCGGTCTGGTGGTGGTCGATGAGTCGCACGACCAAGCATACAAAAACGAATCGGCGCCGCACTACCAGGCTGGCCGGGTGGCTGCCAAGCTGGCTATGCTACACGGCGCCATATTCGTCAGCGGCTCAGCGACACCGTCGATCGAAGATTATTTCGTGGCCGAAGCGAAGCAGCGTCCGATACTCAGCATGGACCAGCTGGCCGCCAGTACCGAGGCGAGCAAAGCGCGCATCGTCGTGGTCGACTTGAAAGACCGCGGCCAATTCGGCCGTAGCCGCCTGCTCAGCACCGTCCTCATCGAACACATGGCCGCTGCTCTGGCCCGCGGCGAGCAAAGCCTGCTGTTTTTGAACCGGCGCGGTACGGCCAATGTGGTGCTCTGCCAGAACTGCGGCTGGCAGCCGCACTGCCCGCACTGCGATCTGCCGCTGACCTACCATGGCGATGCGCATGAGCTCCGCTGCCATGTCTGCGGCTACCATGCCCCGTTCCCCACCAGCTGCCCGGAGTGCGGCCACGCCGAGATACTGCTCAAAAGTGTCGGCACCAAAGCCGTGCTGGCGGAAGTACAACGCCTGTTCCCGCAGGCACGCGTCCGGCGGTTTGATACGGACGTACACAAATCTGAGCGGCTTGAACAACATTTGTCTTCACTGGTGGCTGGTGATACCGACATCATCGTCGGCACACAAATGGTTGGCAAAGGGCTCGATTTGCCCCGGTTATCGGTAGTCGGGATCATCAGTAGCGACACCAGTCTGTTCATTCCTGATTACACCGCTGCCGAACGAACCTATCAGCTACTGGCGCAGGTTATCGGCCGGGTCGGCCGGGGGCACCGCGGGAGTACCGTTGTCGTGCAGAGCTTCAGTCCCGACCATCCGACCATCCAGGCGGCGCTGAAGCGGGATTGGACCGATTTTTATCGCCAGGAGCTGGCTGAGCGGCAGCAGTTCCGCTTCCCGCCGTTCACTTATTTGCTCAAGCTCACCGTGCTGCGCGCCAGCGATGCTTCCGCACATAAAGCAGCCGCGCGATTAGCCGAAGACCTCCACACTCGCTACCCGAAAGTTACCGTGGAAGGCCCCACGCCGGCCTTCCACCCCAAAGTCGGCGGTAAATCACAGTGGCAGATCATCGCGACAGCCACGAGCCGTACGGCTCTCACCCGTATCATCGCTGATTTGCCATCGGGCTGGCGCTACGATATCGACCCCGCGAACCTGTTATAATCTTTAGGCATATGGAAGATCTTATCACCACCCCTAACCCACACTTACGCCAGGCCTCCAAAAAAGTCGGCTACATAGACGAAAACATTACCGCGCTCATAGAGCACATGGAAGCCGTCACGCTCGAGTGGGAAGCCAGTCGAGAGCATGAAGTCGGCGTTGCCCTCGCCGCCATTCAGATAGATACTCCACTCCGCATCATCGTGGTGCGTAATGATTTTGACAACAAAAAAGACACCTCGTTCCGCGCATTTATCAACCCCGTCATCACCAAATACGAAGGTGAACTGGTTGAAGATTATGAAGGTTGCCTGAGCGTGAAAGACATCTATGGCAAAGTGCCCCGCTACAGTAAAGTGCGGATCAAAGCCCTCGACACCACAGGGAAAGAAGTACGTTTTAGCGCCGAAGGTTTCCTGGCGCGCGTCTTCCAACACGAGATTGACCACACCAACGGCAAAGTATTTTTAGACCACATAAAAGATTCCCCTTTGGCATTTTTCAGCCTGAACTCAGAGGGAAATTTACAACAGCTAGATTACGAAAAAGACATAAAAGATAACGCGAGCTTGTGGGGTGACTGATGGACGAACCGATCGTCTTTTTCGGTAGCGGCCCGGTTGCAGCCCAGTCGCTGGCGTTGCTCGCCCAGACCTTCACGGTCGAAGCGGTCATCACGAAGCCCCGCCCGGTACATCACCGCGGCAGCGTACCGGTACGTGAGACCGCCGAAGGCCTCGGGCTGCACATCATTGAGGCAGCGAACAAAAAAGCGGTCACCGACAAAGTACTGACCGCAACCTTTAAAAGCCGAGTGGCGGTGCTGATAGATTTCGGTATCATCGTTGAACAAAAAGTTATCGATGCTTTCCCGCTCGGTATCGTCAACAGTCATTTCTCGCTGTTACCGCAGTGGCGCGGCGCCGACCCGATTACTTTCAGCATCCTGAGTGGGCAATCTAAGACCGGTGTCAGCCTCATGCTACTGGTCCCGGCCATGGATGAAGGCCCACTGCTGGCTGTGGGTGAATACGACCTGCCGGCCGATATCACGACGCCGAAGCTCACCGAAGACCTCATCGGCCTCAGCTACGCCCTATTCAAAGACACGCTGCCCAAATACATACGTGGCGAGGTCAAAAGCACCCCACAAGAAAAGGTGGCTGGCATCGTCGGCTACAGTGCCGAGCCGAGCTACAGCCGCAAGCTTACCAAAGAAGACAGTATACTCGACTGGAGCAAGCCCGCCGATCAACTGGAACGCGAAGTCCGCGCCTACCTAGATTGGCCGAAAAGCCGGACCATATTGGGCGACCACGCCGTTATCATCACCACCGCCCACGCCGAAGCCGGCGAAGGCACGCCTGGCAACCTTTGGCGCAGCGGCAAAAATCTGGGCATTTACTGCGCCAAAGGCGTTCTGATGCTCGACCGGCTCAAACCGGCCGGCAAACCCGAAATGACCACCGAAGCCTTCCTCGCCGGCTACGGCAAAGATTTATAAATAAGAAGAACCCCCAATACTTTTACACCTTGCGGTGTGCTCACCTTTCGGTGGCGGTATCGGGGGGTTCTCCTGGGTAGAAGAGGTGGAGTGTTAGCTTAGGCCAGTAAGCCGGCCGAGTTCTTCCAACTTACGGTTGCCCTCGGAAATGATCCCTTGCAGGCGATTGGCCATAGTGGCCACTGCATAATCAACTCTTTCGACCTCTTCGATCGAGGATTCGTGCAGGGGTGCAGAACTGAGCGCACCCATGATTCGCGACAAGTGCTGAAGCACAAGGGCATGAGACACATCGAGCTTGTATCGTAGTGCTGGCTGGCGGAGTTGCGTGCGAGGCCGAGGAGGCACAAACACACAAACAGCTTCACGAAGTTCATCCCAGTGGTGCTGGCCGTCCCAGCCCAGGGCGATTCCGCCTGCCATCTCATCAAACTCATCCTTGTCGAGACGAGGAAGAATCGCAAGGCTGCCCATGCCTGAGCCCGCGTGGCACTCGAAAGTTGCATGAAGCATAACGCTCTCGCGCTGCTCACACGTAACCAGGCTTGCCCTGACAGCTTCCATGCCCGCTCCATAGAGTGACGAACGGTTGAGATTCAGACGGATAAGCAACCGGTCTGTCATATTACGGAGTATGTATTCCGCGAGTTCCATTTCTGTCTCCAATCGCCTAGACTGATGCGTCATCGGCTATGGTTGTGGGGTTAAGGTGCACCAATCACCTAGGGCACTTGCCCGTCGGCTATGGATTTTGTCTCTCCTACCCAGGAGTGATCATTATTTTATCAACTTTTTAATAAATTTCAAAGTGGTGGAGTATACCGGATTCAAACCCAAAATAGCCCTGTGGGCTATTTTGTAGGCACGAACGAAGTGTCGATGAATAAGTGGTGGAGTATGGGGGATTCAAACCCCCGACCTCGGCAATGCGAATGCCGCGCTCTATCAGCTGAGCTAATACCCCGTGTGTAAGTAGTATAACTACTTACAGAGTCAAGAGACAAGAGACACAAGTCAAGAGTAGATTCTCAGTCCACCAGCACAGATCTGCAGCCGGAAGTCGCTGCCCTCAAAAACCCGGCTAGCCTCCAGCTGGCTGTTCCCGATTGGCAAGTAGCGCGGGCCTGTACAAGCTCAAGCCCAGTCGAGAACAGACAGCTGGAGGCTACCGAGTCTTTTGAACCAAGGCAGCGAGAGTTTTGGTTACTTTTGCGGTCAAAAGTAACATGAAGAAAGACGATGCATGAGAGTCAGTGAGTGAGGTGGCGTTTAGTGGTGAATTGACGTAAATCGGAACGTATGGATTCCGGGTCAAGCCCGGAATGACAACGGGGTGAGTCTGAGAGCATTACTTTCGCTAGAATGACGGGTCTGAGATGTCAACCACAGGGGTGGTTTTCAATACTATACTTTGTATAGTATTAAGCGGCCTGCTGGGGCGGATACTGCGGTGGCTGAGCGCCGGGGCCGGCTGGCGGTTGCTGTTCAGGGAATTGATATGGCTGCGGGTTTTGCGGAGCCTGGGGCGGCATTGGGGTCGGCTGCGAGCCCTGCGCTGGCGCCGGCGGCTGGTAGTCGACCGGCGCAGCTTGCTGCGGGGCTGGTTGGACAGCATCCGGTGTCGATGGCTGCGGCGCACCCGCCTGTCCGGCCGGCACGCTACTGGCCATGATCTGCGGCGCCATCTGCTTGATCTCGCCTTTCAGGGCTTCAAACACCTCGTTCACCACCTGCTTGTAATTCGGCAGATTGGTTTCCAGCCACTGCAGCGCCTGGGCTTGGTTGGCATCGCCGCCGTCATCGATGAATTTCTCGAACTCTTCGAGCTGCTGGTCGGTCATCTGGTTCGCCAGGTTGGTACCGACACGCAGTTCCAGCGTTTCGTAGATGTGCTGCAGCATAGCCCGTTTCTGGTCTTCGGGCAATCCACCCAGACCCAGTTCGTCAAGCAAATTATTATCGAGCTTCAACATACACCTAGTGTATCACAGACGTAAGGTCGCAGGGTCGGTGAGCTACAGGTGTCCGTGGTGAGCGATGACCGACAAGCCTGCAGATGGCTCCACATCTGTACTGTATTCCAATGTAGGCGTCTCATAATCTATAAAGGGGCACCCTGAAGGGTTCCCCTTGCCTCGGTATGCCCTACGCTTACGCTTGCGCCTAGCCGGGGCTACCCCTCCGGTCTACGACCGGAGGTTCATTTAAAGGGTGCGGGTGACGGTTTCGCGGGTGAAGAATTCGATGCGGTCGCCCAGTTCGAGCTGCAGGCGGCCTGAGGTACTAAGGTTGATACCGCCCAGCTCGCCCTCGGCCAGGTCGGTCGCATCGTTCGGTCCCCGCTTCAGGCCCGTCAGTTCGGCCTCACCGATCTGCTCTTTGCCGCGGAATACGCGAACAAGCGCCGGCGCTTTCAAGATGCCACTCTTCACTTCTCCACCGGCAATGATTTCAGTCTTGGTGGTCTTAAACACACCCTTCACTTCCAGCTCGCCCATCTCTTTCTCAACGACCTCATCGGCCAGCAGTTTGCTGAGTTCGGCCTTCACGTCGTCGATCAATTCATAAATGACATTGAACAGGCGGATTGAGACTTGGTCGCGGCTGGCCAGCCGGCGGATGTTCGGTGCGACCGAAGAGTTAAAACCGTAGATGATGGCACCCGAGCTGTGAGCCAGGTGGATGTCATTTTCGTTGACCGCACCGGCACTGGAGCTCACTACCCGCACCGCTACCTCGTCGGTTTCGACGCTTTTCAGGCTGTCCGCCACTGAAGTTATAGACCCCTGCACGTCGGCCTTGATGATAACCGGCAGTTCCTGCAGCTTATCGCTACGGCTGATGATGCGCAGCAGTTCGTTGCCACTCATATCAGATCGCTGGGAGCCGCTGGCGCGCTGAGCAGCCACCGCCCCCGCCGCCGTCCGGGCCGCTTTTTCGTTCGCCACCACCTCGAACGGGTCACCGAACTCCGGCAGCGTCTTGAAGCCGCTCATGACCACCGGCGTGGACGGGCCAGCCGATTTGATAATTTTGCCATCGGTAGCTTCGAGATTGCGGACCTTCGCATACGTGCCGCCGCTGACCACGAAATCACCCACGTTCAGCGTACCCTCTTCGATAAGAGCGTGAGCGATCGGTCCGCGGCCATGCTCCACGTGCGCTTCGATGATCAACCCCCGGGCCGGCACGGCCGTGTCAGCCTTCAGCTCTTCCACATCGGCAACTAGCAGCACGGTGTCGAGCAATTCATCGAGCCCGGTGCCGGTCTTAGCGCTGACTTCCACCATCGGTACATCGCCGCCCCACACCTTGTCGTCGGGCACCACCTGGTTTTCAGCCAACTGGCCTTTGACCAGGCCGGAATTCGCACCCTCTTTATCGATCTTATTGATGGCTACCACGATCTTGGTGCCAGCTCCCCGGGCGTAGCGGATGGCTTCCAGCGTCTGGGGCTTCACCCCGTCATCGGCCGCCACCACCAGGATGACGATGTCGGTCAAGTGCGCACCGTGCTCACGAATCGCTGCAAAGGCCTCGTGGCCCGGGGTATCGAGGAATGTAATCTTTCGGCCATTGCGGTCAACCTGATACGCCGAAATGTGCTGAGTAATCCCGCCGGCTTCGCCCTCGGCAACGCTGGCGCCACGGATGGCGTCGAGCAAGGACGTTTTGCCGTGGTCGACATGCCCCATCACCGCCACCACCGGCGGACGCTCGGTGGCGTTCGCCGAAGCGACCGGCTTCTCGCGCTTCACCGGTTCGGCAACAGCCTTTTTATGCTCCAGCTCGATATCGAGCCCGAGTTCCCCGACGATGATCTGGGCGGTATCGAAATCGAGCCGCTCATTGATCGTGGCCATAACCCCGTTTTTCATCAGCTCGCCGATCAGGCGGGTAACCGGGAGCTTGAGCTCCTCGGCCAGAGCTCCGACGGTGATAGTATCTTCGATTTGTAAGGTTGTGGCCATCGGTGCTCCTTTCCGCCTATCGGCTTAGTTGCTTAGTGTACATAGGGGTTTAAAGCGCTACTTGCGCTTTAAACTGAGTGAGATTTTGCGCGCATCAGTGTCGATATCGAGCACCTTGAACTCTTTTTTCTCATTCAACTGGAAAATTTTCTCTGGGTCGACCTGGTCGTCGTCGCCCATTTCGCTGACATGTACCAGCGCCTCAACGCTTGGGGAAAGCTGCACAAAGGCACCGAACGGCGTGATCCGGGTAATCTTACCCTCGACGTTATCGCCCTTCTTGAACGCTTTCACTTCTTTGAGCCAGGGATCTTCGCTCATCTGCTTGAGACTCAAAGACAAGCGGTCTTTGTCGATGGCGATGATTTTCGCCTTCACCGTCTCGCCGACACCAACGTAATCACGCGGGTTTTCCACGCGCTCCCAGCTGATCTCGCTGATGTGGATCAGGCCTTCGATACCGTCGACGTTCACGAACGCACCGAAATCGATCACACCAGTCACGATGCCTTCCACTTCGTCACCGACCTTCAGCTCGGCAAAGCGGGCTTGCATGTCGTCTTTCACGGCTTCTTTTTCGCTGAAAATCAGCTTGTTGTCCTTGCGGCTGACGTCGAGCACCCGTACGCGGATCGCCTTACCAGTCAGCTGGTTCAGCTTCTGCAGGATTTCGTCTTTGTCAGCTCCAGAAACACGCGGGTAGTGCCCGGCAGCCAGCTGGCTCACCGGCAGGAAGCCGCGGATACCTTCGAGCTCCACCAGCAAACCGCCGCGGTTGGCGTCGTACGGCGTCACCTCTACGATTTCACCGGCTTCGAAGATGCGTTGCAGCTCGTCCCAACCCCGGTCCTTGGCGGCCCGACGCATGGAAAGCAGCGCGTAGCCCTCGTCCATCTCGGGGTCGATAACGCTGACGGTCACCGCTTGGCCCTCTTCGAGGCTCTGGCCATGGCCCACCTCGCGGCGCATCACCACGCCCACACCCTTGGGGCCCAGATCGATCCAGACCTGGTGTTTCCGCACACTGCTAATGGTCCCTTCGACTACGTCGCCGGTCTGCAGCTGCTTGACGTCGCTGCCAGCCAGCAGCTCGTCCATTGTTATTGTTGTGTTCTTTGGCATTTCTTACGATGCCTCCTTCATAAGTGTATTTCCTGCAGAGATGCACAACGGTAACAGACGTACCGATTGTACCCACCTGTAAGATTACCCCTATTGTATCAGATATGGTCAGGCATGGCAAAATCGTAGCCGCCACGAGCTACAAGCCGTCTCTCAAAGATGCTACACTTAGTATTATGTATATGGGGATTGATATCGGGGGTACCAAGACGCTGATCGCGGCGCTTAGCGACAACGGTGAGATTGCCGCGTCGGTCAAATTCGCAACCCCAACTGACTACGACGAATTCCACGCAGAACTGAAGCGTAGCCTGCAGGAACTGCCCTTCGATGATTTCCGGGCCGGCTGTGTAGCCGCTCCAGGCGCCATCGATCGCCACCATGGCGTCTTCAAACAGGGCGGAAACCTGACCTGGAAAAACGTGCCGCTGCAGCACGATATCGAGCAGCTGGTCCACTGCCCGATGCTTATCGAAAACGATGCCAATCTGGCGGGCCTCAGCGAAGCAATGTTGCTAAAACAACATCAGAAAGTTCTATATATCACCTTAAGTACGGGCATCGGCACCGGTTTTATCGTGAACCAGCAGATCGACCCCAGCCTCGCCGATATGGAGGGCGGACAGTTACTGTTCCAGCGCGGTGACCGTACCGAGAAGTGGGAAAGTTTCGCCAGCGGCAAGGCCATCTTCGAGCGCTACCACCAAAAAGCTTCCGAAATTGACGACCCCAAGATCTGGCAGACGATCGTCAAAGATTGGACCATCGGCTTTCTGGACCTCATAGCCGTTACGGAGCCGGATGTCATCGTGCTGGGCGGGGGCGTCGGCCACTATCTGCCGAAATACCACGATTTCCTGGTCGCCGAGCTGCAGCGCTACGCGACACCCCTGACCCCCCTGCCACCTATCGTGAAAGCCCAGCGGCCCGACTTATGCGTCATCTACGGCTGCTACGACCTAGCTCGGAGTGTCTATGCCTAAAATCGCAGAACAAAGATCAAAGAGCAAAGAGCAAAGCAGCCCTCTCTCCCGTCATTCCCGCGTAGGCGGGAATCCAGTCAAACAAATAGAGCTCAAAGAGCTTTTACGACAAATTGCGGCCAATTACCCCGACTATGAATTCATAGAGAGCGCACACTTCAGCTGGCATGCCGGCAAACGCCATGTCTCATACAAAAAGGCCAGCAAAAATACCACGCATGATATATTTGCGCTCCTGCACGAACTCGGCCACGCCATTTTAGGCCACGCCGATTACAAGCACGATATCGAACTGCTCCAACTGGAAGTCGCTGCTTGGGATAAAGCCCGAGAACTGGCGGCGCATTACGGCGTAGCTCTGGACGAAGACTACGTGCAAGACTGCTTGGACACCTACCGCGACTGGCTGCACCTGCGCGCCACCTGCCCCACCTGCTTCGCCCGCTCGCTGCAGACCTCAGATAAACGCTACCGCTGCTTCAACTGTGGCGCCGAGTGGAGCGTCACCCGCAGTCGCCTCTGCCGCCCCTACCGCCTGCAGAAAAGTTAGGGACGCTCTACATTGGGCCGCGGCGTTGCCGCCGCCAGCAACTCGTCGCTGTTATCTTCATAATAAAGCGGCCCGAGAGTGGCTTCCGGCACCAGTAGGTCGGGGTCGGCCTTCAGGACTTTTTTGATGGTGTTTATAACTTCCTGAGCGTGACCATGAAAGGTGTGAGCCAGCAGAACATCCGGCGGAGTGCCACCCCACGCTTCGTCCGTACTGCCAGGCACGTGGTAGAAATCCTGCGTCGCGGCTCGTATAAACCGATTCTCCTGCAGAGCAGTGCTGCCCAGCCGCAGTACGAGCCGGCTCTGCTGCCCGTGGGGACCACGCCCATGCTCCGGAATCAGCTGAGGGCGCACAGTCACTGCCTGCTCACTCGATGCAAGGGGTAGCTTGCTGTCGATGTAATCACCCAGCGTCATCATTTCTTCCACGCCGTAGGGCAGACCCAGCCGCGCATGGAACGTCTGAAATTCGCGCCAAGAGACTATCGGCATCCGTAGTGGCCTCGCCTGGGAAAGCCACAATTTGCGCAGCGATCCGCCCGCCTCACGGCACTTCTCCCGCACGGCCTGCCTCCATTCGTCCGTGGAATCGAGCGTGGTTATATCTGCCTCCCTGAAAAAGACCAGTTTCGGCTCGAATGCATCTTTGTGGGTCATGCTAGTCGGTTGTTCCGCCATATCTTGAAATTATAATGCGCTAGTAGCGAAATCTCTGCCGGGTTAGGTGGCAGAGGTTTCGCTGTATAGCCAGACTACCCTAGATTAGGCAGTCTTCTTGGTGCGGCCAGAGCAGTTCTGTGAACTGCTTCTGTAGGCACGAGGGAACCGTCGAACTCCTAGGAGTTAAGCGGTCTTTTTCGTGCGCCGTGAAATGCGGCCACCGATAGCGCCGTAGACACGAGCGCGTTCGCGACCAGCTTCACCAGCGGCGAAACCACCGGTGCGGCCATTCTTGCCACCCTTGGCGCCGATGCTAGCGTAAAAATCGCTACCATACTTCGCTTTGTTTGTTGCAGCAGCCTTCTGGCCACCAGCTTTCGTTCCAGCCATGTGAAACACCTCCTTTGCTCAAGGACGGACCTTGAGCAGTCTAGTTTATGTCATGGGATTCGAAAAAGAGGGCTGCCGCACACTCCACGAGTGCGGTAACCCTCTTATCCTTTCGAATTATGCTTATGATATCACTATATGGTGCTTATGTCAACGCTTTTCTTATGCTTAACTCCTTGGGTATACTGGGGCTTATGAAATACGCGGCGATGATACGGGGAATCGGCCCGATGAACCCGAATATGAAGGGTGCGAAGTTGGTCGAAGCGTTCGAAAGCTGTGGGTTTAACAACGTTCGGCCGTTCCTGGCCAGCGGCAATGTGCTGTTCGAAAGCGACATAACAGATACAGCGAAGCTTGAGAGGCTGGCCGAAGAAGCCCTGCCCCGTCTGCTCGGCTTTAGCCGCGATGTTTTCATCCGCTCCGCAGCAGATTTACAGAAGATAGTAGATGCCAACCCCTTCGGCGAGCTCAAGCACGAAAACAGGGGTAATACATACCTGACGGTCACCTTCTTCAAAACTCCTCCGCAATTGCACCGGGTCCGACCCGGTGCAAAGAGCCTACCGGAGTTGCCCTACCGGCCCGAGGGCAAAGCGTTTGAGCTTGTCGCGAGCGTAAACGGCGCACTCTGCTGCGTCGTAGATCTTACCGCCGGTAAAACCCCCGATATGATGCAATGGCTAGAGCGCCAATACGGCAAACACCTCACCACCCGCACCTGGTCCACCATTACGCGCATGTTAGCAAAATTCTATGAGTGGTAATCTACTGGGATGCTTCTAGGAAACTGTCATCACGAAGACTAATTTCGTCGAAATCCTCTACGCTCTGACACGTTATACCGTCCAGTCCAATGGCCAGGATTCTGTCATGTGTAGCGACCAAATACTTTGCCTCAAATACCTCTCCTTCTTCTAACGGAACGAGTACTGGATGGTTTATACCTGGCCTCGCATCCCATTGACCGCGGCCATCGAATTCACCTTTTAGGTAGAATGTACGCTGAGTAGCCGGACGAGCTGCGACAAGAAAGTGTTTGCCTTCACCGGGCTGCAAGACATTCTCTTTATTATCTTCAACTTCTTGAATCCTTGCTTTTAGGATTTCTAGAGCTTTTGCGGTACCGGTAAGTGCAGCATGGAGTTCTACTACCGCCTCAAGCCGCTGCTTTCCTTCAAACACCTCCGTGGATTCGGTTACTAGCAGAACTTCTGATCTTTTCACTAGGCTTTCTCCTCTTTGTGATTTCATTGTAACAAAGGTGCACAGGAGCGCAAGAATAAGCGTGATGAGGTATAGAAAAGACCTCCTATTCGGAGGTCTTTTCTATACTACGGCACCGTTAGTCGCTTTTACTTCGTAAAAACTTCGCTATTTTCTATAGTTCTCTGGCTGGGAAAATAGCACGGCGCCTACTAATTACAAAAAGACCTCCATTGCTGGAGGTCTTTTTGATAATACGGCACCGTGCTATTTTCCCAGGGGTGGACCCCAAGTATTGTAACCGCTGAGAGGCTTAACTGCTGTGTTCGGTATGGGAACAGGTGTTTCCCTCTCGCTATGGGCACCGAGTGCAAACGGTGTTTGCGCAATTGGCAATTAGCAAATGGCAAATTCCAATGAATTACCAAAGAGCAATTATCAATTGCACAGGAACATCATTTATACTCGGTGTCCATCGGTGCGTATAAGGTTGGTCAAAATCAAAGTTCAAAAGCGACAAACGTCTCTAGTGCTCGCAATCGCAAATTGTCATTTGCTAATGCATTGCCATTCGCCATTCGATAATGGCTAATGGTTTTGGTAAGCACCAATAACTAGTCAATGCACTTCTCAGACCCAACCACCAACGGGGGTGGATGAATCCGAGAACGTAAAAAGTCGATGGACCTATTAGTACGCTTCGGCTACACATGTTGCCATGCTTACACCTTGCGCCTATCAACCAGATAGTCTTTCTGGGGTCTCATAGGGAAATCTAATCTTGAGGCTAGTTTCGCGCTTAATATGCTTTCAGCGCTTATCTATTCCGCACGATAGCTACTCGGCAATGCCCTTGGTAGAACAACCGATACACCAGCGGTGCGTCCGCCCCGGTCCTCTCGTACTAGGGGTAGATCCTCTCAAATTTCCTTGCGTCCACAGCGGATATAAACCGAACTGTCTCACGACGTTCTGAACCCA